>Ga0182030_10017203_pt1 | contig 13981 bp, 10 predicted proteins | sample 812S3MmetaG_FD_121299 | JGI IMG/M metagenome (GOLD analysis project Ga0182030, IMG submission 121299) | Permafrost microbial communities from Stordalen Mire, Sweden - 812S3M metaG (Illumina Assembly) | ecosystem: Environmental > Terrestrial > Soil > Wetlands > Permafrost | place: Sweden...
CAAGTCCGGGCGAGGCAAGAAGTCCGTGTCGCCGGTGATCTCAAGCTGGACTTGAAAAGCGAACGCTTCGTCTTTCTTCACGTCTGGCTGTGGCGTCCGTCTGTTAACCAGGAACACAGAAACTGTTCGAGCATCCGCCGGAACGCCCGCATCAGCCGCGAGCATCCCGACTGCCCGCGCGAGGTAAGCGATCTTCAGACCGTTGCTGTTGGGAATCTCTTTCTCAACCGGTTTCTCCGACGCTTTCGACAGCTCAATCGGGACCGCCTCTTGATGTGCAGTACGTTCCCACTGTTCGGGTGGCTCGGTGCGGAGACGGTAATCGCCCCATGAAGCGCGTACCTTCAAAGTTTTTGCTGACGCCGGCACAAGAACGCTAACGCCAATAGAAGACGGGAAATACCGGGCGCGGGCCGCCGGTTTCTCCGGCACGTCATCGTCATCGCCGCCACCCGGCTCGCCTGCGTCATCGAGCTCATCGTTGGCGGTTTCGTCGCTCTTGTCTTCGGGTGCTGCATCGAGCGGAACCAGAAACCCAGTCAGATACCAGCGCGAGGGCGACTGCGGCAGCGCTTCTTTGGCATCGCCAAGAGTGTCAGATGGACCGACCAAGTCAAGGCGCAGAGCATCAACTAGCTTGCCTCGGACTTGTACTGAGTTCATTTGATCAGGCATGTACTAAGCGTCTCCGAGCTCTATTAAGATCTGGTCTGTTGAGTTCGAGTTAACTTTCTTATTTTTCCGTTTTGTCTTCGTTTCTTTGCTGCCTGGCTGAAGTGCTTGACGCTCGGTAGCGATTTGGCCTTCTTCGAGTGCTCGCTTCGTGTTTAATTCGAGGAGTCGTGCCAACACGTCGTCCCTAACGTCATCGGGCCAGCGGTAGCGATATTTCTTCTTGCCTGGCCGCCCGTTTTCATCTTCTTCAGCTTCATCCTCGAATTCGGGGATGAATTCACAGTTCGCCCGGATGTCAGTCCAAACGTAAGCATCGAGAACCGCACGGTCCATCGCATCTTGCAACTCGCGAAGGCGACTCACATCCGCAGAAGTATCAGCCGGATTGTGGAACCGATTGTACGTCTTGGTGAGTGCTTCACCGCTGTTCACCATGAGACGTGCGCGCGCATCATAGAATTGTTGCCCGGCAACTGTAAGCTGCAAGATAGCTTCATAGCCGTCCGGCAAAGGAAATGTTTCGAAGCAATCGGTCGGTGTATATCTAAGCCTGTCTTCCAAAGACGAACCGAAGAAACGTGCCCACAGTTCGTGAACTCGTGATTGCAGCACGGCGAATGCGGCATAGCTGTCCAACGCCAATAGAACGACTGCATGAGAGTAGATGACATCGGTCGGCACTCGGGCGAGGCTTAGCCAAGAATTCACGGCCGATAGCGCCAACATGTGAGACTTGCCAGCAATCGCATTCACCAACTCGTTTCTTGATCTCCAGAATTGCCACCAAGGCCAGTTTGCGAGTTCATTGCCCTTCTTCATCCGTTCAGGACGCACCTTGGACTCTACAATCGCGAGAAGCTCGGGCCATTGCCCGCATTCGTCCAACGACCGTTCTCCAAAATTAATTACCCACCGCTTTGGGGTGAACGTCGGCGATTCATTGATGTCTTCTCCGCTCATATAGGGACGCAGGACAACCAGGTTGTTGGGACACTGCGAAACTAACCGATGGTATTCGGATGTCGGCGTCGCCTCCGGATCTTCGTCGTCTAAAAGGAAACCCTGTCCTTTGATGTCATAGCCAATAAAAGACAACCCCGAATTCTGAGAAAGCACGACCGGATCATCGTCGACGCCTGCATGAAAAAGAAATGCAGTTATTCGTTCAACCTGCCTACCGTCCAGGAACCGACCCTCGGTGTACTCCCCTTTGTAGATATGCACAATTGACACAGCTACCGCCGCCTCTCCGGGCCACTTGTATCTCCTTATGCAGCGATATATCGTCCCACCATTCTTGCAAATCCACTGAAGCCCCCCTCGGCGCGTGTCCCCTTGAGCGATCGTGTTTGTAGAAATGAGCCCCATGACAGCGTTCTGCCTAGTTATCGAGTAAGCCCGTCGAAAGAAACGTGCGGCCAAGTCCATATTTCCATTTGTTCCAACCTGCGTTGAGATCAGATAATCCTTATATCTGTCCCCGGAAACGGAGCTAATCCGTTTTCCTCCCAAGAACGGTGGATTGCCCACGATCACATCGAATCCGCCTGTGACGTTTCCGTTGCCGTCCACACTGAACACCTCGGGAAATTCTAGTTCCCAATGAAACGGTGTGATGCCCTTGCTACCGCTGATCAAAGCCTTTACCGCGATTTCAACTTCGCCATCAACCGCAATGAAGCCCTGCTTCTTTAGGTCGGACTCAACCAATACCTGTAGCTGGCGGCGTTCTTCTTCTCGCTCCTTGGCTTTGTCCGCTGAGAAGAACGCCGCAATCGCCGCATTTCCTACCATACGAGGCAAATTCAAAGAGTCGTCAGCGTTACGAAGCTCCTGCTCAAGTTGCATATAAGAGACGCTATCCCTAGCATCAAGAATCTTCTGCCGGTACTGAGTTGCCCTGTTGATCCGCTTTCTAATCTCATCTTCCAGGAAGCTTTGCTGCGCCGCTGGTACCCAATGGAACGACGCAATCTGCTTTCGCGTCAGCCCAACGAGCGCATCGCCGTGTCGGAGAGAGTGATCTAGGAAGGTAAAGGGATGCTCTTTGGCCAATGTCGCCAGCCAAAGAGACAACTTTGCGAGATCGGTGGCCATCTGGTTCTTATCCAACCCATAGAGGCAGCGCTGTGCAATCATCCGCTGTGCGTACAGTGCTTCATCTTCATCGAGCGGAATGCCAGGGACTTCGTTATGCGAATGCCACGCCTTGGAAAGTTCGTCACCGAGTTGGCGGCACGCTTCCACAAGAAACGCCGCCGATCCCATCGCTAGATCACAGACTTTCAAGTTGAGAATCTGTGCTGGCGTCGGAGTTGGACCAAGTTGCTTAAGAACGGGTGCAAGGGCTGCTTCGACAATTGGCCCGGTCAGGCTGCTGGGTGTGTAATGCGAACCGCTCTTCCTACGTTCATCCGAGGGTTGGAAGATCATTGCTCCCCTGGGAACAGGCGTCGGCGTGACCGTCGCAGCGATCTTCCGCTGGAGCGCCGGCATAAGATCCTCGATGGTCTTGGCGGATTTCAGCGCATCCGCCGCCTGGCCCGTGAGCTTTTGATCCGTTTCGTCAGTGAATCGCTTGAGACGCTTATCGGCAGGAGTAGCGAGCAACTGCTCCAAATTGACTGTCGCTGGCGCTCCGTGCTTTTTGGCGGGCTTGATCGCGATCGACCGACCGGTGGCAACCTGGAGGCTGAACCCCATGATCGCCTGATAAACGCTGCCGATCTGTTCAACGGCCAGCGTTCGATAACTCAGCCGTTCTCCATCCAGCAACAACAATTTCGTCAGCACTCGATACACAACACCATCGGAGACGCGTGGAATCTCTGGCTTATCTTTCTTGTCGTGACGCCCTTCGAGAAACAGATATCGCCCTGGATCGAACAGGTAGCCTTCGCGTGCTGGGATCTTCATTGCGCCATGGCTGCCACCGGAGTACATCAGTCCGAAGAGCGCAAGCAGTTGCGCCCAAGCGCCGTACCGCTGATCCATCGTGTCCGGATAACGGCCAGCATCCGCCCGCAGCCGCTCGTAAAGACCTGTAAGCGAGTAGTAATTCGAGTAAATCGGATCAGTCGAAAGGAGCCCGCGGTCTTCGGCGAACAGCACGAAAACCAGTCGCAACAGTGTTGTCAGCAACCCGCGGTACACATGGTCAGGGTCACGAGCCAACACATCACGCAACAGATCGCCCTTGCTCTGGTCATTCGCAGCCTGGAATCCGCGCAGCAGTTCGTAGAGTGCCTCAAGCACTTGGGTCGCAAGCTGAGTCGAAACGACATTCTGGTACTTGCGGCTGTTAGCGAGAATCGCTGGCAACCGCTCCTTGTCGGCGACACTGTAGAGTCGTTCCGCGCCGAGGAGCATCTGCAAAGCCGCAAAGATCGGGCGGCCCGCCACCTGAACCATGTCCGCAAGTTTGAATGTGATGTGGCCGCTCAGTTCCTTCTCGGGTGCATAGACGAGCCGGATTTGGCGTCCGTTCACGAGCAAGCCAATCGGCACGCCAGCCTGACGCAGCAGACGCTCGAATCGCGCCTGCGGACTGGCCTGCCAACCACGATCGTGCGGCGCGTACGCAGTGTCGAGATCGGTGCTAGTTGGAAGCACCTCAACCAACAAGAGCCACTTGCCGTCGCCATTCAAACTGCGAAGCACGTAAGTGGGACGCAGCGTTTCGTTGTAATTCTCAAGATTGACTTCGAGTTCAGGAGGAACAGGTTCTGCTCCAGGACTACCCAACATTAGCTCGCTATCCCAGCTCAAAACGCCTTGAGCAAAACGAGCAAAGTCTGAAATCTCAGGAACGGGCGTGCCGTCGGACTCTTGGGGAAGAGCCGACAAGAGACGTTGGTGTTCCGGCCCGTAGTTCCTGTTCAAAAATGCACTCGCATCAATCAACGAGGGAATGGAAACAACAAGCCCAGTCGGCTGGACATAACCGAGCCACTCTTGATGCGCGAAGATCGCTGGGTCTTTAGGCATTGCTCATCTCGAAATTGGCCACAGATAGACGAGGCCTACGGGTTCAACCCGCTGTGCGAAGACCTGATAAAGATTACGGATACGGTCAGGCTCGGTCTTCATTTCACCATCAAGTTCAGACAGCCGCTTTGCCCAATAGCGCTTATTAGAATCCAACTGCCGTTGCTCCTGTTCATCAAACAGGTGAAGCTGATCTATCTTGTCGCTCTTCGCCATAGTGTCGACGAGGTGCTTCTTCTGCGACTCAAGAATCTCGCGCATCGCCTTGGATTCAATCTCAGAGCGTTTCTCCAGCTTAGCGATGGCGTCGCGTGCATACTCCGCGCCGCGCGCCTCCAGGTGCGGAAGAAGATTTTTTACGTCATGCGGAGCGCTGTCCTGGAGTTGATGCAAGACAACCTCAGGAACAGGCTTGGCGTGCTTCTCGATAAGCGCGGCATCCAGCAGAGACATAGTTTTCGCCTCGGCCTCCCGGCTGTAGGGTGTCAGTTCTCCCCTCCGTACGGCCGGATCGATCCATCGGGCGGTCACAGGTATAAGCTCTTCGTGGAGCCGCGCCGCACCCGGACCATACAGAGCCAGCCGTCCAATCAGCAAAACTCTGGGAACCGCGTCCGTAGTTTGCGCCATGCACGCCCGCGACAGATCGTGATGAACAAAGCCTTGAGCGGTGAAGCGCGACAGCAGCCGCTGGACGACGCGCTGCTCAAGATGCATTTGAACTACTTCCTCGGTGACGACTCCGGGATCTTCAAAGACCACCGGACGGATCGGAGAAGTGCGACGCCATTCCCAAAACTTCTGATCACGAGGACGTGGAGCGCGCAGACTGTCCATCGTCTCGGCCCACGAGGGATCGGCGCCAGGACGCTGATCGAGGGCTGGAAACAGCGACCGTCCAGGATTCTTACCGTTTGGTGCAGCCTTCAGCGGATCGGCGCCCATCACTTCTAGTGAACAAGATAGGGCTGAACGAAAGTGGTCGGTAGAAAAGGAGAGCGATTCTTGGGATCGGGCCAGCATTGTGCTGAGGCGCTCGATTTGCGCGCGCAGCTCGACTTCACGCTCACGCGTTGCCTCCAGTTCTTCTTCGACGGTCTCCCGCTGACCGCCTTCCAGATCCGCTGCGTCAATTTGGGTTTGCAAATTGTCGACATCAGCTCGGCGTATGCCGTTTTTCATAAGCCCATCGAGCTTTGAATCAATGACCTGGGACAAGCTCCCCAATTCTTCGCGGATGGTCTTGGTTTTTCGAACCAGGGCGGCTAGGACCCGGTCTTCCGGACGTTGCGTATAGAAGAAATAATGGCAATACACGACAGGATTTGGCTGGAGCTTTCGATCAATGCGGCCATTACGCTGTTCCATTCTGCTCGGATTCCACGGCACGTCGAAGTGGAAGATGTTCCAGCAGTGGGCTTGCAGGTTTAGCCCTTCGCGCGCAGCATCTGTCGCAATCAGGATTCGAACCGGACTTTGGGCGGGATCGGTGTTGAATGCCGTCTTGATGGCCTCCCGGTCTTCTGATGAAGTAGGGCCATGGAAAACTGCGATTCGTTCGTCCGCTCGATCTGAGTCGCTGATCGCTGCGGTTAGTTGCTGTACTAAGTAACGCCTCGTGTCATCCCACTCGGTGAAGATTATTACGCGGATATTGTTCCACTTTGCTCCGACAGTACCAATATCGGGACACATCTCTGATTTGATCCATCCAACCAACCTCTTTACACGCGCGTCAGGCAGAGCGCGGCTGGATTCGGCAAGCTCTGTCATCTGATCGAGTAGTTGTTGCTCCCGAGCGAACAGCGCGCCTTCTGACATCGCTGTCGACTTCCCCAACGAAGCCTCAGACGCAGCAATAATCTGAGCTTCTTCTTCCGCAGCGAGTTCCTGTTCGTTCAGAAGTGCTCGATCATCGTCAGAAGCGACGCTGCCAGTCAGCAGGTCGCCGCGGATCATCGCTGTCGCCTCTTGCCCGAGTACTGCTTCTCGTTGTTTCTTTACCGTGCGCCGATGAACGTACAGCGTTTTCGAAAATGCCTCAACGGACGACAAAAGGCGCTGCTGAAGGCCACAAATGAGCAGCCCCGACGCAGACTGCGTCCTCCGCGTCTCACCGCTCAGCCGCAACTCACGCGTGCCCCGATATTCGTCCAGTAGAGATGCCAAGCGGAGTTCGGGAGCATTCTCTGGCAGCCCTTCGATATTTTCTTGCAGCACCTTCCTCTCCGGGAATCCTCCACAGATCTTCCTGAGATCATCTTTCAGCCGGCGCACCATCACATCGTCGAGCATCTTTTTTGGAACTTTCATCCCTCGAAAAAATCGCTGTGGGTCAAGAAGCTCAAGCAGTGCAGTAAAACTGTTGGAGTGGCCATTGTGAGGCGTGGCCGACAAAAAGAGACGATGCTCAAACTTAGGAGCCAGGTCGCGTACCGCACGAGTTATGTGTGAATCAATTGCGTAGCGCTGACCACTTGATGGGGCAGCGTGATGGGCTTCATCCAGAATGAGAAGACTGCCAGCGCGGAACGTTCCAAGCCAATCATGTAGCGGAGATGCATACGTTTCATCAATGAGAAGCCGATGTGACACTAGGAACCGCGAGTGGGTCGTCCAGGGATTCACCCCAAATCCGCGTTCACGCCTAACTTTCTGTAGGTAGTCTTTATCCAGAATCTCGAAACGGAGGCCGAAGCGCGCATCCAACTCTTCCTTCCACTGAAGGAGCATTGAGGGAGGACAGGATACGATAATATCCCTCACCTTCTTGCGCATGAGCAGTTCCCGCGCAATGAGGCTGGCTTCGATCGTTTTTCCCAGCCCAACGTCGTCAGCAATGAACAGGTTCACCCTCGGCAGCCGCAGAGCTTTACGAAGTGGTTCGAGCTGATACGCATCCAACCGTATTCCCGCACGGAACGGTGACTGCAGGAGATTAGGATCGGTTGACGTGACGCAGTTCCAGCGCAGCGTATTCAGGTAGGCAGCGAAACGATCGGCAGGATCGAACCCTCGTTTTGCGATGGCGTCCCATGCTTCTCCCGTAATTACTTGGGCATCAAGTTCTCGATCCCAGAGCACATCGAGCGGCTGGCCCTGGGCGTCGTCGTCCACGCATGACAGCCGGAGAAGAAGCGAGTCTGAATGATTCGGAGGGAGAATTACGTGATCAACAAGATACAGCCGCTGGCGAACCGCGACAATTTGGCCAATTTCTGGAACAAGAGTCTCAGTACTCATTTAGGCTCACGCTTGGCTGTGTCCTGAAAACTGATCGCCCAGGGAAGCGGAATCAAAAGCCGGACCGCTACCCTAGACGCTCTTACTTGGTGCAGCCCGAAATCTGGGAAATTGTTGGCCCTAAGGGGAAAGAACTGATTCTACAATGAGTTCAACGGAATTACTCGCCCAGCTCCCAAGGTCGCATCGACAGTGCCCTGCCATTGAAGAACGATACGGGAAGATTCAGGACTAGGATCTTCTCCGCATACCAAAACCTCACGGGGCCATCTCAACTCTGCGCGCGCTGGGGTAAAAATGACAACATCGGTTTTGAGATTACGTACTGGTTCAAAGGGATCATTCACAAGTTTCGCCCAGACTATCTCGTGCGGCTGACGAACGGGAAAACGGTAATTTTCGAAGTGAAGGTCCCAAGACGATCAGCAACAACAAACCAAGAGGGAATTTCTATCCGAATGGGTGAGAGCAGTGAATGGGCATGGCAGTTTCGGTGAATGGACGGCAGACGTTTCCCGCCCCCTCAAGAGCGTGCTGGAAATTGTGGCCAAACAAAACGCTTCCTAAATTCGCACGAGATCTCATCACTCGTATTACGCCGCCGGTCCCTCCGCCCTTTGCTGACTACTTTGCCCAGTGACGCTCGATGCACTTCCAATGCTCATCGGCAACCTTCATGGTTCTGATATTCCCACTTTGTTCTCTTGCCCGACTCTTGAATTAGGATTTCGCGAACAAATTGCCAGAAACTCCTTGATATCCCTATCCAATTCCAAATCAACTGCCTTCATCCAGTCCCGGTCTTTTGCGTGATCTGCCTCCTCGTCATAAAAAAGAAACTGGAGTTTTTTGAAGTTCTGTGAAGCCTTATGCAAAAAGAAGTTGTATCGGACACGACGTTGAAAAATAAGATCCGTAAGTTCGTGCGCAAAAACACTTCTCTCTTTCCTTATTTTCCGGCCGGTTCCTCTTGAGGTCAGTTTGTAATAGCTCGCCAACTTGATATACAAGAGCTGGATATTCAGTTCTAGCTGAATCAACTCCGGGTGTTTACAGAACAGTTCCTTGCACACAAAATGGTTTGCAAAAGTGTCGGGCGACTGCACGGAAAAGCCCGTCTGCTTAAAGAAGAAATCTCTCCCAGCGGCAATGAATCTGATCAGACTTCCGATCTCTTGCTCTAATCTCTCTTTATTGCTGCGTGTCAGCATGTTCGTCAGAACGTGTTCATTTCTGCATTCGAGGAACCGATGTGTCAACTTATTTGACTCGTCCGTTGCAATCTTTATCAGGTTCGTGTGTTCCAGCCTGGATCACCTGTTGCGCTTCAGCAAAACTCTCTGGATCAGTCGCCGGAACAACCTTCACCAGTTCATTGTATTTCTCGTGCAGGTATTGGACGGCCAGCCTAAATTCGGCGTCGGTCATACTGGTACTCTTCGCTTCGTGCAAGAATCTGGCATCATGCTTGATAGTTGTAAAACCTTTTGCTGCGGCGAGATTATCCTGGTAGGACTTTTGTGGATTCCAGATACTCGCCACCGCAGAAATCGCTGCCGCAGTTACGGTCAGCCATAGGAGAGAATGAGGCGACACCCCCGAAGCGACCAGTCCGCTGGTAATCGTAGCGACAATGGCAGGCACCACTTGCAGCCAGGCTGACAAACGGCGATCGCGTGCTGCCATCCGGTGATGGGTCTCAGCCGAATAGGTCGCATTCTGCTGGATTTGCCTGCATTCGTCGATGTAGCTCTGGTTCATGATTTATGTGCTTGGAAACGGGTCTCCGAAGAGTTGTTTCCAGCCCTCAACTTTCTTCGACTCCTGCGCCGTCACATTGAGCGTATCGATGTATTTCTTGATCATACGAAATGTCTCGGTCAAAGCATTGAGGTCCGCTTGAACAACGGCTACGGCAGGGGAATGACTCCCCGGAATCCTGGTTGCTAATGAGAGCCACTCGGGAGCGTAACCAAAGAAATCCGCCACGAGCTCCGGATAAGAAATCGTTTGTTCATACTGATTCTTAACTTCAACAAGAGGGGGCACGATCGCCGTTGCCAGGATATCCAAGTGGAACGATTTCATCGATGGAAAATAGATGCGCCTGATCGCTTTAATCATCTTGATCGTGGGTATCAGCCTGCCGCCGGCCGCGTCATTTCGGCCAGAAATGTAGTCGGCCTCGTACTCATAATCCGCGAGTTCCCAGCTATTGTTTTTCGGAACCCAATATGCCCGCCCCACGGGAGTATGCGGAGTACCGTTGGGTGAGGCTCCAATGCGATCGATGTACGCGGGCACGAACTCGACGGCGGTTTTGTCTGAATATGCCATAACGATCGTTGGAGGAGCTTGTTGCGAGCCCATAGCTCCATAACGGTCACTTTGCATGAGGGTCTGATGCAGGTCGTTGAGCGCAGCCTGGGGCGTGATAGCTCCGGGAGTCCCGGGAGGAAGCCAGCTATGAAAGGATCCCATCACGACAAGGATGTCGATATCGAATTTATCCTCAGGGCGTGGTTGTATTCTCGTCTTGCGCCTCACGGAGCCGATCAGTTTTGTCTCCACGACTTTCGGGTTACGATTCTCAACGAGGTCGCGGACTGCGTTATGTCGTTGCTGAATGAGTCCAGCGAACGTTGCGCTAGGTTCGAGATTTGCCTTCAGGGTGGCAAATCTATCGTTCAATGTAGTCATGATCAGACGGTGTAGGACGCGGTGCGATTTGTTCTGCCAAAGTAGCCCTTCTTCTCAGATGCGTCTTTCTCTTTACCGGACTGGATTTCCTCTTTGCTCCACCCTCGTGCCCACTTCACCTTGTCGTTAATAATCCAGTAGTGAGAGTGGCATTCAAAATTCCAGTTCCCGATTGAGGGGTACAGAGAAATCGTGTCCCCATCGAATGTCACCTTCCAGTCAGTCGGGCTGAGCGGCGTCACAACCTTGTTTTTACAGCCGCAACAACAATTGTGAACCGCGGTGGCATATGGTATGGACACATATACGACCCCGTCCTTCCGGTTGCTCGGGATGAATTCCACGAATTCATGACGGACCTTAGTTCGTCGCTTCATGGAGTATCGTCATTTATCAACATATTAAAGCTGATCGTGTAGGTGGTTAACTGTTCGCGTTCCTCATCCAAATAAAATCCGCGCAGCTTTTTCCATTTGATCACCGCGAGGCACGCGTTGAGGGCATTGAGGTCCGCAATCTGGATATTCTTGTCGTACTCGTCATTAGCATCGCCGCCCGATAACGGGATATTGTGTCGCGCAGACTCGCGTCGTCCGGGGAGACTGGTGGTAACGCGGAGCTTCCCTCCGAGCGAATCACCTCGGCGATACAGGCCGATTCCCACATCGATGAATGAGATGGACAATTCTTCAAGCTTATCGACGATGATTTTCTTGTCAGGCCCCGGATCGAAACACAAGAAAACGAACGTCATATCTCGCAGCGCATCTACGTTGGATGAATCGATACCGGTCTCGTGAGCCTTGATGCGACGATTCATTTGGGAATAGATGCCTTCGAGATATCGGGTCTTCAGCCGCTGCTCGCGTAATTCGTCGACCGACGGAGCGCCTGGTGCCCTGAAAGCATTGTGGGTCGAGAACTTGTCTGCATCAAACAGATGGATTTCCTTCACAGGCGTTTTGGCCACCAGATCGAGTACGTACGATCCTGTGCCGCCAACGCCGATGATGGCGATTTTATCGTTGGCCAATTTATTCGAGATGACGTTTATCTCGGCTCGTGCCGAAGCCGTGTCGAGATAACTGAACGGATAATCCTCATCCTCGGGCTCAACGACCTCGAAGGTAAATGCCGTGACCGTCGGCTCAATCAAAGACACTTCTCTCGCGATCAAAGAGACATACGTCTCAATCTTCTCGAAGTAGTCTGTGTAATGACCTCTCGACGGTTTTCTGGAGAAACTGTGGTTTATTTCGAGACCCTTGTCCAGCACTTCCCGCGTATTGCTTGGGTTCCCCAGCATTTCCATCGGTGTTCCGTCGGCGTGGCACGGAAAATCACCGGCGAACATTACGGTGTGATCCTGCGGCACACCGGTTCGGTCACCCGCGAGATCCAACTTGGAGACGAGAATTCCCCGACAGACTTTCTTCGCCGAATTCACATACGGAACATCTCGCACAAGGAGATAAGCCGATTTGATTTCGACGTTGTAGCCCGCTTTCCGCAGCCGAACCAGATCGGGACTAAGACTTATTTGTGGGAGTGACATCAAAGCTCGTTCCATCCTTGATCTCGACTTTGCCGCCCGGATGAAGCTGGCCGTTATGCGGCTTGCTCTCCGCGTGTTTGAATGTGATGCTGTACTCCTTATCCGGTATCTGTCGCGGAGGTGGAAACGCCAGGTCCAGCACTTGGACAAACGTTAGTTCACGCTTTGATTCGGTCACCTGCTCACCATTTACGACGATCGTGAAGTGGTTGCGTTCTTCGGGGTTTGCCATAATTTCCTTTCGATCAATGTTTGCTCTCGATAGCCATCGACCTTTGCCCTCTGGACTTCGGGCACCGCATAGAAAAGAGCTATCGTAAGCTACTGATAGCTTACATTATAGAGCCAAAAAAATTAGAGTGTCAACTGCAAGTCCGCCGCTGGCGGATAGAAGCCCTCGATGCGGATTCTGGCGACGACCGGATTCACGTCAAAGGTGTCCGCAAGAACCCGGATCGCCTCTTCACGACGGTCGGCTGGCAAGCGCGGTTGCCCGAACGTCCCCTGAGCACTGAGCAAAAACGCAATCGCCTTCCTAGTCAGACCTTCTGGCAGGAGCAGCGCGCCCATTGCCTGGTTCGCTTGGTATTCCCACCAGCGGTAGGGCGGCTTCTTCGCGGGCGCCCCTCCTACGCCGGAGACTCCACCTTCGCGGCAAAGGATCTTCTGGGCATCATGCGCCAATCCGTCTCCGAACAGTGAAGCGGGACGAGACCCAAGAACGAACAAGTGTGCATGAAGCAAGCCGTGCCCGCCTTCGTGCGCCAAAGTCGTTCGTAGCCGTCGTTCTGCCGGTTTTGTACCTTCATCGTCCAGCGATTTATTCACAACGATTCGTTCCACTCCCTTTTCCCCGAACAGGGTGAACCCGAGTAACCCGTGGGGCAGATCTTCATAGCTCGGCTGGATGCCGAAGCGTTTTTCAATGAATCGGTCGATGCGAATAGGGGTAGGGTGCGAAGGGTACAAATCAACCTTCTGCAGTTCATCCGTGCAGATCGACTCGATTTCAGACGGTTTGTAAAACGGCTGCTCGGCAAAAGGGCCAGTTTTGGAGCGGTAGGTCCTCATGCCTTCTTGCCTCGCCCGTGGTGCTTGAGAAATTCAAGGAGGGCTTCTGGACTCACGTCCTCATCAACCACTCTTCTCAGAGCGAAGCCCATTGCAGGGTTGCTCGCCGCAATCCGCTTCAATTCTTGCATCGGCGGTCGAGCGTCATGTTTCTTGAGATCGTCTGTCGTTGTTTTTAATGCAGAAGCCAGCCGCTCCAAAACATCTTCGGATGGATAGCGTCGCCCAAGTTCCACGTCAGACAAGAACGGCGCAGACACCTTGAGGTTTCTTGCAAGCTCTCGTACGGATATATCCCGCTCTTCTCGAAGTTGTCTTATGCGCTCGCCGAGGGTCTTCATGCTGTAATCATCTGTAAGCTTACATCATCTCGCAAGTGGTTCAAAGTCCAAACAGCCCCGAAGCAGTGAGCGTGTTTCCCGCCGCTGTGAAGAGACATGGACTTTAACCGCCCGACGGGGTATGCCGACTTTGAGTTCCTGCGCGACCAACCCTATTTTCTCCAAAAGAGATGCTTTCATAACGCGGCAAAGCGCAAGGTAGCTACGCACTTTTTTCCCCACTGCGCCCTCTTCCGGGTGGACGCCGCTCGGCCGCGGCTCGGACGAGCGTTTCGGACTGCGCCGCTTTCGCGCCAAACTAACCCCAACCCCGTTTGGCACTCACCGCGCTTTCACTCACGCCCTGCCACCCTCCTTCGGCCTCCGTTCTGTCCCTTTCACCGTTCCGCCTTGTTTCTTCCCGCTGCCG
>Ga0182030_10017204_pt1 | contig 13980 bp, 13 predicted proteins | sample 812S3MmetaG_FD_121299 | JGI IMG/M metagenome (GOLD analysis project Ga0182030, IMG submission 121299) | Permafrost microbial communities from Stordalen Mire, Sweden - 812S3M metaG (Illumina Assembly) | ecosystem: Environmental > Terrestrial > Soil > Wetlands > Permafrost | place: Sweden...
ATATTGCTGGAGGCAAAAAGGCTATTGATCAATGCAGACCTCGGGATATCAGAGATTGCATATCGGTTAAACTTTTCAGATAATGCGCACCTGACAAAATTTTTTAAGAAAAATACAAACATAACTCCCGACGAATTTAGAAAATCATCGGTAGTAAAGCATTAAACTTAATTTTATGAGCGCAGAAAACACAAGGAGCAAACCAAGTCTGCTATGGAGCATATTGACTAATAGGTGCCCCCATTGCCGTAAAGGGAAGCTATTTACGAAGCCTAATGCCTATGATTTGAAAACTACTATGAGAATGCCGGAACACTGCCCCGTCTGCGGGCAGCCATATGAGCTGCAAACAGGTTTTTATTACGGTACCGGCTATGTCAGTTATTTTGTATCCATCTTCATTATCATACTGAGTTTTGTTGCATGGTACTTTACCATTGGCTTTTCCCTGCATGATAACAGGATATATTGGTGGCTTGGCGCTATGTCAGTACTGCTCATTATACTGCAGCCCTTGTTGCAACGGTTATGCAGGTCCATATGGATAGCATGCTTTGTGAGATACGATCCAAATCTGAAACCAGGGCATTAAAAGCCGCTCACGTATCTACCCCTTCGCCTGCGCTTCTACAACAGACAATGCGATCATATTCACAATTTGCCTGACTGAGCTTCCTAATTGCAACACATATACCGATTTTCGGAGCCCAAGCAATATAGGCCCTACTGCCTCAGATCCTCCCACTTCCTGTAGCATGTGATAAGCAATATTGCCTGCAGCAAGGTTTGGGAAAATGAGCACATTGGGCGATTCATTTACCAGGTCGGAGAACGGATAGTTTTCTTTGAGCAGGTCTTTATTGAATGCCACTCCCACCTGCACTTCGCCGTCAATGATCAGATCAGGCCTCATTTCTTTTATTCGGGCTACGGCATTTCGCACTCTTTCGGCTTCCGGAGATGTACTGCTGCCAAAATTGGAATACGACAACATGGCAATCCTGGGCTTGATATTAAAATGATCCAGCACATTAGCTGTTAGTAACGTAATGTCTATTAACTCATCTTCCGTGGGGAAAAAATTAAGGGTAGTATCGGCAAAGAACAGCGGTCCTTTCTTGGTAAGCATGATGTACATACCGGCAACGCGCTTCACTCCCTCCTGCATGCCTATTATTTCAAGTGCCGGGCGAATAGTGTCAGGGTATTTTCGGGTAAGGCCGGATATCATAGCATCCGCTTCGCCGCTGTTTACCATCATGCATCCATAGTAAGTGCGCTCCCGCATGATTTTTTTTGCTTCATAGAGGTTATAACCCCGGCGTTTTCGCTTTTCAAAGAAAATTTCGCCGTATTCACAACGTTTCTTCTCGGCATTGTCACTTTGAGGATCTATTATTTCTACGTCACCAAGGTCCAGGTTATTTTCTGCGATCATGGAGCGAATTTTTGTTTCATTGCCCAGCAATATGGGAATAGCTATACCATCATCCTTAGCTATTTGGGCAGCTTTGAGTATCTTAATATTTTCAGCCTCAGCAAATACTACCCGTTTTGGGTTTTGCTTAGCTTTATTAGTTATATAACGCAATATGATATCATCAGACCCGAGACGTTTATAAAGTTCGGCTTCGTATGCGCTCCAGTCTGTGATGGGTTTTTTGGCCACCCCGCTATCTACAGCTGCTTTTGCAACTGCAGTGGATACCCGCACCAACAAACGCGGGTCCATGGGTTTGGGTATGATATAGGTGGGGCCAAATTTCAGGCTCACATTATTGTAGGCTACGTTTACAATGTCAGGTACAGGTTCTTTGGCAAGTGCGGCTAATGCTTTTACAGCAGCCAGCTTCATTTCCTCATTAATACTCCCCGCACGCACATCGAGTGCACCCCTGAAGATATAAGGGAATCCGAGTACATTATTTACCTGGTTCGGGTAATCACTACGTCCAGTCGCCATTATTACATCCTGCCGGGCGGCAATTGCTTCATCATAAGTTATTTCGGGATCGGGATTGGCTAAGGCAAATACAATTGGTTTTTTTGCCATGCTTTTTATCATGTCCTGTGAAACAATATTGCCCTTAGACAGGCCTATAAACACATCGGCGCCTTTCATTGCTTCATCAAGGTCTACTGCTTTCATGTCCTGGGCAAATTGCTGTTTATGTTCGTCCAGGTCATTCCGGCTCTTTACAACCAGACCTTTACTATCAAACATGAATATGTTGGCAGTGTTGGCACCCAGCGCCAGGTATATCTTGCAACATGAAATAGCTGAGGCGCCGGCCCCGCTGATAACAAACTTCACCTTACCTATTTTCTTGTTTACAATATCCAATGCATTGAGCAACGCAGCGCCAGATATGATTGCTGTGCCATGCTGGTCATCATGCATAATGGGTATGCTCAGCTCTTTCTTTAATCTTTTTTCTATCTCAAAACATTCCGGAGCCTTGATATCTTCAAGGTTAATGCCTCCGAACGTAGGCTCGAGTGCCTTTACTACCTGAACAAACCCGTCAATATCTCTTGCATTAAGCTCTATATCAAAAACATCTATATCAGCGTAAATCTTAAACAATAGGCCTTTTCCTTCCATAACCGGCTTCGACGCAAGAGGGCCTATATCGCCTAAACCTAAAACTGCCGTACCGTTACTGATAACTGCGACCAGGTTGCCTTTTGCTGTGTACTTGTAAACATCATCAGGGTTACTATGGATTTCCATGCAAGGCACAGCCACACCGGGTGAATAAGCCAATGCAAGGTCGCGTTGGGTTTTAGTTTCCTTGGTAGGGACCACTTCTATTTTGCCAGGCCTTCCTTTTTGATGGTATTCCAGTGCATCTTCCTTCCTGATCAGTTGAGCCATTTTACTTTGTATTTGAAGTGCCTAAGTTACGAATTAGGTTAAGAAATTTGAGTATAATGCTTTATTGCCTAATAGAAGGAAATTTTATTTATGGTTGTATTAACCGTCTTTTCAACATATACATAAAATAAATTTGTTCTATACCCAAGATTTAGTTGCCAAAAAACGTCTGTGTAGATAAGAAACGGGGAATTACATACAGCAAACTTTAAAAATAAAAATTAATACAAAAATAATTTTGTATAACTAAATAAATTATATGCAAATTGATTCGGCCTGTTTGCATATATTGGTTTGAATTGATTAGATTTGCTGCCTTATAATTTTCTCTTCTTAAATATGTTCATGCGTTAGCTCAGTATAGTTTTATTACTAGCTAAAATGTACATTTTTCTAAAGAAAATTGCTTTGATAAAAAAATAAAAATAGAATATGAAAAAAAGTTTTTACATATCAAGTTTATTTGTGGGCTGCTATATGTTATTTTCTATTGCAGCAAGTGCAAATGTTCCCGTGGTTACTGCAAACCCAGCTCCGGACACTGCTTGTTCCGGCAATATTGCTAAGTTTTTTGTATCAGTTACTGATACAACGACTGGAGCAACTTCAATAGTTTACGCATGGCAAGTATCTTCAGATGGAGGCGCAACTTGGTCGTATATAACAGACGTAGCCCCCTATAGCCATTCGGCTACGGATACGCTGTATGTTACAGCTAGTAGCCTGCTTAACCGTTATCAATACAGGAGTATAGATACAAATAATGATGGTGCAGATACGTCATCAGCTGCAATGTTAACAGTAGATACATTGAATGCAGGAACCATTACAGGGGCGTCTTCAATATGTGTAGGGTCTTCAACGGCTTTAACAGATGCTATATCCGGGGGTATGTGGAGTAATGCTAATACTGCTGCAGATACGATTTCCCCAGTTGGTATTGTTACCGGCAGAGCAGCAGGTTTCGACACGGTAATGTACGCGATCACTAATGCATGCGGAACAGCAAGGGCTTTTCATAACTTGCGTGTTGATGCAACCGCAATAGCAATGCCGATCACAGGGCCTACGGCTACATGTGTGGGGCATAGCATAGACTTAATGAATGCCAATGTGCTGGGAACTGGAATATGGAGTGTCAGCAATACTTCCGCTTCCATTTTACCAGATGGTACACTTACAGGTGTGTCTGGCGGTTTTGACACTGTCACATATTCTTTTACTAACGCCTGCAACTCAGTAGATTCTTCAATTGTAATACGAATAGATGCTGTATTAACTCCCGGAAGTATTACCGGACCTTCTTCGGTGTGTATTGGTTCATGGATTAGTCTGAGTGCAACAGTTTCCGGTGGTTTCTGGCTAAGCAGTTCGTCAAATGCAATAGTTGACGGTTCAGGTAATGTTACTGGCGTATCAGGAGGTGCTGCTATTATTTCTTACGTACGTTCTAACGCATGTGGAGAAAGCGTGGCAACGCACGCCGTGACAGTCGATGATCTGGCTTCTGGAATATCTGGTGGTGATAGTGTAGGAGTGGGCGCAATGCTTACATTATCAAATAGTGTTCCCGGCGGAACCTGGACAGTTGCCTATCCGGGTGGAGATACAATAGCTACCATCAGCACTGGTGGTGTAGTCACAGGCGTAAGGGCTGGAACCACAACTATTACTTATTCAGTAACAAATTCGTGCGGTACATCTTCGGCGACCATGACTCTATATGTAGGCCACGCGCCTTCCGCAGGTTCAATTATTGGCTTGGACACAGTTTGTTTAGGAACAACAATAACACTTTCAGATACTTCCTTCCCCGGTGGAGTATGGTTTTCTTCAGTTGATAGCATAGCAACAGTTAATAGCAGCACTGGTGTAGTTACCGGTAATGCAGGCGGTTATGTCGTTATATTCTATGCTATTCACGATGCATTCGGTTCCGATACTATAAGTACAGTTGTTTTTGTAAATCAGGCTCCGGTAGCACAAATTGTTAGCGCACCTGTTTATTTCTCTTTGGGCCAGAACTATTTCATTCTGGGATACCCCTGCTGCGGCTCATTTACCCAAAGTAATGATTCGGTCGGTGCATTTATAAACTTTGGTGAATATGGAGCTACAAAAGTATTTTATACGCCAACGGATAGCGTTACTTATTCTTCAGTTGCATTCGGATCATACGTAGTTACCGGCCATGGTAATACCGATGTAATTACTTATACAGTTAGTAACAGCTGTGGGTCAAATAGCGCTGATTCGACTTATCATCTGCCAAAACCAGCATATACACCTGTTGTAAATGCAGAAAACAGATCTTTAAATGTATATCCAAATCCTAACCAGGGCCAGTTTATACTGTATCTGAATTCGGGTACTAGTGAGCAGGCCCCGGTTACTATCACCAATGTTGTAGGAGAGAAAGTAAAAGAGTTAACCATTCCGACAAATACTTCAGTGAATATTAAGCTCGATCAGCCGGCAGGTATTTACTTCATCTCTGCGCAAACTGCAAGCAGTAAATACACGACTAAGATCACCATTGCCGAATAATTTCTGCGGTTACATAATTTTTAAAAAAAAGGTTAGCCTCATCGCTAACCTTTTTAAATTGTATTAAACGGTTTTGACTTAGAGGGATGATGATCGCAATCATTGGTTAATTACCCGATTAAATTCTATTTTTGCTCTGTAAATCAAAAACATACCATAAATGAGTTTTATCACGGAAATTATAGCACGACAGATATTAGACAGCCGGGGCAATCCAACAATAGAGGTAGATGTTCACACCAGCGACGGAGCAATGGGCCGCGCAGCAGTACCAAGTGGAGCAAGCACAGGAAAGCATGAAGCTGTGGAGCTAAGGGATGGCGATAAGAAAAAATATCAGGGTAAGGGTGTCCTTAAAGCGATAAGCAATGTGAACGATGTAATTGCTGAAGACCTCTATGGATGGGATGTAACCGACCAACGGGGACTGGATAAGGTAATGATTGACATAGATGGCACTGCAAACAAGAGTAAGTTGGGGGCTAATGCCATACTTGCCGTGAGTTTGGCTGCTGCAAAGGCTGCCGCACAGACGGCCGGGCTGTCACTATACCGCTACATTGGTGGTTCTAACGCTATGACCCTACCTGTGCCAATGATGAATATACTCAATGGCGGTGCACATGCAGATAATAAAATAGATTTCCAGGAATTTATGGTAGTACCTGTCGGTGCCGCTACTTTTAGTGAGGGGCTTAGGTGGGGCGTGGAGATATTCCATACGCTGAAAACAGTGCTAAAAGAAAAAGGCTATAGCACTAATGTGGGTGACGAAGGTGGTTTTGCCCCAAACATTCAGAGCAACGAAGAGGCAATAGAAACAGTACTGAAAGCGATTGAAAAAGCAGGGTACAAACCGGGCCTGCAAGTGAGCATAGCGATGGACGCTGCAAATAGTGAACTATGGAATGAAAAAGATAAAAAGTACCATTTCCATAAAAGTGACGGTAAGAAAATGAGCAGCGACGAACTCGTGGAATTTTGGGTGAAATGGAGCAAAAAATATCCTATAGTAAGTATTGAGGATGGCATGGCTGAAGACGATTGGAAGGGATGGAAAAAACTTACGGAGGCACTAGGTGATAAAGTACAAATTGTTGGTGATGATCTGTTTGTAACAAACGTAACCCGGCTGGAAAAAGGAATAAAAGAGCATATTGCAAATGCACTGCTGGTAAAAGTAAACCAGATAGGTACGCTTAGTGAAACAATAGATGCTGTAACCATGGCGCAGCACAACCGCTACAATACTATCATGAGCCACCGCAGCGGCGAAACAGAAGATTCAACAATAGCAGACCTTGCAGTGGCGCTTAATTGCGGCCAGATAAAAACTGGTTCCGCCAGCCGTAGCGACCGTATGGCCAAATATAACCAATTATTAAGAATAGAAGGCGAGCTGGGAGGCAGCGCGTTTTATCCGGGCAAAACACTTAGATTTTGTTAGGTAGCGTGTTGATATGTTGATAAGTCATTTGGGAAAAAAAGAAGGATTGTGCTTAATTTTCAGTTATGAAGAAGGTATTTAGGGTGCTGACGAATAAGTATTTAGTTACTGCCGTAGCTTTTGTTGTCTGGACAGTATATTTTGATCAGAACGACTGGGTAAGCTTACAACAAAGACAAAAAGAGCTGGATGGTCTGAAGGGAAATATTGCTTACCTGGCTACAGAAATAAACCGTATGAATTCAGAACGTAACGACCTTCTTACAGACCCTCGGAAACTGGAACAATACGCAAGGGAGCATTACAGGATGAAACATGAAGGTGAAGATGTGTACGTAATTGATAATGGCGCTCCTTCGAATTGACTTTTCGGCAACCTTTTAGTAACTAATACTATATACTATCGAACCACCCCAAAGGTGGTTTTGGGAAGTCTAAAGCGTTGTCTGGGTTCATCTGGTTATAGGATTCTACTATGTGTGGATAAGGAGAAATTGCAGCTATATGGCTTTTGCCAGTTCATTTATTGCTAAATAGTCGCCACCTTTAACTATTAATTTTACTTTTGAACTTCAATGATTACAATAATATCCGGCACTAACCGGCCGGACAGTATGACACTAAGGACTGCTAACCTGTATTATATGTTATTGTCTGAAAGAGCGGATAATGTACACCTGCTTTCACTCGAGAACAAGCAGGTATGGGAGCGTGGCCCGGCAATGCTGGCACTTGAAAAGCAATATCTAATTCCCGCACAAAAATTCGTGCTAATAATGCCAGAGTATAATGCAAGCTTTCCCGGCATACTGAAGCTGATGATTGACAACACGGATATAAAAAAATGCTGGTGGTACAAAAAGGCGATGCTGGTAGGCCTCTCTGATGGCCGTGCCGGCAATCTGCGCGGCCTGGAACACATGACCGCTATCCTGCACTATATGAAAGTACATGTGCTGTATAATAAAGTATTGCTTTCACGAATCAGCGAGGAAATAGGGAATAAAGGCGAATTGTTAAAACCGGAAACGGAGCAAGTAATAAATGAGCAGATAGACGATTTTTTGAAGTTTTAATTAAATAATTATATGGGGCTTAGATTGCTTATTATCCTGGGTATTATCGGCCTCGCCGAATATTATAGTTTTATTGTCGTGAATTCGTCTGTGCGTAATATGCCCTCGGTATGGCGCGTCACTATTATCACAGTTTATTTATTCCTCACCAGCATAAGCTGGCTCGGTCTTATCCTGTTCCGGCAGATCAACTGGGCTGCTGTGCCGCACCTGCTCCGCAATATCTATATTGCTTTTGTTTTAGGATTTGTGGTTGGGAAAATTCTGATTTTGCTGGTAATGCTCATTGACGATATTCGCAGGCTGGTGACATGGCTCATCACGTCACTCGCTTACAGCGGCACTACCGACGGCGACAATGCGGCAGCCGGTATAGATCGCTCCCTGTTTCTGAAACGCACTGCATTAGTACTTGGAGGACTTTCTCTAATAGGCTTTACCTATGGCATCCGCAATAGGTATAACTACAGGGTGCGTAAATTAAAACTAAAGCTGACCTCATTGCCAGCCTCATTCAAAGGCCTGCGCATTGTGCAGATATCTGATATACATACCGGCAGCTTTGACAATCATGCCGCTGTGGAGCATGGCATACAGAGAGCGCTGGACCAAAAAGCGGACATCATATTTTTTACAGGCGACCTTGTCAATAACCACGCTGACGAAGTAGATGCAAAATACCAGGAAATATACTCACGCCTGAAAGCCCCTATGGGAGTGTATTCTACACTCGGCAATCATGATTATGGCGACTATGTACATTGGCCTTCCCCCCAGGCGAAAGTTGACAACCTAGAAAGGCTGAAAGGCATCCATGCTGCTATGGGATGGAAGCTGATGATGAATGAGCATGTGCTGCTGGAGCGTGGCGCGGATAAGATAGCCCTGATAGGTATAGAGAACTGGAGCGCAAAGGCGAACTTTCCAAAATATGGGGATATGAAAAAGGCCTACGCAGGCCTTAAAGAGCAAAACATTCCTGTAAAAATTTTGTTGTCGCATGACCCCTCGCACTGGCATGCCCAGGTGATACCGGAATACACCGATGTGCAGCTTACCCTTAGCGGCCATACACACGGCATGCAATTTGGCGTGGACACAAAATGGTTTAAGTGGAGCCCCGTGCAATACATGTATAACGAATGGGCGGGCCTTTACACACAAGGCGAACAGAACCTGTATGTAAACAGAGGCTTTGGTTTCCTCGGCTATCCCGGCAGGCTGGGCATATTGCCGGAGATCACAGTGTTTGAATTGGTGTAAGATTTTTTTTTGCAAAATTTATTTCGTGAACGATCAAAAATAATTTCATTATTGCCGAAGAGCAGAAGGTTCTTGCATTAGATAAGGATGAGGTAAAGATTGGGTTAGCCGTTGATGATGAAATAGAAGAGTGAAGCATATTCTGGTCAAAATTGTAAGGATTGAATTCACTTTGTATTTCGCAAAACAAAATTTTCTATTCAGCAATAAAATAAGGCAATTCTATTGGGCAAAATGTTTTTTCAGAATTTTATAGTAAATTAGTACTATAGTTATATGAAAAAATCACTTCTCTTACTTAATTTAATTGTTTGCTGTATTCACCTCTCTGCTCAGCAAAGGTTGCCGGAAGCGAAAGACACATACTATGCCGGGAAGCTTTTGGTAATGCTGCAAAGAGATTATCCTGTAACGCAGCTTATAAATTCCTTTCCTGCCCTAGGCTTGCATGATGCGCAAAATATCTCACAGGAATGGAATATTTGGGAACTGTCATTTGACAAATCTTTAGATGCAGAAGCAGTTAAAAAAGAAGTGGCGGCGAGCAACGCCGTAAGAGTAGTTCAGTTCAATCATAACAATATTCCCTTAAAAACAACACCTAATGATACGCTGTTTACGAATCAATGGGACATGACCAAAATATCAGCGCCGGAAGCATGGAGCCTGGTGACCGGCGGGATGAGTACCGATACCCAACAAATAGTGGTGGCGACCATTGATCAGGGTTTTGATATTCATCATCCGGATATTAACTACTGGAAAAACACTCGGGAAATACCCAATAATGGAATTGATGATGATAGCAACGGTTATGTCGACGATTATAACGGTTGGAATGTTGTGCTTGGGAACGATAGTATGCCCACCCTAAATCATGGAACTTTTGTTTCCGGGATATCAGGAGCATTTGGAAATAATATACAAGGCGTGGCAGGGGTATGCTGGAACGTAAAAGAAATGATCGTAGCGACAAACACCACGAATGAATCAACTGTGGTCAGTGCCTACTCATATGTTTTTAAACAACGGCAGATCTTCAATAATACTAATGGTACGAAAGGCACTTTTGTTGTTGTCACCAATTCATCCTTTGGCCCCGCAGGCTATGGGTATGATTATCCACTGTGGAATGCGATGTATGATTCCTTAGGAAGTATTGGCATATTGAGTGCCGGCGCTACTTCAAATTCTGTAACTTGTAACACTGATACTTGCCCTGATATTCCATCGCAATGTCCCAGCGACTTCACCGTTATAGTAACCGGCACCACGGACTCTGATATACGGCATGGTGGCTATGGCCCCCATAATGTTGATCTTGCGGCACCAGGCAATGGCACTTACACTACTTTGCTCGGTGGGCTTTATGGCACCTGTGGTGGTACATCGGCCGCCAGCCCGCATGTAGCAGGCGCTATAGCGCTAATGTGGTCAGCTGCTTGTCCGCAAATGCTGGAAGATTATAAAAACCACCCTGATAGCATGGCTTTGCTAATGAAACAATACCTTCTGGAATCAGTGGATACGCTGCCATCGTTAGTTGGGTTGATTGTCTCTGGAGGCAGGCTTAATGTGTACAAAGCGATACAGAAAGTACAAGCTTACACGTGCCCGCACGACACAATAATAATTACGCCCAATGCAGTCAGTCAGCAACATACAGCAGCGCCTGATGTATCGGTTTATCCCAATCCTGTTTCCGAAACACTTAGTGTAATGAGTTCTTATCCTGTAAAGCAGATCATACTGTATAATATGTTGGGACAAATAGAAGGCAAGTACAATGGAGTTTCAGAAATCAACATGAAAAGCATGATTAGTGGTATTTATTCTTTGCAGATCAGTGATGACCACGGTAACTGCGCTGTGCATCGCGTCGTTAAGGAATAAAAAATCCAGATGCAAATTAACTAAAAATTTTTCCTTGATTTTATGGAATTGACAGGACTATCCAGTCTTATTAATAAACGCACTATCATGGAACCTTCAAAACTGTTAAACGCAACTTACCTCGACATCATCTTTGACAATCGCAACAAAAACTATGGTGGCTATGAGCTTCGCAAACACTACAACCAACGGCTCGGAAAAGCAGTTATATTTCTCTTATTGGGATTAGGGGCTGTGGCAAGCTTTTCTTTTATTTCGTCACACAAAGCGGAGCAACTGCACTCGCGTGCTGGCTTCTTCTGCCCAAAGATCATTGAAATAACGCTACCAAAACAAATGCCAAAAGTGCAGGAGCTACATCATCCGGCCACGCCTCCACAACATATAAGGGCAAGGATTTTCACCGATCCCGTTATAACTGATAATGAGCTGGTAAAGCCTGAACAACAAATGACGGCGGCCAGGGACAGTGCAATGCCCGGCCCATCGAATACGGAAGGAAATGTTACTGGGGCAGTAACAACAACAGAACATGGAACCGGCGTAATTGACCAACCTTCAAAGAGTACCGGCAAGCCGGTATCCTGGGTGCCGCAAATGCCGCAGTTTGAAGGAGACATGTATGCCTATATAGGAGAGCATCTGCGCTATCCTGAGGCTGCGCGTATAGAAAATATCACCGGGCAAGTATTGATCAGGTTTGTTGTAAACGAGGATGGCACGGTTAGTGATGCAATAGTAGTTCATGGTATAGGCGGCGGCTGTGACGAAGAGGCGATTAATATGGTGAGTAATATGCCTAAATGGAAACCGGGAAAACAAAATGGTACCACAGTAAAAGTGCTCTTCACATTGCCGGTAAACTTTGTACTGAATTAGGAAAGATAAATAAGAACGAATAAATATATCGGCTAAGAAGTTAGCAACAAATTACTTAGGTTTGCAGCCTTATAAAGAGAACATGCAGCAATCCGTATTAGAACAAATGCAGCAAATGGGCCACGAACAGGTGGTATTTTGCAATGATCCGCATACCGGCCTTAATGCTATCATAGCAATTCATAACACTACGTTAGGGCCTTCCCTCGGTGGTACACGGCTGTGGAACTATAATAACCACGAAGAAGCGTTGACCGATGCATTACGCCTGAGCCGGGGCATGACTTATAAATCAGCCATTAGTGGTCTGAACCTGGGTGGTGGTAAAGCTGTGTTGATTGGTGATGCTGCAAAAGTGAAATCGGAAGCATATTGGCGCACATATGGAAAGTTTGTAAACAGCCTGAACGGTAAATACATCACCGCCGAAGATGTAAATACATCGTCTGCCGACATGGAGTTTATAGGCATGGAAACAAAATTTGTTACTGGCAAGCCTGACTACATGGGCGGCAGCGGCGACCCTTCCCCGCTAACAGCCTATGGCGTATATGTAGGCATGAAAGCTGCCGCAAAAAAAGCATGGGGTAATGATAGCCTTAGCGGTAAAAAAGTATTGGTGCAGGGAGCCGGCAACGTAGGCCAATATCTCATGGGCCACCTGGTGGAAGAAGGCACAAAAGTATACATCTGCGATATTAATGAAGCTAAAATAAAGCAGGCAGTTCATAAATATCCTAAGGTGGAAGTTGTGGACAACAATACGATATTCGACCTGGATATAGACATATATGCACCTTGCGCACTTGGCGCTACCGTAAATACAGAAAGCATCAATAAAATGAAATGCCCGGTAATAGCAGGTGCGGCCAATAACCAGCTTGCTGATGAAAATGTCCACGGACCCATGCTGGTACAAAAAGGGATCATTTACGTTCCTGACTTTCTAATCAACGCTGGGGGTATCATCAACATCAGCATAGAGATCGATGGTTACAATAAAGAACGTGCGATAAACACCGTAGGCAGAATATACAACCGTACATTAGATATATTCGACCTTGCGGAAAAAGAAAACGTGCACACCCAGTTAGCCGCTATGCGCGTAGCTGAAAAACGGTTGAAAGATATTGGGACGTTGAGTATTGGGATATAGTTTTAAATGACTTTTGCAGAGTTATGACCGTAAATATATTAGCCTTTGGTATTGCAAAAGAGATACTGGGTAACCGAATGAATTCGATGCCCTTCATAACTGGGCTGAGCGTAGAAGGATTAAAAGGTGAGCTTGAACAGCGGTACCCTCGGCTGCAAGAACTGACCTCTTTTATGATTGCAGTAAATGGCGAATACGCCGGAGCGGGAATTGTTATAAAACCCGGAGATGAAATAGCAATTATACCACCTGTTAGCGGCGGATAAACCTTTTTTCACAAAATGATCGATGTAGCAATTTTTTCAACACCCCTGAACATCAGTCCTTGCATTGATTGGGTTATGTCTCCGGAGAGCGGGGGTATTGATGTGTTTATTGGCACAGTGAGAAATGTTACTAAAGGAAAAAAGGTGGTGCAACTGGAGTTTGAAGCATATGAAATGATGGCGCTGAGTGAAATGAAAAAGATTGCAGGAGACATTTTGATGAGGTGGCCAGTGCATAAAATACTGATACATCACCGGACAGGGGTATTGAATACGGGCGATATTCCCGTAGTTATCGCTGTATCAGCGGCACATCGCGATGCCGCTTTTGAAGCATGCAGGTATGCAATAGATACTTTGAAACAGACAGTGCCTATATGGAAAAAGGAAGTATTTGAGGACGGGGAGGTGTGGGTAGCGGCCCATCCTTAATCATGTGCAAATCCCTGTAGTATTCAGGTCAAAGACGAGATAATTTCCTTAACTTTTTCTGCATCTTCGGGTGTATTCGCGTTCATTAATTTACCTGGATATGGCGGTTGCACGATATTAATTCTTTCAATATTACGGATCAA
>Ga0182030_10017205_pt1 | contig 13980 bp, 10 predicted proteins | sample 812S3MmetaG_FD_121299 | JGI IMG/M metagenome (GOLD analysis project Ga0182030, IMG submission 121299) | Permafrost microbial communities from Stordalen Mire, Sweden - 812S3M metaG (Illumina Assembly) | ecosystem: Environmental > Terrestrial > Soil > Wetlands > Permafrost | place: Sweden...
GGCGCTGTTTATCCTGACCACCATCGACGCCGGGACCCGCGTCGCGCGCTATGTGATGCAGGAGCTGATGGGCAAGATTTACAAGCCTCTGGGACGTGCGAATTGGCTGCCCTCGAATCTGCTCGCAACCGCCGTCATCGTCATCAGCTGGGGTTACCTGATCTGGGGTGGGACGATTGCGACCATCTGGCCGCTGTTCGGGACGGCCAACCAGTTGCTGGCGTCGATCGCATTGGCCACCATGACGACATACCTGGTGAATCATGGCAAAGCGCGCTATGCGTGGTGCACGCTGGCGCCGGCGCTGTTCGTGCTGGTGACAACCGTGTGTGCGGGAACGCTTTCGATTGAGAATCTCTTCTGGCCCATGGCACACAAGCCCGGCAGCGAATTGCAGGGATGGATTGAGATCAGCCTGATGGCAGTGTTTATCGTTGGCGCCGTCGTGATCGTGGGGCTGGCGGCAGTGCGTTGCATCGAGACGCTGCGCGGCGTACCTCCTCCGTCGCAGGATGCGTTGACGGGCGAGCCGGGCAAGGTGGTCCTTGAACCGGCTGCGCCCTATCGCTGCTGTTAGTTCATTTCCGCTTCACTTCTCACGGTTTCTGGAAACACTCGAAGTGAAAAATCCTGCCGCTACTTTTTCTTGCTTCCCGGCAACATGCTCTTGAGCCGGTCCATCAAGCCGGGCTTTGCGGCAACGGCCCCCGCGGCTGGCTTCGGTGCTGCGACCGGGGTTGCTTGAGTCGCAGCGGGTTTGGCGGAATCGCTCTTTACCTCTTCTTTGTCAGGCGGCACTTGCTCGCCGGCCTTAGCCTCAGCCGGCTTGGCTTCGCTGGCTTTGCCTCCTTCCGCCTTTGCCCCTTCCTTTGCCTCACCTTCCTTGGTCCCGCCTTCCGGAGGACCCGTTGCCTGTACCCACTGAACGATCAGTGAAATGCGCCGGTTGGTTGGGTCGAGAGGATCATTTTTGACGCGCAGCATCTGGTCGGCGAAACCGCGTACCTGCGAGATCTGGCCGGTGCCCACGCCATCCTGCTGCAGCAGGCGGCGAGCAGCGTTGGCGCGGTCGGCGGAGAGTTCCCAGTTGGTGTACCCGTTGTCGCTGGAATACGGCTGGGCGTCGGTGTGGCCTTCGAGCAAGAGGCGGTTGGGCAGGATTTTCAGTTGGCCTGCCAGCATTCCCACCAACTCCTGGCCGGTGCTGCTGAGCTTGGCGCTGCCGCTCTCAAAGAAGGTTCCCTTCTTGTCCTCGATCAACTCGATGCGCAGCCCTTCCGGAGTGATGGTGATTTCGATCTGCTTGGCCAGCTTCTCCAGGTCCTTCTGCTCCTTGATGGCTTTTTCGATCTGCTCCTTGAGCTTGTCCACGTTCTTGCGGTCGATGGGGATGTTGTCGTCGGTGCCGACGCGATCCGAGCCGGTTTCTTTGGAGGAACTCTTGGGATCGTTGAAATAGCCGGCGATGGCCTTCTTGATCTTGACGCTGGAGTTGAGCAGCCAGAGCACGATGAACAGCGCCATCATGGCAGTGACAAAGTCGGCGTAGGCAACTTTCCACGCGCCGCCATGGTGGCCGCCGTGGCCGCCTTTTTTCTTGATGACGATGATGGGTCGCTTGTTGGGGTCAGACATGATTCGCTCCTTCAGCTCTCAGGCTGCCGCCGCGGGAGCGCCGCCGCCTTTGCAGGCTTTTTCAGTTTCGGCGAAGGAGGGGCGCACGTGTGCCGGGATGGCGCGCCGGGCCATCTCAATGGCGATCAAGGGCGCATTGCCCTTGAGGAAGGAAAGCATGAGCACCCGAAGCACGCCGAGATAGTCGTTGTGTTCGTCGGCTCCCTTGGTCATGTTCGAGGCCAGCGGTCCAACGAGGCCGTAGCACAGGAGGATGCCGAGAAAAGTGCCGACTAGCGCAGCAGCCACTTTATGACCCACTTCTTCGGGAGGGCCGCCGATCGCGCCCATGGTGATTACGACGCCGAGCACCGCCGCGACGATGCCCAGGCCGGGCAGGGCGTCGGCGACGGTCGACAGGGAGGCGATGGGCGTGGCGACGCCGTGGTGATGGACTTCCATGTCACGCTCCATCATCTGGTCCATGTCAAAGGGTTCGACACCGCCGGTGATGGCCATGCGCAGCGTGTCGCAGACGAAATCCATGACGTGGTGGTCTTTGAGAAAGGCGGGATACTTCTTGAAAATGGCGCTTTCCTTGGGCTTTTCCACGTCCATTTCGACCGAAAGCAGACCTTCCTTGCGCACCTTGTTCAAGAATTCGAACATCATTTTCAAAGTTTCAAGGTAGCGGGCCTTGCTGAATTGCGATGGCTTGAGTACACCCATCACGCCGCCGAAGATAGCCTTGATGATGTGCAGCGGGTTGGCAATGAGCAGAGTGCCCAATGCGGCGCCGCCGATGATGATCAGCTCCGCAGGCTGGACCAGCACCATGAGGTTGCCTTTTTCCATCAGATACCCGGCGACGATAGCCCCGAAGACGACGACGATGCCTATGATTGCGAACATTCCTGCCCCCCTGTGTTGGCCATGTCTTTTGGGTTGAGATGGGTGACGCGGTTGCCGCCGCCGTACTGGCTGCTTTGCATGGCCTTTTGTGCGCGTTTGAGCAGGCAGGAGAGGCTTTCGGATAATTGGGCCTGGGCCACGCCGATACTGACGGTGAGGCTGGCGCGATCGCCCCACCAGCGGAAATCCGCGGTGCGAGTGAGCCCGGCGAGGTACCGGCCGTGCGCCTCCAGCATTTCGACGGTGCGTTCGTGAGAGAGCACCAGGAATTCATTCGATCCCCAGCGGCCCAGGATTTCGGTGGGGCGAAGGCCGTGGAGCAGGGTCTTTTCCACGATGTCCATCATGGACTCGGAGGCATCGCGGCCGTGGGTCTTGCGCAGGGTTGCCGCCTGGTCGACCAGCACCCACATCAAGCCGAAGGGTACACCGTTGGCGATCCATTCCCGGCTGGCCTCGTCCAACCGGTCCTCAAGACCGGCTTGAGTCTGCTCCAGCCGATTTTCAATTGAGCTGTCGTCGCTGCCCTCGCCATGCAGCAGCGTATCGATCTCTTCCACGGTGTGAAATCGCAGCAGGATTCCGAAAAGCGCGCCCAGTGCATCGCGAAGGGCCGTGCGATGCAGCATGGCGGGGAAGGTGTGGTGTCGCTGATGGCAGATGTTGACCAGGACAGGCCGTTCGGGCATCAGGCCTTCCTCGTTACCGGCCTGATTACCGGCCTGGGCGCCGAGATCGCTTTGACTGGAACTGTGGTGACTGAGGTCGATCTCGTAGAAGCCTTCCGGCAGGCTGCGTCCCAGCATTTCCGCGCTGCTGTATCCGGCCATGGCCGCCGCTGCCGGGTTCCAGAAGACTACGTGCTGCTGGTTGTCGAGCACGACGATTCCCTCATTGAGCGCGCTGAGCGCCGCCTCCAGAATTTCGGTGTGATCCGCCATGATTTGCCGCTCCTGATGCTCAATGAGCGTCTTATCGGCAGAGGCGGGGCCAACTTCAAACCCGGTGCTGTGCACAAGGAGGCGCAGTTTCGTTCCGGGATGTCGGGAAGTATGCGTATCCACCACGTTCCGCGCAGTAATGCAGGCGAAAGGAAAAGCCCGCGGTCTGCCGCTCTCATGAGCAGCAAGCCGCGGGCTTTCAATGCTTACCTCAGCGACGATTCGGCGGAGCAGCTCTCAAACTAGGACTGCGGCAGGCGAACGATGAACTGAGTTTCACCGGGTTTCGACTCAACATCGATTTTGCCGCCGAAACTTTGCGTCACAATGCGCTGCACGATTTCCAAGCCCAGACCGGTGCCTTTGCCGACCGGCTTGGTGGTGAAAAACGGCTCAAAGATGCGCTCCTTGAGATCTTCTGGAATACCACCGCCGTGGTCCGTCACATCGATTACCAGGTAGCCTGGCTCGGTCCACGTGCGCACATCGATCTGGCCGCCCTCGGGGGAAGCATCGATGGCGTTGTCGATCAGGTTTGTCCAGACCTGGCTGATGGCCACGCCCGTGGTGCGAATGTTGGGCTGGTCGGCGTCGAAATGCTTGGCCACGCTGATCTGGCGCTGCCGCATCTTGTGTCCGAGGATGGTCAGCGTGCTTTGGATGCTGTCATGCACGTCGACTTCGCGCAGCGTGCACCGATCGTCGTAGGCGAATTTCTTAACCGCCATGACCAGTTCCGAGACCCGCGATATGCTTTCCTCGACGGCTTCGACGAGTGAAACGCTTGAGACCAGCGCTTCCAGCCAGTTCAGGGCGTCAGAAAGCCCGTCGCCGGCGAAAGCGTCGCGCATGCAGACCAGTTCCTCGGGATCCAGGCCGATGCTGACTAGGGTCGGGGCAATCTTGAAAGCATTTTCGACGCCGGCTGTTTCGAGCCATTGGCCCATCGATTCTTCAGCGTCAGACTGTTCCAGGGAACTCATCGTGGAGGATTTGGCATGTGCGATTGCCTCCAGTTGAAGTTCGCGCATGCAGGAGATCTGGTCGCGGCTGGTTTCGTGCTCGCAGAAGCGCAGGCTCAACTCTTGCAGGCGCAGCAGGTTGGCGCGCAGTTGGGAAGCGGCTCGTTTGGCCGCCGAACCGGGGTTGTGCAGCTCATGCATCAGGCCGGCTGCGAGGGTACCCAGGGAAATCAATTTTTCGCGATGAGCGGCCTCGGCTTGATAGGCATGCAAACGCTGCGCCATGTGCGACAGCACGACCTTGCGCACGGGCGGGCAGCAGGCCATCAGGCTCCAGAAAGCGTCTTCTGAGAAGCGCAAGAGAGTGGATGGCTTGGCGGTCAGGACTCGCACCGTCGGCGATTTTCCGGCAAGCAGTACGACTTCTCCGAATGTCTCGTTTTCTTTGGCAATGCCGATGCGGGTGAGGGAGCCGTCCTGCTCGATGCGGTCGGCGCAGACCTCGCCCTCCAGAACTACCCAGTAGGCGCGAATGGGGGCGTTCGGGTCGAGGATGGTGCTGTTGGCCGGCATCTTGATGAGTTCGGCCGATGTCAGGCCGCAGAGTTCATCCGGGGATACGTCGGCGAAGGCTGCGACGCGACGAAGCTGCTCGGCATAGTCGCTTAAGACGATGGTTTGCGTGCTGGGATCCTGTACTTCGCTCGTGTTCATCGCTCTGCCTGCGCAGTCTCCTCAATTCGCCGATCCAGGCCTTCGACTTTCATTCCCGCGCATCTCTCCAAAAACTAAAAACTCGCCAGGTACTGATGGGCAAACTGCACCGCGATCGATCCTTCTCCCACAGCGGAAGCCGCTCGCTTCACCGAACCATGGCGCACATCGCCGGCCACGAATATGCCCGGAACACTCGATTCCAGAAGGAAGGGATCACGCCGTTCCTTCCACAGCCTGGCGAACTTGCCTTGCGCCTTCATTTCCGGCGTGGTCAGATCGGGTCCGGCAAGCACAAATCCTTTTTCGTCCCGCAGCATGACGTCCGGGAGCCACTCGGTTCCCGGAAGGGCGCCGATGAACACGAACAGTGAGCTTGCTTCGCGCCGTGCTTCTCCTTTGGGGCCGCGAATGCAAATGGCCTGCAAATGTTCCTCGCCTTCGGTCGACAGAACCTGTGTGTTCGGTTCGACTACTATATTCGATGTGCGAGCGATCTCATCGATTAAGTATTTCGACATACTTGCTTCCAGGCCGCCGGCGCGGACCAGCATCGTTACGGTGCAGGCGAATTTTGCGAAGTGCAGGGCCGCCTGTCCGGCACTGTTGGCGCCCCCGACAATATAGACGTTTTCATCCTTGCAGGCGGCTGCTTCGACGAGCGCCGCCCCGTAGTAGATGCCGCGGCCGGTGAGCAGATCGGCGCCGGGGATCTCCAGCCTGCGATATTGCACGCCGGTAGCCAAGAGCAGCACATGGCTGGAAACTTCACGCCCGTCAGCCAGGACCACGAACCGGTACTGGCCGTCGACGCGAAGCCCGACCGCCCGCTGAGTGAGAAATTCAGCACCGAAACGGACCCCCTGCATGTGGGCGCGACGGCCCAGATCGGCTCCGCTGATACCAGAGGGAAATCCAAGGTAATTTTCGATCCTCGAGGAAGATCCCGCCTGGCCACCCGGGGCGTCTGGTTCGATTATCAGGGTTTTCAGGCCTTCGGAGGCTCCATACACGGCTGCCGCCAGACCGGCAGGACCGGCGCCGATCACCACCATGTCGTAGAAATCCTGGGCAGCCTGGGTGCGCAGACCCACGCGTGCCGCAAGGGCATCTTGTTCTGGGTCGACAAGCGCGCTGCCATCGGAAAACAGGACCACCGGCAGAGCCTCAGGATCGAGAGATTTTTCTGCAAGCAGTTGTTGCGCGTCCTCGCTCGATGCGGCATCGAGCCAGCGGTAGGGCACGTGGTTGCGGGAGAGGAAATTGCGCAGCTGGTGGTCTTTCAGAGACCAGCGGTGACCGATGACGCGCAAGCCCTCGAATTTGGGCTGGTATCCGGCATTCCAGTCCTGCAGAAGATCGTCGAGAACGGGGTACAGCTTTTCTTCCGGCGGATCCCAGGGCTTGGTCAGGTAATAGTGGATGCGCGCCGTGTTGATGGCGCGGATGGCGGCCTCAGTGTCCGCGTAGGCGGTCAGCAAAACTCTCTTGGAAAGGGGATAGATCTTCTGCGCGGACTCCAGGAATTCCACGCCTGTCATTCCCGGCATGCGTTGATCGCTCAGCAGCAGGGCGACCGCCTCGTCACGCGACTTCAACTGGCGCAGCGTATCCAGAGCGGCCTGGCCGCTTCCTGCGCGAATCACCCGGTAGGTCGAGCCATACTGGCGGCGAAGATCCTGAACCACCGCCTCCAGGACACTGATGTCGTCGTCTACCGCAAGAAGGATGGGCCTGTTCATAACTGTCTCAGTGTAGCGGGTGACTCGCGTGTACCTCCAGCGGCCCGATTTGGGAATTGGGTTTTTGACTAGAAGCAACTTGTCAGCCTTTTTCTCTCGCGGAATCAACAAAGCATCTTGTAAGCTTTATGAATGAAGGTAAGGTTACCATCGTGTAAACTAATGGGTGAAGGCTTCCCCAAGTCGATTTCCCATCTCCAAGTGTCGCGAAACGGACCAAAACAAAGTAGTTGCGGTTGTCGCCGATAACCTGACTGCGGGACAAACCTGGATGTGCGGAGATGAAACGGGGGTTTCCTCTCTGTCCCGAATTATTCCGATCTGACGCGGGGGCGAGGCGGGAAATGAACAAAGTTATACTCGCGGATTCACAAGCAATCTTCCGGGCCGGGACTGCAAAAGTTCTGGCCATGGACGAAAACATACGTATCATCGCGCAGTGTTCTGACAGCGAACGCATGATGCATGCGATTACCACGTTTCCCGGTGCGGTGGTTATTTTTGCTTCGGCGCTCAAGCCGGAAATGTCACGACTGCGGCTGCTGCTGGAGACCAGCAACAGCCGAGGTGTCGTGATTGCGGAAAACACCGAGTCTCCGACGACGTTTCTGCAGCAGGGCTTTCATGGTGTGATTCTTCGCAATACCACGGGGTCGGCGCTGGTGGAGTGTGTTCGCAAGGTGGCCGCCGGGGAAACCTGGCAGCCTCTGCACGCGTTGATGAGCGAAGTCGTGGAAGAGGACATGGTGGGCACGCGAGTACGCGACCGCTTGACGCCAAAGGAGATGCGCATCGTTGCTCTGATCGTTCAGGGATGCAAGAACCGCGAAATCGCTCACCGTCTGAAGACCACCGAGCAAGTCATCAAGAATTATCTGCGCTCCATTTACGACAAAACCGGGGTCAGCGATCGTTTGGAGCTAGCGCTGTTCACGCTGCATCATCGCGTTCTGGCGCAAGCCGCCGCGGATGTGGGCAGCCGGATTGAGGCGGAAGAGATCGCCAGCGCCGCCGAGGATGCCTATCTCAGCAATGTGCAGGCGATACACCGGACAGGCACCTAGAGCAAAACCACGATTCCCGTGCCCTAAACAGCAGGGTTCAGGGTGTTGATTTCTTAAGGAAATCAACACTTTAACGAATCGGCCTTGGGTACACCCATCGTGGTTTTGCTATAGTCGCGTTGCTTCTACCCGAGTCTCGATCTCGAAGCGGCTTTACTCTGTGCGCAGAGCCTCGGATGGATTCAGGCGTGCTGCGCGCTGGGCCGGGAGCCAAACCGCCAGCAGCGCAACGGCGCTGAGCACGATGGGTACACTGACAAACACCAGCGGGTCCCACTGCTTGACGCCATAAAGCCAACTGGCCACCAGGCGGCTCAGGGCAATCGACGCTGCCACTCCGATGACCACGCCGATCAGCGCCAGACGCATGCCCTGCCAGACCACCATTTTGGTGATGCGGCCTCGGTCGGCGCCCATGGCCATGCGAATCCCGATTTCCTGCGTCCGCTGGGTCACTGAATACGCCATCAAGCCGTAAATACCAATCGCCGCCAGCACCAGCGCCGAGCCTCCGAAGATAGACAAGAGCAGCATGTTGAAGTCCTGTCGCGCGGTCGAGCGAATGACCACTTCCTCCATGGACCGAATGCGCGCAACGGGGAATCCTCCACTGGCTTTGCGCAGTTGTTCGCTGACCGAGGCAGCCAGTTGATGCGGCTCGGTTTTTGTCCGAATGACCCAGGTCAGCGGCGCCACCTTTGAATTGAGTTCTGTAAGACCGTCGGTCATCTGTGCGATTGGAGAGATCATGACCGGGCGCGGGTCTTGATTCAAGCCGCCGTCGCGTACATCGCCGACGATGCCGACGATCAGCCGCGCCGGCTCCTCGAATTCTGGGCCAACTCCGTGCCCGATGATGATTTGCTGTCCGACAGGGTTTTCATTCTTCCAGAACTCCTTCGCCATGGCCTGGTTGATCAGCGCCACACCTTGCGCGCCGCCGGTATCGCTGTCAGTGAAGTCGCGGCCGCGCAGAATGGGAATGTGAAACGCGTCGAAGTAGCCCGGCGTCACCGACATGTATCCCGCGCCGCCCGTAGCTGGTCCGTTCAACGGCTTGCCCACAATGATGAAGGGCAGGCCAAATCCGCCTACCAGCGGAAGGGCATTGGTGGCCGCTGCACTCTCGACGCCTGGGGTTGCGTTCAGCCGCTCGCGGCCATCGCGCATCACCTGGGCGACGCCGGCTGTCTTTTCGAAGTGCGGGCCATTCAGCGCCATTTCCGTGGTCAACACGTTATGGGCATCGAATCCCGGATTGACTGCCCGCAGAGCGATGAAGGTCCGAATCAGCAGCGAGGCTCCCACCAGCAGGACAAGCGCGAGTGAAACTTCACTGACCACGAGCAGCGAACGCATCTTGTTGTTGCGCAGGCTGCCCCCCGTGCCGCGGCTGCCTTCCTTCATCGAACCGCTCAGGTCTGGTTTGGACGCGCCCAACGCCGGGATCAAGCCGAACAGGATGCCGGTGACGATCGAGATAGCCAGGGTGAACAGCACCACGCACCAGTCGAGGCCGATGGCTCCGCCATCCTCACCAATACGAGGAATGTCGCCGGGACTGACCGCCATCAGCGCCTTGACTCCGGCGAATCCAAGCACCAGACCCAGAAGGCCGCCCATCAATGCAAGCAGTAAGCTTTCCGTCAGTAACTGACGCACGATCCGCCCTCTTGCGGCGCCCAGGGCGAAGCGGATGGCAAATTCCCGGGTCCTGCCGGCTGCGCGGACCATCAAGAGATTGGCGACATTGGCGCACGCAATCAGCAGGACAAAACTGACTGCGCCGATCAGCACCAGCAAAGACTGACGCACCCCGGCTACCACAGAATCTTTGAGCGGTTGCACGTCAAAGCCACCTTGAATGTTGGTCCCTGGGTAGCGGCGGTTGAACTCGGCCGCGGCAAGTTTTAACTGCGCTTGCGCCTGGGGAATGGTTACACCCGGCTTCAACCTGCCGGCGGCCACGAAGTAGTGCGCCTGGTCGGTGGTGTTGGGATCGAATTGGTAGGGAATCCAAAGATCGGCGACGGGGTCGGTATCGAATCCTGGCCCGGTGACTCCGACGACGGTGTAGGACTCGCCGGCGATGGGGATTGTCTTGCCGACCAGTTGCGGATCGCCGCCAAATTTCCGCTTCCACAGCCCGTTGCTGATCACCACGACATTGCCGCCATGGGGCCGGTCTTCGGCCTGGGTGAAGGGTCTTCCCTGGACGAAGGGTGCGCCGAACAGGCGGAAGTAGGCCTCGGTCACATGCACGCCATGCACCTGCTCGGGAACGGCGCCGGTGAGGTTCATGCCCCCGCCGCCGTCATAGCCGGCCACATCCTGGAAAACGCTGGTCTGTTCCTGCCAGATGTGGAGCTTGGTGGCCGAGGCTCCAGGTCCTTCGCCGCCGGGCCCGGTCAGCAGGAACTGCACGATGTGGTCCGCATCGGGGTAGGTCAGCGGCTTCAACAGGACTGCGTTGACCACGGAAAAGATCGCGGCGTCGGCCCCAATGCCGAGTGCCAGGGCGGCAATCACGGCCAGGGTAAATCCAGGATTCTTGAGAAACATGTGCAGCGCATGCTTCACGTCAGCGCGCAAGGTATCCATACATCACCCCCGGTATGTGATTGACGAATCAGCATCCACCCGCCCGGAGTAAGAGCGCGCCCAGGGCCTTGAAAGGAGAACGAAGCAAATAAGAGAAAGTTAACCACGAACAGCCAACACGATTCGGATCGGGCAGCGGGGACTGTTACCAACGAGACGAAGCAGGGCAGCTTTCAGTGAGCAGTATGTGAAGAAAATTTCAACAGTCGCAATTTATCGCGATTCGTCGAGCGCAGCTGATTCCTGATATCCAAAGAAACATCGCCGCTGGATGATCTCGGCAATCTCCGGCGGTACCATCGAGATCCATGTTCGGTCGCCATCCTGGATGCGCTTGAGCACGTCGCGCGAGAAGATATGCATCAGGCTGGGATTGTAGTTGTTGAGCTGCAGGATCTTGTTGCCATCCAGGATGTGGCGATAGAGGCCGGTCACGTGCGCGGGCAATACGATATTTTCGGTGGTCCGCAAGACGTTTGTCGCCGGATCGCGCCAGGGATAGACGTAGATGCGCAGGTTCTTGGTGAAGAGCCTGCCAAACGCTTCCAGGATCCCGCCTTCGAGGTCGTTGTAATACTGCTCGGTGAAAATCTCTTCGAGGCTGGGGATGCCCATAGTCAGAGCAATCGGCTCGGTGGTGTACCGGGAGAGCCAGGCGGCCAGCCGGTAGTACTCAAAGTAGTCTGAGATGAGCACGATCTTGCCCGTCGCGGCCAGCATGTCGGCGCGTGCCAGAAAGTCCTTGAGGTCGATTTCGCCGGTCACCAGCAGGTTGCGCATGGTGATTTCCATCAGCTCGACGATCTGCTCCGGGGGGCCGTCGAGTTCGGCTGCAAAGCGCTCGCGGGCGCAGTCAAGCATGTCGATATTCACCCGCGTAACCGGGCGAAAGCTCCCGCGCTCGACCAGGACGGCCCGTTTGCGCAGGACTTCGGAGGGTTGCAGCACGGCGCCTGAGGGCCCAAACATCGCCGCTCCGCTCAATCCCAGCTGCACCAGCTTCAGGCTCATGACGCGATTGTCGACGTCGCGAAATTGAGCGCCGGAGAACTCCGCCATATCGATCTCGATGCGTTCGGTACTGAGGTTGTCGAGCAGCGACTCCAGCATTTTTTCCGGCTCTTGATCCAGGAAGCAGACGGCATACAGCAGGTTGACGCCGACGATACCAAGCGCCTCCTGCTGCGCGCTGTTTTCGTGGTCGCGCATGCGGACGTGGATTACCAGTTGCGAATCTTCGGCGTTCGGGCGAGCCTGGTAACGAATGCCCATCCAGCCGTGGCACTCGTTGGTGCCTTGAAAATTGCGCGCCGCTACAGTATCTGCGAAGGCGAAAAAGGCGGTGGTCTCGCCCCGCGAGGGACTCAGCCGTTCGAGATTGAGCGTGTGCTCGTGGTCCAGCATGCTCTCCAGCCGTTCACGGGAAACGTAGCGCCGCGTATGCCCATAGATCGCATCGCTGACGGCCATGTCGTAGGCCGAGATGCTCTTGGAGATGGTGGAAGCCGCCGCGCCGACGCGAAAGAACCAGCGCGCTACTTCCTGGCCGGCGCCGATTTCCGCAAAGCTGCCATAGCGCGTCGGATCAAGATTGACGCGCAGCGCCTTCTCGCGGGTGTTCGAGGGAGAGGAGAAGTCATCGGCGGCGATTTTCTTTCTTCGATCCAGCATGGGCGAATGGCTCCCTTCCTATTATCGGACGAATGAAGGGCTGCCATCCATGTTCGTGCGAATCCATTACTCCGCGGGCAAAAGCGCCACTTCGAGGAGGGATGAAAATTCCTCGGCAATCCCCGGTGCGGCAGCGAGAATCGCGTTCCCTTTCAACAGGCCGCCGTCGGCGAGAAAGTCGCTGACGCGGCCGCCGGCTTCCTGCACAAGCACCAGACCGGCCAGGCAATCCCAGGCATACATGTGGTTCTCGAAGCAGGCGTCCACGCGGCCCACTGCCACGTTGGCGATGGCCAGCGCGCCTGAACCGGCTCCGCGAATGCCGGCCCCCGAGCGCATGACCTTGTCGAGTATGCCGAGATAGGCTTCCTGCGGCTGGCGCGAGGCGCGTCCGACTTCAATGAGAGACTTGTCGAGCTGCGTCGTGCTGGATGTCTTGATCGCCTCGCCATTCAACATGGCGCCCTGGCCCGTCACAGCTGCGTACAGCTCATCGCTCATCGGCTGATAGATCACGCCGATTTCCGCTTTGCCCTGGAGCACAAAGGCAATCGACACGCAGAAGTAGGGAATGCCGCGGGCAAAGTTCGAGGTCCCGTCGATGGGGTCGACGACCCAGGTGCAGTCGCTGACCTGGCCGCCGTCTTCTTCGCCCAAAAACGTATCCCCCGGAAAAGCCTCGAGCAGCCGGGTGCGCACCAGTTTCTCCACTTCGCCGTCGGTTGCGGTGAGGTAATCCTGCGGCCCCTTGAATTTGTAGATCATGTTTTCGCGATCGAGAAAACGCCGCTTCTGCAAGGCTCCCGCTTCGCGTGCGACCGCGCAGGCAATCAACAACCGGTGTTGCAGTGAAAAATCCAAAACTTCCTCTGACTTTCAAGTTCGTTCATGGCGGAAAGACGCACTATGAGGCGACGGATTCAGACAAGAGAGTTCGCGTCAGATGCCTTTGCTGTCGGCCGCGCGATCGATATTGCTGATCTTTTCGGCTACCGATTTGGCTTGCGTGAAGAGCAGCAGGTAATCCGGGCCGCCGGCCTTGGAGTCGGTCCCGCTCATGTTGAAGCCGCCAAACGGGTGCGCGCCCACCATCGCTCCCGTGCATTTGCGATTCAAGTAGAGATTGCCCACGTGGAACTCGGCGGCGGCATGATCGAGGCGGGCACGATCGGCCGTGTAGATGGCTCCGGTCAGGCCGAATTCAGTGTTGTTGGCGACGGCCAGGCCCTCTTCGTAGCTCTCGACCTTGATCAATGCCAGCACCGGTCCGAAGATTCTTCCTGGGAAATGACGGCATCGGGATCGATATCGGCGATGACCGTGGGCTGGATGAAATATCCGCCCGCTTCTGTCTCGACAGCCGCGCCGCCCGCAACCAGCCGGCCTTCCGCCTTGCCCTTGGCAATGTATTCGAGGATGCTGCGCATGGCGCTTTCGTTGACCACCGGGCCCATGTTGAAATTCTCAACCGGGTCGCCGACGGTCAGCTTCTCCACGCGCTCGCGCACTTTTTCGACGAAGGCGTCGTAGATGGGCGCCTCGATAATGGCGCGCGAGCAGGCCGAGCACTTCTGCCCGCTAAAGCCAAAGGCTGCGGCAACGACGCCATTCGCGGCATCGTCCACGTCGGCATCGGCGCAGACCAGGATGGAATCCTTACCGCCCATTTCGAGGACGGTTCGCTTGATCCAGATCTGGCCAGGCTGCGTCTTGGCGGCAAGCTCGTGAATGTCGAGGCCGACCGGCTTCGAACCGGTAA
>Ga0182030_10017206_pt1 | contig 13980 bp, 8 predicted proteins | sample 812S3MmetaG_FD_121299 | JGI IMG/M metagenome (GOLD analysis project Ga0182030, IMG submission 121299) | Permafrost microbial communities from Stordalen Mire, Sweden - 812S3M metaG (Illumina Assembly) | ecosystem: Environmental > Terrestrial > Soil > Wetlands > Permafrost | place: Sweden...
GCGAGCTGCGGCGCTGGAGCGTGACCCGCCAGAGATCTTGCGTGTCCGACAGCGCCCGCTCGTGCCAAACCGCAATATCCGTAGGCTCGATCGGCTCGCCCAGCGCTTTCCCCGCTGCCTCCTTCACACACCAGATGCTCAGGACCCTGGTGGCTCTCGATGTCACCGGCAGTTCGCGCACCCTCTGAAGTTCGTCCCCTGACAGAAACTGCTTCCATGCGGAAGGATGCGGCGGCCGGTTGACCTCGGCGTCGATCCCGATGCTGCCGACGGCGTCGGATCTCGCTACCGCCGCGGCAACATGTCCGCCTGCGGTCCCGCTCGTGTGGGTGATGCTGCCGCGCACGCCCAGCGGCCACGTGGGTGCCTTGTCGGCGCCCACCGGCAACTCGACCGGGCCGCAACCCAGTTTCGACAAAGCGCGCTTGGCATAGGCGCGGCCGGTCTTGAATTCCAGCGTACGACCGGCGTCCATCGCACCGGCCGAGGTTTCTTCGCGTGCCGTCAGCGCGGGCGCGTCGACCAGCAGCGGCCCGGCGCTGATCGCCGCGTCCCGCGGCAGCAGCGCCCGCCACGCTTCAAGAATTCCGGGAGTGCTCATGGCGTTCCAATGCAAGGCCGGTCGCTGCACCCTCGCCCGGGGCCAATCGGCGATTACTTGGCCATATGATGCTGTATTTGAGGAAATCCGAAGCGAAGAACGGAATTGCGCTCTCTTTCTGGCCCAGCGCAAGCCGCTTCAGCGAACCTACACCGTGTGCCAACAACGCCATCACGTCGGTAACCATGGCATAGGGAAGCCCGTAAGTTCCTGCAAAAAACCGGCGCCTGGATTCAAACCAATAGGCCGGCAGGCGCTTAGGCTTGGCATTGCGCTCGGTGACCTTCGTACTCTGCCCCGCGATATGCATGACCCGACTCTCCGGCACATACCAGGTTGCGAAGCCCTTTCGTTTGGCGCGATAGCTGAAATCGGTTTCCTCAAAATAAAGGAAATAATTCTCGTCAAAACCGCCGACGGCTTCGAACACCTGCCAGCGCACCATCATCGACGCCCCCGGCACCCAGTCGATCGGCTGCGAAACGGCACTCATTTGCCTTGCCACGACCCATGGTCGCAAAACCCGCGTCGCCGGACCGAATTGCATCCTGGCTTCGATTTCGCTCAACAGGGTCGGGAACCGGAAGGCGATCGGCCAGTCGCTGCCGTCGAGGTTTTCGAAGCTGCCCCCGGCAATACCCACCGCCGGGTGAGCATCGAGGAACGCGACAAGCCTGTCGATGGCACCGGCGCGAAGGATGGTGTCGGGATTTAATAGATGACAATATCGCGGCGGCCCCAGGCGGCTCGCCTCTCGGATTGCCAGATTGTTGCCGTAAGCGAAACCGCCGTTCCTCGGCGCCACCACAAGCTTAACCCAGGGTGACCAGCCGTGGTCGTCGATCGCTTGCGCGATCGGCGGTCCATCCCCGGACGCATTGTCGACCACGATCACTACGATGTTCAGGCTGGAAGCGCCGCGCTCCTTTTCGATCGATCGCAGGCAATCGATCGTCAGATCCGCCGATTTGTAGGTGACGATGGCGATCGCAACATCCGGCTTTGTCATGCATGGACCTTGAGCGAAGGCGGTTGTTCGGCCGCGACCGGCTTGGGATCGAGAACAGCGGCAAGCCTTTCTGCAACCGTCTGCGCGAACGGCTCCTGCAGCATGGTGTAGTGACCGCCGTCGACGTCCTCGATCAGGAGATGACCGGTCATCCGAGACCACCCCAGGGTCTCGTCGGCGTAAACCTCCCGGAACGGCACGTCGCCGCCCTGCCCGGAGCGCGCGCGTACCAGCATGAGGGCGGACAACGATACCGGTCGCGGGACGTAGGCTTTCTCGGCGGTATCGTAAATCTGGCGGACCGTCAGGCCAGGAATGATTTTCGGCCAGGGAAGGTCGCGGTCGAGCAGGAAGCGCAACAATCGAAAGCGCGCCTGTACCGACCAGCGCCGCCCGCGCTGTACGATCTCCCAGACCGTGGCGTTGAACAACTTGCGCAGGATCGCGGCCATCAGCTGGAACGGATTGCCCTTGCCGCCCTGCTCCGCGACTAATTGGCTTAACCGCCCCATCCGCTGGTTGGCGATCCGCCCCCGCCGTTTCGGCGTCGTCGGCAACGCCGAATCAAGCAGCGCGACAAGCTCGACGTCCTCACCGGCGGCTTCCAGCTGCCGCGCCATCTCATAGGCGATCACCCCGCCGGCGCACATTCCACCCAGAAAATAGGGTCCGTGAGGCTGCTTCCGGCGGACGGCGTCGAGATAGTGGGTCGCCATATCCTCGATACGCGTATGAGCGAGCGGGATATCGCTGACCTGCCTCGGCTCGATGCCGAAAGCGGCGAACCGCCGCGGTAGCCGGCGCGCGAGGTTGCCATACAGCAGGGTTTCGCCGTCGCCGTCATGGACAAAGAAGAAGTTCTGCAGACCCCCCGGCCGCAATTCGATCAAGGATCCGGTCTGCCGGCGGTCGGACCCAACAAGCCCGGTAAGTTTCCGCACCGTCGAATGGTCCAAAATCGTCGTCAGCGGCAGCTTGACGCCGAAGCGCTGGGCAATAAGCGCAAATAGTCGCGCCGCCAGCAACGATGTCCCGCCGGCGGCGGAATAGTCGTCCTCGACGCCGAGATCGGGAATGCCGAGCACTTCCTGCCACAGCGCGAGCATGCGGCGCTCCGCTTCATTGGAGGCTGCGACCGGTTCTCCCGGCAAGGTCCGCTTGCGGGCGTTGGCGCCGGCCACCGCGATCAAGACATCCTGCCCGGTCAACAGCTTTTGCGACAGCACGGTGTAGCGGCTGCTTACATCGGCGCTCGAAGCCTGCGCAACCAGCTTTTTGCCTTCCGAATCGCGCGCCTTGATTACGGCGTCCGGATCGTGTCCCGGCCGATGCGCAATCGCCAGCGCCGCGTCGGTCGGTATGCAATAGGTTTCCTGATCGCCCTCTTTCGAATTGAATTGGGCGGCCACGCTTTCGGCGAACGCCCAGGCCGGTTCGTTCCTCGCCGTTCGGATCAACGGCACACGAACCTGGGACAGCCCCGCTGCTTTGGCGACCGAACCGAGATGACGCAGGATGCTGTGCTCGACCCCCCGCCCCAGCACCCTGCAGCTCAGCAGGAAAGTGTCGGTCACGAGATCGCTCGGCGTGGTCCGGTAGATCACAAGACCCACCAGGCCGTAATCGCCGAAGCGGTCACTGACCCTGACGCGCAGCACCGAGCCCCGCGCTTCCGGCCCGAGGCCTCCAAGCGCCCGCAGTTCGGCTTCCGTGCGCCTGACGGTGGTGAAATTGAATTGGTTGGTCCGCTGGGTCAGTTGCGCCAGCCGCGGCCATTCGGATTCGTCGGGGGGCCCGATATCCACGACCACCTTCAGCGACGATACAAAGTCGACAATGTTGGAGGCGGTTTGTTCGAGTTCCTTGCGCGCGGCGTCCTCCTTGTAGAGGCTGGTGCGGCGCTTATCCTCCTCGGTGACGGCTAACTTGTCGAACACCCATAGATGTGAAAGGAACGACTCGATCTGGTCTTCCGGCGGCAGCAGCAGGGTCAGGACCTGCGGCAGCTCCGCGCGCATCAATTCGCATTCGACCGGATTGTCATCGATGAAAACGAAGGAATCCAGTCCCAGGCTGAGCGCCTTGGCCAACGCGGCGATATTTTGTGGCTTGGATTCCCAGTTGATGCGGTGCGCCACGATGTGCTCGAGCTTCAGCACCATGTCGGGGCGCGTCTCGAAAACCTCCAGCACGTCACGCTCGGAGTTCTTGCTGGCGAGGCAGATCAGGACGCCCTGGGCCTGAACCTTGACCGCGAACGCGTGCAGACTGGCGAAGGCCGGAGAGATCGCGATGCCCTCGACCCCGTCTTCCCCGACGACGCCGCGCCAAAGCGTGTTGTCGCAATCCAGCACTAGCACCTTGCGATCGGGAACCAGGAGCGCGTGGACCTTGCGGGTCAGGGCAAGCGCCAGCGCCGCATAGTGGGCTTCCGTGAAAGGGATGTGGCCGAGATCGTTGCTTTCCGCGTCGTACCGCTCGCCGGCTGACGCCCCATCGACGTCGCCAGGCAGCAGCAGCGACAGGCCGGGCAAGCCCGCCGCGTGCGCGGTCAATCGTTGGTTGGCCGCGTCGATTGCGGCCACAAGCCCGCCGGGGGCCTCTGGCGAGGCCGGGAACAGGGCCAGCACCGTCGGGACCTTGCACCGGCGCACAAATCCGCTCAGCGCCTCAGCGATCTCGCCAGCCGTATTGGCGATCACGACACGCGCCTGGGCGGGGTCTGAGATCTCGCGGACAAAATCCTCTAGTCTGACCAGAAGGATGTTCACGCCCTTCGGGGTGGCCGACAGCGTGCTGGAACCCGAGATCAGCTCCTGCAGGACCTGGTGATAGGGCGCGAACCGCAAGTTCAGTTGCAGCCCAGCCTCATAAAACAGGTATTCCAGCCCCGGCTGCAGCGGTTCCGCCGTAAACGTGGCCGCGATGGCAACGGACGCGATTTGATCGATTTTCTGCTCAACCATTGAATTTTCTCGGACCTGGACCCAGTCGCCGACCGACTTTCAACATGCAAGGATTGATCCCGTGCTGCACAATACTATCGAATTTCGACCGCTGGATAACGGCTTCCGGGAAACAAAAAATTGATCGGTCTCCCCATCAGGTCCGAAATTCCCGAACTATAGTTTATATACTATAATACCGGCGAACTCTCCAAATAAATCTAACCGCTCTGTTTCAGCCTGCCCGCGTTTACCTAACCGCTGCTTTTGCCGGACCTCGCCCCAATTTTTATCTACTGCTATGGACAGATTGATGGTGGGCTCGGGCGAAATTGCATGAGATTTGGTGTCGTCGCAATCGGCCGCAATGAGGGTCGCCGTCTCGAGGTCTGCCTGGCATCGTTGTCAGCGGCCAGTTCCGTGGTGTATGTCGATTCCGGATCGACCGACGATTCCGTTACAACTGCCCGTGACGCCGGCGCCGATGTCATTGACCTCGACCTCGCTGTTCCCTTCACGGCGGCCCGCGCCCGCAATACCGGCTTCGCGCGCCTGCGGCAACGTGATGAAACAATCGATTATGTCCAATTTATAGACGGCGATTGCGAACTGGTCGCCGCGTGGCCGCAGCAGGCGCTTTCCTTTCTCGAGCGGAACCCCGAAGTGGCCGCGGTTGCGGGCCGGCGGCGGGAGCGCTTTCCGGCGCAGTCGGTCTACAACTGGCTCTGCGATCTCGAATGGAGCGGGCCGGCCGGCGAAACCCGGGCATTCGGCGGCGATGTCATGATCCGGGCCCGTGTATTGGCTCAGGTCGGCGGCTATCGCGAGGACATGATCGCCGGGGAGGAGCCGGAACTGTGCGTCAGGTTCCGTGCCGCCGGCTGGCGCATCTGGCGGTTGGAGGCTGAAATGACGCTCCACGACGCCGCGATGACGCGATTTGCCCAGTGGTGGCGGCGCAGCCTGCGGGCAGGATATGCCTACGCCTTGGGCGCCCATCTGCATGGACGCGCTCCCGAGTATCACAAGGCCAAGGAGTCGCGCCGGGCCTGGCAGTGGGGCGTCGGGCTTCCCCTCGCCTGCGTGGCCGCCCAGCTTGAATTTGGCCTTGTGGGCGCGATGCTTTGGCTGGCCTATCCGCTGCAGGTCGCAAGACTAGTGCTGACGCGGCGGGGCCAGCTGCGCGATCGGATCAAGGTTGCGTTCTTCCAAACGCTCGCACGGTTTCCCGAAGCGATCGGCCAGATCATGTTCACGCGCGACCGGCTGCTGCATCGCCAGCGACGCCTGATCGAATACAAGTGAGCGCCATGAAGATCGCCTATCTCATCAACCAGTATCCCAAGCCGAGCCACACCTTCATCCGCCGCGAGATCCAGGCGCTGGAGCGGCAGGGCGTCGAGATTGAGCGCATCTCGATCCGGGGATGGGATATCGCCCTCGCCGACAAGCAGGACGAGATCGAGCGCGAACGCACGCGCTATGTCCTCAAGGGCGGTGCCGGGAGCCTGTTGTCGGCCGTGCTCAGGGTTTTCGTGACGCACCCCGTCCGTCTTGTCAGGGCTACGGTTCTGGCTGCACGGCTGGCGTTCGACCGCTCGGAACGTCCCTTGCCGATCCATCTCGTCTATGTCGCCGAGGCCTGTCAGATCCTGCTCTGGTTCCGCGACGCAGGCGTGCAGCATGTCCATGCCCACTTCGGAACCAATTCCGCGGAGGTGGCCATGTTGACGCATGTGTTGGGGGGACCCCAATGGAGCATGACCGTTCACGGCCCCGCGGAATTCGATCGACGGCCCCTGCTCAATCTTCCCGAGAAGATCAAGCGCAGCAAGTTTGTGGTCGCCATAAGCTCGTATGGCCGCAGCCAGCTTTTCAGATGCGTCGAGCATCGGCTCTGGCCAAAAATCCATGTCGTGCATTGCGGACTGGAGCCAGCCTTCTATTCGGTGCCTACTGCCGGCGCGGCCGAGACACGGCGCATCGTCTGTGTCGGCCGCTTGAGCGAACCAAAGGGGCAATTGCTGCTGCTGGAGGCGGCAAAGCGGCTTTTGGACCGGGGCGAAGGATTTGACCTCGTGCTCGCTGGCGACGGCGAGATGCGCGGGGATATCGAGGCCATGATCGCACAGCACGACCTGGGCGAGCGGGTCCGCCTCACCGGCTGGATCGGCAGCGACGAGGTCCGCGACGAAATCCTGGCGGCAAGAGGCCTGGTTATCGCGAGCTTCGCCGAAGGCCTTCCCGTCGTCATCATGGAAGCCATGGCGCTGCGGCGCCCCGTCATCGCTACTTATGTGGCCGGCATTCCGGAGCTGGTAATTCCGGGCGAGCATGGCTGGCTGATACCGGCCGGCGATATCGAGGCCCTGGTGAACGCGTTGCACGAGCTTCTGGAAGCGCGGAAAAATAGCTTGTTTGAGATGGGACAGGCCGCACAGGCCCGTGTAATTTCCCGTCACGATATCGACATCGAGGCGGAAAAGCTGCGTCAGCTGTTTCAGGATGCCATAGACAGCGACTTCCGTATGCACCTTGCCAAAGTAATCGAAACGCCCTGCGGCCCTGAGCCCCCATCGGATTCAATCGGCAAATACTGACATGCAAAATCTGTTCGCTTCTTTCGTGCTGATCGCCTGGCCGCTGGTCGCCATTTATCTGTTCGCGACCCAAAGGCTCAACCGGGCAATCCTTTGGACGATCATGGCCGCTGAAATGGCCCTTCCGGCGGGTGCTTCTTTCAAGTTCGACATGATTCCGTTACTCGACAAGAACACGATTCCAAATTTTTGCCTTTTGATCGGATGTATAGTCATTGCAAGGCGCCCGCTCCGGATCGTCAACCGCTTGGGATTGACCGAACTGCTGGTCGTCGCCTTCCTGATCAGTCCTATCATTACATCCCAATTGAACGGTGATCCGATCGTAGTCGGCGACCTGATTTTGCCGGGCGTCGGAATCTACGACGCGTTATCTTCAGCCGAAAGCGCCTTCATTCTTGCTATCCCATTCTTTGTCGGCCGCCAGTTCCTGCGAACCGCCGACGACAGCAGGGAAATCCTCGTCGTGATGGCGACGGCGGGATTGATCTACTCGTTTCCGATGATGTTCGAGATCCGTATGAGTCCTACCCTGCAACCCACCATCTACGGGTTTTCTGCCAGTGATTTTGTGCAGGCTATCCGCAGCGGAGGATATCGCCCGATGGTTTTCATGGGCCACGGTCTGTTAGCTTCGTTCTTCCTGATGACGGCTGCGGTTGCTTCGGCGGCGCTATGGCGTGCCCGCGTACAGCTGTACCGGCTACCCTCGGCAGGCTTGACGGCTTATTTGAGCGTCGTCTTGATTCTCTGCAAGAGCTTTGGCGCCCTGATCGAGGCAATCATGCTGATTCCCGTCGTGCGTTGGACCAGACCTCGCTTTCAGATACGCCTTGCAGTCGTCCTCGTGTCGATTGCTTTGCTCTATCCGGCGCTCAGAACGTTCAATATATTTCCGACCCAGCCTCTGCTGGATGTGGTTCACTCCGTGAGTGAAGATCGGTGGGGCTCTTTGAAAACTCGTTTTGACAACGAGGATAAACTGCTCGATCGTTGGGCTCAAAGACCAATATTCGGCTGGGGTCGATTTGGCAGAAGCCGAGCTTATTCAGAAGCCGGCAGGGACGAAACGATTACAGACGGGCTCTGGATTATTACGATCGGGCAGTATGGTTTGCTCGGATTCGTCGCACAGTTCGGATTGCTTTCGGTAGCGGTTTTCCGGGCGGCATCAGCCTTCAAACTGATGAAATCGAAGACCGACGCCATTTTCATCAGCGCGATCGCCTTGATCGTGTCCGTCAGCATCGTGGAGTTGCTCCCCAACAACGGGCTGCTCCCCTGGACGTGGCTATTATGCGGCGCGCTCCTGGGAAGAGCGGAAGCTTTGAAGGCCGAGGCTATGCAGCAACGGAGACAAGCGAAGATATCTTCGACTCTCGCGTCTGAAGGTGCGTTGCATACATGAAACTGACCAGACTAAAGTTGATGATCCCAGTTTCTTTCGGTTCCGACGTCAACCTGGGACTCTATCCATCCCTGGATGAAAGAAGGGGCTCAGGTCACCGGCGATAGCCGAACCGCCGGCGAACGGAGGCAAGTTCGCGCAACCGGGTCCGTACCGCCATATCGTCGGGCCGCCGGCTGCGATAGCGCATCGATGTGCGATCTGCTCCGAGCGCCGAACACGCCCGCCGTTCGCTGACCTTGTAGGTGACCTGCAGGTGAGCGACGGCCTCTCGCCTGACGGCGGGCGTCACCATTTTTTTGACGCGACATCCTTCAGCATCGCGTTGTCGAGCATCGCTTCGGCCAAAAGCTTCTTCAGCTTGGCGTTCTCGTCCTCAAGCGCCTTCAGCCGCCTGGCGTCCGAGACTTCCAGACCGCCATATTTGGCCTTCCATTTGACTATTGGATCGCTGACGGACGCGGCGTCTACCGTCAATGGACAGGCTGGCGTGGCATCGGGCGCGTCAGCAACTTCGTTGCCCTTCCAGGCCGCATCGGGGCTGGATCGGCAACGGTATCGCGAAAGCCATCACTGGCCCGGCAACGAATGCGCAAATATATGCGGCGCTTAGGCGCAAGGCTACGAGGACGGAACACGGAGAGGCGGGAGTCGACGCGGCAAACCCCGACAAGAACCGGACTCTAATCATCCTTCGGACAGTGGGACCGATGTTTAATTTTCCGTTCCAATTCAGTTGAGATGTCAACTTAGCGAAATCGAAGATCGTTTGGAAAGTAGAGAAGTCCGCCGAGCAATCCCACAGCGACCAAGGCGAAGCCTGCAACGCAACAGAGAGCGCCCGTTCGACGAGAAAAGAACTTTGATCTCTTCTCTATGATCGTGCGATCGATGTACCGATAATGAGCCAATGCCAGCGACCCGCTGATGATCAAGGCTATTGCAAATCCCGGCGCCGCCGGAAGCGACAGCCGCTTCTCCAACGAATTGGCGATGAAAAGGCCCACCCATCCGTTGAGATAGAAAGAGTATGATGCACCGCCGAGGATGCGTCCACTGTCAAGTTGAGGACCTTTCCATGAACAAGCTGCGACAATTGCCGTAGCGACGAACGGCATCCACTGTTGATACCCGAACCAAAAGTACAGGGATAATCAAAGCGCAGCACAGCCAATCCCGATAACAATTTTTCGGTCGCTATGCAAAGCCAAGAGCAATCCAAGAGAAATCGACGCGAAATAATGCGGGAAAACAAAATTCAGCGCCAGCAGCCCGAGCAAACCGAGAGACGCCACGATGCGTGGTAGAAATAGCAGAACGAATGGGGCCAAGAGATAGAATTGTTCCTCGACGCAGATCGACCAGAAATGATTTCCGGTTCCGTCAAGCGGCATCCGATGGACAAATTCAGCAAGCTGCGGCGGCCCGAACCAGTTATACACAAAGGTGACATCATAAAAGAAAAACTCGGAGAATTTCGGATCCGACAATCCTTGCTTGACGGTCGTGACCACAAAAATCAGCGCAATCGCGATCAGATAAGGAATCCAGATTCTGGTCGTTCGATTGAAATAGAAGCGCGGCAGCTCGCGCGGTTCGGTGCGGAGAAGGATGCTGCCGATCAAAAAGCCGCTCAAGGCGAAAAAAATCTGAACGCAGGCAGTTCCGAAGTCGGAGGGAATAAAGCTAAAAAAATGAGCGTGGTTTAAGAAGACACCGAGGGCGGCTGCCGCTCGCAGATAATCGAGGGCCGGAAGATAGTTTGAATGGTGACTCGCTGACTTGTTTGGCGCGAAGACTGCGGCAGGATGTACGTTCATCTTCGCGACTCCAAAATTAAGCTTGTTTTTCTTGGCCGTCTCGTTCGTTTCTGACTTCCCGGTTAATGGCGGGACTACGATGAAAGAGCCGATCGACCCATGGCTTGAACCTACCCCACGCTGACTCCCCCGCCAAGAGGCTTTTCTGCTCTCACAGGCCCACCGCGCCGAAGCACTGGCGACCAGTTATCTAGCGGTTTTTGCTCCACCCTAAGAGAACTCCCATACCCGATGCTCCGCGCCTGCGAGCGCTACCGCTGTGCATCGGCACCGTACATTTCAACTTCTTGAAAAGCGTTGAAATTGGAGAGCGTGGAGAAAAATTTGAACGAGCTCGGTCAGTTGCTCAAAGCAACCGGCGGTGTTGACTGGGCACAGGCTGAGCGCGGCACGCGCCAACATTCTTCGCGCCTGATGGCTAGTCTTAGTCTAGACTATGCCGAATCATCGATTTCAGAACAAACTGAGCTCTTGGAAGCGTGTATGAGCTGGCTCGACGCACGGCACGGAATCCAGGTTAACGGTCATTTGAGCTGGAGGATTTCGAGCAAGAATTTCGGGTCCCAGCCGGCGCACTTTCGACGGGTTTTGACGCTGCCCTTGGCCTTGTTGGCGCGTACGAGACCGAGGGCGAAGCGTCTGACGACGGCCATGTTTTTGGCACCGTGGCCGGTTCGGTAGCGCGTCAGATCATCCTTGAACTCGACATCCAGTAGCCAGCGCATGCTTTCGACGCCCCAATGGCCCCGTACGCCGTTGGCGATACGACCGATATCGAGCGACGCGGAACATATGAAGTAGCGTGTGTCGAAGGTGGAGCGATCGGCGTGCTCGGCGCGGGAATCGACCTTGACGAGCGTCTTGATGTTGGTGAAGCGTGGCTGGCTTGGATAACTGCGTTCTGACGCGATCCAGTCGACCTCCTGCGAGGCAACGTAGACGCGCGTCTCGATCCGACCATGCCCCTCTCGACGGTGGTTTTGGTGACGAGCTTATCGGCAGGAGCGCTACTGAAGTAGCTTTCGACATCGGCCTCAAGGGTTTGGCTGGCCTTTTAGCGCCAGGAGGTAATCGGCTTCGTGATCGATGATCTTGTCTGCGATCTCGGCCTGGCAGCCCATGGCGTCGATAGTGACCAGCGCGCCTTTGAGCTGCTTGGCATCGGCGAGTTCGTCCAGGAGATCCGGAATTGCGGTGATTTCATTGGTCTTTTCCGGCACGCTGAGCTGCGCCATGACCAGCCGCGCCGAGGTCGCGTAGGCGCTGAGCGTATGCAAGGCTTTGAGCCCTTTGCGTTGGTCGTGGGTGCGCCGCGCCGTCTTGCCATCGATAGCGATGAGGTCGTGCCGGCCAGGCCATAGCGCCTCCACCCAACTGCGGAAGCAGCGTGCGAAAAGGATTGGATCGACCCGATTGACGAGTATCCGCACCCAGCGTTCGCACGGAATACCATGGTGGAACGCCGAGACCCGGCGCAGAAAATGAAGGTGATGCTCGCCCCAGGCGACAATGTCGTAGAAGTCGTCGCAAGAGGCGATCGTCGCGCAGGCGACCAGCAGCAGCACCTCCTCAAGCGGGAACACCACCCGCCACGGCTCACGGCCATCCCCTAGTTCGGAAAAATGCTCCAGCAGAAGGGCCACCCGCGCCCGAGGCACCTCTTCATTCAGGATCGTTCCAGTAATCGTGGCCATGCCAGGGCTCCATCTCGAATCAGAGCGCCCACAGAATCACAGCCCTCACGTCAACTCAAAATGACCCCCATCTACCCGTTAACCTGACTTCCCAGCCGTGGGCTCGACGCAGTTTACCTTGACAGGCTCGTTCCAATTTTACAATGAACCAGCGAATGGTTCGGCCAACGCTCGGCCCCTCACTCAGCCTTTCGAAGCGAGACTCGTTATGAGAATTGGATACTTGATTCCAGAGTTTCCAAGTCAAACGCACATCTTCTTCTGGAGAGAAATTCAGGAACTTCGACGTTCAGGCGAACAACTATATCTATTGTCGACCACAAGGCCACCCGAAACAGCATGCCGCCACGACTTTGCTATTTCTGCCCGGGCAGAAACGCATTATCTTTTTCCGCCAAAGGTTCAGCATCTCTGTTCCTGGGGCCTCAACGGGTTTCCAAGGTTGCACCCTGCGTTGGGGTATCTTGGCCGACTGGACGCGTCAAATATCCTAGAGCGCTTGCGGTATTGTGCATTGCTGGCATCGGCTGTCGATCTGCTGCATTGGTCCAGAGAGTTTCGCATCGACCATATTCACAGCCATTCCTGCGCAAACTCAGCGCACATCGTGGCTATGGCCAGGTATTTGGGCGGCCCAACATATAGCCTTACGCTGCATGGCGATTTAAACGTCTACGGAAAAAATCAGCAATTCAAAATGGAGAAGGCCGAATTCATCTGTGCTGTAGGCAGCCACCTTCGTCAACAAATCCTGGATCGAACGAGCGTCCCCGAGCCGCGAATCCATGTGACATGCATGGGCGTTGCAACCGCAGAGATGGCGGCGCTGGGCAAGGACCGAGAATTCAAGACGGGGACCCTTCATCTTGCCACTGTCGCGCGCTTGCATCCAAACAAGGGCCACATGCATGCTTTGGAGGCGGTTTTCCGGGCTCGCCAGGCGGGCATAAATGTAACCTATACGATCGCTGGAGAGGGATCGTATCGCGACAAGATCGTCTCGAGGATAGAACAACTCGGCCTGACCGATTGCGTGCGCCTGACCGGCACTGTGGGCGAAGCGGAGGTATTTCGAATCCTTTCAAGCGCGGACGCCTATCTCCTGCCAAGCGTAAAGGAAGGCGAAGCCTGGCCGGTTTCCGTCATGGAAGCCATGAGCGCGGGATTACCCGTGGTTGCCAGCGACATAGGAGCAACACCGGAGATGATCAATTCCGGTTTCGACGGCATTATCGTTCCGCAAGCCGACGAGGCGGCCCTCCTTCAGAGCATCCTCTTTCTTGCCAATAACGTGCAATCACGCCGAGAAATTGGGCATGCCGCGCGAATTACGGCGCAATCCCGTTTCGATGTCCGCGTGACAGCGAAGTCATTGATAGAAACCATTCACAGAGCTAAAATTGAGTCCGCTGATCGCGCTTCTTGGAGCTAAATCGTTATCTCAAAGACGTCGGCGACCGCTCCGAGAAGCGAGAGCATACCGGCACCTCGCTAAATATTCTCGGTGCAAACAGCGTGGAATATCGGTCAGATGGCGAACGACGCTGAGTTCCCGAAACGAATCAATTTGTCGCGACGCTCTTGTGCCCTTTTGGGCCTTTTCGTATTGTTTTTGGAGTTGGCCCCTTCGAGGAACGTGATGCGCTCAAGAAGAAAGTAAGGCAATGAAAGAATCCTTATTGAGGCTGGGCGACAAATTAGCGAGACGCCTTTCTCGCCACCTTCCACTTCAAAAACGTCTCGACAGCTTTAATGTATTGGAAGTCGCGTTCCTGAAGGCTGAAGTGGACCCCGGAAATAGGACCAAACGTTAAGGAGTGAAGCGTCCTGCTCTGTCTCAACTGATGGAGTACGGATATGACCAAATCACGCAAGAAGTTTGATGCCGCATTCAAGGCCAAAA
>Ga0182030_10017210_pt1 | contig 13977 bp, 14 predicted proteins | sample 812S3MmetaG_FD_121299 | JGI IMG/M metagenome (GOLD analysis project Ga0182030, IMG submission 121299) | Permafrost microbial communities from Stordalen Mire, Sweden - 812S3M metaG (Illumina Assembly) | ecosystem: Environmental > Terrestrial > Soil > Wetlands > Permafrost | place: Sweden...
TCTGATTCCAGCAGTTTTGTTTCACTGAGTTTCTGGCTAATTGCACTCAAGCTTGGGCTGTGAAATCTCATATATGTGTCATAAGCCATGTAGAAAAAGACCCAGTTCGGTACGGGAACAAGCCAGGTGCCGCTCTTAAACGACTGCGCAATGCCCGCTGCCACAAAAGTGACGGGCAGCATTGTCTTCAAATCGACGAGATTATTAGTGGCAGTCGAAAGGTGTGTATCAGCCTTACCCATAGTTTTGCCAATCAAGTGAGCGATAATGCTCAGTCCCGGAAAGCTTATGGCTTCAGCTTCCAGCGCTGCCTCAATCAATTCGCCGGCTACTTCGCCAAGAGCACCCTGCAGTGAGCCGAGAATTTCGGTGTCTTCTTCGTGGTAGACAACCATGCTGCCCGTGCGAGGATTTACTTCAACACTGTTGACCTTGTTCACGCGTTTGACCGAATCAGTAATTCTGGCAATTGATGCAGCATCTCGATGTGAGCGAGGCAATTTGATGCGTGTTCGATGAGGAAGATGATGAGCGATTGCTTTAATTTTTTGATGGGGCGCTTTGGTCGTTGCACTATTGGTCATTGCATAATTCTCAAAGAAGAGGCCAACCGTTTCGAGGAAAAATTTGTTGAAGGCCAGTTAAGCAAAAGGACGGACCAAAATATCGGCCCGTCACAGATGCATAAACTTATTGCCTAGTCGTGAGACTTGTGAGCAGTTGGTTTGGCGTGATTTTGATGGCGTTCTGCTTTTACTTCAGCAACAACGTCACTAGCCTCTTCTTTCAATTCGGCATACAAATCTTTTGCTCCTTCGCCGACAGCAATACCAGCGCGTACTGCTTCTCTGGCGACTGTGCGAACAGCCTTGCGGCTAGCAGGCAGGGCCAATAAAACGAGGGCAGCGATTCCCCATTTGCCTGTCAGAGCTCCAAAAAGTTCTTCGAACATCCTCTTCTCCTTTGCTGAACATACAATCAATTCAAAATTTGCATGACATTAGTCTATAAAGCGGCTTAAACCTTGATTCATTCATCATACAGATCTGAAGGGGTGATAACTTACCCCATAGTGAAATTCTTAATGTCTCGCAAAGAGCATCAGCACCCGGAAGGCACGATTGAACCGGCGATTTTGCCTGCTCCAATCTTGATCCAGGTGCTGATAATGCGCTGCTTTGTGGGCGAAACCCGCCGTAGCTCAGCTATACTGCTTATTGAATACCGAGCAATTCCACTTCAAAAATCAAAGTCGAATTTGGTGGAATCAAACCACCGCCTACATTTTGATTGCCGTAGGCAAGATTTGGTGGAATGGTCAGTTTGCGTTTGCCGCCCACTTTCATGCTGGCAACGCCTTCATCCCAGCCCTTGATTACCTGCCCGGCGCCCAGAGGAAAGGAGAAAGGGGCTTTGCCGATGGAGCTGTCGAACTTCTTGCCGTTTGTCAGCCAGCCTGTGTAGTTGACTGTGACATTTGCACCTTGATGAGGTGCTGGTCCGTTGCCGACTACGATGTCAGTGTATTCAAGACCAGATGGGGTCTTAACTGCGTGTGGAGCTTGTGCCATGAGTAGTTTTTCTCCCGTTTTGTCGTGGTTAGATGCAAACGTAGCATTTGCAATGATTGTGGCTGTGCTGAGGGCAATTGAAAGCGCAACGAGCGCTGTGTTTTTTCGATTGATCATAACTGTCGAGCTTTTCTCCGAAAATAACGAACCATTATATAGCGCTGGATGCGCTTCATGTAAAATAGCCAGGCTCAGAGGTGAATTGTTAGTGCCCGAAATTCGTATAGTCGTTGTCGACGACCACATTCCAACGCGGCAAGCAATTGTTAAAGAGTTGTCTGACGGTGGCGTCATTAGGGTGGTTGGCGAGGCTCAAACATCGGACGAGGCCTTAAAGGTTTGTCGCGAGCTGCTACCGGACATTGTTCTGTTAGACCTGCACTTGCCGGGTCTTATTCAAACATTTGATCTGGTCAAGCGTTTGACAGTCCTGCGCAACGTCAAAGTAATCATGTACGCGAGCTCGGGGAAACACTCAGAGGTGCCTGATTTGCTCGAAGCCGGTGCATTTGGCTATGTTCTCAAAACTGACCCGCCGGCCCTTATTCGTATGTCGATTTTAATGGTCTATCGGGGCTCAAAAGGTGTAGTGTCTCCCGCTTTGCCCCGACATGTGACTCATTTGTCTGCTGACGAAAGAGCACTCTTGCGCCAGATTACGCAAAAAGGCAAATTCATTAAAGCCGCTCAGAGAATGGGTATTACCGAGTCTGAGTTGATGAGTCGCGTGCTTGAATTATGTTTGAAACTCGATCTAGATGAAGCCGATAAATTGATCAAATGGGCTAAAAAACATGACTTCTGACATGGCACTTTTAATTTAAGGGTCTGGATCGTTGAGCACGGGCACAAAAGTCCCCTGTGAAACATCTTAGTCTGAACGTCATCCAGGTGCATAATGAATAACTCAGTGCAGACTACAGTGCGACTGACATCGGCAGCGATTGCCTTTGCCCAAATCGCCTTCGCGTACATAAACCTGCCGATTTCGGCCGCTGAAACGACGCCACCCAATACTAATTCAGATGATGGTTCTTTTAAAAGCAATTACGTTACTTCGTCTTCCAATCAAGCAAATCGGGCAACAAGAACTTTGACAAGAACTGGTAAAAATGTAGTCACCGATCCCAAGAAAAATCAGGCTGTGATGCCGGGCACACAGGGGTTGCCCGAGAGTCAAATCCTGTTAAGACATGATGATGTGGCTCCTGGGCTCAATCGTCAGCAAGCAATGGAGCTTGAGTCTCAAAACGGAAGCTTGCCACCGTATGTGGAGCAAGAAATGAAAGAAAAAGGTTTGATTAAAGATGCGAAAAATGCGCCCAAGACTTCTCGTCCAAAGGCTACTACTTTCCGATGAAAAAATGTTGCACGACATGCATGCCAACCAGACAAATTCCAAAAATCAAAAGCACCAGTTCCACTGAAGAAAATGACTGCCTGACCAGCAATTTGTTTGGCTCTACACTTTGCCAGTAGCAATTGAGCCAGTGCTGACAAATGCACATTGGAATGGTGGCAGTGAGATAGAAAAAATAAAACGGATCGGGCAGTCGACCGAGGCACAAAGTCAGAAAGATCAAAGCAGCCAGATTGATGCCGGCGACAACTGGATGTTTGCGAATTAGAGAGTGTGTGTCTGGATAAAGTTGCGCAGCCGTCTTGCAAAAAAAAGCTATTGCTACAGGACCAACAAACGGCAAAAATGAGAGCACCGTCAAAATAAGCGGATGCACTTTTTTGATCGATCCTAAGGCCGCCGCCTCATTGATAGAAATTGGTTTTAAAGCATATCCAAGAGCTGGAGATTCCGATGATCGTCTCCTCAAATCTCTGTAATTTTTGAATAGCCAGAATGGCGCGTACCAGCAGGTCGTCAGTAGATTGAGGACAATCACGTGCCAAATTGGTTGTATATGCGATTCCCTGAATTCCTTCAATTCGTCGATCTGAGTTTCGGCTCTAGCTGTTATAGTGATGTCTCCTTGCGAAATTGACTTGCTAAGAACTTAGCACGTGAGATTTAGCTCACGTAGAACTTCAGTAAGTGAATCGAGCTCCACGTATTTATCGTGACATATTGGTGGTGAGGCGAAAATGGTCAATTCTGTAATCTTGGTTGGAAGAGCTGGTAAAGACCCAGAGATGCGCTATTTCGAATCTGGTCGTGTGAAGACCACGTTTTCGCTTGCGGTCAATCGTCCAACAAAAGAAAAAGAAACAGATTGGTTCGACATTGAAATTTGGGGACGGCAGGCCGAAGTGGCGGGCGAATATGTTCGCAAAGGCTCTCTCATCGGCATTGAAGGTCGCCTTGACTTCAGTCGCTGGTCTGACGACTCTGGCAATAAGAACGTCAAACCATTTGTGCACGCCACTAACTTGAGGCTGCTTGGCAGCAAACGTGATTCCGAAGGCGGAGCCAGTTTTGGCGGCGGCGGCAGCGAATAACGCTAAGTTTCTAACGGCTTTGTCCTTTATTGAGAAACTCCAATGCATATCGACCTCGGTGTAATCGATTACGTCATCATCGGTGTCTACTTCATTTTTGTTATTGGAGTAGGGTTCGCGCTGAAGAAACAAATGGTGAGCAGCGAGGACTTTTTTCTTGCTGGTCATAAAATTCCCAGCTGGGTCACCGGTCTTGCTTTTCTGTCTGCCAATCTAGGCGCCATCGAAGTCATGGGTATGGCTGCCAATGGTGCTCAATACGGCATCATGACTGCTCACTTTTACTGGCTGGGTGCTATTCCAGCAATGGTGTTTCTGGCTATTTTTATGATGCCGTTTTATTACGGCTCTAAAGTACGCAGCGTGCCTGAATATCTCAAGATGCGTTTTAATGAGCCAACGCGTGCCTTGAACGCTATTTCGTTTGCCGTGATGACAATTCTTATGTCCGGTATCAATTTGTTTGCGATGGCTTTAGTTTTTCAGTTGCTGCTCAAATGGGACATGAATGTCTCCATATTTATCGCTGCTGGAGTGGTTCTTGCTTACACGTATCTGGGTGGCTTGACGTCATCTATATATAACGAAGTCTTGCAGTTCTTTTTGATCATCTTTGGGCTGTTACCAATTTCTATTATTGGTTTGAGTCGCATCGGTGGCTGGGATGGCTTGAAAAGCCACTTTGCTAATCCTGCTTTTGCTCACTTGTGGGCGAATGCTGGTACCTCCGCCAATCCTATGGGTGTCGATTGGATTGGGCTGCTTTCGGGTCTGGGTTTTGTGCTGTCGTTTGGTTACTGGTGCACAGATTTTCTCGTTATCCAAAGAGCGCTTGCTGCTGAAGATTTGCCAGCAGCCCAACGCACTCCTTTAATAGCCGCTTTTCCAAAAGTGTTTTTTCCCGTTCTTACTGTTTTGCCAGGATTGCTTGCAATTGTGCTGATTCCTGAATTGGGTTCAAACAACGGCACTTACTCATGGAATATGACATTGCCTTTGTTGCTGGCGAAGATGTATCCAAGCGGCATGCTCGGCATCGGACTAACGGCAATGCTTGCCAGTTTTATGTCAGGCATGGCTGGCAATGTCACCGCATTCAATACTGTTTGGACTTACGATATCTATCAAAGTTATCTCGCCAAGAATAAAAGCGATGAGCATTATTTGTGGATGGGGCACATGGCCACTGCTTTTGGCATCTTTGTTAGTATTGGCACCGCTTATTTGGCCATGGGCTTTCCGAGCATTATGGATTACATGCAATTGATTTTTGGATTTTTCAATGCGCCATTGTTTGCCACTTTCCTGCTCGGTATGTTCTGGAAAAAGGCGACACCGTGGGCCGCTTTTTTCGGTCTTGTAATCGGCACACTGACTGCAATGGGGCATTATATAGCGACTGATCATCTATTGCATTATTCATCGGTGATGGCAGGTAATTTCTGGCGCGCCACTTATGCCTGGTCAGCTTGTTTTATCGTCACAATAGTTTTGTCTTTCTTCACTAAGCCAAAGGACGAAAAGGATCTGGTTGGTCTTGTATATGGTGCCTCGGATGTGGCCAAAGCAGATGCTGAAGTCTGGTATAAACAGCCAGTTACGCTTGCTGCCATTGTTTGTTTAATTACTGTTGTAGCGAACATAGTTTTCTGGTGATTTATGCTTGATGTGCGTGTTCCAATTGGTTGGTTGTTTATCGTCTACGGCGTTCTACTGGTTGGCTGGGCGCTCTACAAGCCAGTGTTGACTAATCTTTCTCCTGGACAAGATATTGATTTGAATTTGATCTGGGGCGGTTTGATGGGTGTTTTCGGTTTATGCATGAAACTTTTGAGTATGCGCGATAGCCGTAAAACAGCTGAAAAAGATGATTCGGTCTAATCACTGAAGCTCTGAGCGTAATCAAGCAATTTTCAATATAATTTGATTATTCAACGAACTTTCTTTATTACTCATTGCTGTTTCGATTTCAAATAGGGCAGTATCGCCTGACGCGGATAGGCTTCGCGGAAGCGCCAGATAAATGCGTCGAGAAAGAAGTGACACAGAGCCAGTCCGATCGTCATACCGAGAAATAGATTGATATATTGACTTTGCCCTGTTGTTTGACCGACGTCGTAAGATGAGCCAGAAGGCACGGTCGATTGAGACATCAAAAAGAGATTGACTGCGGCAATGCCCAGACAAACACCAAAAAACAGCAACAGTGGTCGGGCGATCGGTAAAGCCGAGAGGTTCGCTTTCTTTTCATCAGAGGCGTTTTCTAAGGCCCCTGTATATTTGTTTTTGACTAAACGAAAATTCAAGCCAATATACTGAAACCAATGCCACGTAACAGGAGCAAGGAAAGCAATAGCAAAGTTCTTGCCGAGAAGACCCATCGGCAGCATACATAAAATAGAGAGAAGCCAGAAAATCAGAGCCGGCATATTTAAATAGGCACCAGCTTTAATCTTAGCTGTAAGTTGAGCAATATAAATTGCCATAAATGACAACGTCGCTAAACCGCTGATGATGACGATGCCATCTAAGACTATCGATGGATTGTGCTCGAAGTAAAGGCGGCGAATCATCACGAGCGTAAAAAATACGGTCGCGATGTGCAAGCTGCGAATTTCAATTTCTCTGTCGACGACGGCTTCACCGCGATTATGGTTGTGATAGAGCAAAAGTATGCCCACGTTTTGCTGTACCAAATGTTGAATGGACCACAGCAACCAGATGGCTATAATGAGCCATTTGCATAAAAACATACCGACAATTGAACAAAGCAAAATTAAGGGTGGACCGGCGAAAAAGATCATGCGTTTTTTTACATGACTGCCGAACCACTCTCTATTTTTGGCATCAAAATAGGATAACCACGTGGGTCCTTGATGGAATGGTCCCAGTCCAAAAGAGGTGGGAATTAAGAGTGCCAGTAAAGCTGAAGAGGTCATCAAATTGCTGCTTGCCAGCATCAGGCTGCACAAACCAATGAAAAAAGAAATGAAGAAAAAGAATAGATCATAATTGCGATCAAACATCCAGGGAAATTTGATCGTTATAGCTCTGTCTGTTGCTAAGGAATTGGTCAAAACTTCTACCTGGTAATGAGCGAATTTTTTTCACTACTGATGTTTGATCTTCTATTTTTATGATACAGCTTGAGCGCGAGCCTGGATGACTTGTAAATAGTAATTGCGGACATCAACTGTTTTGGGGTGAATCAATCGTCCGCTTTTCAGTAAATCTTTCAAACCGGCTTCGCAGCTAAGCAAAATGCCCATATCCAGGTCGATGTTTTGAGCCCTGCTTCCTGCAAGGACATGAGAGTCACTATCGCCGTTGAGAGCCTGCCATATTGGTCTGGTGTAGTCAGAGTTTCGTCCTGGCTCAATACAATCGGCTAGAAACACCACTTTCGATAAAGTGGTCATGTTCACTGCGCCCAGAGTGTGCTCGGCGATTGCTCCCAGGACTTCAGTGTTAGTCAGACCTAATTCTTCGCGGCAGACGCAGGCACCGACAGGTCCATGCAAAAGGTGACCGTTAATTTGTTCAACCGGGTGTAGTTGCAGCCCAAAACTGGTGGCAAGGGAAATTAATTCTTTGTCTTTCACTTCTTTGCAGCAATCATGGAGCCAACCAGCAAGCTCCGCCAATCTAACTGAACAACTTGTACGCGCAGCCAGTTGTTTCGCCGTTTCTGCGACGCCTTCAATATGTTTGAAACGACGTTCGGAAACTTTGGTGCGGACCCACTTTTTGATGAAATCAACATCAAGATTTTCGGGCACGCCCTCGATTTTGTTACGAGTATTCAAAGCAGCGGTGTCCGTCAAAGTGTTTCCTTCAATTACTTCCAATTACTTCCAATTACTTCAAAAAGGCTAGTTTGTCAGCCACGAAGAGCATATTTGTTTTTTGCTTGCGGAGTATCTGGACGCATATTTAAAATCGGGCGCTGCAAATACTGATAGGCCACAATCGACAGAATCAAATTGAGGACGAAGCTGACGGCAATGGGGCTGATTTTGGCGATTTGCGGTGCAAGAGCGCTAATCGATGGTTGCAAAATAAAGCAAACCGGCAGGAGCAGATAAAAACCGTAACTAATTTTGCCGAGGTAGACCAGCGCCTCTATGTTGAAAATTGAGCGCAAAGCGGGACTGGCACTGCGCCAGAGACCTACGATCATGAGCGCACAGGCAATAGCGCTGATGATTGCGTGATCTTTCCAGAGCAATTCTGGCCAGAAGACCGCTTTGACGTGGCTTTGTAGTTCGAACAACTGCAAACTGATTTGCATTGTCAGACCAAGCAAGAAGCACTTAGTGCCGTTCAAGCGTATAGCGAAGGCGGTGGTGGAATCGATATAGCCGACAACAGCACCAAGTAATAGAAACTGAGCAGCAATCGGCAAAAGCAGATAATCAGGCGAATTATGTCTGGTGTGGGCGCTGGTATAGCCAGCCAGTACAGATAAGCCGGTCAAGACTACGAGCATAGTCAGCCGCATTTTCTTGGGCGTGAGCAATAAAATAAAAGGGAAAATCAAATAGAACTGAAGTTCAACGCACATCGTCCAGTACTGAGATATTGCACCAAGATTGTGGTTTAGTTCGAACAATTTATAGTTGAACAGACCTGAGAAAAATGATTCAGGGAATGGCAAATGCCCCCAGGCAAGAAGTATTGCCAGGGCACCAAAATACATCGGTAAAATAGCCATCGCGCGCCGTGCATAATGATTGCTCAAGTTGTAAGCGAGGTTGGGCGTCTCGTTTGTGACGATCGATCTTGTGACGAAGAATCCACTCATGACAAAGAATAACTGCGCGGCAATTGTCGAAAGCGGCAACGTCGGCTGAACGTGGGCTGTGAAGAACTGAGCTTGCGTCATGAACACCATGATGCAGGCCAATCCTCTTAATGAATAGACTTCGCGGACATTGCAAATGCCAGTCGTCATAATTGAGCGAAGATTGCGCGCTACGTTCGATGAATTACGTCTGGCCGGTTGGGCTTTGATGGCGCCCACTTGCTCGGCCCAGATTGCTCGGGCTCGATCGAATTCAGCCTGCTGAGGCCAGTTGCTTTGTTTTTCTTCCGAGCTTTTCACGCGCACTGGCATCTCGGCTGGCTCTTTGTGGTTTTTTTGCTCGCGTTCAGGAGCTTGCGGTGGCTCGGCTGGTTCTTTGCGGGCAATTGGTCGATTGCTTGGCACAGGAGTAGGCGTCTTTTTGTAACCGGCTGAGTGATCTTTGTTTGGCTGGTATTGTCCAGATTCAGCTTGGAAGCTAGCTGTGTTGCCCGGGCCAGATTTTGCTTGAGGATATTGGGATGGCATCTGGGAAGGGCTGCCGCCCAGTCCACCGGTTGCTTGCATATTGATGCGACTGGCTTTGCTGGCATTTTTAAATGCGTCTATAAAGCCGCGCTTGCTTGCGTCGTGTGGAGTGACCAGCGGCGGTTGGACGTCGCCTATATTCTTACGCAAACCTTTGGCTGGGCTGGCATTCAAGGCTCTATTTAAAGCCTGCCCTAAAGCTTGATTGAGTGCTTCGTTATTACCGTCTGGTAAAATGTCTTGATCGACTTGCGTCTGGGCAAACGGCGCAGATTCACCACGAATAGCCGCTTCGATGTGATGCGATTGCAACATTTCCGGTGTCAGACGCTTATGCGACCCGGTGATGGCGGCAATGCCGTCATCATCTGGTGGAGTGAAGTCGTTTAATGATTGCTCCGCTCTTTCTGACATTGAGTCAGATTCTCCTGATTTTTTCGTGTCAGCGCCCCCGCCTCTACCTGTTTGCCCATTTTGTCTGGAAAAATACTGGGCGGCGGCTGCCTTCGCCTCGAGCGAAATCTCTTCTTTGAGAGCTGGTAAGCCTTGCTGGCTGGCACGAGCAAATAAATGGCGAGCAGCCTCAACTTCTGGTTTAGCGCTTAAATTTTCTGATTCAGATTGAACTTCTGCAGACTTTATGTCTGATATTGCATCGGGTGGCGCAGAGTTTTCTTCGTCATGGTTTTGACTGTCTTTGTGTTTAGAGTGACCGCTTTTTTTGCTCATAAAACCACTTCTAAAACCACTTCTAAAACCCAGAAGTTTGGCTGAACCGACGTCAAAACGCTAATTAGTAACACTGCCGCGAGCCTTTGCGATCGTCGTCAAGTGGAGGCTCTCATTGAGCAGACCTGAATCTGCTGTGCTGTAAGTATCCCACTGCTGAATTTATGCCCATGTCGAAGAAGTTTATGCATTCGAATTGAGCTAGTTTTCGCAATAAAAGTTCTTCTCAACAATGAGGTCGGCGACTGACTTTGGCACCATATACAGTACCGATTGTTTTTGCCTGACTCTGGTTCTGATAGCGGAGCTGGAAATTGCTACATGAGGAAAATCAATCACTGAAACGCGAGCACCTGGTAGCGCATATGTCCTCGTTTGACCGATGCGCTGAACTGGCTCCACTGCTGGCAAAGCGACAGTTTCCTCGGGAAATGAAAGACCGTTTGTTTTGGTTGCGGTCTGCGCATCTTTTTCGACGGCATCTTCGACTACATATACAGTTCTTGGTGCCACCAGAAAATGACATTTCTTTAGAAGATAATCGGAGTCATGCCAGTTGATTAGCTGAGGCAAATTGTCGCCGCCTAAGATTAAAAATAACTCGATGTCCTCTTGACTCTCTTTTAGTAAAGATCTGACTGTGTCGGCTGTATAAGACGGACCGTCCCGTTTTATTTCCAGGTCGCTGGCCTCGAAGAATGGATTGTCTGCCACTGCTTGCGATACCATTTGGTGCCGCTCGATCGCCTGCAGCAACTGGTCGTCACGATGCGGTGGCTGGGGGCTCGTGACGAATAAGACTTTATCGAGAGCAAACTGCCCACGAGCACTTTCGGCGATCAAAAGATGTCCGAGGTGGATGGGATTGAAAGTTCCGCAATATAGCCCGATTTTAGCCATTAACTGTGTGATCCTTGTTGTCTATCATTGTCGTCTCTACTGTCTGTCATTGTCCGTTGCGACGCCGCGTGTATATTCTTGGCAGACGAACTCTTAGACGGCAAGCCAGCTCGTATGTGATAGTGTCCAACATTACGGCCCACTCTGACAGACCAATTCTTAACCCATTTTCTTCGCCGATTAAGGTGATGACGTCACCTTCTTGCGCCTCTGGCACATCGGTTATATCAAATAGCATTTGATCCATACTGATTCGACCGACCTGGTTGATCAATTTGCCCGATAGCAATCCCTGTAATCGACTGGACAGTTTTCGGTCGACACCATCGGCGTAACCAATTGGAATATTACCCAGTCTGGTTGGCCGTTTTGCCGTCCAGGTAAGACCGTAGCCGACCGCTTCGCCTTCTTCTATATCTCGAATGTGGTTAATGCGTCCTCGCAAAGCAAGAGCTGGAGTCAATGTTTTCGAATTTTTTGTGGCTTCAAGACCATACAGATTTAAACCGACGCGAACCAAATCATGTCGTGAAAAGGGAAAATGATGAGCGGCGTCGCTGGAGGCAAGATGAGCTATGAGCCTTGCGCCTTGAGCATTTTTTCGACTCTCATAATCCATATCTTTTAATACTGTAGAGAATATATTATTCTGCGCGCGGACCGATTCTTCGTCGTCAGCTATGGCTAGATGACTGTAAATGCTTTTCAAATCGAGCTCCGGAAGCTTTTCAATTAGCTCCACTAATTCTTTCGCTTTCTCTGGCGGGCAACCTATTCGGTGCATACCTGTATCGACCTTCAAATGTACGCGCGCGCACATACGCAGTTTACGTGCCACATCCGCTATTGCTTCGATTTCCGAAATACTGGTTACAGTCAAATCGAGGGAATCAGAAATTGCTGTACCTAGTGCCCAGAAGGGCGACGGACTCAGTATAAGGATCGGTGCCCCCGAAGCGATTTCTCGAATTTGACTGCCCTCGTCAACTGAGGCTACGGCCAGCCAGGTTGCCCCTGAGGCCAGTAGCACTTCGGCGACTTGTGCAGCTCCGTGCCCGTAAGCATCACTTTTGACGACGGCCATAATCTGGGGCGCCGGCTGCTCCGTGCCCATCCAGTTTTTGATTATTGAAAGATTTTTTTCGATAGCGCTCAAGTCAATTTCGACCCAGGCATCCCTGCGGACTGAGGATGCGGCTTGTTGTCGATGTGTAACCATTAGATAATTTCTCTCAATCAGAGCCAATCGCCGCAGCTGTAGATGTGGAACTTTATGCTAGCATTGCAGCCGTCTCTCGACATCAGCCACTAATTCCAAAGTAGCTAGATCGTAAGAGATTGCCATTGCGCATGCTTTGTCTGCAGGAGTTTCAGGTTTCCTATCATCTAATGATATGGGCTCAATTCTCTCTGTAAGCAGGCTCGGAAGCTTGGAAAACCGGTATCTCTGGAGTCTCGGGTATTCAATTTCTCACTACTCAAGGGGTTGAGTCTTGAACAAAGCAGAATTAGTGGATGTTGTGGCCAAAGATGCTGGCACCACAAAGAAAGATGCAGAGCAAGTAATTAACAAGATGATGGAAACCATCATCAAGCACGTTTCAACTGGTGAGAAAGTCACACTGGTTGGTTTTGGTACCTTTGAAGCCCGTCAGCGCAAAGCTCGCACCGGGCGCAATCCTAAGACCAACGAGCCGCTTCACATTCCAGCTAAGCGCGTACCTGGCTTTCGTGTCGGTAAAGAGTTCAGCGAAGCTGTAAACAAGAAAAAATAAAGGGGGCACGTTGGAGCTACCAAACGTTCCAAAGGTGGCGGTGATCGGCTGCGGCAACTGGGGTAAAAACCTGGTTCGCAATTTCGCCCATCTGGGGGCGCTTGCAGTAGTCTGCGATGCCGACCCTAAAAAGCTCGAGCACGTTGCTAAAGAGCACCGTGGGGTTCGTGTCACCGATAATATCGCTAGTGTTCTTAATGAACCCGGCGTAGCTGCCGTGGTCATCGCTACGCCCAGCGACACACACTTTTCTCTGGCCAAGCAGACGCTTCAGGCAGGCAAGCACGTCTATGTGGAAAAACCACTGGCGCGTGACGTCAAGCATGCCGAAGAATTGGATGAACTGGCGACAAAGAAAAATCTAGTGTTGATGGTTGGACATTTGCTCCTCTACCATCCAGCGGTCAATTGCTTGAAAGAATTGATCGCTTCGGGCGAATTGGGCGAAGTGCTATTCGTAAAATCGGATCGCATGAATCTCAATATGGGAAGACGCGACTGGAGCGTTCTCTGGGACCTCGCTCCTCATGACCTTTCGATGATGTGTTATCTGCTTGATTGTGATGCGCCTGAAGTCAGTCGTGTCGGTGGATGGGACACGCAAGCTGATGGCATCGTGGATGTCGCGTACCTTGACATGGCTTTCCCGGTTGGTGGTCGCTCAATTTTCGGGCAAGTGCGAAATAGTTGGATCGATCCGCAAAAGCTTGTTCGATTGACTGTCAACGGTCAATTGAAAACAGCTGTACTCAATGATACGGTTGCAGAAAATAAGCTTTCTCTGCATTCGTTGACCAAAGAAGGACGCACATTGATCGAATACCCTGAGTATGATGATCAAGAACCGTTGCGTCTTGAATGTGAACACTTTCTGGAATGTCTCGTCACTGGTGACAGACCAAGAACCGATGCAAACAACGCTTATCAAGTTGTGCGAGTTCTCGCTGACGTTGAAAAGCGTTTGTCTAGCCGTCCGACGGCGGCCAATCCTAAAGTTCTCGCTCGCTAAAAAAGCGAGTTTGGGCGGGCGTCTTCGACAGTTGTGAAAATTCTTGTCGAAGAGTTGTTCAATCAAGAGAACGAAATCGACTGACTGGGCTATATAATATTCTACGGCTGCGCGGGAGTAATTCAGTGGTAGAATGCCTCCTTGCCAAGGAGGATGTCGCGAGTTCGAATCTCGTCTCCCGCTCCATTTTCAGTCGATTCAAATAAGTCA
>Ga0182030_10017211_pt1 | contig 13977 bp, 2 predicted proteins | sample 812S3MmetaG_FD_121299 | JGI IMG/M metagenome (GOLD analysis project Ga0182030, IMG submission 121299) | Permafrost microbial communities from Stordalen Mire, Sweden - 812S3M metaG (Illumina Assembly) | ecosystem: Environmental > Terrestrial > Soil > Wetlands > Permafrost | place: Sweden...
GAAGAAAATTAGCCATGTTCCTTTTCCTTCCGCCTTGCCCGATTTTGTTTATCTTGATCAGCATATGTACTTGAGAGGTCTGAAATCGGTCGCTTGGAAAACAATTTCTGAGCGTGATGCTGGCTGGGCATGGAAAAATGATATTACTGCGTGTGAGCAGTACGTCACCCTTGAGCACGATGGCCCACTCATCGTTGCACTCGATGCCAGAGAAGCAGATTGTGAAAAATACTATAAACTTGTGGGCAGCCAGTGGCTTGATTCTACCTACATTTATGCCGATGGCGACGGCCATTATTTTATGACGAAACTCATGAAAGCGACTCTTAATCCTGTTCAGCCAGCTATTTGTGGTGTTACTGGTTATAAGTTTAATTCCATTGCGACCAATAATCTGACCGTGCAGACCCTTGAGAAGACGGATTATCCTTTAACTTTATATGAGAACACTGTTCTTAACACGCCTTTTAGGCAAGGATATTACCGATTAAGCAGATCGGACTCCCTTGGTCAGGTATATGAGGAGATGAATAACTCTCAGAATGTAGTTACTTGTCTGACTTCAGGCTATTATGCACCCTTTTCTAAGACTGACTTGACCGAGAAGCTGTTGAAAAGCGATGACAACGGTGTCGTGGATCTGTTCGAATGCTTGAAACATTTTAGAGGGGATCTTAAGTCGTCTTCGAAGCCCAAGGTTGTGGTCCGTCTTGCTTCCAAGCCTGAGGATGAGATAAAGAAGGTCAGTGACCGACTGGTGCGCTTTATCGGATCTTTTGGTATTAGTATTCTGGATGTTGATAAACTTTGTATTGACCAGGCTCCATTGACAGATCATACCCTGTATTTCTTTTGGTTAAAGAAGCATGATAGCAATCCTGAAAATAGGAGTGTGCGTAAGATTGAATTAACTGAGCAGTGGCAGCTAAAAGAGAATCTGGAGCATCTTGCTGAACTTGTCTGGGTGAAGCCTGAGAGTTTTAAGTGTACATACCAAAATTTGGGGTTGGCTCCTTCATACGCTCCCCTATTAACCAAATTCATTAAGGAAAATCCTAATCTGACTGAGTTGCATTTGAATGGGCCGGTTTCTGAATTGGATAAGGATTTTTTCCGCATGGTTGCGGATCATCCTAAGCTGGGAGAGTTACATATTAGGAGTCTTGAGAAGAAAAACCTTCAAGGTTTGACGTGGGAGCAGTTAGGTAGTTTGTTTATTAAAGTGAGAGGACTGGAAATATTGGATCTTCCCGTGGGATCTCTGCCTAGGAGGTTCGCTTGCCCTGATGCGGCTGATTCTTTAATGGCGAGTTGTATTCTTCGCAATACCATCTCCAACAGTGTTGAAAACCTAGCCCACTTGAGTCTTCCGGGAGTTACGGGCATGAAAAGCCATGGAAGTGAGCTGGTGGCGGCTGTTGGTCGTATGCCTAAATTAAAAAGCATAAATCTGATGGGCGGCGTTCTTGATAATTTCGATACGGTTGAAATGGCTAAGGTGATGTCGAGGATAACTGATCTTAGGGTCGTTTCTATTGCGATGCCCTATTGGGTCAAGATGATCTATGGGCTTGTAAGAGGAGGCATAAGAGAATGGGCAAGCATTAACTCGCTTGGAGATTTTGCGGGCTGCGTAGGGGGAACGGTTGGTTTCATTCTTGCTTTCCCTGCAGTTGCGACGGTGGGAATAGGAATGGATCTGACGGGTGAGCAAGGTGTTGAGTATGACGCAACTTGTAATGCACTCGCTGGGATTCCTAATTTGACGAGTCTGACGCTCGAGTTGACGGGTGTGCGTACCTATGAAGATTGGACGAAAGCGAAGATCCTCACTGAGCGCCAGAAGCTTCGTAAAAAGCAGAGTCTGTCGGATGTTGAAATTAAGTTTGCTAAGTGAAATCGTATCAATGCACCTCGCTGGTGGATAGGATGGCACAATCTTCCAGCTTGTCATCCCCGCGGAGGCGGGGATCCAGCTGACCATGCGCTGCGAAGCAGCTCTGTATAGAAAGTACAGAGTCGCTACGCGACGCATTTTACTCTGGATCCCCGCCTCCGCGGGGATGACAAGCTGGGAGATGTTTCCACCCTTGGCAATTTTTGGTGAGAGTATATAAATCTAAACCTTAAGGATAATAAAATGTTCAGAACTATCGTCACATATCTGACGCTGATCGGCTTTACCAACAGCTGCTGTTTAGATGCCGTACGGGCCAGCTCAACCATGCAAGAGCTGCATGTAGGTGTGCCCCAGGTGGCTGCTGCGCCTACCTTGCATATTCGCCTGGATGTGAATGAGGCTGGACAGTTTGTGATTGATGGTAATAACCTGTTTGACACCGACTTTGAGCAAGTTAATTTTATGTCTGGCAACACGGTTGTGGCGGAGTTGTCTAACCAGCAGGGTCACCTTGATTTCCGTGGATTTAGCAGCCATAGTTTTTACTTCTCTCACCTGCCGCTTCTCAACTCGTTAAAGATGAATTTGGGTGGGGCCATGACTATGGATGGTTTGCTTGAATGTCGGGATTTCCTGGAGTTGATCTCACCTGGGAATGTGCTTCTTAAGCATGGGTATAGGGTTCATTCACCCCAGGGCGTGGTTCTATTCAGCGGCGGTATTTTTAAGGTGGATGGCAAGTCCAAGGCGCAGGCGTTGAAGTTACGTAGTCTGGACGGGCTCATCATAAACAAAGGGGCCTGCTTGGATTCCGGATTATTGGTATCCGAAGGCGTGGTGAAGTCCTTGAGAGTTTTGGGTGAGTTGAAGGTGGCTATTGCTGCTGCAAGCCTGGAGACCGTTGTTAATAATAATTCCGTTGAAATAGAGCAGGGCAGGCTTGCAATTGCAAAACTGACCAACAACAAGGACATTAAAGTTGCTGCCCTTAGCCTGAAAGCTGACCAGCTGACCAACAATGGTCATATGGAGATGATCCGTGGTGATGTGGATATCGCCAACGCTATCAACGCTGGTAAGTTCCAGGTTCATGAAACTTTCTCAGCCAAAGGATCGTGGAGCAATACGGCCAAGGGCCAGGTAGTCCTGGGCGAGCATTTTCGAGGATCCTTTGCTTCATACGTTGACGATGGTAGCACGTCCGTTAATGGCGTCGCGCGAGTTGTATCAGAACGGGGTCGCTTGACGGGTGATTTTAAGGCCCGTAATGCAGCGATTCAATTCAAGGATGACCTGTCCGTATCGGAGACGGCGAAGTTTTCTGTTGAGAACAGCTTTGCGTTGCACAGTAATAAAGATATGGCATTCGCGGGCTCAGTGCTGCTTAAGTTTAGGCCTGATTGGCCTGCCGTCAAGTACTCGGCTCAATCCTTGGAGATGATGAGGGGGATGAATCCCGGTGCTCAGATCTCCGCGGGCGGTAACTTGAAAAGAAGTGGGCATGTTGCTTCAAACAACTCATCTATCGTTTTTTCCGCTGGGGCCAAGTATGAAGAAGCTGCCGGCTCTTCAACTCGATCGGGATTCTTTGCGGGTAATTCGACGTTTGTTGCGGCAGAGGAAGCTCAGCTCAAGGGAGATACGCGTTCCTTTAATGACGTAAGCTTGAAAGCCAAGCTTGCGGAGCTCATGGGGCACCGTGATATTGAGGGTCTCTTTGAGTTGAGCGTGGGCGACTTGGTCCAACATAAGGACGACAGCACCAAGGCGGGTGTCATCTCCGGTCACATAGAAAATGGGACATTGGCGGGTAGCATCGAGTTGGGAAAACAGATGGTCTTGAAGGTGGCGAATCTGTTTAAGACGGAAGCAGATAACCTGATCAAGGGCGGTGCTGCTGTTGTTGTTGGGACTAAAAACGCTATACTAAGCGGTCATCTCAAAGACGCTACGCTACAGGTAGAAGCAGAAGAAGAGATCAAACTGGGCCGTACACTAGATGCAGATGTTAAGGCATCCCAGCTGAAAGCGGATACCATCCTGCATGAAACGGGATCAAAGCTGAATGCGGTTGGGCAGAATTATGAGGAAGCGAAGACAGGTATCAGGGTGCAAAATGGTGCCAAAGTTAAGGCGCAGGATAATTACTTTAAGTCTGGGGCTTGGGTGTTTAACTCCGGTAATATCGAATCGCTCAATCGCTATTACGCTGATACGGGTTGCCATTACAACATGGAAGGCGGGAAAATCAGTGCCAAGCATGCCACTGTAAATGCGGATTGGCTTAATGTGAATTATGCCGCGGATCTGTCCGCACAGAATACTGAGATTAACACGTTAATTAATTTTAACGCTTTTGGGCGTATTCGGGGCGGTGAATCTCTTAATATCAATGCTCTGTTAGGTAACTTACCTGGTCCTGGGGCTGTCTATCAATCTAACAACTATACATCGAACTCACTGCTCTTTTTCGTTCCGAAATTTGCATTTCACGTGCGCGATCTTCCGACCATTGGGTCTGAAAAAGCTTCTGCTGAGCCTCAGGGTTTTGATTATTTGGGCTGGACGCAAACGGGTCTTACTCTGGGCGCCATGGTTTGTGCAGGTACGCCTTTGGCTTGTGTTAAGGCTGCTCAGGTTGGGTTGGGTGTTTTCGGCTTTTATCGCTCTGCGAGCAGGTTGTGGAACGCGGATAACAAAGGTGATGAAGAAAACTATTGGCGAGCGAGCCGTGTTGCAAAGAGATCTGGTGAAATGCTGGGGTTGGCATTGTCTGCTTTCCAAGTTTATCAGGGAGCTCTGGGCTTGTATGATGGGATAGTCGATCCAGCGCAAAGTGTGCCGCAGGGTCCAATTTCCTATAAGGATAGGGCTTGGGATTTCGGTGCCAATTTTATCGGCGGCAATGTCACTGCCAACAGCGTTTACGCCTGGGACAATGGCGTCAACCTCACCGGTCACGTCACCAGCCGAAGCGTTTGGCATCACAACAATAGTTGGACGGCGGCGATTACGCGAAATGTGTCTACGGTTTATGGATCAGATACCGGTGCTACCCTTGCTTATCGTGACACGACTTTGGCGCGTAAAAATTTTACTGTGGGCGGTCGGAAGTATGTGCTTTCTGATTATACGGTGACTGCTGGCGGTAATGTGTTAGTGGAAGGTAGTACGAATATTCGCGGAGCCAACAGCGTGGTTAAAGCAGATGGCAAGATGGATGTTGAAAGAGGGGCCCATGCAGCGGGTGTGAACGTCGCCTTCTTAAGCAAAAGCAACATGCAATTTGCGGGTGTCGTGGATGCATCTAAACAGGCATCGATTAAGTCGGAAGCTTCTATCACCTTGAGGACAGGTTCGCAGGTAGACGGCAAGGAAGTGGCCTCTGTCAGTGGTGGTAGATCCGTTTTGGTTTACGATGGCGCTAAAGTATCGGGAGAGAAGGTCTCTTGCGAGGGTCGTTACAACACAGTTGTTTATGGAACTCTCGATGGTACAAAAGAGACGCGCGTTCACACACCAGAGGGCGATACAACTCTTCGAAAGGGTGCAGTTGTAAAGGGTGAAACGACTTCTGTGACATCTGCCTATAAAACGACTGTGGAAAAGGGAGCGACAGCTTCTGGAACGAATGTACTGGTACAGGGTGACAAATCGACGCGTATGGATGGTACGGTTGATGCTTTGGAAAAGGCTCTTGTGGATTCTAAAAATGGTTCCACAACTTTAGGTGAAGGTGCGGCTGTAAAAGGTGGTCAGTCTGCGGTTGTAACGGCGGCGACTGATGCGACGGCTGGAAAGGGCGCGACCATTTCCGGGCCTTTGGCGGTGCTTGCTGGAAAGGATTCCACCTATCTAGAAGGCGTTATGGCAGGAGAGAAGGTGGCTCTGGGCTTTGAACATAGTCGAACTGAGGCTACGGAAACAGCTGTATTGAGGTATGTGGCGCCGAAGACTTCAGGTGAAGCGCAACCAGCTGCGGCTGTGGCGAAATCTGAGGAATTAACGGCTCCCCTTGAAGTTAAGGGAAGCACGGTTAAATTTGCAGGAAGATTTGAATCGGATACCCCTGGGGTTGATGCCCTGATCAATGGCAAGTTCCTGGTCGAGGTGATGCCGAAGGCTACAGCAGATTTGTCAGGGACTCTTTATTTGAGGAGTGAGGAAACGCGTGTAGAGCCGGAAAATAACTTTAATGTCGGCGGATTAGATAACAAGGCATCACGCCGCATTAACTTTAATGGAAAGGTGGATGCGACGGGGGATATTCAGAATATCTCCGATGGTTTCATGACTTTTGGTCCAAAAGGTGTGGCTAATGGTCGTGATGTGACGACGCAAGGTGAGTGGCAGACCACGGTGAGTGGTACTATGAACGCAACCGGAAAGGCGAAGGTGAATTCTGTTAAGTGCTCGAGCGTTATCGAAGATGGTGGTGTTGTCAGTGGTAACGAGCTAGCGGCCGTTACAGCTAAGGGTTTGGTAATTGCTAAAGAAGGCGCGAAAATCTCAGGTGACACGGCTGGGATGGTTGGCCAAGACGGAACTTACCTAAGTGGTGAAGTGGCCGGAGAGCAAATAGTCGTTGGTACTAAGAAAAGTCAGACATCTGTTGGTAAGACTGGTGTTATCAGGCATACGGGCGCCGCGCCGGAGGTTGCCGATGCAGAGCCTGCTCAGGCACCAGTAGAAAAACCTACTCATGAGCCTGCTCAAGAACCAACCATAGCTACTGAGGAGGAAACACCCTCGGCGCCTGTCCAGTTGAAAGGCAAGAGGATCCTGTTTGAAGGAACGTTGATATCTGAGAATCCAAAGGCGGCGGTTCTGATGGATGCTGAGGAATGGGCTAAAATTACCGGTACTGCCAAGATCGATATCCCGGGTGAGCTACAATTGCGTGGAAACAAGACGGAAGTTGAACCGAGTGCTAGTGTCAAGGTTGGGTCCTACGGACAAGAGGGTAATGGCTCCTCTACATTTGCCGGCAAGCTGGAAGCACAGACGACTGTTGATATTCTCTCGAAAGGTCAAACTACGGTCACTAAAGATGCGAGCATTAAGCTTGCTGGTGTGGATTATAAGCCGCCGGTTGAAAACCAGGATGGGCCGAAGGTGGTCGATGAGGCTCTAACAATATCGGGAGCCAGCACAAGCGTTGCCGGAAACATAGATACCAAAACAGGGTTTGAATTTTCAGCTACCGCTGGGGCATTGCAACTGGCTGAAGGGCTTAAGGTTGTGGCAAAAGGGGATGGTTATGCCATGGCTTCGGGTAACATGGTGAAAGCAGAGAAGACGGATGTCGCCGCTAAGAACCTTACATACAAGGCTGATGACGGTCTGCGGGTAAATGGTGTTAGCACGGCTGAAAATGATTTCACTGCGGTCGCTAAGGGATCCATCGTTGAAGAATCTGGAACTAAGACCACGGCTGGTAATGAAGCTTCTTATACGGCTGGCGCCCATATGATTACTCATGCCGGTGCAACAGATAAGGCTAAACGGGTTTTCCATCATGGAGAGCAGGGTAATGATTATGCGGGCACTAAAATTGCATCGGAGGTGTCCTCTACAACAGCTGGCAATGGTACCCTGCATCTGCGAAATGCCGCCAATGTGCAGGCGCCCCATAACCAGGTACATACGGAGGGACAAGCGATCATTGATCATGGCGCCACCGTGCAAGGTAACAGCCTCAGCTTGAAGGGTAAGGGCATTCAGGATGTCCCTGATCTGTTTACCCAGACCAATCGTTATGGCAGTTTTAAGATTGTTGACTATGTGTATGTGGAAACAGATCAACATGTGCAATTCAACCACCCAGCGACCTCTGCGTCAAAGCGTTTTGATCTGCATACCAACCAAATCACGGTGGCGCCAAAGATTGTGTTGAAGACGCCGGAGATCTTCAGCCTCAATGCGACCCAAGAAAACCTGACGGTCGGTCATGGTACAACCCTGGGCGGGGGTGTGGCGCTGGAGCTGACATCGGAGAAGGATATAATTTTTGGTTTCGAACAAACCATTCATCGGGGCAAGAAAAACAGAATTGTGGGAGTGGACTATTCCGTTGTCAACCTGGTGGGTGGCACTGGCCAGGCTTACGAATATATCGATCCAGCTACGGGCGAGAAATCGATCCGTTATATGGGTATCAACGTGGATGCCAAGGGTCGCGTGATTGGCACGGGCACGAACATGGGGGCGACCTCAGGGGATATTCGAGTATCCGGTGCCCAAGGGGTATCAATCGGCGGGGCTGCGCAGCAGGTCGTTACCAAGGTAAAGACTTATAAAAATGGTTGGCGGAAAAAGGAAAAGATTTACACCGACGCCCGTTTCTGCACACCAACTATGTCAACCGATGGTAAGATTGCGGTCCTCAGCGAGTTTGGTGGCTTTAGCTATGGGGCCGGTCTGATTCGTGCGGGGCAGGGTGCGGACATACTGGTCAATGGTGATGTCACCATGCAGGTGCTGCGCGGCAGGCAAGGTCATACGACCACCCGCACGAACAATTACACGGATCTGTTGGACAGCAAGGATAAATCCTTCCGTGGCAAGGCAGTCACCATGACGGTTGTCAACCAAGGCGGCGATCCCGCTCGTATTTGGTCTAAGTCCGGTGATATCCATGCGCCAGGTTTTGTCTATTACGGCGAAAACAGCAAGTTGTCCATGAAGGGTCATAATCTCTTCCTCAGTCGTCCGATTTTGAACAATCAATCCAGCTCGCACGCAGCCAAGCTTTCTGGGGATTACTCGATGTTTGAGCATATGAAATCCTTATCGGCTTTGCAGGCGGCCAAGGATGTTGTGCACGATCTCAATCAGGGTGATTGGGGCGATGCCCTGGTTCATGCAGCAGCACCAACTGTGGAAGTAGGTCTGGATTGGGTGAGCTCCAAGAGTAAATGGCAAACGCTGGGTCCTGGGTCGATTTTGACTCAAGATCTGGAAATGGAGTTCACGGGCGGTATCTATCAGAAAAATGCTTATGGCATCAATGTGCTTAACGATGCGGATGTGATTGCACCTATTTGGCAGCAAAAAGGTGCCAAGCTGAAGTATTCAACGGAGAGTAGTTACTTCGGTATATTCGCGCGCGCCAGCGGCGATGATGCAACCGTGGGGCTTCGTATTGGGGGCTCTAAGACGAAGGGGCATAACTGGGAAACCGCTGACACGAACGTCGGCGGCACCCTTCGTGCCCAAATCGGTCATCTGAATCAAGATGCAGCAACCATGAACGTGGGATCTGCGGAAGGCCGCATCGATAACTTCACGTCACGGACCCGTCAAGACAAAAGCAAAACCAAAAGTTGGGGTGCATCCGTTGATTACAAGGGTAAAGTCACGGCGAATTATGGCGAAAATGGCTCTCGCAATGCCAACCATACCTCAGGCCTGAATGTGCAGAACCCCAGCGATGGCTTTTCCATTGGCAAGGCCAGATTGAAGGGAGCCGAACTTAATGGTGCCCATGCAGAATCTGTAAAGCACAAGTCGCTTCCTGAAGACTACACCAACCGCGGTTTTTCGCTGGGTGTGAGTTGCAACACTAAAGATGCCATGCAAAGCGGTAATGTTCAGGACGTCAAGAATGTGGTGGTCCACGCAGGTGTCCATGAAAATGGTCACAGCGTGAACGCATCGGTCAAGCTTGGGGATAATCCGAAGGATCCAACCAAGTTGTGGAACTCAGCAGGAAGTGTTTCTTATAATAATGAGAAGAAGGGTATTCACATTAATGATGTGCCCCTCGTTACCAGTGTTAATCCTGAGGCTTGGACTGAGTTTAAGAATGACACGGTTGAGCTCGGCGGCAAGGCCGTCGCTGTGGGTGAGAAGATAGTTGATGGTGTCCAAAAGCTGATGGAGGCGAAAGAGCCGGTGGCTGCACCTGCGCCTGTTGAGCCTGCTCTACCAGAGCAAAAGCGTGAAGTATTTAACTCGACCTGGCCTGAAGACGTGCTCGATCCGGAGGCTGCCCAGCAAAGCACTGAAGAGACTGAGCACGGTCATGATGTCCCACTGGAAGTGGAACTCACTGAAAAAACCGCAACAACGATGCATTCCATAGCGGAAGCATCCCATGGGGTTGAGGGTGCCGAGCATGCAGCTCATGAGGCAAGCGTAGCTGGCCATGCGGCCAGTGAAGCGGCTCATGAAGCAAGTGCTGCAGGTCATGCGGCCAGTGAAGCAGCTCACGAGGCAAGTGCCGCCGGTCATGCGGCCAGTGAAGCGGCTCATGAGGCAGGTGCTGCCGGACATGGGGCTAGTGCAGCTGCCAAAGAATTCGAAGGCGCGTTTCACGGACAGTACCCCGGCGCGTTTAAATGGAGCCTGGATCCCGCCGCTGCAGGTCTGGAAGAACTGATCCAGCCCATCGTATTTGAAGGTCACACCTTTAAATATCGCGTACCTGGTACAAATTGTTACCTAGAGAATCCAAGCCAGATGCAAGGTGTACTAGATGCCCGTGCAAAAAGCGCAGCGAGCCCATCAGGATACGTGCAACGTGCTTATAACGCAGCTAATAAAAAAGAACTGGGCGTGTTCTACTTTGATTCTACGCATACCCCGTTTGGTAACACAGGTTGCATGCATACCTCTAATGAGTTGAAAGGCATTAATGGCATGGATGGTGATTTTGTCGCTGTCGGGACAAAAATTACCGAACCTCATGACAATATTTTTTCCAGGGAAATTCATGAGAAGGGCCATTTTTACAGGGCTGAGGAAGGTGCCGGTTTCACTACCCCTGGGCGAGTACGTGGTAATCCAGAGTTAACCAAACAAAATGTGCTGAACTTGCTGGAAGAATACGGAGCCGATGCGCGGGCCCTTGGTTTCGAGAACTTTAAACAAATGCCCCGGCCTGTATATAATGCGGGAAGGATCGAAGCGTATTTGATGTACAATGTCCCGTTTGAGTACTTTGAAAACAGCTTTAGAGCTAGTTTGATCGCCAAAGGAGTTCATCTCCCTGAGCGGCAAATTCAGACTTTGCTCCACCAAGCTGAGCAAAGCATTTTGACCGGTAATCAATCGCTAGCCAGGATGTTCTCGCGCACGGACGACGTGGGCAAAAGCCTAGAGTATGCGGCTAAAAGCCTGGTAGACGAGATTCCTGCTCTCTTTACGGAAGCGGATGGAATGACCCCTGGTATCGTTAAAAAATGGGCACCAAAGGCAGACGAGTGGCTGGACGTGCTGGACGATAAGTCGGTCTTTAAATTCGGCCAAGGACCAATGCCTGGTCCGGTGCCTCCTGTGACGCCGGGAAAATGGACGCGGTTCTGTAATGGCGCGGCCAAGTTTGGTCATGCTGCAGCGCCCTATATCCCTGCGGTGGATTATGGCCTGCACGTTTGGGTTGAAGGTGTAAAACCGGGCACCGCTGATATGCCTCAAGCCTTTGGCAGAGCGGTTATTCCGACGCTAAGTGATGCGTTTGTCTATGGCAACACCTTCGGGATGATCGCGCGGAGCTGGGGTAATCCCGTTGCCTTGAGTGTGGCAGCATTTACTCTTGGATCTGAGTTCCTTCCTGAATACACGCAACCAGAAATCTTGAATGCTTACGGAAAAGCCCTCGATGCCCGAGAGGCCAGGGACCCACTCGCCTTTACCAGGGCAAGTGAAGATGCGGCTTTAATGACCGGACTCAAGGAAGCCAAACGCATTGGTACGGTTCTTCGCCATACGTCTGAGGCTATCACAGATCTGACTCGAGAGATCTTTCCAAAAGCGGAGCCTAATATGTGTGCGAACTTCAAGTTCTTTGCCGATATTGTCGAAAACGATGCCAAGAAGACCCATAACATGCTCATGAAGCTTGCAAAGCCGTTCATGCCTGACGCGCCAGTTTACGAGGTCAAATCAATGCGCGAAATCCAACAGGATGTCCAGGCTTATCACCGAGAACTGTTGCGTCAAGTGGAGATAAAAAGGGATGAAAAGTTGTTGAGGGAGCTTGATAAGGTCATGAAAGAATACTAAGTTACACGGAGTGGTTACGTTCAAACCATGTGTGTAATGATAGGAGATTCAACATGATAAAGAATATCGCCTACGCCGGAATCGTCATGCTCGCTGGCATGACGATGGCTGCTCAGGATCTGTGTAAAGCTAGCAGCGAGATTAACGTGGAAGACGAATGTCGGTTATTAATTGCTGGCTATCGGGACGCTGGCCGTTCGCGAGAAGACTTTGCCTCAGTCGAAGATGTCAAAGCTTATTTGAAGAAAAATCCGACGATTACGGGTTTAGCGCTTGTTCATCATGCATCTTTTCCAGATCAATTCCCTCTCGACTTTTTAAACGATCATCCGAATGTTAAAACACTGATTCTGAGGGGGAAGACAGGGAATCCAGCGACTTTTAATCTTGATCGCTTGCAGCATATTACCAGCTTCGAAAGTGGCTTATATAATGATTATTTGTTGATACGCTTTAACTTCAATATCCCAGGCTTAGTTGAACTTGGGATTCCCCTAAGATATTTTCAAACTATGGCTCAGGGTGACATGTCGGAATTGCGCACTCTCACGCTGAGTCCAACGCGTTGGCTTCAAGATTCATGTTACAGTCTCTCAGGGATTCAGAAATTTAATCTGCGGACGTTAAAAATCAAAACGAGCCAGGTTAGAAATACGATAGAATTGGGATTACTAAGCAGTTTGGAATGTTTAGAGATTGAGTGTCTTGGTTGGGGGGAAGAAGAGTTCAATTTTCTTCGTAAACTTCGGGGTTTGAAATCGCTCAAGGTGAACTATGGTTCTAACATGAACCTTGATGTACTTGAAGGTCTGCCCCTACTGGAGAGTTTTGAGATTTCGTGCCTTGAGGCGGTCAAAAGGCCCGGCTATTTAGAACCCCTGGCAACCCTTCCTAGTCTTAAGCGTCTTCGCTTGAACTCCAACGGTAATTTGTCAGATATTTCAGTGCTCAGTCGGTGCACAGGGTTGGTAGATCTGGACTTCTTTCATTCCCAAGTGAGCTCGATTGAGGCGTTGAGAGGTCGTCCTCTTATAAGATTGATTATGTCTGGCTCTAAAGTGACTGACCTGTCGGTACTGAAGGATGTGCCAACTCTAAGGTTGTTAGACGTTAGCAATACCCCTCAACGCATATGGCAGGACTGGGAAGGGCTCAGAAACCATCCATCCCTTCAACGAATCAAAGCGGGGGATGATGATCTGAGTATGGAGACTTATATAGGTCGAGTCGCCCGTGCAGCAAAAGGTGATCAGCAAGATTTTGTACACACTCCAAGGTTTTATCCTCTTGAGGTGCTCAAGACAGTTCCCAACTTGGAACTTGTATGTGCACAACCGACCCGCATGCCCAAAGCTATTCTTGAAGCCTTCAAGCAAGCGCGGCCAAATGTAGCCTTTGCAGATTACGGCGGATGGGAGACCCGTAATCTCTCTGAAATAGTGAACTAGTAATTTAAGCGCCGCATCTGGCTCGTATGGATATTATCTGCGTTTCTGAGCGTTTTTAACCGCGGACGCAGATATTATCCCGTGTAAACAAACGGACTGAACTCGCGATGTAATTGTTACATCGTGTACAATTATAGGAGAGGAGAATCCACATGATAAAGAAGATCGCCCGCGCGGGAATTTTAATGCTAGCGGGCTTGGTATTGGCTTTTCAAGATATGTCTATAGCTTCTGGGGGCGCGCATGATCTAGATGATGTATGCCCATATTTGGTTGCTGGGAAGGCTTGGGAAAACCCGTTTTCCGAGGTGAAACAAGTCATAGCTTACGTGGAATCGCGTCCTAATATTACTGGTATAGGTCTTGTTCATCATGAACTTTTTCCTAATCCATTTCCCCTCACTTTTTTAAACGATCATCCGAATATTAAAAAACTGATTCTGAGGGGTAATACCGATAATCCAGCGATTTTTAAGCTTAGTAGTTTGCGGCACATAACCAGTTTTACTAACAATTTATTTTATGATGGCAGACCTTTATCGTTTGACTATATGCCAGGACTAGTGGAGCTTAGTATTTTTATCCATGATTTCCCAAGTTTGTGCAAAATGCCTGAACTGC
>Ga0182030_10017212_pt1 | contig 13975 bp, 11 predicted proteins | sample 812S3MmetaG_FD_121299 | JGI IMG/M metagenome (GOLD analysis project Ga0182030, IMG submission 121299) | Permafrost microbial communities from Stordalen Mire, Sweden - 812S3M metaG (Illumina Assembly) | ecosystem: Environmental > Terrestrial > Soil > Wetlands > Permafrost | place: Sweden...
CCCGACTCGCCGACTCGCCCGCTCGCCTTCCGCTCGCGAACGGCGATGGAATCTTCACCCGTCCATCATCGCTCGTGAACGATTCAATGCCGATCTCCATCGGCATCCGAGGCCAGGCTCACCCCAGCACGCCGAGACCGAGCGCACGCGCATGCTTGACCACGAAGGTCAGCGCGCCTTCGACGAGCGCCGCAGAGAACACCGTCACCGTGACCGGACTCAGGTTGGGTTCGGCATGTCGCAACTCGGCGACGGCCTGCTTCCACCACAGGCGGAATGGCGCGTAGCCAAGTGTTTCAAGCGCGTCAGCGAAAGCGTCAAACGGCTCAATCGTTCTCACCCGGCCATCGCTGCGCCGCTCGACGACGTCCTTCACGAGCGCGTAGGCCTTTGCGCGCGTCTCGTTGCGGCGCTCGAATCCGACGCGCTGTCGTGCATCGTGGCCCTGGCGTACTTGTTCGCTGGGGAGCGGATACTGGTGTCGCCCCGGCGCGAAGCGCAGGACGCCGGCCGTCTCAAGCAGGTGTCCGTCAAGCACCATGATCGTGATGGCCGCCTCAACGTCCCGCTCCGGGAGCGCTTGCGCTACGGCGCGCGCGACAAGCACGGCGCGGTCGACCTGCGCCTGATGCGCCCCGTCAGACCGCGCGATTGCTTGGAGCGTGTCGCACACGAAGTCGAAGGCCGCGACGTTGCGGTAGTCGGGCACTTGTGGAAAGTGAAACGTGCTCCAGATGCCGTCGGAGCGCGGAGGAATCCGAGTGTCACCGAAGAACGTGTCGCCAGCGACTTGGGACATAACGTCGCCGATCTCGCCTCTCCCGAGCCCCGCCCTTCTTCCGATCTCGAACAATTCCTCCTGGGTCAGCCCAGGCTCCCTCGGCGCGAGGTACACACTGCACTCGAGTGCAGCCTTCACGAACTTCACGACCTCTTGCTGTCTCTCAAACGCGCCCATCTTTGTTTCCCCATTGCGATGTGCCAAGCACCACGCGCGTCCGTAACGCTCGCGGCTGTTGCCGCCGTGCACCGGTCAACCGAAAGACGACCGCTGGTGGTGATTGTACCGTTGACCGAGCCACCGGTTCAGTGGAACCTGACCGCACTGTTACATTTTCGATAGTTGGAGGACAAGATGCCGCACGGCCCAGACAGTTCGGCAGCGGTTGCCCTTCGCACACCGACCCACGACCTCGACAGCCCGGCCGCCCGAACCTCGGCGCTCGTCGCCTGGGGCGGCGAACGCGCCGCAGCCCGGACGTTCGAGTTCCTGACGGCCGACATCCGCAACCCGAACACCCGCCGGGCCTATCACCACGCGACCGGGCGCTTCATGCGCTGGTGCATGGCGCGGAACATTGCGCTCGCGCAAGTCACCAGTCCCGTGATCGCGGCTTACATCGAGGAGCTCGGCAGCTCGCTCGCGCCGCTCTCGGTGAAGCTGCACCTGTCCGCGCTCAAGCACTGGTTCGACTGGCTCGTCACCGGGCACGTTCTGGAGTTCAGCCCCGCCCAGGCCGTGCGCGGCCCGCGCTACAGCCAGAGCGCCGGCAAGACCCCCGTCCTCGAGCGCGAGCAGGCCCGCGCCCTCCTTGATTCCATCGACGCCTCGACCGTCGTCGGCGCGCGCGACAAGGCGCTGATCGCCGTGATGCTGTTCTCCTTCGCCCGGGTCGGCGCGGTCGTCCACATGAAGGCGCGCGACTACCGGGGCGCGGGCACAGCCTCCGCCAGTCTTTCGTTGCACGAGAAGCGCGGAAAGTTCCACCGGGTCCCAGCCCACCATTTGGCAGCGGAAAAGCTTGACGCCTACATCGCCCTCGCCGGCCTTGCCGACGCGCCGAACGCGCCGCTCTGGCAGTCTGCGCCCCGGCATAGCGGCCGTCTGTCCGGCTCCCCCCTCTCCGAGCGCGCGGCCCTGGCCATCGTCAAGCGCCGCTGCGCCGCCGCCGGCCTGCCCGCCGACATCTGCAACCACTCTTTTCGCGCGACCGGCATTACGCTACACCAGGATGCAGGGGGCGATCTTGAAGCCGCGCGACAGATCGCAGGGCATGCGTCGGTCAAGACCACGCAGCTCTACAACCGCTCCGGCGACAAGAAGCGCCGGGCCGAGGTCGAGCGGGTGCAGTTGTAACCGGGGGGGCAAGATGACGAAGAAGGCACCACTATTGACACCGTCAATGACGGTCCAGATCGAGCTTTGGGCGCGGCTCGGCGCGCCCGCGCAGACGGCCCTTGACGACGCGCTCGCGCAGGACGCCCGACCAGCCACAAAGCGGGATAGCCAACGCACGACGTCCAGTAGCGTCTCGTCCGCGCGATGCGACAGCAACGAACAACGGCCCGCCTGAGGAACGTCGCTCTATGGCACTACACCCAGACTTCCCGCGATCGCCCTACGCGATCTTGCCACCAGACCTCCGTTGGTTCCCAGCGGCGGAAGAACTGCGCAGCACCGCCCACGACAAACTGCTGCCGCCGCTGGTGGCAAAGGTGCGCGAAGAGGTCGAGGCCTGGCGGGCGGCCGACTACGCGGGCGCATCGGCCACCTCGCGCGCGCTGCTGGCCTGGTGGTTCAAGACTGATCACATGAGCGAGCAGGCCGACGGCACGCGGAGCCAGTTCCGCTACTACTTCGCGCAGCGCGAAGCGGTCGAAAGCGTGATCTGGCTTTTCGATGCGCGCGGTGCCCGCGACAAGTTCGACCTGATGCGCTTCGACGCTTCCGGCGCGGTTTCCCCGAACATGTTCGACGAGGATTGGCCTCGCTTCGTGGTCAAGATGGCAACGGGCGCAGGCAAGACCAAGGTGCTCTCGCTGCTGATGGCGTGGAGCTACTTTCACAAGCTCTACGAGTCGCAGTCGACGCTCGCGCGGAACTTCCTGCTAATAGCGCCCAACATCATCGTGCTCGATCGCCTGCGCGCGGATTTCGACGGCCTGCGCATCTTCTTCAACGACCCAGTGCTGCCCGACAACGGCCACGCCGGGCGCAACTGGCAGGACGACTTCCAGATCGCGTTGCACATTCAGGACGACGTGCGCATCGTCCGCCCGACGGGCAACATATTTCTAACGAACATCCACCGCGTCTATCTCGGCGACGTGCCAGACCCTTCGCTCGAAGATGACGACCTGCGCGACTATTCCTCTCGCCGTTCGGGGAAAAGCCCGTCGGTAAGACGACCGACAGCAAGACCGACCTCGGCGAGGTCGTGCGCGAGATCGACGAGCTCGCCGTCTTCAACGACGAGGCGCACCACATCCACGATCGCCGCCTTACCTGGTTCAAGTGCATCCAGGACATTCACCATCGGCTGTTGCAAAAAGACCTGCGACTCGCCATCCAGGTGGACGTCACGGCCACCCCACGCCATGACAGCGGAGCAATCTTCGTGCAGACGGTGAGCGACTACCCGCTCGTCGAGGCAATCGCCCAGAACGTCGTGAAGCACCCAGTCCTGCCGGACGCAGCGAGCCGCGCGAAGCTCGTCGAGCACAAGAGTGCACTCATCACCGAGAAGTACGCCGACTACCTGCAGCTCGGCGTCGAAGAGTGGCGCAAGAGTTACGCCGAACACGAAAAGCTCGGCAAGAAGGCCGTGCTGTTCGTCATGGTGGACGACACCAAGAACTGTGACGAGGTCGGAGCGCACCTTAGGAAGATTTGCCCCGACCTGCAAGACAAGGACGCCGTGCTGGTGATTCACACCAAGAACAACGGCGAGATTTCCGAGGCGGCTTCCGGCAAGAGCAAGGAGGAGCTCGAGAAACTTCGCAAGCAGTCGAACGAGATCGACACCTGGAAGTCCCCGTGCAAGGCGATAGTGTCCGTGCTGATGCTCAAGGAGGGGTGGGACGTGCGCAACGTCACCACTATCGTCGGACTTCGCGCCTACGGAGCCAAAAGCAACATCCTGCCAGAGCAGACCCTCGGGCGCGGCCTGCGCCGCATGTATTTCGGGAGCGACCAGCGCGAGACCGTCTCCGTCATGGGCACGCCCGCCTTTATGGACTTCGTCGAGACCATCCAAAGCGAAGGCGTGACCTTTGAGCGCGTCGCTATGGGCGGCGCTGCCGGACGCGAACGGAAGGACTCCTTGGTCGTTGAGGTGGACGAGGAAGCGCCCGACAAAGACATCGACGCGCTGGACATCGCGCTGCCCCGACTTAGCCGCCGCTTCAATCGCGAGTTCAAAGACCTGGCAGAGCTCGATCCCGCGTTGTTCGGCAATCCCAAGCTGCCGGTCAAGGCCTTCACGCCGGAGGAAACGCGCGAGATCGTCTTCAAGACAATGCTCGACTCCGAGATCGATCACACGATCCAGCTCGATAACAACGGGACGGCGGACTACCGCTCAGTGGTCGGCTTCTTCGCCCGTCAGCTGCTGAAGGACCTGCGGCTGGTGGGTGGCTACGAGCAGCTCTACCCCAAGGTAAAGAGCTTCCTTCGGGATCACCTCTTCACCGGCCCCGTCGACCTCGACGACCCGGTGATGCTGCGCAATCTCTCCGAGCCGGAAGTCGGCAAGACGCTCTTTGACCACTTCCGCGCCGCGATCAACGCGCTGACCATCCACGACAGCGGCAGCTCGCGCATCGAAGGCTTCATCCGGCTGCGCGACACGCGCCCTTTCCGCACCGAGCCGCGCGGCTTCCTCCTCGCCAAACGCTCCGTATTCAACCGCATCGTCGGCGAAGGCAATGCCGACGGCCTTGAGCTTGCTTTCGCCGCTTTTCTAGAGAAGGCACCCGACGTGCAGGCCTTTGGCAAGAACTACATGGCGGTGGGCTTCAAGCTGGATTACGTGAAGGCCGACGGCGCGCTTTCTACCTACACGCCGGATTTCATCGCCCGCACCACGGACGGCGCGGTGTGGATCGTCGAGACCAAGGGCCGTGAAGAACTGGACGTGCCGCAGAAGATGGCGCGGCTGCGGCAATGGTGCGTCGACGCGACCGACGCAAGCAGAGCAGAGCTGGGGACGCGCTTCGGCTTCGTTTACGTCGACCAAGAAAGCTTCGAGCAGCACAAGCCCTCGTCATTTGCTGGATTGGCAACTGTCTTCCGCGAATATCAGGGAGTTTGATTATGGCGAAGCACGAGAAGAAATCCTACGACCTGACCGACGCCGAGCAGCGCGACCTGGTCACCCTGCTCCAGCAGGGCAAGTCCCTGCCGGAGAAATACCGTTTCATCCTCTTCGAGGACAAACGCGAGGTCGAGCTCGTGTGGAACGGCAAGACACGCGACGTCTGCACCACGGTCCTGCCCTTCCAAACGTTAGAACATGTCGACGAACCTCGCACCGAGACCAAGAAGCAGGAGGACCTCTTCGATAGCCGTAGCCGACAGTTGCGCGGATGGACGAACAAGCTGATCTGGGGCGATAACAAGCTGATCTTGTCGTCTCTGAAGGCGGGCGCGCTGCGCAGGCAAATCGAGGACGCAGGGGGACTCAAGCTGATCTACATCGACCCGCCCTTCGACGTCGGCGCGGATTTCAGCATGGACATCGAGATCGGCGGCGAAACCTTCCACAAGGAGCCGAACCTACTCGAGCAGATCGCCTACCGCGACACGTGGGGACGTGGAGCCGACAGCTTTATTTCCATGCTCTACGAGCGATTGATTCTGATGGCAGATCTATTGGCTGAGGAGGGAAGCATTTACGTCCATTGCGACTGGCGTGTGAACTCATTCGTTCGCCTAGCCTTGGACGAAATACTGGGACGTGACAACCAGCTCAACCAGATTCAGTGGCACTACAAGCGATGGCCGACTCCCGCCAAAGAATGGCAAAAAATGCACAATACCATCTTCGTCTACACGAAGGAGAAGGGTAGGCACATCTTCAATCGAGCGTATGGCGAGCGGACCGAAGAGACTCAAAGGCGCTGGGGTACAAGTAAGATTGTGGCAGCACATGACACCGAAGGAAAGCGGGTGCCGTCCGACTACGCAGGAGCGGAGTCTGCGGGAGCTCCCCTCGATGACGTGTGGGATATATCGATCATCGCGCCAAGTGCGCATGAGCGATTAGATTATCCCACGCAAAAGCCAGAAGCCCTGCTTGAACGCATCATTAAAGCCAGTAGCAACGAAGGCGACCTGGTCGCAGACTTTTTCTGCGGTTCTGGCACCACCGCTGCCGTCGCCGAGAGGTTCGGGCGAAAGTGGATCGCCAGCGATCTGGGAAAATTCGGCATTCACACGACGCGCAAGCGGCTGATCGGTGTCCAGCGTGAGAAGAGAGCCGCCGAGCAAGACTTCCGCGCATTCGAGGTGTTGAACCTTGGCCGCTACGAGCGGCAGGCGTATCTGAATGTCGGCGGGCGGCTGACGGAGAAGCAGAAGGCGCAGTCCCTCGCTCAGAAGGAAAATGAGTTCCGCGAGCTGATACTTCGCGCCTACAAAGCCACCGGCTTCGGAGGCAACGAAGGGGTACAGGCGCAGGACGGGTTTTTTCACGGCGCCCGCAACGGGCGGCTGGTGGTGGTCGGCCCGATCAACCTGCCGGTGGGGCGGCTGTTCGTCGAAGAGGTCATCACCGAATGCCGCAAGCGAGGCGCGTCCCGCGTCGACGTGCTGGCCTTCGAGTTCGAGATGGGGCTGTTCCCCGCCGTGCTCGAGGAGGCACGCGGCAAGGGCATCGACCTGTCCCCGAAGTATATTCCTGCTGAGGTCTTCGACAAGCGCGCGGTGGACAAAGGGCAGGTCGTCTTCCACGACGTCAGCTTCGTCGAAGCCACGCCGCGCTACGACAAGAAGCACAAGGGTGCCGTCAGCATCGAGCTGACGGACTTCTCCATCTACTACACCCAGGGCGCAGCCGAGGCCGCGATTGCCGCCATGAAGGAAGGCAAGAGCGAGGTCATGTGCGAGCAGGGTCAGCTCTTCAAAGTGAGCAAGAGCAAGGACGGAATCGTCAAAAAAGAACGCCTCGCCAAGCACTGGACGGACTGGGTCGACTACTGGGCTGTGGACTTCGACTACATGAGCCGGAAGGAGATCATCAAGGTGCCCGTCGGTACCGGCCTCGGAGGCGTTGCGCAGCCACAAGGCGTGCTGGCTACGCCTGATTTCGAGGAGCGTTGGACGGGCGGCTACATCTTCGAGAACGAGTGGCAGAGCTTCCGCACTCGTCAGAATCGCGAGCTCGAACTGACAACCGCCCAGCACACCTACGACCGGCCTGGGCGCTACACCGTGGCCGTCAAAGTCATCGACATCTTCGGCAACGACACGATGACGCTCGTGCCGGTGAACATCGGATGAACATCCCAACAACGCGGTTTATGGCAGCGAACTCAGGGACCTCTTGGAGGGTTATGTGACAATGCCGGCGGAGAAGACCGTCCTTGAGACGATCCTCGAATGGTCGTTGGAGCGCCCGGACTGGCAGCGCGATGCGCTCCGGCGCGTGGTTGCGAAGGGCCGACTGGACGCCGGCGACGTAAGCGAGCTCGTCCAGTTATGCAAGCGCGGACGCGGGGCTACTCACATTGGCCTTGCGCCGGTCGTATTTGCCAAGAGTCAGTTGCCGGCGAATCCAGGGCAGGGTGACGCGGTGTCGCTCGCTTCGATCGCCGACGTGCACGGTGTCAACTTCCTGGCGACAGGCCAGACAGTTGAGTTTGAGCCCAACGGATTGACGGTGATCTACGGCGACAACGGTGCGGGAAAGTCGGGGTATGCCCGAATCTTGAAGCGCGCGTGTCGAGCCCGCCATCCGGGCAAGATAGAACCCAACGTTTACGATGCCTCCGCGCCAAGGCGAGCATCGGCGACCATCGCTTTCGCTGTCGGGCATGTCCTGCAGCCGGCGATAAAATGGCAAGATGCTAGCGCTCCGCATCCAATACTATCGGCCGTAAGCGTGTTCGATCGCGAATGCGCGTCAATTCATATAACGGAAAAGAATGAAGTAGCGTTTCGACCCTTCGGCGTCGATGTGCCTGACGAGCTGGCTGGCGTTTGTCAGTCGGTGAAGGATGCTCTTGCGGCAGAGAAGAGGACGCTGGAGACGTCAAGAAGTCCGATTCTCGGGAGAGCCTCGTGGGGGGAGGGTACCGCCGTTGGGAAATTGCTTGCTTCCTTGAAGCACGACACCGACCTCAAGACCGTCGCTGCCCTGGCAAAGCTCAGCGATGAGGAACGTCTACGTCTTGAGCGCTTGAAGGAAGACCTCTCGAAGAATCCATCGAAGTCCGCTGCAGAGCAGGGTCTACGGGCCGATAATGTGGCTCGTCTGCTGTCCGTGCTGACCCAAATCGAAGGGAAGACGGCCGACGTTGCGCTGGCAGAAATCTTCGCCCTCCAGAAGGACGCGACACTCAAGAGGGCTGCCGCGACCGTAGCCGCCGAGAAAGCCTTCTCCAGCGAGCCGCTTGAGGGCATCGGCGGTGAACTTTGGAGGGCACTCTGGGCTTCGGCCAGGCGATACTCCACGGAGGTGGCCTATGCCGGTCGACCGTTCCCGGCGTCCGGTGGCGACGTCGTCTGCGTGCTGTGTCAGCAGCCTCTCGAGCGCGACGCAGCCGCGCGGATGGTGCGGTTCGAAGACTACATCCAGCGCGACACCGAGCGCCAGGCGCAGGAGGCCGAGGTCAAGATCGTCGCTGCCCTCAAGGGGTTGGGCGGCGTTAGTATTCGCGTCCTGCCACTTCGAGGGCAGTTGCAGGAGCTGACGATGCAAGACCCCTCGCTGGCCCGGCAGTTTCGGCGCTCACTGGCCGCAGCGCGCCTTCGTCGCTACGCGCTCGCGAAGGCGATCGCTGAAGGGCGTGAGCTGCAGCTTCCCGATGCGCCTCCTAGTCCGCGCCCAGCGCTCGTGCAGCTTGAGCTGAGCATCCGCAAGTACGCCGCCGAGCTGGAGCAATCGGCCAAGGCCGATGAGCGGAAGAAGCTGGAAAGCGAACTGGCCGAGCTGGCGGACCGGGTTCTTCTGCAAGGCATGACGGACGTTGTGCGGGACGAGGTCGCGCGACTGAAGAGTCTCAAGTTCCTCGACGAGTGTCTCGGCGAGACCGCGACCAACGCCATCACGAAGTTGGGCAATGACATCGCGGACACCGCGATCACCCCGAAGCTACGGGACAGATTTCAAGAGGAAATAGTCAAGCTGGCAGCCGAGAAGGTACGCGTGGAGATCGTGCGTTCCGGCGGAAGGCAGGGCTCGCCCCAATATCAGGTCCGCCTTTTTGCGAACCCAGCGGCGAAAGTGCAGCAGATTCTTAGTGAGGGTGAGCAGACCTGCGTCGCTTTGGCGGCGTTCCTGACCGAACTGGCGACGTCAGCTCACCGCTCCACGCTAGTATTCGATGACCCCGTTTCTTCGCTCGACCATCGTTGGCGTTCGCGAGTAGCGAGCCGCCTCATCGAGGAGGCTGCTCAGCGACAGATCGTCGTGTTCACGCACGACCTGATTTTCGTCAACGATCTCGACGACCTTGCAGAGAAAACGAAGACACCCGCGCGGTTCATAACCGTTCAACGTGGCTCGGTCGGTGCCGGCGTGATCGGCAGTGGGCTGCCCTGGAAGGGAAAGAGCGTCGAGGATCGCATCGACAAGTTGGAGAAAGCTGCTCGAGAGGCGAAGACACTGCATGACGCCAACGACGAGGCGGCTTATGGGCCAGAAGCCGCGAGCATCTATAATCGTCTCCGTGCGTCGTGGGAGCGTGCCCTCGAGGACATCGTATTCGCGCGAGTCATTCGGCGTCATAGGGACTACATCGACACGAAGGATCTTAAGAAGGTGACAGCACTCACTGAAAGTGATGCGGTGAGCTTTCTGACAGCGTTCAAAAGGTGTTCTGACATTGTCGACGCACATGACCCGTCAAGCGGGCGAAACGCGGCTCCGCCGACACCCGCCGAAATATTTAAAGACATTCAGCTATTCAAAGGCTGGGTGGCAAATATGCGGGACAAGCAGAAGAAGATCGCGTAGCCGGACTCGGGCGCGGGGCGCGACTACGTCCTGTAGCTCCCCACTCGACACGAATCGATTTTCTCGGCAATGTCCTTAACCGCGCGACGCAGTGGCCGCGCCCTGCCAACAACTGATGGACACCCGAAGCCCAGAAATGCAAAAACCCGCCAGGGGCGGGTCTCGGCACCAGCCGAAGCTGGGAAACTCTTGTCGTTGCAGTCAAGAATTTCCCCCAGAATCAGCACTAAAGTCAAGCGAAAACATTGTTTTCGCTAAGGCACTGGTTTGCGCCGAAGTTTTGCCCCTCCACGCGGGTTTCGCTCAACCCCGAAGGAGGAACTATGCCCAATCGAGCTTTCAGAATGCAGCCTTTCGCCTATGCGATGCCGTCGCTGCCGATCCCCGGCTACAACCCGCTGCGCACCAGCTCGCGCTTCAGCGTCTGGAGCGGGAGCACCACCGAGGACGTCCGCTTCGTCCCGGTGTCGAAGAAGCGAGCGCGGGTCTGGTATCAGAAGGCGCGAGCCTGGAACCGACGCGCGAAGGCGAAGGGCAGGCATGGCGGCGGCATCGGCCTCACGGCGATGGCCGTCCTGCACAGCTTCCACTTCGACTTCCTGAACTACACCACCGGGCGGCTCGACCCGTCCTATGATGGCATCGCCCGGATGACCGGGCTCGCGCGCTCGACGGTCGCGGCAGCGATCGCAAGGCTGAAGCGGCTCGGCATCATCAACTGGGTGCGCCGCTGCGAGCAGGCCTACGACGACGGCATCTTCACGCTGCGCCAGAAGACGAACGCCTACGCGATCCTGCCGCCCTCGCAGTGGCGCGGCCATGTCGACCCCGACGAAGCCCCCTCCCCCTGGCCGGAGGCCTGGGGCGCGACGCCGCCGATACTGTCCCTGGTGGCGCAGGTCGCGACGCTCGCCGCTGAGGGGGCATCGCTCGCCCGGCAGGCGAGCCTGCTCGAGGCCGATCCCGGCGACGCGCTGGCGCAGAGCCTCGCGCGCCTCGCCCGGAGCATGAGCGGGCGCAGAGCATGAACGTCAGGCTTTTCCCGGAGTCCGGCTCCCGCTTTGAAACCTATCCCATGACTCACTTCTACTAGCAGCGCTCGCTGCAGGAGCAGGGAGAAGATGTATTGCCCGCGCCCCAAGGGGCGCGGAACCCTTGCGCGCTGCCAAGCAGCGCGCAAAGAAGAAAGAGAAGATTCTTGGCGAGGGTTGGGGTCGCGGCGATGGCGGTGAATAACGAAATATGAAGTACCAAGCGCGGGCCGGCGAAGGTAAGGGCAGTTCGCGCGATCTGTCCGAGATTCTACACGAAGCGCTACTTGTCGCTAAGAACTGCCCGCTCGACATCCTTGCGCAATTCGTCTTTCAAAGTGTCGATTGCTACACGACCACTACGGACTGCTGCAACCACGACCGCAAGGACTTCGCTCCGGGCAAAGCGCCTCCACTGCTTCTTCTCCGCCGACACGGCGGCGTGAATCAGTCCAGCGACTATGCCGAGCCGAGCCACGTCGAGTTTCGCGACGTCAACATGGCGGCCTTTCAGTGACTCAACCGGCGTGTTCGCATGCCCCGGCGTTTCCTGGATGGTCAGCTGCGCCGCGTGGACAGCTTCCCGTTCAATCCACGCCACGTCCATTTTGTCCAGCCGGTCGCCCCCCGTTGCCAAGGCAAGCACGGTTTCGCGCAACTCCGCTTCGTCATTCGACGAACATGCCCAGAATGACAATTCATTGTCCGTCGTGCGCAAGTCGGCCGTCACGGCGTCGGCGGAAACCTCGCCCGGAGCCAGGCTCTTGCTCGGTTGCCATTTGGCCCCATTGACCTTTCGCGTGAAGACCGCCGACATCGCCTTATCCCGCGATGCTTTTGGCGACCTGCTCAATGTATGCAGCGAGCCACGGAACTGTTTCGCGATGCGCGCGCAGAAGCGCCGCCGCAGCGGCGTCTTCCCATAGCTCCGCTGCCTGTACCGCTGCGTCACGAACCTCGACATCATCCGATTCGAGTCCCGACACCAACAATGCCTTGCGTTCTCGCGCCGTCAGCAAGGGACAGCGCCCTAGGAGACGCAGGAGCGCCGCTTTGCGGCTGTCGCCAACCAGCGGCGACCAGGAGGCCGCAAACATGGGAAGGGCTGCAGTCCCGTGAATTTTGGCGAAGCTTGCCATAGCCGTTTCTGCGGGATGGCGCTTGCCGTCTTCGACTGGCTCCGCATCGATCTGTCCGAGAATCGACCGGAAATCGCTCTCGGCTTCGTTTGAAACTATCGACGGCTCCGTCATCTCCTTGCGGAGCTTGAGCATCGTCTCTTTGACCGCGCGCGCTTCTGGACCTTCACCGATTGACCCCGCCTCCAACACGAACTGCGGCCGCGAAGCGTCCCAGACAAGCTCCAAGTAATTGCTTGGTGTTGCCCTCTTGGTTCCTAGCCCTTCTACCTTCGCCAACCTCATTGGAACAACTCCCTTGCCTTCTCCGTAATGGATGCCTCGAACACTTGATTCTTCGCCTTGCGAAGCTCGTCCATCACCCGCCAAAGGCCATCCTCATCGGACGGCACGTCATCCGTCCTGAAAATGTCGATGTCGAGCACGATGGACACGGCACTGGGTCGGATCGCTTCCTCGATGATGCCTTCGTTGATGAGAGCTGTGCTCTTTATCGACTCCATCGGCATCTTTAGTTGCATGAAATAGCCGGAAAGGCCTTGCGGCAGCTCGGCTGGGACTTGCGGAACTGTCCGTAGGTAGTCCTCGAAATTGCTTACCGGCAAGGGCAAGTCGAGTCGGTTCAGGTACCGTACCGCCAAGCGCAAGACCTTCATCGGCTTAGCTACTCTTCGATAGGCAGCCCAGAGCCGTTGAGTCTCGGCTTGGAATCGATCCCAGTCCTCATAGGGCGGGAATCGGCTCATCGTGAACCCATCGGTTCTCGCTTGAAATAAATACTTCTCGTCCTTGCTTTGAAAGCGGAAGCCTACCTGACGGCGAACTGCGCTTGCCGTTAGACCCGGAGAGACCTGGACTTGTTCGAGATACAGAGGCAGCTTGACCGGGTAGCTTTCCTCTTCGCCTTCTTGCACCCTGTCGAGCATTTCGACCTGTGTGTTCGCCGGCAACTCGACGCGCAGATCGATGATCGCCTCGGTAATTGGGGCGTTCGGGTAGTGTCGGGCGGGTAGAGGGTCAGGCATTGTGTCCCGAGAGCTACTTGAGGGCGTACCTTCTAAGGTATCAGTCGAAGGGTTAACGACGCATTTACGGCTTATGTTCCAGCGGGGGGCCTGGCGGCCTACTGTGTGTCTGTTCAGGGTGGGACCATAGCGGCTCAAGTGCTCCGGATGCAATGCTGTCCGTGCGGACCTATCCTCGAAGTTGCCCTCGACGGCGAGCAGCCTGCGGACCTTTGCCATCCGTCAGGGAACGATGCGTCGACGCGGCCGGGGAAGCCGGGCGGCTTCCCCGGGGTTCAGACGGCCTGCCGCTTCTTCGCCTTCGGCGCTGCCGAGGCAGCGGACGAGCGGCTGCGCGCCCCGCCCCGTCGCGGCGACGGGCGGCGGCTTTCCATCGCAACGCGCAGGATGCGGTTGATGCGGGTCTGGTAGCCCTTGCCGAGGGACTTGAGCCACTCGAGCACGTCCTGGTCGAGGCGGATGGTCAGCTGGCGCTTGGCCGGCGGCCACGGCACCTCAACGGCGCGCGACAGAAACGCCTCGTCCAGCGCGGGGATGTCGCCGTAGTCGATCGTCTTGTCGGTGAGGCGATCAACCTTTGCCAAGTCGCTCTTGATAGACTTCTTGTTCACGGCGGTTCGCCTTTCTCATCGAGATGATGCGCGTCGCGCCTTCACCGCGCTCGGTGTGAGCGATGACGACGACGCGCCCGACGAGCAAGTGTAGACGAGCGTCGAGAAGCGCACTTTTCGGAGTCGGCCGGGTAGTTGGCCCGATGCGGGTGCCTCGGCGACGATCACCAGGTCCCAACCAACGTTGAGGGCTCGGAGACGCAAACTCCG
>Ga0182030_10017213_pt1 | contig 13975 bp, 13 predicted proteins | sample 812S3MmetaG_FD_121299 | JGI IMG/M metagenome (GOLD analysis project Ga0182030, IMG submission 121299) | Permafrost microbial communities from Stordalen Mire, Sweden - 812S3M metaG (Illumina Assembly) | ecosystem: Environmental > Terrestrial > Soil > Wetlands > Permafrost | place: Sweden...
ACGATTTTACCGCCTCTGTCAAGGGACACAAGATTTAAATGGGGATTATAGTCCCTGTCCATTTCGTTTTCGACACTGGCAGAGTTACAGAATGATTAATCGAGATTTGGCCAAGTCGTTCGGGGTTGTGCTCCGAAATCATCGAAAGGCGGCTAAGATGAGCCAGGAAACATTGGTTTCGATGAAGCGGGTGGCGCCGCCTGGTGGTGTAGTTTCTCCAGCCATGAAAGATCAACGTTTTCCCGCTCGAAGGCCATGGACAGAGCGACCTGACGGGGAATCCTCCGCCAGCAGATCTGTTGCCGGACCTCGGTGTCGAGCCGCTGCCAGCGTTGAATGGTCTCGGTCCATTTCATTAATGGACAGGATAACAGGATTTTGATCGTTTGCAAAGGGGCAAATCATTGACCGGACCCAAAAAACTGGAGCGTCCAATGCTGCGGACCGGTGGGACCGAAGCACGCTTCGTTTTTTGATCCCATCGGATTTGACGGTCGGGGCGGAAGATGTGACATTCGGTCCTCAGAGATGTCCAGAAAAGTCCTGCGCAGGGACCGACTCTGCGTCCCCCGGCGAAGCGGTTGGTTGCAAAGGAAGCCGCCCCCTCAGTGACGACTCGAACCGCTTCTTAACACGGATGGCACGGATCGCAAAGGAGCGGCGGCATCAAGGCTGGCCCATGCCACGAGCGTTGCGAATTGAATATCCAGGGGCGGTCTATCATCGGCCTCCGCTGAAGCTACGTCGGGACAAGGGTGGTGAACCGTCAAAATGCGCTTTGATCTTATCGGCATGTGCGGCTCATTGAAACAGCCGCCCCTGGCGCGGGCAAGCGGATTTCTGCAACGCCAATATTGCGACGCCGCCGGAGCAGCGTCCGCGGCGTGGTAATAAAAAGGGGGTTACGTTGCTCGCGCTGGCACGCTCGCGGCGGCGGACGAGGGCGTCCGCCGTTGCGCCCGGGGCGGGCACGCTCCCCAGTTTCATAAAAGCGCTGGTTGCATGATGGTGTTGTGCCGGCCCTACAGGCCGGGGATGGATTGGGTGGGCGTTTTACCCAGGGCTTCAGCCTGGGCTATAACATTGCGGGCTTTCAGCCCGGACATCATGGTTGGCACCGGGGCGCACCGGGCGGTTGGGCAGGTGAAATTTGAGCCTCCTCACGTCGGCTGCTACGAGGCGCTCGCACTGCCGGGTCAGGGGACCCGGCGTACCAGGGGAAAGGCTGAGGGGTGAAGGCCAAGGTTCCGCCTTCATTTTCGCCATGCCTTCCCGCTCGACTCCGGGGCGGTTCATGCTAAGTTGGCGGCGTGAGCCTGTTGACCCATGTGTTGTCGGTGATGCTGGCGACTAATTCGACCATCGCGGCCGTCAGCAATGAAGTGCAGGCCGCCACCGGCCTGTCGCTGCCGCTGGTGGATCCCAACGACCCCGCCGAGCGGGCGCTGCACCAGATCATGCTGGATGATGACGCCGCCATGGAGTCGGTGGCGCAATCCATCCAGCTCAACCAGACCTCTGCCACCACTGGGGCGGCGGCCACGCCGGAGCAGGTGAAGCAAGGCCTCCGGGCCCGCCTGGACATCGTGCGCAAGGAATATGAGGAGTTCCTCAAAAAATTCCCGGATTCCGCCCGCGGCCACCTCGCTTACGGAACCTTCCTCAACGACATTGGCGAGGAATATGAGGGCTCGGTGGAATATGAAAAATCACGCCAACTGGACCCCAAAAACCCCGCCGTCTGGAACGACCTTGCCAATTATTATGGTGAAAACAGCCCGGTCACCAACGCCTTTGCCTATTACGCCAAGGCCATCGAGCTCGACCCGGCCGAGTCGGTGTACTATCAAAACCTGGCGACCACGGTCTATTTGTTCCGTCACGACGCGACGAACTTCTACGGCATCACCGAAGCGGAGGTGTTTGACAAATCGCTGGCGCTCTACCGGCAGGCCATGGCACTGGACCCGGGCAATCTGCCGCTGGCCACCGACTACGCCCAGTCGTTTTACGAGATCCATCCCCTGCGGACCAACGACGCCCTGGTCGCCTGGACCAACGCCCTGGCGCTGACCCACACTGAAACCGAGCGCGAAGGCGTCTATGTCCACCTGGCCCGGCTGAAAATCGGCATTGGACGTTACGACGAAGCCCGCGCCCACCTGGCGGCGATCACCAACGCCGACCTGCTGGGCATCCGCCATCGGTTGGAACGCAACCTCGCCGACAAAGAACACCCCGGCACCAACGCCCCGCCCGCCGACGCGGGGGACTAAGCCGTAACCATGCAGCAGAAACGCAGTGTTTGTTTGGTCTTTTTGCGTAAGGACGTCGTCGTGAGGTGCTTCCAGATCCATGAAGGATATGCTGCGCACCTCACTCCTCGCCTGACGCAAAAATCCACAGCGCAACCACCTGCGTTTCTACTGCCTGGTTACGGCTGAGCCGCCTCATCCCCGAACATCATGGTTGCGGTGCTTGGTCGGCCGGCGCGGCGGGATCCAGCAAGCCGTAATGCTTGAGCTTGTATTGCAGGGAACGGCGGCTGATGCCCAGGGCCTTGGCGGCCGCCGCGCGGTTGCTGGTGACCAGGGAGAGGGTCTGGCGGATGAGGAGTTTTTCCACCTCCGCCAGCGGGGTGCCGGGCCGCACGGTGATGGTGTTGAGGTTCTGGTCGTATTCCCGCAAAAAATCCGGCAGGGAATCCACCTCCACGACCGCGGTGCGGCAGGTGATGACCATGCGTTCGACGGTGTTGCGCAACTGGCGGACGTTGCCCGGCCACGGGAAGCGCTGGCAAAGCCGCAGGGCGTCCGGCGACATCCGCTTGGCCCCGCGCTTGTGCCGGGCCGCGAAGCGCTCGAAGAAGCGGCCGATCAGCAGGGGGATGTCATCCGCCCGCTCGCGCAACGGCGGCATGACGATGGGGACGACGTTGAGCCGGTAAAACAAATCCTCGCGAAATTTGCCCGCCGCCACGGACTCGAGCAGCTTCTTGTTGGTCGCCGCGATGATGCGGACATCCACGCGGATCAACTCGGAACCGCCGACCATGCGGAAGGCGCCGTCCTCGAGCACGCGCAACAAATCGCCCTGGCCCTTGGCCGAAAGGTCGCCGATCTCATCCAGAAACAGCGTGCCGCCGTCGGCGAGCTGAAACCGCCCGGGCTTTTGGGCGGCCGCGCCGGTGAACGCGCCCTTCACATGGCCGAACAACTCGGCCTCGAGCAGTTGCTCGGCAAAGGCGGCGCAATTGACCGAGATGAACGGCTTGTCGCAGCGCTGGCTGTGGGTGTGGATGAGCCGGGCGGCAATTTCCTTGCCGGTGCCGCTTTCGCCCTCGATCAGGACGGTGACCTCGCTCTGCGCCACCTCCTCGATCAGACGCGTGACCAGCCGCATGCTTTCGCTCTCGCCGATGAGCGGACCGGGTTCGGACTGCTTTTGGAGGCGCGACCGCAGCTCGTTGTTTTCGGAGACCACGGCCTGATATTCGAGCGCCTTTTGCACCTGCAGCCGCAGGCGTTTGAGATCAATCGGTTTGGGCAGGTAATCATAGGCGCCCAGGCGCATCGCCTCCACGGCGTTCCCCACCGTGCCGAAGGCCGTCATCAGGATGAACAAGGTGTCCCGGCTGCGGGCGCGGATTTGCGCCAGCAGCTCGAGTCCGTCCATGCCCGGCATTTTGACATCCGAGATGACGAGGTTGTAGAGGCCCCGGCCGGCCAGTTGCAGCGCGGCCGCGGCGTCATGGGCGGCGTCCACCTGGTAGCCCTCCCGGCGGAGGCCCTCCTGGAGGCCGGCGCACAGCCCCAGTTCATCGTCCACCACCAATATCTTTATTTTGGCGTGCTCCACGGTCAGTCCTTTCGCGTGAGCGGCAGCGTCAAGGTGAACACCGCGCCGCCGCCCGGGGCGTTTTCCGCCCGCAAGTCCCCCCCGTGGGCCACGGCGATCTGCTGGGCGATCCACAACCCCAGCCCGCTGCCCTCCGCCTTGGTGGTGAAGTACGGGTCGAAGATGTCCCCCAGCTTTTCGGGCGGGATGCCCGGCCCGGTGTCCTGCACGCGGAGCGACCAGTTCCCGCCGGCCTGCGACGCGCCGACCTTGACCTGCCCCGGGCCGGTGACCGCCTGAATGCCGTTGATCATCAGATTCAGGAGCAACTGGGTCAGCCGGACGGAATCCCCGGTCACCGGCGGCAGATCCGGGGCGATGTCCGCCACAATTTCCACCTGGCGGGTGGAGGCCTCGGGCCGGAGCAGTTCGCAGACATGCGTGACGATCTTGTGAATTTCCACGGGCTCGAGCTCCAGCGCCGACGGCCCGGCCAGTTTCAGAAAACGTTCCACAATGCTGTCCAGCCGGTGCAGTTCGCCGTGGATGATGGCCAGGCGGGACGCCAGTTGCGCCGTCACCGGGGGCGACAGCGCGCCCAGATCCTCTTCCAGGAGTTGAAAATGGACGTCCAGCGAACTCAGAGGATTGCGAATTTCATGGGCCAGGCGCTTGAGCAGCCGCGCCAATTGATCATGCTTCTCCGTCGCCGGCAACAGGGCCGCGTCCGGACCCGGTGTCCGGGCTGTGATGTTTTCCGCCATACCCGGTAAAATAGGAGCCGCGCCGCCGGCCGGGCCAGCTTTTTTTTGACAATTGTTTGGCGGGGCTACAATTCATCCTGGCGCTCCGTGTAAAACAACCGGTGGGCGTGATCGTAGTCGGCCTCCGGCACCAGCACGCGCGTGAGCCGGTTTAGATCGCCATCGTCGGGTGCGGCCGGGTCGGCAAACTCCTGCGCGGCGGCAATGCCGTGTTTCTCCAGCATCACCACCAACAGTTCGGCGTTGATGACCGGTCCGGTGTAGAACAGTTTCATGCCTGGCGTCCGGGGTTCCCCTCCAGTTCCGCCGCGCGCATTTCAGCAACTTCTTTGGCGGAAAAGACCCGGTCGCCCCACGTCTCTTTCAACTGCGCCATGAGGTCGGGTTTGACCACGGCGGCGGTTTGGGCGGGGGCTGGCGGCACCAGGCGGGCAAACAATTTCCCGTCGCGGGTAATTTCGACCGCCTCGCCCTCGGCAATCCACGCGGCGACGCGCGGAAAGCGGTTTCGCAAATCTGTGACCGCGGCTGTTTTCATCCTGAGACAAGGATATGGATCACCCGGCCCGGCTTGTCAACCCCCCGCCGGAATGGGGGTCGGATGGGGAAGAGGCCTAAAGGTTAAAAGCTGAAAAGCTGAAAAGCTGACATGCTGAAAGGCGGAAAGGCCGGGGAAAGGATGGGGGCGTCCTCGAGGCGGCGGGGACATGGGCGGTGGGGTGGATGTGAGTTCTGGGAGTGATGGGAATTATGGGGCGGTGACCGCCAGCATTACGTTCGTAAAGCTCGCGGCGCTCAGTAAGTCCGCCATGGCGACGGGCGAAGGGTAATATCGCAAAGTTCGAGTGGAAGACCAGCCGCTCAGGGGTACCAGATCAGAGGCATATTGAAATATATAAACGTCATAGAATCTGGCGAACCAGGCGCAGGTTGCCTGGGCATTCATGAAGGCAGCATCCGGCAGGCGCCACCAAGGGTCAACGCAGGAGAGGGGATGGTTTCACGACCATGGCCCGGCAGCCGCCCGGGCCCGGATAAGAGGCGGAAGATTTCTATTTGAAATTGGCAGACTACTGGTTATACTGTCCGGGATATGAGCATCACATCATCGTTAACTTCGGCCCAATTCAAACAAGCGGCCGAACTCAAAGAAAAGATCGAAGCCCTCCACCAGGAGCTGGCCGCGTTGCTGGCCGGAGAAGATTCCGCCCCGGTCGCCACCCCGGTGGCCGCCGAGGCGGAAGAGGAAGAGGTGGCCGTCCGCCCCCGCAAAAAGAGCAAGTTCACCGCGGAGGGATTGGCCCGGCTAAAGGCGGCGCAGAAAGCCCGCTGGGCGCGGATCCATGCCGAAAAGGCCGCCAAGGCCGCCAAGGCCACCAAAGCGGACAAGGCTGAGAAGGCTGACAAGCCCGCCAAGAAGACCCGTAAGATGAGCAAGGCCGGCCGGGCCAAGATTGCCGCCGGCGCCCGCGCGCGTTGGGCCCGGGTCCGGGCCGAAAAGGCGGGTCTGTAACATCGGAACCCAACCAAACATTCTTAACCAAACTTAAACCACTCCGGGGCCGCTTTTATCAAGGCGGCCCCTTTAGTTTGCCCCGGTGCGGGGTGCTGAGCTGAGTGCTCAGCCGTAACCAGGCAATAGAAACGCGGTGTTTGTTTGGTCTTTTTGCGTAAGGACGTCGTCGTGAGGTGCTTCCAGATCCTTAAAGGATATGCCATGCACCTCACTCCTCGCCTGACGCAAAAATCCACGGCGCAACTACTTGCGTTTCAATTGCATGGTTACGGCTCCGGGGAGAAAGAAGCCGGGTCCAGAAGATCGTGAGCAGCCACAGGCATCACCCCGGGGCGGAGCTGCCGGTGGTCTCGCGGACCTGGGCAATGTGGCCGCGCAGTGTGTAGAATTGATCCGCCAGGAACGCGGGCACTTTCAACTTATTGACTTCTTTTTCAATATGATCCAACCGTTTGAGCAGGGCCTGGCGCCTGGCCGCATCTGGTTCCCCGCCGAGCTCTTTCTCCAAGACCAACAGGGCCCGGTACCAGCGGTAGATGCGGTTCTGGTTGCGCCAGCGGTAGAGAACCGGAACGCTGCGCAGGGCCGGGATCAGGATGACAATGGTGGGCACAAACACGACCACGATCCGGCTGGTCAGGCTGGCCAGCCAGAAGGGCAGGTGGCTGTAGAAATGCTTGGAGAAAAATCCCTTGCCGGACCGGTAGAAACGGGCGGCATCCTCGCTGAGGGGAAAGACGGTGTCGATCTGGGCGGGGAATTCGCCTTTATGCTGAAACAGGCCGGCGTGGCCATGGACGTCCTGCGCGGTTTCCAGCAACAAGTCGGAGAGGGCGGGATGGAGATTCTTGCGGGCGACCAGCTCGACGGTGGGACCGATGAGATAGACATCCTGCGCCGGGATGTTCTTCCCAAAATCAATTCCACCTTGCGGCAGTTTCAAGACGCTGAGATAGGGGAGCCGGCGGGTGTAAGCCTCGGCCTGGGTGAAATTCATCAGGTGAATATCGGGGGCGAGCAAGAGTTGGCGCATGACCGTCGGGGAGGCGTCCTCACCCATCAGAAAGACGGCGTCCAGCGTCCCGGCCTGCAGCGCGTTGGCGGCGGCGGTGGAATCCCAATCCAGCAGGGTCGTCGTGCCGCCGGGAAGGATGCCATTGGTGGCGAGAAGAATGGACACCAGGGTGCGGGTGCCGCTGCCGACCGGGCCGATGGCGAGCCGCCGCCCGGCCAGGCCCGCCAGCGTGTCCACGGGGCCGCCGCGATAGAACACGAGCAAAGGCTGGTAGGCGATGCTGCCGAGGGAGAACAGTTGGCCGGAACCGCTGTTGGTAAGCCCGCCTTGGACAAAGCCCACGTCCACCGGGACGGACGGATTGTCCAGGCGTTGCAAATTCTCCAGGGAGCCGTGCGAGGTGAGAATTTTCATCCGCACCCCCTGGTGTTCCAGGCGGGCGGCGTATTGGACGGCGTTGGTGTAAAAGACGCTGCCTTCGGGGCCGCTGGTGAGGGTGAGGACGCCGGGCGGGGCGGAGCGGACAAAGCAGACGCCGGCGATGATCAACGCCAGGGCGGCCAAAACCAGCAGGCTGACGGCGACCCCGCGGCTGAAACCGAAGCTTTCGGCGATCATGGCCGCCAGATGTGGCCGGTGGCGGGCGGGATGCTCCGGGGCCGGCACAGGTGCCGGCGGCTCAGGTTCACGCATACCCCGGCAAGATAGGCGGGCGCCATGGCGGGAACAAGGTGAATGTCCGGGGGGGGTTGCCATCCGTGCATCCCGATTTTGTTGGAGAAGGTGGGCTGGTCAGCACAGCCTCAACCAGTGGAATGTTCCCCGATCGTGCGCTTCACGTGGCTCGTTCCGCCCGCTATCGTGCGGGCGGGGACGGTGCAGCGCGCCGTCCCCACCGACAACATCGGGATGCACCGGTTTGCCATCGAGGCCAATTCCTGTTTTAATGGGCGGGATGTTGCCTTATAAAGAAATTGAAGCGCGCCTGCAGGCCGCTGTCCGGGCCCGGTTGCCGGAGGCGGATACGGCCGGTGTTTTGGTCCGGCCGTGCCCGGACCCGAAGTTTGGGGATTACCAGAGCAACGCGCTGATGGCGCTGGCCAAGGCGCGGAAATTGAATCCGCGCCAGTTGGCCACGGAGGTGGTCGCCGGGCTGGACGTGTCGGCCTGGTGCGAGCCGGTGGAAATTGCTGGAGCGGGGTTCCTGAATTTCCGCCTGAAACCGGCGGCGCTGGCGGCTTCCCTGCAAGCCGCTGCCCGGGGGGAACACCATTTTTTCACCCCGGCCGCGCAACCCCGGACGCTGGTGGTGGACTTCAGTTCGCCGAATGTGGCCAAACCGATGCATGTGGGGCACATCCGGTCCACGGGCATCGGGGACGCGCTGCAACGGACGTTGCGGCTGCTGGGACACCGGGTGATCACGGACAACCACATCGGGGACTGGGGCACGCAGTTCGGCAAGCTATTGCTGGGGTGGAAACAAATGCTGGACCGCGCCGCGCTGGAACGGGACGCGATCGCCGAACTGGAACGGCTGTACCGGGTCCTCAACACGGAATGCGAGGCGCGGCCGGAACGGCTGGAGGCGGCGCGGCAGGAGCTGGTCAAGCTCCAGGCGGGCGACACGGAGAACGCCGCCATCTGGCAGGAGATGACGGCGCTGTCACAACAACAGTTCGCGACGATCTACGGCCGGCTGGGGGTGACGTTCGATTATACGCTGGGCGAGAGTTTTTACAATCCCCGGCTGGGCGGGGTGGTGGAGGATTTGTTGCAGCGGGGGATTGCGCGCGAGAGCGACGGCGCGGTGGGGGTGTTCAGCGACGGCTCGCGGCCGCCCAAGGAGGATCCGTTCCTGGTGAATCGCGACGGCGAGTGGGTGGCGGACCCGGCGCTGGTGCGCAAGAGCGACGGCGGGTTTAATTACACGACCACGGACCTGGCCACACTGGATTACCGGCTGAGGACGTGGTCGCCGCAGGAGATTTTGTATGTGGTGGATGACCGGCAGGGGCCGCATTTTAAGAAGCTGTTTTTGATCTTCGCCCGCTGGCAGCCGGAGGCGGCGAAAACGGTGAAGCTGGTGCATGTTGGTTTCGGCAAAATATTGGGCGAGGACGGCAAGCCGTTCAAGACGCGGTCCGGGGACACGGTGAAACTGGGCGACCTGTTGGACGAGGCGGAGGAGCGCAGCCTGCGGCTGGTCACGGAGAAGAGCCCGGAACTGCCGGAGGAGCGGCGGCGGGAAATCGCGCGGGTGGTGGGGCTGGCGGCGGTGAAGTACGCGGACCTGCTGCCGAACCGGCAGAGCGATTACGTGTTCAACTGGGACAAGATGCTGGCGTTTACGGGGAACACCGCGCCGTATTTGTTGTACGCTTATTCGCGGATCAAAAGCATTTTTCGGAAGCTGGGGCCGGAGGAATTCAAGATTACGAATCCCGAAGTCCTGCAGCCGGCGGCCCCGGAGGAGCTGGCGCTGGCGAAGCACCTGCTCAACTTCGGCCTGGCGCTGGAGGCGGTGGCGGAGGAGTACCGGCCGAATCTGCTGTGCAATTATCTGTACGAGCTGGCGGGGAAATTTACGACGTTCTACGAGCACTGCCCGGTGCTGAAGGCGGAGGACGCGGTGACGCGGTCAGCGCGGCTGGCGCTGTGTGATCTGACGGCGCGGGTGCTGCAGCAGGGGCTGAACGTGCTGGGAATCGGGACGATTGAGCAGATGTGAGGGGGGAAAGACCGGGGACTATTTTGGCGCAACGCATAGAACACATAAATTTTTTGGGGACTGGGCTGTGGTCTCCAACCCGCCACGGCGATGACCGTTTCAGACAAGGTCGCGAGGGTGTTTCAGGTTTGGCGAAATTGATCAGAGCCTCGTCACCTCGTCGGCTACAAATGATTGGCGCGGTTCCCGGCGCGCCGGGTGATTGGCCGGGTGCGACGGCCGCTTGTGAAAGGGTTTTGTTCGTGCCATGATCGGGGGATGAATGAGAATAAGCCAGCCCCCGAAACGCCGGTATTCGTGAACCGGTGGGTGCGGCGGCTCCGGGTGGCGGGCGCGCTGGTGCTGTTGCTGGGACTGGGCGGCGCGGGCGCGGTGTATTGGGAGGGAACGCGGGCGGGCGACGCGCCGGAGGATGAATCCATGATCGGGTTCAGCAAGCGCGAGACACGGCAGATGGAGATGATGTATGGGACGCAGGGACTGTTGATGGAGAACGTGAAGGAGGATTTGCAGCAGCCGGGCAACCAGGCGCTGCTGATTGTGGCGGCGGCGGCGATGCTGGGCGTGGGCTGTTTTTATCTGGCGGGGCGGTGGGCGGAGGGCGGAGACCCGGGGGGCGGCATGAAACCCGGGTGAAAGACTTGAAAAAGGCGGGGCGGCGGTTAGGCTGAAGCACCTTGACCCGCTTGTTCCATCTTGTTTGGGCGCACCGCCGGTTGCTCCGGCTGGCGGGGGTGTGCGGCTGTTGGTTGCTGGCGGCCCGGGCGGGCTCCGCCCAGGGGGCGCGGGACAACGAGTATGGGCCGGCCAAGAAGGTGCTGATGGTCTTCAGCGAGTCGCGGGATTTGCCGGGGAACGCGATGATGGAGCAGGCGATGCGGGGGGAGATGCTCAAGACGAGCACAAACCGGCTGGATTTTTTCGTGGAAAACGTGGATGCCTCGCGGTTTTCGGATGAAAATCATCTGCGGGCGTTCCGGGATTTTCTGCGGCAAAAATACGCCGGGCAGAAGCTGGATCTGGTGGTGGCATTCATGGCGCGGGACTTCACGCTGACCAATGAGATTCCGGCGGTGGTCTCGGCGCACACGCCGGTGGTGTTTGTGGCGGTGAGCGAACTGGAGATTCCGGAGACGTTGCGGCAGCCGGGATACAGCGGGATTTTTCAGCGGTATGACATCGCCGGCACGTTGAGCCTGATTTTCCGGCTGCAGCCGGAGACGCACCGGGTGGTGGTGATCAGCGGGGTGTCGGCCCTGGACCGGCTGCCGCTGAACCGGATCAGTGAAGCGGCACGGTCCCTGGAGGGGATTCAATTTGATTTTTGGACGAACCGGCCGCTGGCGCAAATGGGGGAGGGCCTGGCGACGCTGCCCAAGGGCACGGTCATCCTGCTCAGTTCGGTGCAACGGGATGTCACCGGCGAGCCTTACTATAGCAGCGAGGTGGCCAAAATGATCACGCCCACGGCCAGCGCCCCGGTATATGTGCTGGGGGCGGGCTTGGTGGCGGGCGGGGTGGTGGGCGGTTGTGTGGTGGACAATGAACGCCTGGGCATCCGGGCCGGGCAACTGGCCATGGAGCAGTTGCAAGGGGGCGTGACCAACCATTTTCCGGTGGAAGTGCGCACCATCGGGCGGCCGATGGTGGACTGGCTGGCGCTGCAGAACTGGGGCATCAATCCGCGCCGGCTGCCGGCGGATTGTGTGATCCGCAACCGGCCGGATTCGACGTGGGAGAACCACAAAGGCGTGATCAGCGTGACGGTGACGGTGGTGCTGGCGCAGGCCCTCACCATCGCGGGCCTGCTGATCAACCGGCGGCACCGCCAGCGGGCGGAGGCCCGGGCGCGGATCAACCAGGAGGCGCGGGCGCTGCTGGCGGCCATTGTGGAAACCTCGGACGACGCCATCATCCGCAAGGATTTAACCGGCACGATCATCACTTGGAACCACAGCGCGGAACGGCTGTTTGGGTATGAGGCGGCGGAGGCCATCGGCCGGGCCATCACGCTCATCGTCCCCCCCGCGCAGATGGCGGAGGAACGGGACATCCTGGAACGGTCGCGGCGCGGCGAACCGCTCCACAACCATGAAACAGTGCGCCGGCACAAAAGCGGCCGGCTCGTCGAGGTGTCCATCGCCATTTCCCCGATCTTCAACGAGACCGGCGAGGTGATCGGCGCCTCAAAAATCTGCCGCGACATCACCGGGCAGAAAGAGGCGGAGGCGGAAATACGCAAACAGCGCGCGGAACTGGCGCATGTCTCCCGGGTGTCCACCCTGGGGCAATTGACGTCGGCCCTGACGCATGAACTGAACCAGCCGCTGGGGGCGATCTTGCGCAACGCGGAGGCGGCGGAATTATTTCTCCAAAGCGACCGGCCGGATTTGAACGAGGTCCGGGCCATCCTCGCGGACATCCGCAAGGACGATCAGCGCGCCGGCCAGGTGATCGAACGGATGCGGTCCTTGTTGAAGCGGCGAAGCCTGGTGTCCAATCCGCTGGATGTGCGGGAGGTGGTGGAGGACACGGTGGCGCTGGTCCGGCCGGATTTGCTGACCCGCCAAGTGAAACTCTCCCTGACGTTGGCCGACCGGCTACCGATGGTGCCGGGCGACCGGGTCCACCTGCAGCAGGTGCTGCTGAACCTCATCCTAAACTCCTTGGACGCCATGAATGGAAACGCCACCGAGGACCGCGAACTGACGGTGCGGGTGAAGGCCAACGGCGCGGGTTTTCTGGAGGTGTCCGTCCGGGATTGCGGCCACGGTTTGACGCCCAACGCCAGCCGGGAATTGTTTGAACCGTTTTACACCACCAAACCGAACGGCATGGGCATGGGGCTGGCCATTTCCCGGACGATCATCGAGGCGCATGGGGGGAAGATTCGCGCGGAAAACAATCCTGACCGGGGTGCCACGTTCACCTTCACCCTGCCCGCCGACGGAGGCTGACGGGCAACGGGAATTCACGGTTTCGCGGGCGGCGGGGCGGTCACGCGTTTAAAGAACTCGTAAATGCCCTTGTCCCCCAGTTGCCGCGCCTCGGCGAGTTCGCCGGCCCGGGTGGCATACAGCACCTGGTTTTGGGGCGAGAGGATCACGACGGCCGGAATGCCTTTTTCCAACGGCACCCCGTATGACCCGGCGACATCTTTGTTGCGCTCAAAATTATGGAGGTCATCGCTGACGTTGACCTTGACGATCCTAAAATCCCGCGCCAGGAGCGGGGCGCTGGCCCCGGTCTGCATGGCGGCGTCCAAGGTTTTGCAGTCGGGGCACCAATTGGCGCCAAAGACGACGATGACCTGGAGATGGTTGGTGGCGGCCTGGGCCAACGCCTGTTTGATGTCGAGCTTGGCGTCGGCCTTTTCGTCATAGGGGTTTTCCGCGGCGACGGCGGCCAGGGCCAGAAACACAAAGCAAAGCGCGGGCAGGATTTTCATAGGCGGGATCATTAGGTCAACGGTAAAACTGCATAACCATAACCCCATCAACTCTGCGGGCTTCCGGCCTGGTTCCGGGCGAGTTGTTTCGCCAGGCGGATGGCGGCGATCATGCTGGAGGGATTGGCGAGGCCGCGGCCCGCAATGTCATACGCCGTCCCATGGTCGGGCGAGGTGCGGATGAACGGCAGGCCGAGGGTCCAATTCACACCGGTGTCAAAGGCCACGGCCTTCAACGGGGCCAGGCCCTGGTCATGGTACATGGCGACCACGACGTCAAAGTCACCCTGCAACGCATAGTGAAACACCGTGTCGCCGCTCAGCGGGCCGACGACATCCAGGCCTTTTTTTTGCGCCGCCAAAATCGCCGGGGCAATGGTCTTGATTTCTTCGTCGCCAAATTCGCCCCCCTCGCCGGCATGGGGATTCAAGCCCGCCACCGCGATGCGGGCGCGGGACAAGCCCAGGTCGTGGCAGGCTTGCGCGGCCAGTTCCATGGCCAGCATCACCTTTTCCGCCGTGAGTTTCTCCGGGACGGACTTGATGGCAATGTGCACGGTGGCGAGCGCCACGCGCAGCCAGCGTCCGTGTTCATCCGTGCCCAGCAACATCATGGCGGTGCGGCGGGCGCCGGCGAGTTCGGAGAGAAATTCCGTCTGGCCCA
>Ga0182030_10017215_pt1 | contig 13974 bp, 12 predicted proteins | sample 812S3MmetaG_FD_121299 | JGI IMG/M metagenome (GOLD analysis project Ga0182030, IMG submission 121299) | Permafrost microbial communities from Stordalen Mire, Sweden - 812S3M metaG (Illumina Assembly) | ecosystem: Environmental > Terrestrial > Soil > Wetlands > Permafrost | place: Sweden...
CGGCGACGGCAAGCTGGTTGCGATGAATCACGACGTGGTCAGCGCGTGGCCGACCAAGCGCTGGGGCATCCCGGATTTCCTGTCGCCTTCGGTCGACAAGAAAGGCGCGCTTGATGCGTTCACGGTGAATGGTGCGGACTTCTTCTATTCCGTGCCCAATCACAACGTCCGCGCCATCCTCAACGAGATGGCGCACAGCGCCACGCCGTCGGGGCAGTTGCGGTCGGTCGCACCGGGCTGGACCTTCTGGGCAGTCGAAAGCATGATCGACGAGATTGCCCATGCCGCCGGCAAGGATCCGGCGCAGTATCGTATCAGCATGTTGGACGGCGCCGGCGCCAATGCCGGTGGCGCGCAACACCTGCGCAACACCTTGCTCGCTGCGATGGGTCTCGCGGGTTACGGCACCCTGCAACTTCCGAAGGGCGAAGGCATGGGCGTTGCCTGCGTCTCGTCGCAGGAAAGAGCGACGGCAAGCTGGACCGCGTGCGTGGCCCATGTTGCCGTTGCGCCGTCCGGCGAGGTCAAGGTCAAGAAGCTGACCGTGGCCACCGATGTCGGCACCCAGGTGCATCCCGACAACATTCGTGCCCAGGTCGAGGGCGCGGCGTTGTGGGGGGTCTCGCTTGCTCTGTACGAGAAGGCGACGCTGAAGGACGGCGGTATCGAGCAGACCAACTTCGACACCTACACGCCGTTGCGGATGAGTCAGTTGCCGGAAGTCGCCATCAGCGTCATCGCCAACGGTGAAAAAGCCACCGGCGTCGGCGAACCGGCGGTGACGGTCGTAGCACCCGCGCTCGCCAACGCGATCTTCAATGCGTGTGGCGCCCGCGTCCGCTCGCTGCCGATCACGGCAGAGGCGGTGAAGGCGAATATGAAGGCGTAAGCCGCCGCACGCGACACCAACGATCCGCCGGGGGCATTGCCTCCGGCGGATTTTCTTTGAGACAGGGAGTCAGCGGCTGGACGCAAGCCTTACCCGGCCGGGTCGAACATTCTCGCGCTGGAAATCGCCGGCTGGTTCGCCGCCGGGTTCCGTCGGGATTGCAACGGGCAGTGACCCCTGACGTCATCATTCACCCGCCGAACCGCCGCGGTATGTTCGTCAACGAGAACCCAAAGGGGTGCGATTGTGGGCGCGACCATCGAAGCCGACCTTCCGGCCGACGTCGCCGCGACGCTGGTTGATCCGGCGGCCTATGCCGATCATCGCCTCCACGACACCTATCGCTGGCTGCGGGCCAACAATCCGCTCGGCGTTGCACGGGTGGAAGGCTTTGATCCGTTCTGGGTCGTGACCAAACACGCCCACATCCACGCCGTCAGCCGGCAGAACGATCTGTTCCACAACGCCGACCGCCCGACCACGCTGACGACCAAGGCGTTCGAGCAGCGGACGCGCAAGATCACCGGCGGGCCGAACCTGGTGCGTTCGCTGGTCCAGATGGATGCGCCCGATCATCCAAAATATCGGGCATTGACGCAGGCCTGGTTCATGCCGGTCAATCTCGGAAAATTCGAGGCCAGGGTTCGCTCCATCGCGCGCGGCGCCGTCGAGCGCATGGTGACCCATGGCGGGCGCTGCGATTTCGTCGCCGACGTGGCGCTCGGATATCCGTTGCATGTCATCATGGAAATTCTCGGTGTGCCGGAGCAGGACGAACCGAGGATGCTCAAACTCACCCAGGAATTGTTCGGAGCCCAGGATCCCGACACCGCGCGGGTGAGGGAACAGCTCAGCCCCGAACAGTTTTCCGAAATGATCGTGTCGATCGTCAATGATTTCGGCACTTATTTCGGCAAGATCACCGAGGACCGGCGCGCTCACCCGCGCGACGACCTCGCCACGGTGATCGCCAACGGCAAGATCAACGGCGCGTATCTGCCGCCGCTCGACATCACGAGCTACTATATGATCGTGGCTACCGCCGGCCACGATACCACCTCGTCTTCGACCGCGGGCGCGGTCTGGGCGCTCGCCGAAAATCCGCAGGAATTTGCCAGGGTCAAAGCCGATCTGGCGCTGATTCCAGGTCTGGTCGACGAGGCGATTCGCTGGATGACGCCGGTGAAGACCTTCATGAGATCGGCGACCGCCGACACCGGACTGGGCGGCCGCAAGATCGCGAGGGGCGACTGGCTAATGCTGTGTTATGCGTCCGGCAACCGCGACGAAGACGTCTTCGAGGATCCGTTCACGTTCCGCTCCGACCGCAAGCCGAACCGGCATGTCGCATTCGGCTATGGCGCCCATCTCTGCCTCGGGCAGTACCTCGCCAAGATGGAAATGCGAATCCTGTTCGAGGAATTGTTGCCGCGCCTGAAATCGGTAGCACTCGATGGCGAGGTGAAGATGACACAGGCCACCTTCGTCAACGGACCCAAATCGCTGCCGATCCGGTTCGAACTGGACTGAGGCGATGGTGCGTCGAGCCATCCAGCTCGAGTCATCCAGAGAGGCTTCACCCCGGCGACTTCCCGCCGCGCATTGCCTCCCGCGGATTTTTTTGGCGTCATGTCAGCCGTCAGCAGAAGACAGCGCCGCGGATCGCTAAATTTTTAGCAGTCGCTACAGACCTGTATTCATAATACCCCTTAAGCCTTGGGGAACCCGTTGTCCTGTAGGCTTTGCTTTCGGCGATCGCCGCCGGCAAAGAGGATTCATGACAGCTCAAGCGAAACCGTCTTCGTCCAAACGCCGGCTGCTTCTGGCGTCCGATCGGAGCGATCAAAGCAGCGAATTGGCCAGCATTCTGAAATCCGTGGGCGAGGTGGATACCATCTCGACGTCGGAAATCCCCGACGCTCCCGCCGTTCATTTTTCAGGGATCGTAGTCGACATCAATCTGCGGTCCGCCGAGAGCGTACAGCGGGTTCGCAACAAGCTGCGGGCCGAAGCCTACCGCTCGATGCCGAGGCTGTTCGTTCTCGCCGACGCTTTGCATCATGGATCGATGCAGGCGTGGGCACTGGGGGCCACGGACACGATATCGCGGCCGTTCGATGCACGAGGAATTCTGCAGCGCATTCAGTCCGCATTTCCGGACACCCAGGGATTCGATGCGACCGATCGCGGCAAGGCCTTGAACAGAGGCGTCGCTGCGGCGCATCAAGTGATGGTCAAGATATTCGAGAAGCTCCCGGCCGGAGTTCCGCTGACGTTCGACGACATCGTGGAAGCTGAAAACAGGATTCTCAAGGCCATCAGGCACTCCTCGTTGCGCGAATGGCTGACAACCGTGGGCTGCCATCATACCGAGAGCTATCGCCACTGCCTCTTTGTAACCGGCTTCGCTGTGGCATTCGCACAGAATCTCGGTATGCGCGAGGACGACCAGCGCCGTCTGGCTCGCGCCGCGCTGCTGCACGATGTCGGCAAGGCGTTCATTCCCGTGGCGATTCTGGACAAGCCGGGAAAGCTTACCGAAGAGGAAATCAACGAAATCCGAAAGCATCCGCGTCGCGGCTATGACGCGCTTGCGGCTCAGGGCGGCTTCCCGGCGGAGATGCTGGATGTGGTCCTGCACCACCACGAATTCCTTGACGGCACCGGATATCCCAATGGCCTGAGCGGCAATCAGATCAGCGACATCGTGCGACTTATAACGATCGTGGATATCTATGCCGCGCTGGTGGAGAAGCGCGCCCATCGGCTGCAGCACACGCACGCCAGAGCCTTTTCGATGATGGAAGATATGGTCGGCAAGCTGGATCCGCATCTGCTCCAGGCTTTCCGCCCGGTAGCCTTCGCGTCTTTCTGATCGCGCAACCGGGCCTCGGCTCTATCGCAACAGTTTCCGCAACTCCGCCTTGGCCACCTTTTCCAGGGTCGAGCGCGGCATCTCATCGACGAAGCGGATTTCGTGCGGCACCTTGAAGTTCGCCAGCGCGCTGCGGCAGGCGGCCATCACGGCGTCGTGCAACTCCGGCGGTGCGCGCTCGACGCCGGCATGGGGGATGATGAACACCACCGGCACCTCGTCGAGCATCGGGTGCTTTTTCGCAACCACCGCGGCCTCGCGCACGCCGGGCACGATGGCGATCACCTGCTCGATCTCGGAAGCCGCCACATTCTCGCCGCCGACCTTCAGCATGTCCTTGGCGCGGTCCCCGAACCGGATGTAGCCGTTGTCGAGCAGCGTAACGCGGTCGCCGGTGATGAAATAGCCGTGCTCGTCGAAGCTCTCGCGGGTGGCGGTTTCGTTGTGCAGGTATTCGCTGAACAGCGACAATCCGGGCACGCCCTTGATCAGCAGATTGCCGGTGCCGCCTCGCGGCGTCGGCGCGCCGTCGTCGCCGGTGACACGGATGGCGTATTCAGCCGCGGCGCGGCCGATCGCCATCGGCATATTGGGCTGGTCGACCTCGCCGATAATGCCGTGGGTGATGGTTTCGGTCATGCCCCACCAGCCGATGATCTTGACGCCGAAGGCGGCGAATGCCGGTGGGTCACAAACCGCCGTGCCCCAGAGCCGGAACGTATGCCGCTTCGGGATCTCGCGCTCCAGCAACGCTTTCATGCAAAACGGTATCGTCGAGGTCCAGGTGCAGCCATGCTCGGCGGCGACATTCCAGAACCGGCTGGCGGAGAATCGTGGCTGGATCACGCAACTAGCGCCGACCCACAGGCTTGCCAGCACCGAATAGGCCAGCGCGTTGGTGTGAAACAGCGGCAGGTAGGTCTGATGCACGTCGCCGGCATGCAGATCCTGATGCGACGCATTGACCTTGGCGCCCCACAAGGCATTGGCGTGGGTCCACAGCACCGCCTTTGGGCGCGACGTGGTGCCGGAGGTATATTGCACGCTGCACGGCGCCAGCGGATCGCTCGCGCGGCGCGGCCGGTCGGTACAATCGCCAAACAGCGACTCGAAGGCATCACCGCGCTGCGTGGCGGCGCCTTGCGCAGGCGCGGCGCCGGCGTCGTGCGAAATCACTGCAAGCCAGCGCAGGCCCCGGCAATGCGCGGCGATCGTCTCGGCATAAGCCGGTTGGGTGATCGCGGCAATCGCGCCGCAATGACCGGCGAAGTATTCCATTTCCGCCGGCGCCGAGCGGGTATTGGTGGTGACAACGATGGCGCCGAGTTCGGCGCAGGCAAACCAGGCCAGCATCGCCTCGACGCAATTGTCGAGATGGACAAGCACGAACTCGCCGGATTTGACGCCGCGCCTGGCGAGGCCCGCGGCGAGCGCGCCGACCCGATCGTGGAATTCGCCGTAGCGCCAGATCCGCGCCGGCGCATCGAATGGCGCCCAGATCAAAAACGGATGATCGCGGCGTGTCTCGGCCTGCATCCGCAGCAGCCACGGCACGTCAAGTCCCGCGAATGGCCCGACCACGCCCGGCGCTGCCTGTGAATTCGTCATCTATCCTCCCGTGCAGCCTTGCCGGCTGCTTTCTTTGCATTCTTGGTATTCTTGTCATTGCGAGCCAAGCGAAGCAATCCGGATCGGCACGTGAGAGCAGCCCGGGTTGCTTCGTCGCCGTGCCTAGGCCCCGCCGTCCTGGTACGACGAAATTTCGATCAGGCTGCCGTCGGGATCCCTGCAATAGACCGACCGCAGCATGCCGCGGGCGCCCTTCCTTGCCACCGGGCCCTCTTCGATCGCCACGCCGTGCGCCTTCAGGTGCGCTACCACTTGTTCCGGCGTGGCGGTGGTGAGAAAGCACAGATCGTCACTGCCGGCGGCTTCGTGGTCGGCGGTGAACCATTCGATCTTGTCGGCGTCGCGTGGCCGCACGTTGATCTTCTGGTTGCCGAAAATCAGCGAAGTCCGCGGCGGCCAGCCGTTACCCGGATCGAACATCCTGACCTCCATGCCGAGCACTTTTCGATACCATTCGGCGGAACGCGCGACGTCGGAGACATTGATGACGAGATGATCGAGCGCGTTGACTTTGACGGACATGGATTATCCCTTTGTCGCGGGGTCGATCCCGGCGTGCCACATGGGCCGCATCGGGCCTTGCTTGTTACAACGCTAGCCGCCGTCGATTCAACAACAACGACTTGACTCCGGATGCGGCGCGTCTACACTAAACCATATGGTTAAGTATAACGATCAGGTTCTGGACCGCACCTTCGCCGCGCTCGCGGATCCGACGCGGCGCGCGCTGCTGGCGCGGCTTGACGGGCAGCCCGGCATTTCGGTGAGCGAACTGGCAGAGCCGTTCGCGATGTCGCTGCCCGCGATCATGAAGCATCTCGATGTGCTGTCGGACGCCGGCCTGATCGCGCGTGCCAAGACCGGTCGCATCGTGGCGTGCCGATTGACCGCCGGGCCGATGGAGCAGGCGATGGACTGGCTGAACCGCTACCAGCGTTTTTGGTCCGAAGGCCTCGACCGCCTTGCCGCTTTTGTGGAGGAAGATAAATGGCCACCAAATCAAGCGTTGCCGGCGACGCCGGTCTCGCCAGCAGACCGAGCCTCACCCTCGAACGTCGCCTCTATGCCCCGCCGGCGAAAGTCTACGCGGCGTGGACCGATCCGGAAAAAATAGCCCGCTGGTTCGGGCCGTCGCAGGTCGTCGCCGGCTCGGTGCGGGCCGACATCGACGCCCGGATCGGTGGCCGCTACCGGGTCAGCTTCAATATGGAAGACGGCGAACATCACGAAGTCGGCGGCGTCTATCGCGAGGTGGTGCCGAACCAAAGGCTGACCTTCAGCTGGGCGTGGCACACGACGCCGGAGCGCGAATCGCTGGTCACGGTGTCGCTGAAACCCGACGGCGACGGCACGCTGCTGACGCTGCACCATGAGCAGCTGTTCGATCAGGCCGCGCGCGACGGCCATGAGGGTGGCTGGATCGGCACGCTCGACAAGCTTGAAAAATATCTCGCCTGATGTCTCAAACGCCAAGGAGCCGGTCATGCAACCGCACCCAGTCGTCTCGCGTGAAGAATGGATCGCCGCGCGGAAAGCGCATCTGGCGCACGAGAAGGAATATACAAGGGCGCGGGACCGGCTGAGCGCGGAGCGGCGGGCGCTGCCCTGGGTCAGGATCGACAAGAACTATCTGTTCGACGGACCGGACGGCCAACGGACCCTGGCCGACCTGTTCGCCGGGCGGAGCCAGCTGGTGGTCCAGCATTTCATGTTCGCGCCGGACTGGGAGGAAGGCTGCAAGAGCTGTTCGTTCTGGGCCGATGGATTCGAGCGCATGATTCCCCATCTCGCCGCGCGCGACACTACGCTGGTCGCGATCTCGCGCGCGCCCCTGCCAAAGCTGCGGGCGTTCAAGGCGCGGATGGGCTGGACCTTCGACTGGCTGTCCTCGGCGGCCAGCGACTTCAATTACGACTACGGGGTTTCATTTACGGCGGAGGAAATCCGGCAGGGCGCCCAGGCCTACAATTTCGGAACCGCCGGCTTCGGGATCGAAGACGCCCCCGGCATCAGCGTATTCTTCCGCGACGAGGCGGGGACCATTTTCCATACCTATTCGTGCTTCGCGCGCGGTCTCGATATGATGAACGCGGCCTATCATTATCTCGACCTGACGCCGATGGGCCGTCACGAAGAGGGGTTGCCGTATCCGATGGACTGGCTGCGGCTGCGCGATCAATACCAGCCCGCCGCCGCCACGGCCGCCTGCTGCCAGACTTGAAGGCGTGAACCGCGCTTACGCCGCGGCGGCGGGCCCGCTCTGCTCGCCTTCGATGGCACGGTCGATGGCGTCGATCAGTACCTGGGTCTCTATGAATTTGATCCGCGCCCGCTCCGCCTTGTCGCGGTCGAACGGCGCGGCAAGGGTCTTTGCGAAGGCGTCGCGGTCGTCGGACATGCGCTCCCGCGCCTTCCTCAGCGTCTCAAGCCGCTCACTCATGTGGATGTCGCTTTCTGTTGGTCGCGCCAACTTCATTCGCACGAAAACATTAGCGTGTCCGGCAGAATAAAACCACCGACATCCTGTTTATTGAAATTGCGCGATAATTCATTCACCAAGCTCGGATTGTCGCAGCGGCGTCACGCGTGGCGGCAAGCCGCCGGCCACGGCGCAAACCAATAGCGTCGACGTTGCGTGGAACCTGACGGACGTCAGCGGTTTCGTCTGGTGATTCGGCCGTCTATGCTGCGGCAGCTTTGGCCTTGGCAAAGACGATCCCCTTGGCTTCGGTGCCAACGGCCGTCAGCACCGCGATCACGATCGCGACCGACCCCGCCACCGCCGCCAGCGCAAGACCATAATTTCCGCCGAAATGCGCGGCGATACCGGCCTGAAGCGTCGCGTTCACGGACGCCAGCAGATTGCCCAGTTGATAGACGAGTCCGGGAAATGTCCCTCGCGCGGTGTCCGGCGACAGCTCGTTCAGATGCACCGGCACCACGCCCCACGCGCCCTGGACGGCGAATTGCATCAGGAAAGCGCCGATCGCGAGCAAGGCAGGGCTGTCCGAAAACGCCCACAGCGGAATCACCGGCAAGGAGAGCAGCGCAGCAATGATAATACATCGCCGCCTGCCGAAACGCTCCGACAAGGTGCCGAACAGAATGCCGCCGCAGATCGCACCGATATTGTAGATCACGGCGATGATGCCGACGGTGTGCGGGGACAGCTTGTGTTCGACTTGCAGGAATGTCGGGTAGATATCCTGGGTGCCATGGCTGAAGAAATTGAACGCGGTCATCAGCACCACCGCGTAGATGCCGAGGCGCCAGTGCGATTTCAGGACCGACCACGTGCTGCCGCGTTCGACCGCCGCCTCCTTGCTCCAGCTTGGCGATTCCGGGACGTTGCGGCGAATGTAAAGCACCAGCAATGCGGGGATCACGCCGACCATGAACATGCCGCGCCATCCGATGTAGGGGAACAGAACGCCGTAGACGATCGACGCCATGAAATACCCGGCCGGGTAGCCCGATTGCAGCAGGCCGGAGACGAAGCCGCGGGCATGCGGCGGGATCGTTTCCATGGTGAGCGATGCGCCGACGCCCCATTCGCCGCCCATCGCGACGCCGTACAAGGCGCGCAGAATGATCAGCACCGTCAGGCTCGGCGCAAAACCCGATGCGAATTCGAGGATCGAATACAGCAGGATGTCGGTCATCAGGGTTGGGCGGCGGCCCCAGCGGTCGGCGGCGCGGCCGAAGATGAAGGCTCCGACCGGGCGCATCGCCAGCGTCAGCAGGATGGCAATCGTGACGTTCGAAATATCGGTATGGAATTCCTCGGCAATGTCCTTCAGCACGAACACCAGAAGGAAAAAATCGAAAGCATCCAGCGACCATCCGAGAAAGCTTGCCGCCACGACGTGTTTTTGTTCGGTGGTCCAGCCGGACAATGCTGCAATTGCCATGAGAGCGCCTCGAACCAAATGACAGCGGCCAATGTTTCACAGAATGCAGCGGGCGAATAGCGCATTCCGGAGCGCCGTTCCATGCGCTACTCGCTGGGCCGCTTCATGACGGTGACGTCGCGGACGCCATCCAGTTCCTTCAATTTCTGGGGAAACGTCGCGATATCATGCGACGAAACCTTGCTGAGCAGAATGACAAGATGGTCCACCCCCTGGGGGTTACGGCCCTCGACCAGGAACCGCTTCACCTGACCAATTCTGAGGCCAAGCGCCTCCCTCAGCAGATCGGGCGTAAGGCTGCCGTTATCAACCTCGATTTTCAGCTGGCAGCTCTGGTTCCTCGAGCGGTATGCTTCCTCAAGCGGCTTGATGCCGGCGAGGATGATCAAAATAATGATGGTTGAAGCACCGGCGGCCAGATAGAGACCGCCGCCGACGGCGAGACCGATCGCAGCGACCGTCCAGATACTGGCGGCGGTGGTGAGACCTTTGACGATTTCACCGCGCGCCAGGATAGCGCCGGCTCCCAGAAAGCCAATTCCCGACACCACCTGGGCGGCAATTCGCGATGGATCGAGAACGACATGCTCGTAGGTCAGGATATTTGAAAATCCATACTGCGAGACAATCATGATCAGGCAGGACCCGACGCACACCAGCATATGCGTGCGGATTCCCGCCGCCCACAACAGCCGCTCGCGCTCCAGACCGATCATGCTTCCCAGCACGGCGGCGCCGATCAGGCGAATCAGCATTTCTGTGTTGGTCATTTCACACCCCGATCGCTCGGAAGATGTTAGCGGCAAGGGCTCGGTATGTCACAGGGTCCGCACCGTCGCCAGACCTCAACCCGGCCACGAGCATTGCGCATGCCAGTTGAAATGACCGACCCTTCAGATGCGGAAAATTGTTCCGGGCAAAAGCCGATCGCGGCTTTGCGGCCTCCGGCTTTCGCAGAGCGGCAAAAGCTCACTCATGCCAACGCTGCCATTTGCGCCCAGGCGGGCTTCCTGATGCCGATTTTCGTGGTCCCCGCAGCCGTGGTGCACTGCCATTGAGAGCTCAAGGCTGCACTTGCGAACGGCTTCGGGCGGGTCAATTTGACCGAAAGAAAAGCTGCAACGCAGGCCAGCGTCAAGATGGCGGTGATCAGCGCGATCTCTTGGCGGGTCCATAATGTCCAGGTCATTGCCTTCACTCCTGTTCCCTCGGTCAGAGCGTAGGAGAAGGCGTTTTGTTGTTATGTGATGGACGTCACAATGCAGTCGGTTCCGCCAGCCTCGAGCCCCGCGGACCGAATTGTGATTGGATCGCGATAGGCGGTCTTCGTAAAGCTCATGCGGCGCGGGCTTCCGCAAAGAGGATATTGGCGATTGACCGACTTCACCGTTCCGCGCGGATCACCCGGCATTCCCCCACGCTGGACGTCGAGCGCCAAGAGCGCGGTGGGTACGGCTGCGCGAGCCGAAAGCCGGGTCTGGTTCACGATCAGCCACGGCATTCTCAACGAAATCTATGCGCCCAGGCTGGATACCGCCTGCATCAGGGATTTCGGATTCATCGTCACCGCGAACAACTATTTTTCGGAAGAAAAGCGCGACACCAATCATACGGTCGAGATGATCGAAGACGGCGTTCCCGCGTTTCGGCTGGTCAACACGTCGATCGATGGCCGGTATCGGATTTCCAAGACGGTTTTTTCCGATCCCGTTCGCGAGGTTGTCCTGCAGGAGATCCGCTTTGAAGCGCTGGTCGGTGCGCTATCCGACTATGAAATTCACGTTATCGTCGCGCCTCATCTGGTGAACGCGGGCGCGGACAACACCGGTTGGTACGGCAACTTCAAGGGACATGAGATGCTGTTCGCCGAGGGGAGCGGTACATCCCTGGCGGTCGCATCCTCGGTGCCGTGGCTCGCGCGCTCGGCCGGCTATGTCGGGGTCTCCGATGGCTGGCAGACGCTGTCGCGCGGGGAAGGTTTGAGAACGGAGTTTGAACGGGCGGAGAGCGGCAATGTCGCCATTGCCGGAACGCTCGACCTCGCCTCGCAGGGCGGGCAAGCTGTTCTGGCGATCGGCTTCGGATCGCTCCCGGAGGAAGCCGGATTGCGCGCGCTGCTCGGTCTGCAGCAACCGCTGGCGCCCGCGCTGGAACATTATTGTGCGGGCTGGCGCCGATATCAGGTCGGACTTCTGCCGCTCGATGAGCCGCATCACGGCGAGGAATTAAATCGTTACCGTGTGAGCACCGCCGTGCTGGCCACGCACCGGGATGAGACGTCGGGAGCCATCATCGCCAGTCTTTCGATTCCCTGGGGTTTCGCCAAGAGCGATAACGATCTCGGCGGCTACCATCTGGTCTGGCCGCGCGACCTCGTTGAAACGGCGGGCGGTCTGTTGGCTGCCGGCGACACAGCGTCGGCGAAGTCCGTGCTCGGCTATCTCGTCGCCACCCAGGAGGCGGATGGGCATTGGTCGCAGAATTCATGGCTCGACGGCAGGCCCTACTGGAAGGGCATTCAGATCGACGAGACCGGGTTTCCGATCCTGCTGTACGATATGCTGCTGCGGGCTGGCGCGATCGAGCCGTCGGACCGTGAACGGTACACAAGCATGATCCGCGCTGCGGCCGGCTATATCGTGCGGAACGGACCCACGACACAGCAGGACCGCTGGGAAGAGGATAGCGGCTATTCGGCCTTCACCATCGCGGTCGAAATCTCCGCGCTGCTTGCCGCCGCCGACGCGATGGAGGCCGTTGGCCAGGGTCCGGTCGCAAATTATCTGCGGGAAACGGCGGACGGCTGGAACGAACAGATCGAAGATTGGGCCTATGCAAGGGATACCGACCTCTCGCGCAGTCTCGGACTCGACGGATATTACATGCGCATCGGCTTTTCAGCGGGCGATGCCAATGCGAGGTCGCACGGGCTTATTCCCATTCGTAACCGGTCGGATGGAAATGCCACGCTCGAAGCGGGCCTCCTGATCAGCCCCGACGCGCTCGCGCTGGTGCGATTCGGCCTTCGCGCCGCCGATGATCCGCGCATTCTCAACACCGTCAAGGCGATCGACGCGCTGCTCAGGCGCGAACTGCCGGCGGGCTCTTATTGGTACCGTTACAACAATGACGGCTATGGAGAGCATGCCGACGGCGCTCCGTTCGACGGGGCGGGAATTGGCCGGCTTTGGCCGCTGCTGACCGGTGAGCGGGCGCATTACGAACTCGCCGCCGGGCGGCCCCAGGAAGCCAGGCGGCTGCTTGTCGCGCTTGAGGCTTCGGCCAGCACAGGCGGTCTGTTGCCGGAGCAGATCTGGGACTCTGAAGATATTCCCCGGAGGGAACTGTTTCTCGGGCGTCCTTCCGGCAGCGCCATGCCATTGGTCTGGGCCCATGCGGAGCATGTCAAACTGCTGAGATCGATCCGGGATAACGCGGTATTCGACATGCCGCCGCAGCCGCTCAATCGATATGTGAACAACAAGCCGGCGCCGGCGCCGATCGTCTGGCAGATCGCGTCACAGGTCGCGCGCATGGCCTCCGGCCGGGTCTTGCGTCTGGAGTTTCCCGATCAGGCGCGGATACATTGGTCGATGGATGATTGGACAACGATTGCCGACAGCGACACCATTGCGACCGGATTGGGTACCTATATTTGCGACCTGCCGACAGCGCACCTGACAGATGACAACATGCTTCGCTTCGCCGTTTTCTGGCCAAGGCAGAATCGCTGGGAAGGCACCGACTTCGAGGTCGAGATCGCCAAAACGCCTTGACCGGCAGGCAACGTAAACTGGGCCAGATGGAATACAGACCATGAGCGGACAACGAGATATCCGGCTGTTGCTGGCGGACGTCGATGGAACGCTGGTGACGCAGGACAAGGTGTTGACCGACCAGACCGTGGCGGTGGCGCAGCAACTGCGCGAGGCCGGCATCACGCTGGCGATCACCAGCGGCCGGCCGCCGCGCGGCATGAGCATGCTGATTGCGCCGCTCGAACTCAAGGGGGCTATCGCGGGTTTCAACGGCGGCGTATTCGTCAATCCCGAACTGTTGGTGATTGAAAGTCACCGACTCGACTTTACGGTCGCCAAAGAGACGCTTCAGTTGATCCTCGATCAGGGCCTCGACGCCTGGGTCTACACCGAGAAGGAGTGGCTGATCCGCGACAGCAACGCGCCGCATGTGGCGCGCGAGACCTGGACGGTGAAGTTTGACGCCAGGGTGGTCCCTTCCTTCACCGACGCGCATCTGGCGGATACGGTGAAGATCGTCGGCGTCTCGGACGACCTCGATCGTGTCGCGGCCTGCGAGAAGCTGGCGCAGGAAAAACTCGGGCAGAAGGCAAGTGCGGCGCGTTCGCAACCCTATTATCTCGATGTGACCCATCCGCAGGCCAACAAGGGCGCGGTGGTGTTGACGCTGTCAAAGCTGCTGGGCATTCCGCCCGCGCAGATGGCGACCATCGGCGACATGCCGAACGATGTTCTGATGTTCCGCAACAGCGGCCTCTCGATCGCCATGGGCAATGCAAGCGACGAGGTCAAGGCGCAGGCCACCGCGGTGACCGACAGCAATCAAAACGAGGGCTTTGCCAGCGCGGTGCGGAAATTCATTCTGAACACCGCGGGGTGAAAACGCCGCGCGCTGCTGGATTATGACGGTAC
>Ga0182030_10017218_pt1 | contig 13973 bp, 9 predicted proteins | sample 812S3MmetaG_FD_121299 | JGI IMG/M metagenome (GOLD analysis project Ga0182030, IMG submission 121299) | Permafrost microbial communities from Stordalen Mire, Sweden - 812S3M metaG (Illumina Assembly) | ecosystem: Environmental > Terrestrial > Soil > Wetlands > Permafrost | place: Sweden...
CGATTCGCTCGACTCCGGCGCGTTCTTCGTCGACGAGAGCGATTGTCTGTTCGGCATCGGTGCCTTGGTGCTCGGCATCGGTGCCTTGGTGCTCGGCATCGGTGCCTTGGTGCTCGGCATCGGCGCCTTGGTGCTCGGCATCGGTGCCTTGGTGCTCGGCATCGGCGACTGATGGGAGAGAATGCACCAGGAAGATCGCAAGGTCGGAAGATTGGAAGACGGTATAGAGCAGGGTATCGGAGCACTCATCGAGGTGCATCGCACCCTGGGCCCGGGCCTGCACGAGCCCGCCTACGAAGTGGGTGTGCGCGCTGAGCTCTCGATCCGCGGGATGCGCGTCGCTCGCAAACAGTTGCTTCCGGTCGAGTACAAAGGACTGCGTCTGGACTGCGGCTATCGGCTCGACATCATCGTCGACGACCGAATCCTCGTCGAGCTCAAGATCGCGCACCAGCGCCTGACGCCCGAGCACCCTAATTCCTTCCGATCTTCCGACCTTCCTGTTCCAGCCAAATCGACGGTCGCTGTCGTCGACCGACTCTTCGTGTTCAACGGCAAGCGCGCTGAGGAGGAGAAGAGCAAGGGACTTGGCGCGGGTGGCAAGAAGAAGGAGTCAGCGAAACAGACTGCGGGCGCCGCGAAAGGCCAGAAGAAATCGCGTGGAGGGAAGAAGGACAACGGGCAGCTCGAGCTGGTCGGCAACGACGCCGACGAGGGGAGGACTTCCTCGTATCGATCGACGGGCAAGCGCACGCTTGGAAGTCGATCGTCCCTTGACGGTCCATGTGTTTAGACACATGCTTCCCATGTGCCGACGGTGACCCTTGGTTCGTACGAGTGGGACGAGGACAAGGCCGCCGCGAACTTGGAAAAACATGGTGTCTCCTTCGTGGAGGCTGCTTCCGCTTTGCAGGATCCCCATGTCGCATATCTCGACGCCACTACCGGAGAAGAAGAACGATTCGCAGCCATCGGCCTCTCAGCAGCAGCGCGAGCGCTCTACGTCGTCCACGTCGAACGTGGCACCCGCGACCGCATCATCAGCGCGCGCCTGGCCACCCCGGCCGAGCGCGACATCTATGCCAACGGATGATCCCATGCCCAATCCATCGAAAACATCGCTGCGCGACATTCCCGAGGCCGACGTCAAGCACGCCAAGGTCATTCGACGCGGACCGAAACCTGGTCGCGCTCTCACGCTTTCGCTGCGCGCCATGCGAGAGGCCGCCGGCAAGACCCAGGCGGAGGTCGGCGCGAAACTCGGCAGCGACCAGGCCGAGATGTCCAAGCTCGAGCGCCGGCCGGACATGATGCTTTCGACGCTTCGGAAATACGCGGAAGCCCTCGGAGCTCGATGCGAGGTCGTTTTCGTTTTCGACAAGACGGGCCATCGAATCGGGTTGGGCGATCCCGAGTAGGGCTCGATCGGGGACCTTTTGACCGCGTCAGTCACCCGCTGCCGTTCGATGAAGTTCCCAGCGCGAAAGGTCCAACTCGCCAATCGCATCTACAAAGGAACTTGGAACGTCGTGAGGTAGGTCAGACCGCACGCGCTATACTCGGCGTCGAGCGTCGGCCTGTTCTGAGGATCGAAGTCCTTCTTGTTCAAGCTGCAGAAGAAGAGCCCAGGCATCCCTGCCGTATGGCGGGCTTGGGGTCGCTGTTCACGTCCGCGAACTTCACCGACCGTGGGCAGACCCGCAATATCGAGACCGGCGTTCTCATCGAGCATGAGACGTTTTCGGCGGAGCTCGCGGGACAGTGGAGGCAGCTGGTCCGCGCGGGGCTCGTGACGCGATATAGCGGGTGAACCTCTGGTCCGCTCAGACTATAGTCCAACCCGTGTGGTTCGAGTCACTCCGGGTCGGACGGCACGTCGATGCCGAGGTCGACATCCTCTCCGAGGCTGGCGAGCGCGGCGAGCCAGAACCGGGGCAGAGGCAAGGGTATAGCTCGAACGATGCGAGCGATGCGAGCCCTTAGCGCCCCGCTGTCGCGGGCCAGGGTGTACAGAGCTCGCCAATCCTGCATTTGGCCGCGGTCCAGTATCTGCGCGAGGATCTCATCGCTTCGCATGTCGAATGCGCTGCGGTTCGCAAAGCGCACGCGAGCGCTCGAGCAAGGACAGACACGAGGCCGCGTTCACGGGGACCCCACCATCGGGCAAGTCGTCCAAGTCCGGCATCGAAGCTAGCTTGGCACAGTGGCTTGTGCCGGGGCAAAACCAGGGAGGAGAGCGTCGCGAATAGAAGCGCAACGGATACCGTCCTCGAATCTTCCGACCTTGCGATCTTCCTGTTCCATCTCTCCCATCGGTCGCTCTCCCATCGGTCGCCGTCGCACGCGATTGTGCAGTGGGACTTAGAAAACGAGGGGATGGTCAGACCGATTCTCGAATCCGTCTCCCCGTCACGAGCACTTCATCTTGACCATCGGCCGTGACTCCGCGAACGAGCCTGTACGTTGTATTGCCCTCGGCTCGAGCGACTTCCGGCGCGGCGATGAGTAGCTGCAAATCCAGGCTCTTGCACAGATCGAACAGGACACCGAGATTGTCCTGCGAGAGGCGATTGGCCTCGTCGAGAAACAGCAAGCACAGGGAGCCATCGACGCGACGGGTCCGAAGCAGCGTCGCGTCGTGCTCCCACTCGGTGAGCACCACCATCATCAGCGCGGCACCGACTCCGATCGCTTCCCCGGTCGACAGCCGAGTCGGGTGCGCGGGCTCCCACGGACCGCCCTGTCGCCGCCGGATCTCGACCGCGAGTTCGATGTACTCGCGATAGTCGAGGATGCGTGCTGATCCGCCCGTGCGGCCTGCACCATAGCGACGGAAGATCTCCGACAGAGCGTGCTCGATCGGCATCGTCGGGTCGAACAGAAGCTCCTGCACGGCGCCTTCCCGTAGGGCGCCGAGCACCTGCTGCATCCGTTCGATGCGTCGAATCTCGACCCGAATGCCCGCGACAGCACCGAACGCGAGACCCTCGAGCCGCTGGTTGAGTCTGCGCACCTGGCTCGACGCCCGGCGAAGCTGAACATCGATTCCCCGCGCCACGTCCTCGGAGGCGCCCCGAAGCTCACTTTCCTGACGTATCAAGCGGTCCTCGAGCTCGCGGAGATCGCTCCGCAAGCGTTCCAGAGCCTCCATCGGCTCGGCCACGTCGGCGACCTGGGCAGGCAAACGCTCCTTTGCCCATTGCTTTGCCCGCATCCACACGTCGAACGCGACATCCGATGGGGCTCTCGGTGCGCCACGCATCAGGGCTCGAATCGCCTGCGCGCAGTCTTCTCCGCCTCGCGCGCCGACCAAGCGATCCACGAGAACCTCGGCGCGACCTTGCACGTCGCTCGCGATCGCCGCGGCCGTTCGACCGAACTCGGTCTCGGTCGATGTGGCGAGCCGCGCGAAGGCGAGTAGCCCGGCTGATTCTGCGCGCGCACGGACCTGGGACCAGCGCTCTGCTACCGGTACCGCCGCCGCTTCGTCCGCAGCGAGCTTGGCTCGCGTCGATCTCGTGTAGGCACACGCACGCGAGTGGCGCTCGCGAAGCAGCTCCACGTGGGTTGCTCGATGTCGTTCCTCCTTTTCGAGTGCCTTGCGGTCTTGCTCTCGCTCGACGACCGATTGCTCGGCCGCGGCCCACTCGCCTTCTGACACGGCCTGAATGCCGCACGCGTCAAGCTCGGCGACTGCGCGAAGTCGCTCCGCGGAAACCGCCTCCCGCGCGGCGCTTGCGACTTGCCAGGCCGCGGTCGCCTTCTCCCACTGCTGCTCGGCGGCACTTAGCTCCCCTTCAACCGCCCGCAGACGGGCTCGTGCTTCGGCGAGTTGCTCCTCGAGCGCCGGAAGCAGCGACGTGCGCTCCGACAGCGCCGCTTCCGAATCTGCGAACGCGAGAGCATGGCGCACGCCCGCGAGCGTCTCCAACGCTTCGAGCGCACCAAATATGCGCTCTCGTTCGGCCTCGCGACCGCGACGCGCCGCCTCTTTCTCGAGAGAGCTCGCTCGGCTCTCCGGTGGCGCGCGCAGGGACTCGAGAAGCTCGGACAGAACACGTCGCGGAACGGCCACGCGATGGATCTCCCGTTCGGCCGCCACGGACTGCTCCCATGCTTGCTCGAGCTCAGACGTCCGCTCTCGCCAGTCGGGCGGAGCTAGCAGCAGCGCTTCGCCCAGTAAGCTGCGCCACGCCTCCACACGTCCCCTCGCCGCTCGGGCGCGCTCTCGAGCCTGCATCGCATGATCGCCCGCCGCCCGTTCGGACGCTTCGCTGGCAACCAGCAAGGCATCGAGCTCCGAGCGCTCGCTGGCAAAATCGATCGAGCGGAGACTGAGCATTTCTGGTGACAGTCGATCCATGTCGCTCGCGAGCGCATCGGCCGCCCGGACCTTTTCGGTCGCCTCGGCGAGCGATTGATCGAGCTGCTCCACTTCTTCTCGCATCGCCGACGCCTGCGCTATGCGCGCCCGACGGCCCAGTGTCGAATGACCTGGAATCCGATCGATGCGCAGACCGACCGACTCTCGAACCCACACATCGCCGCCGTGGACGGTCGCATGACCTTCGGTCAGCGGGGCGTCTGCGGCCACGAGCCAAACGGTATCTACCTCGCGAGGCTGTCCGACGAGCGAGAGAGCGGCCGCTTCCGGGTCGGCGACCACGATCGCATCGACGAGAGGACCGAGCTCGGCCTCCATCCGTCCGGCCTGCAACGGGTCCGCGTCTTCGTACCGAGCGACGAGTAGCTCTCCACCGAGCTCGTCGCGCAGTCGAGCGAGTTCTGGATGAATCGTCGCACTGGCGAGATCGAGCGCCTCGGATCTGCGCTTTCGATCGTCGCGCGTTCGCTGAAGCTCATGGCGACGCTCTCGAGCTTCATCCCGAGCTCGAGATCCACGGGACCGCAGGTCAGCCAGTTCTTCCGCCGATTGCACGGGTCGACCGATCGCAGCTTCCACCCTCGCCATCAACGCCGCCGATTCGCTCCAGCGCTCCGCCGCGCGCTCGAGGTCCGCTAGCCGTCGACGGGTGGCTTCGCCAGCCGCACGCTCTGAGATCCTGCGTTCATCAGCGACTCTCGCCTCATCCTCAGCAGCGCGAACCTCGGCATCGGCAACCGAGAGTCGCTCTTCGACGGCGGCGACGGCAGTGCCCTCCCATCGTTCGAGCCCGAGATCGGCCGCACGCGCACGTGCCATCGCCTGGCGCTCGGACATGCGCGTCGCTCGCGCAAGGTCCTCCGCGAGTTCGCCGCCGCGTCGCGCACGACCATCGAGATCCACAAGGAGCGCCAGAACCTCTCGCGCGCGGTCGTGCGCACGCGTCGGTTGTGCATCGCCGTCGATCTCGACCAACGCTGCGAGAGCGCGATCGTATTCGTCACGCCGTATCTCTGCCGACCTCACGTCGGCGTCGGCGCGAGCTCTCTCGCCGTCGAGCTCTCGAGCTCTCGAACGCAGCGACTCGAGAGCGACCTCGACCTCCGCTTCGGTCAGTGCAGGAAGTACCTCGCGCGCTCGAGCGAGCGAGCGTCGGGCCACCCGATGCGCGTGGGCATTTTTATGCAGCTCCTCGAGCCCGGTCTGCCAGTCGGCCACCCCACGAGCCGAGCGCTCGTACGCCTCGCGAAATCTTTCGCAGTCCTCTCGCCGTGCCGCGCGTCCATCCGCGGCGGTCGCCTTGGCGCATTCCGCTTCCCGCGCGAGAGCGCTGGACCGTTCGAGCTCCGCGTCGAGCATGGCTACCCTATCGGCGCAGGCGCGGGTCTTCACGAGGCGTTCACGCCATGCACTCGCCTGTTCCCACGCCGCGCGAGAGGCCTTCCATCTCACGACGCACGAAGAGTGCTGAGCGAGCGCATCGGACAGCTCCGCCTCGAGCTCCCGCTCCTGCCGAATCGCCTTCTCTTGATCCCCTCGCGATGCCTCGACGACGGCCATCGACTCGGCGAACGTCGCGTGTGCCGCGAGCATGGCAGCCGAGAACACCGCCTGGCTGGCATCGAGCACACCCCGGATCTCACGCTCGAGCCGCCCAGCATCTCCCACTTCGACGCGCGTTCGATGGCAAGCGTCCAGATTGGCTCTCATTCGCGAGAGGGCGTCGCTGAGCCCCGTCTCCTCCTTCAGCAAAAACGACCGCAGCTCGGTGGACAGTACGCGGGACATGCCACCCGTCATGCTCGTCCGCAGCATCTCGGCGTATTTGTTCCGGTCCTCGTCCGTGGCCATTCGGAGCGGCAACACGCCCTCGTCGAACAGAAATCCGAAGTAGTCCTTGGCGGTGTCAAATACCTGGATTTTGCCGCCAGACGCTGCGACGTTCGCCCGAAGCTCGCCCAGATCGGGCACCGCGTCGTGCTGCCCGTCCCCGACGAGGAGCAGCTCGCGCATTCGCCCTTCGAGGCGGACCTCCGAGACGACGAAGGGGGTTAGCGCGATCGATGGCTCCGCCTTGCGTTCTAAGTGCACTCCCGCGATGAGGTTCGTCCCATTTGGCAGAGCGATCTCCATGGCAGCGTACGACGGTCGACCGAGCTCCCCAAGGCGCCCCCAGATGCCGCGGTCCCCGCCGGTCGCACCGGTTTCTCCGACATTCGCGAAGCGAAGCCTCGACATGTCGGGCAGAAGAACGACGTACGCGGCGATGAGAACGGTCGTCTTGCCAGCCCCGTTGGCGCCCTCCAGCGCGGTGACGTGGGGGTCCAGCAAGTACCGCTCGTAGAAGACACCCTTCCAGTTGGCGAGAGCGAGCGCTGTCGCTCGCGCGCGACTCATGACTCCTGCCCCGAGCCTTCCGTCTCGCCCTCGTTTGAGTCATCTTCGGCGTCGAGCCCCGAGCCGTCGTCGCCTACGAGCGCGATCTCACCTTCGGCGACCAGCTGCTCGAGCGCTTTCTCCGGCCCAGCGGCACCCCGCACCGGATCGGCGAACCGCATCAGCGCCGGCCGAAGCTTCAGGCGTGACTCGTCCGCGAGCTCGACAAACCCGAGCGACCCGAGACGACGGATCGCCTCCCCGACTTTCGTCCGCACGTTCTCCTGCTCGACACGTTCGTCACGGCGACGTCGCGGAGGGTTCATGGCTCGTACGAGCGAGTCAGCCCCCATGATGCCTGCGAGTTGGGCGAGCACCTGCTCGCGGGTCACGCATCCGCCGTGCTCGACCGTGGCCGGATCGAGCCAGAGCAGGGCGAGAGCCTGCCCCACCAGCATCTCCGAGGGCGACAGGTGGCGACGACCGAGTCTGTCGTCGGTGGGCAGGAGATAGAAATACCCGTCGGTCTTGTGAATGAGATCGCAGCCGTAGCGGCGATAGAACGGCTCGAGAACCCCGCTCGCGTCGACGAGAAACGAGTACCAGTCGGTGTCGTCGCGGTCGATATGCCGGCCGCGTCGCAAGGCGAGGTCGACCTCGGGAAAGACTTCGACACCGATCGCATCCTCGAGCAGAACGTACGCGCCGCTCACGATGCCTCCGGCACGGTCCACTCCTCGATGACGAGGTTGTCCGCAGCTGGGATCCAAGGCCGCTCGGCAGACGCCACGGGACGACACGCGCGAGCCACCGATTGGGCAATCCGACCCACCGCCACGTATCGGTCCGGCTCGGGGACATCCCTCGTGAGCATCGTGGTCACTTCCGCGAGACCGCGCGCGCCCCCATCGAGAGCCGCGCGCACGTCCGCATCGACCTTCGCTTGCGGGTCGCACGCGGGTGCATCGGCAACGGGAGCATCCCGTTCGGCTGATCGCCTGCGCACGGCAGGTCGTTCTGCGACGGGAGCCTGGACGGATCGAAGCAGCCGGATAGGAGGAGCCGCGGCAATGCGCAGCGCATAGCCCTTCGCCGTGCCCCCAGAGATCTGCTCGCGCAAGCGGTGAGTGAGCACACGCGTCGGGTCGAGGCGAACGACGTCGCGCAGGAATCTGTGAACATATTGATAGTATTCGGACCACGCCCGCTGCCGCGCTCCGCTCCACGCAGCGATGCGATCGAGCTGCTCGCCCACTCGAACGGCCACCGCCTCGGCTTCGTCGGCATGAGCCGCGGCGGCGAGGTCTTGAATGTCTTGCAGCAGGCTTTGAATTTGGCTCGAGTGAACGAGCAGCACTTCGCCGAGCTCGCGAAGCGTCTCACTTGTCGCATCGAGAAGCGACTGACAGCGATCGACGGCGCCGAACCAGTCCGCCTGGAGTAGGCTCGCCACATCGCGCTGAAACTGCTCCTGCTGCGCATCGAATCCGCGCTGCCGCCGTTCGATCCCCTGCACCAGATCGCCGACTGTAACGCGCAGCGGCCCTACGACCGCTCCCCTCCACTGCTCCAACGTCGACGCGTGTCTCGCTGCGCCTAAAGCCGCCGAGACGCTCTCGCGAAGCGTATGCAGCAGCAGCGTCAAGCTCTCGCGGGTCAGTGAGTCATCAGCGAGATAGAAGTCCGCGATCCCCATAGCGAGCCGAGTGAGCGTGAACTCGCCTGCGCGCACGACTCCCGCGCCGTCGACACGGGCGAGCATGAGTTGGTCCCGCAAGCGCCGGATGGCGTGCGTCGCGACCCTTCGGACTTCCGCCGCGGGATCGACGACTTCGGACACCTGATCGAACACGTCGACGAGCTGCTCTTCCGAGAACGACGCCAGCGCCGAGCTCTCCGCGCGAAGCGCGAGCGCCACGATAAAGCAGACATCGACTGTCCCGAGCTCGAGAGCAACCCCTCGGCGGGCGAGCTGCGCCAGGACGTGGCTCGGGGAAGGTCGGGGATCGACAGATGCCATCGCAGCATGTCTTCTACCAGCGGCGAGGAGTTTCGCATCGTCGATCACGCAGTGGGCCCACGAATCGGGCGAGGAGCGCGACGAGGCCTCTCTGCACCGAGCCCAGAGTTCAAGCTGTCACGGCCCCCCGGACAGGTTCGATCACCCGCCATCCCTCCGGATACATCTTCGGGCGGACCACTGCCCGCCGCATGCGGACGACAATCCGCGAAGATCCGCGTTCGATCGAGGCGTAAAGAGGGCACTATTGCGACAGTACTTGGATATATCCAAAGCCCTTAGAGCTTGTGAACACCTCGTTGGAATACAGCATAAAGGCGCAGAATCCGATGTAGATGGTTTGGGCCGACAGTTCACTTGTCACAAAGCTTGACGAAATTGTCGCCGTGTCGCCCGCTGCAACGTTCAATACTCTTCCCTGAGTCCAGAAGGTGGTCACGGTGGAGCTCGAGGCGCCGTAACAAATTCCTCCATTGACACTGGACCCACCATTTTGAACGATCATCGTAAATTCGAGACTGATGGCAAGACGTTGATACGCCGTGACAGTAACGGCGGTAACAGGACCGGCCCACGTGAGAGTTTCGTACGGGACGCTCGTGTTGGTCGACACGTTGCCGTTGATTTGTATCGTGGAGACCACAAGCCCAGGAGAACCGTTACAGACGTAGCTAATCGGTCCGGCCCCAACCTGCACCGACACTCCACCGTACGTGCAGTTAGCTCCATCACCCACGGCCGTCACTGTGGCGCTCGTTCCGCTTGCACCAGCACTTCCGGTCGCACCCGTCGCACCGGTAGCGCCAGTGGCTCCTGTTGCTCCGCCGGCACCCGTCGCGCCATTGCACACGTACGAGGTCGAGCCTCCAACCGTGAGCTTCTCCCCGCCGTACGTGCAGTTCACGCCCGCCGACTCCGCGGACATCGTCACGCTCGTGCCGTTTGCTCCCGTCGCTCCCGTCGCGCCAGTGGCGCCGGTCGCTCCTGCGGCGCCCGTCGCGCCGTTGCACACATAAGATGTCGCGCCGCCAACCGTAAGCTTTTGCCCGCCGTACGTGCAGTTTGAACCAGGCGACTCCACCGTCATGACAACGCTTGCTCCGTTGGCTCCGGTGGCGCCTGTCGCGCCAGTTGCGCCCGCAGCGCCCGTGGCTCCGGTGGCGCCTGCAGCGCCCGGTGCCCCATTGCACACATACGATGTGGCGCCGCCGACCGATAGCTTTTGCCCGCCGTACGTACAGTTCGACCCGGCCGACTCCGTCGTCATGGTCACACTCTGACCCGCTGCTCCCGTCGCTCCCGTGGCTCCGGTCGCGCCAGCAAGCCCCGTCGCTCCGGTCGCCCCCGTCGCTCCAGCGGCACCCGGTGCGCCGTTGCAGACGTAAGAAATGTTCGCGCCAGCGGTGAGTTTTTGCCCGCCATACGTGCAGTTTGAGCCACTCGACTCCACTGTCATCGTCACACTCGTTCCAGTCGCGCCGGTCGCGCCGGTCGCGCCATTGCACACGTACGCGGTGGAGCTCCCCACCTGCAATTCCTCACCGCCGTACGTGCAGTTCGCCCCGGCAGATGACATTGTCACGCTCTCACCCGCGGCCCCTGTTGCGCCGGTGGCACCCGTCGCACCGGCTGCACCCGCAGCACCCGTCGCTCCAGCCGCGCCGGCCGCTCCGTTGCAGACGTACGAAGTGGACCCGCCTACCGTGAGCTTTTGCCCACCGGTCGTGCAGTTGGCTCCACTGGGTTCCACCGTCATCGTCACGCTCTCGCCCGCCGCGCCGGTCGCGCCGGTAGCCCCAGTCTCGCCGGTAGCCCCCGTCGCGCCATTTGCGCCGTTGCACACGTAAGCGGATGAACTTCCGACCTGCAATAGCTCTCCCCCGTTCGTGCAGTTCAGACCGGGTGGCTCCGAGGACATCGTTACGCTTTGACCCGTGGCTCCCGTCGCACCCGTGGCTCCCGTCGCTCCCGCCGCGCCGGTCGCGCCATTGCATACGTACGATATCGATGCTCCAACCGACAGCTTTTCACCTCCGTTGAGGCAATTGGATCCGGGCGGCTCAACGACCATGGTCACGCTTTGGCCCGCTGCGCCGGTGGCACCCGTTGCGCCGGCAGCACCGGTCGCACCCGTAGCGCCAGTCGCTCCCGTGGCTCCCGCTGCTCCTGTCGCGCCCGTGGCTCCGGTCGCCCCGTTGCACACGTACGCGGTCGAACTTCCCACCTGCAACATCTCTCCGCCGTATGTGCAGTCGGATCCCGGAGAGACGCTGTTCATCACGACGCTTTGACCCGCAAATCCGCTCGCGCCAGGCGCTCCGTTGCAGACGTACGATATGGAGCTTCCCACTTGAAGCGCCTCACCGCCGTTCAGGCAGTTAAGCCCCGGCGACTCCACCGTCATGGTCACACTCTGACCGGACGCACCTGTCGCACCTGTCGCACCGGTCGCTCCAACAGTCCCATTGCATACGTAGGCTGTCGAGCTTCCCACCTGCATCTTCTCACCACCTGTCGTGCAGTTAGAACCGGACGGCTCAGATGTCATCACCACGCTTTGTCCGTTGGCTCCCGGGACGCCAGTGGCCCCGTTGCACACGTACGATGTGGAGCTTCCGACCTGCAGCATCTGTCCGCCATAGGCGCAGTTGGTACCGCTCGGCTCCACCGTCATGGTTACGCTTTGACCGGCCGCACCTGTGGCTCCAGTTGCCCCCGCAGCACCAGCTGCACCAGTGGCGCCCGTGGCGCCTGTCGCGCCTGTCGCGCCGTCGGCGCCATTGCACACGTAAGACGTCGAACTCCCGACTTGAAGTTTCTCGCCCGCGTACAGGCAGTTGGTGCCTGCCGCCTCGTACGTCATCGAAACGCTCGCACCGTCGGCTCCGGCCGCCCCGCTTGCTCCAGTGGCCCCCGTGGCTCCGGTCGCTCCGGTCAGGCCCGTGGCACCGGTTGCCCCTGTGGCTCCCGCGGCTCCCGGCGCGCCGTTGCACACGTAGGAGACGGATGCGCCAGCGGTCAGCATCTGACCGCCGTATGCGCAATTGGAGCCGCTCTGCTCCACCGCCACGGCAACGCTCTGACCGGCAGCGCCCGTCGCACCGGTGGCCCCCACCGCTCCATTGCACACGTACGCCACCGAGCTACCGACCTGAAGTCTCTCGCCGCCGTTCACGCAGTTGGACCCGGATGGCTCCGTGCACATGGTCACACTTTCACCATCAGCCCCAGCGGCACCGGTCGCACCGGTCGCACCCGTTTGTCCCGTGGCACCGGTGGCGCCCGTCGCACCTATCGAGCCATCGCACACGTAGGTCGCGGTACCCGAGCCGACCTGTAATTTGGCCCCGCCATTCGCACAGTTCGACCCAGCCGGCTCATTGGTAACCGACACACTCTGACCATCCACACCGTTCGTCCCGTTGGTCCCATTCGTGCCGTTGGTCCCATTCGTGCCGTTGGTCCCATTCACTCCATTGACACCATTGCAGACGTAGGTGATCGGGCCCGAGCCCACCTGAAGCTTCTCGCCCCCATTCGTGCAGTTGCTGCCCGATGGCTCGCTCGTCATCGTCACGCTTTGGCCATCCGCTCCCGCGGCGCCTGTCGTTCCGGTAGCGCCTGTGAGGCCCGTTGCACCGGTCGCTCCGGTGGCTCCAGTCGCACCAGCAGCGCCGGCAGCACCCGTCGCTCCCGTGGCCCCCGTTGCACCTGTGGCACCGGTCGCCCCATTGCAGACGTAGGTCACCGTGCCGGAGCCCACTTGCAGCTTGGCTCCACCATTGGTGCAGTTCGAGCCCGCAGACTCGGTGCTGACTGTCACGCTCTGCCCATCGACGCCATTGGTGCCATTGGCCCCATCTGTGCCGGTCGCTCCGTTGCACACATAGGTCACTGGGCCCATTCCCACTTGCAGCTTTTCGCCACCGCTCGGGCAGTTCACTCCAGCCGGTTCCTCTGTCATCGTTACGCTCTGACCATTGGATCCGGTCGCACCGGTCGCTCCCGTTGCCCCGGCGGCTCCGTTGCACACGTAGGTCGGAGTTCCCGAGCCAACTTGCAACATCGCGCCACCGTTCGTGCAGTTAGCACCTGACGATTCTCCGGTCACAGAGACGCTTTGGCCATCCACGCCGTTGGTTCCATTCGCACCCGTGGCACCGGTCGCACCGGTCAATCCATTGCACACGTAGGTCAACGGACCCGCGCCCACTTGCAGTCTCTCGCCACCATTGGGGCAGTTACTCCCCGCCGGCTCTGAGGTCATCGCTACGCTCTGCCCGGCGGCTCCCGTCGCACCCGTTGTACCCGTCGCACCATTGCATACGTACGTGATTGCACCCGACCCGACTTGCAGCATCGCACCACCGTTGATGCAATTCTGGCCAGCCGGCTCAGTCGACAGTGAGACACTTTGCCCGTTCGCACCATTGGCACCGCTGGCTCCATTGCATACGTACGCGACGGGCCCTGACCCGACTTGCATCTTCTGTCCGCCGTTGGCGCAATTGGAGCCCAGTGGCTCCACGGACATTGTTACGTTCTGGCCATTCGCACCTGCCGCACCCGTCGCGCCAGTCGCGCCATTGCACACGTAGGTCGCTGCACCAGATCCCACTTGCAACTTTGCGCCACCGTAGATGCAGTTGACACCCGCCGGTTCGTTGGATACCGACACGCTCTCGCCATCGAGTCCGTCGGTTCCATTCGTGCCGTTTATGCCGGCAGTCCCATTCGACCCATTGCATATGTAGGTGACGGGTCCTGTCCCGACCTGAAGTTTCTGTCCGCCGTCCGCGCAATTGGTCCCGGGGGGTTCGTCGGTCATCGTTACGCTTTGGCCATCCGCTCCAGTTGCTCCGGCAGCCCCCGTCGCTCCAGTGGCCCCGGTCGCTCCGGTAGCCCCCGTGGCACCAGGGGCTCCGTTGCACACGAAGGTTGGGGAGCTGGCCCCCACTTGCAGCATCGCTCCGCCGTACGCGCAGTTGGCGCCAGCAGGTTCATTCGTTATGGCCACGCTCTGGCCATCGACTCCATTCGTGCCGCTACTACCGCTTGCGCCATTGCATACGTAGGTTACAGGGCCGCTGCCAACCTGCAATTTTTGGCCGCCGTTAGGGCAATTGACTCCCGGAGCCTCGCTGACCATCGTGACGCTCTGGCCATCCACGCCCGCTACCCCAGCGGCCCCAG
>Ga0182030_10017219_pt1 | contig 13973 bp, 10 predicted proteins | sample 812S3MmetaG_FD_121299 | JGI IMG/M metagenome (GOLD analysis project Ga0182030, IMG submission 121299) | Permafrost microbial communities from Stordalen Mire, Sweden - 812S3M metaG (Illumina Assembly) | ecosystem: Environmental > Terrestrial > Soil > Wetlands > Permafrost | place: Sweden...
CGGATCGACCACGCCAGTTTCGTCAATACGCCGGCGAACGATCTCGATCGACTGCTGAACGGCGGCCGAGGCGCGGGCGTGAAGCGCGACCGGCGATAATGTCATCGTGATCGTGCCGTCCGGTGAGGAAACGATATCGAGATCCGGTGCGTTGTTCGGCCCTTCCCGCTGCACCAACGGCGCCAGCGCGGTCATCGCGGCATCAGTCTTCGCGGGATCGCGCAGGCGCAGCACGATGCGGTTCTGGTCAAGCTGCGCTTCCAGGATCTGGTAGAAGATCGCGCCCGGCCGCAAGGCCTGGCGGGCGGCATCGACGAGACTGTCAAGCCGCTCCTTGATGACGGCCTTCATATCGACCTCCATCAGCAGGTAACTGCCGCCCTTGAGATCGAGGCCGAGATGCACCGTGCGCCACGGCATCCATGAAGCCGGCGCGGGAAACAGGTTGGGCAGGCTGACCAGCAGCCCGAGCAAACAGACGCCGAGGATGGCGGCAGCCTTCAGGCGGCTGAAATACATCATGATCCTAAGCGACTGGCTCCCTGTGACGGGCGCCCCTATGCGCCAGGCGGTTCACCGTTGTCCAGGGGGAAGCCCGCCGGAGAGCGCGTTGATGTCAAGGAAACAGCTTCCCTGGATCCCGTAACGGAACCTCCAGATGCTCGACGACCTGGCCGGTTTCGGCGACGATCATTTCCGCCACCAGATGGCGGTGACAGTGCCGGTGGTCGCGCTCGAAACACAGCAGGCAGCAGCGTCGTTCCACCGTGAGGGCTTTTGCTTCGGCCAGCGCGTGCGCTGCCTCCGGGCTTTTCATGTGGGCGTTGAAGATCGGTACCATGCGCTCGGGATGACCGGCCCGGACGGCGTCGCGGCCGGGTTTCGGGGTGCCGAGACGCTGCAAATGGACGTAGCCGATACCCACCTGATCCAGGCTGGCGGCAAGCTGGCGCTTCGAGAAGCCCGATTTCCGGGACGTCGCCACGGCTCGCACGTCGATCAGCAGACGGACATTGGCGTCCTTCAAAGTGGTCAGCACGCCGTCTATCGTGCAGCCCTCGTATCCGATGGTCAGCAGATCCGGCGGCATGGATCAGCCATGGGCCAGCCAGTCCTCGATCAGGCGCCGGGCGATACTGTCGGCGCGCGGCAACTGAAAGCCGTGCTGGTCGCAGTGCCGCATCTGGTCGCGGCTGAACCAACGGGCGTCCTTTAGTTCTTCCGGGTCGATCGTGATCTCCTCGGTCAGTGCCTCCGCGTAGAAACCGAGCATGATGTTGCCCGGAAACGGCCAGGGCTGGCTGGAGTGGTAGTGCACGTCGCCGCAGGTCACGCCGACTTCTTCCAGCACTTCGCGCCGGACAGCCTCTTCCAGAGTTTCGCCGGGTTCGACGAAGCCGGCCAGGGTCGAATACATCGTCGCCCGCGGGAACCGGGTGGAATGGCCGAGCACCGCCCTGTCGCCCTGATGCACCAGCATGATGACGGCGGGGTCAGTGCGGGGGAAATGCTGAGCGTCGCAGGCGGTGCATTGCATCATGTGGCCCGAGGATTTGATCGCGCAGACGCCGCCGCACACACCGCAGAACCGATGCCGCGCGCGCCAGTGCATCAGGCCTCGCGCGTGCGCCAGCACGGATGCCTCGGGCTTCGGCACGCCCCACCCCACCGAACGAAGATCGACAAAGGTTCCGACGGTCTCCGGCAGCAAGGGGACCGGGTCGTCCGCGGTGCTGATGTCGATCGCGAACACCGCCTTGTCTTTGAGCAGTCCCAGAAACGCCCATGGGCCATTACTCATCCGCAATCGATTGGCGGCCTCGCCGGAGATGTAGACCGCTTCCGGTGTGCCGCTATCCATGCCGGTGACGAGATTGCGATTGCGCCAAACGGGAACGAACAGGCTCTCCGGGTCGCGCAGTTGCTGCTCGATCCATTCGTGGTCCTCCCGCCGCACGCCGATGCGGTCGAGTGGCGAGGAGGAATACACGTTGGGACGACTGGCCAGGATCAAGGTCACGGGGCTGCGCTCACTGTTCGGGATCGATTGCGGACGGGACCGTGCCACGCGGTGGTTCCCGGGGCAACTGAGTGGCGCGCGGCCGGACAGAGCGGCGGCCTGGCCCGGCTGACCGGAGAAAGATGGCGCCGGCGGTTCGTTCTGTTAACGAGACCGCCAGCGCCATTCCTCAGTCGTCAGTTCCCGGCACGACCTTCAGTCCGTCCGTGCAACGTTCAGCGGACGAAACCTTCCAGTTCGTCCTGAGCCCAGTCCACAACCTGTTTGATTGACTGGCCGCTTTGCAGCTTGGCGAACATCGTCGGTAGCGTGCCTCGGTTGTATACCTGCACCGCGATCTCGGGCGGCGCCGGAGCGACGGCGATGTGCGAAACCTGGTTGTGCGACTTACGAATTGGATAGTGATACACGGTCCCTTTTGGTGGCGAGACGTCATCCCAGATCTTGAAGTCGGTCATGCTGGTGAAAGGTGGCACATCGTAACCAAGCACGACCGAGCAACGTGCCTCGACGTTGTCTCGCTGTGACAGGAACTCAATCAGTTCCTTGCCGGCGGACTTATTGGGCGAGAAGTTCCACACACCCCATGAGAACGCGCCCATCGGCAGGAAGCGCCCTTTGGGTCCCTTCGGCGCCGGGAAGGTCCAACAATCTTCGGCGACTTTTGGAGCATCGCGGCGGGCGACCGCCCAGGCTGACGGAGGGTTCCAAATGAGGGCGGATTGGCCGGAAATGAGGGCGCGGTTGTTTGACGCGTCGTCGTAGCTGACCGCGTCCGCCGGCAGCACTTTCACCAGTTGCCGCGCGTATTCCAGAACCTGGCGCACCGCGTCGCTCCTGACGGTGATATCGCCTTTGGCGGTGACGACTTCAGCGCCATAAGCGGCGAAGATGGCACCGGCGGTATCGACTGAATCCGCGGTCGTTCCAAGTCCGATCCCGAACGTCATTTTCGCCTTGTGACAAGCCTCGGCCGCCTTGAGCATCGTGTCGTAAGTCCAGTTTTCCGCGTCGGGCGTCGCATCGGCGGAGGGTGGGTACATCTTCACAATGTCCAGACCGGCGACTTCCTTTAATACGGAGATGCGGCCGCACGGTCCCTTGTTTTGATTGCCCGCGCTGGCGGGCACCGCACGCCAGGTACCCTTGCTCTTGAACAAGTATTCGCTGGCTTCGGCGACAGGGCCGTATTGACCGATCAGACGTTTCATCACGTCATCGATCGGCTCCAGATCGTCGATGTGATTTTGCACCTCCCATCCCGGGAACTGCTGGACATCGTGACCTGTCTTGGCCTGCGCTTCGGCGGCGATGGTCAGGATGTTCTTGGAACCGACCGAGGTGACGAAGTCGGCTTGCACATCGACCTGATGCTTCGCGCCCCATTCGGCACATTGCTTTTTCATCACTTCGTTGCCCTCGGGAACCCAGTGATCCCAGAAAGCGATGGATACTTTGCCGGCGGCGTGACCGGTGCGGATGTGCACCAGCGGTAAGACGGCCCCGATCGCGGCCGTCTTGAGCGCGGCACGGCGGGTGAGGCGATATTTATGGGTCATGGCGTTTTCTCCACGGCGCCGGACCACGACGGCTCGGCTGCGGAGATTTTACCGGGGTCGGGGAATGGGGGCAAACAGAGGGCCGATCCGCCTGGTGGCGGGTCAAAGAAAAACTGATATTGCAACGGAATGTTACCGGGTCAGCTTAAATAACGCCACGCCGTCACGGCTCGGCGGAGCCATGACGGCGCAGATCGGCAACTAAACGTCCAGATTGGCGACCTTCAACGCATTGCCGACGATGAACTCCCGGCGCGGCTCCACCACGTCGCCCATCAAAGTGCTAAACACCTGGGCCGCGTCCTCGGAATCACCCACCTTGACCTGCAGCATGGACCGCGCCGCCGGATCCAGCGTCGTCTCCCAAAGCTGATCCGGGTTCATTTCGCCCAGTCCCTTAAACCGCTGGATGCTCAATCCGCGACGGCCCTGACTGATGATTCGCTCGAACGTCGAAGCCGGGCCCGCCACTTCAACCGTCTGCTGATCCAATTTCAAGGTCGCCGGCGAGCCGAACCGATGGGCCAGAGTTTCCGCGCGCTCCGCCAGCCAGTGCACTTCGGCGCTGCGCAACGCGACGGCTTCCAGGCTGTGTTTCTCGACAACGCCGCGAACCGTCCGCGATAATGTCAGACCATTATCCGCGCTGACGATCCAGCCGCGCTCGGTAGGTAGTGACACGGCGTTCAGGCGTGACGCGAGCATTGGCGCGTTGGCCGTGGCGCGCACCCGGTCCGAGGTCAACACACCGGCGATCGCCGCCTGTTCCAGGAGAGCGATCGGAATGGCCGGCGCCAGACGCCGCAAATGCAGGGTCGCCTCCCGCAGCAGGCGCACCTCGCGGCGCAGCTCGTCGCCTTCCAGGACAACGCCGTCGGGATAGCTCAGCCGAGCGTTGGCCAGCGCCTTGTCCAGCAGGAATGTCTCAAGTCCGTCGTCGTCCTTCAAGTACCGCTCATCGTTGCCCCGCTTGGCGCGGTACAGCGGTGGTTGGGCGATGAACAAGTGGCCGCGTTCGATCAGTTCGCGCATTTGCCGGAAGAAAAACGTCAGCAGCAGTGTGCGGATATGTGACCCGTCCACGTCGGCGTCGGTCATGATCACGATACGGTGGTAGCGCAGTTTTCCGGCGTCGAAACCGCCCTGATCGACCGGCCCCTGACCGATCCCGGTACCAAGCGCGGTAATCAGCGTGCCGATTTCCTGCGAGCCGAGCATCCGGTCGAAGCGCGCGCGCTCCACGTTCAGGATCTTGCCCTTCAGCGGCAGGATCGCCTGAAACTTGCGATCGCGCCCCTGCTTGGCCGAGCCACCCGCGCTGTCACCCTCGACGATGAAGATTTCGCACTTAGCCGGATCCCGTTCCTGGCAATCGGCAAGTTTCCCCGGCAGTGTCGAGACGTCCAGCACGCCTTTGCGCCGTGTCAATTCGCGTGCCTTTCGCGCCGCCTCACGCGCCGCGGCGGCGTCCATCACCTTCTGGATGATGCCCTTGGCTTCTTTCGGGTGCGTTTCGAACCAATGTGACACCGAGTCAGCGACCGCCGCCTGCACCACCGGCGATACCTCGGAGCTGACCAGCTTGTCCTTGGTCTGCGAGGAGAATTTCGGATCCGGAACTTTCACCGACAGGACCGCGGTCATGCCCTCGCGCATGTCCTCACCCACCAAAGCGAGACTGTCTTTCTTGCCCATGCCCTCCGCGTATTTGGACACGACACGCGTCAGCGCCTGACGGAAACCCGCGAGATGCGTGCCGCCGTCTCGTTGCGGAATGTTGTTGGTGAAGCACAACATCGTTTCATGGAAGCTATCATTCCACGACAACGCGAATTCCACGCGAATGCCGGGCTGCTCCGCCGGGGCGCGCAAACTGATCGGGGGCGTGAAAACGGGAGTCTTCGACCGGTCGAGCCACTCGACGAACGCGACCAGACCGCCATCGTAGCGCATGACGCTTTCCACGGCCGGAGAATGACGTTCATCGCGCAGAACGATGGTCATGCCGGAGTTCAGGAAGGCCAGTTCCCGCAACCGCCGCTCCAACAGAGCGAACTCGAACTCGGTCCGGGTAAAAGTCCCGGGACTGGGCTTGAACGTGACTTCGGTGCCGTTGTGGTGCTCAGGGTCGGGGGCGATGACGGTTAATGGTTCGACGGTGTCGCCGTGGCGAAAGCGGATGCGATGCTCCACCCCGTGACGCCAGATGCGGACCTCCATCCGTTCCGACAACGCGTTGACCACGGCGGCGCCGACGCCATGCAGACCGCCGGAGACCTTGTACGAGTTCTGGTTGAACTTGCCGCCGGCATGCAGGCGGGTGAGCACGACCTCGGCCGCCGAGATGCCCTCTTCCAGGTGAATATCCGTCGGGATGCCACGGCCGTCGTCGCGCACGGTGACGCTGCCGTCGCCGTTCAGGGTCAGCTCAACCTTCGTGGCGTATCCGGCCTGCACCTCATCCACCGCGTTGTCGATGATTTCGAACGCCATGTGATGCAGGCCCGAGCCATCGTCGGTGTCACCGATATACATGCCCGGGCGGCGGCGGACGGCGTCCAGCCCCTTCAGGACGGAGATCGACGCGGCGTCGTAGGCATCGCCGTCTTCAGGGCCGTTTTCTGGCCCGTTCTGGGGCGCGGAATCGGGGGGTGTTCCGGCGTTGTCTGACATGCCGACGAGGGACTCCTGATCGTGTTCTGAGTACTATAGACTCTTAGCACGTATCGCCGTCGGAGGACAGAGCGGATGGTGTTAAAAACCCCGGCTCCCGACGCAGGTTCCCGCCTTCCGCGCGCCAGGCCTCGGCCTGATCGGCCAACGGCAGGAACGTCTCAGCGTCGGTACCCGTCATTATGATCTGGGCTGGCGAGTCGCGGAGCGCCCGAAACAACCCGACGCGCCGATCCTCGTCCAGATGCACCGCCGGTTCGTCCAGCAGCAGCAAAGGCGCGAACCCCCTCGCCTCGGCGATCAGACGGGCATGAGACAGGATCAGCCCGATCAGCAGGGTCTTTTGCTCCCCTGTGCTGGCGAGGCCCGCTTCAGTTCGGGATTCCAGATCCGTGAGGGTCATGTCGGCTCGGTGTGCTCCCACGGCGGCGGAGCCGGCTGCGGCGTCGCGGGAGCGGTTCGCGGCAAGCCTGGCGCGCAACCAATCCTCCGCCTCCAATGCCGGTGAAATCGCCAACCGGTCCGCGATCTGGCAGAAAAGCCCGATGCGAGCCGCCGGAAATCCAGGATCACGGCGCCCACTCGACGTGGTGTCGGCGCTCAGCGCCATGTCATTCAGGCGCCGTACCAGGGCGATTCGAGCCGCCGTGGCCGCCACGCCATGGCGTGCCATCGCATCCTCCAGGCCGGCCAGCCAGGCCGGCTCCGCGCGCCCCTCCGCCAGCAAGCGGTTGCGTTGGGTCATCGCCCCGTCATGCGCCGCGACCTCCCGCGCGTGGCCGGCATCCAAAGCCCAGACCAAACGGTCCAGGAAGCGGCGGCGGCCCGATGCACCCTCCTGGAACAGGCGGTCCATCCTCGGCGTGAGCCAAACCGCCGCGGCCCGGTTGGCGACTTCCGCCTGGTTGCGCGGGGTAGCGCCATCGAGCCGGAATACGCGCCGGTCGCTGGCACCATCCGGCGCGGTGCCGGTGCCAATATCCGCCTCCCCCAGGATGGTCGAGAAGCGTCCCGCGACAGCCCAGATGCCTGGGCCGCCGCGACGCGGGAGATCGGCGGGACGAGCGCCACGCAGGCCTCGGCCGGGGACCAGAAGCGACACGGCTTCCAGCAAGTTGGTCTTGCCGGAGCCATTCGGTCCGACCAGCACGCTGATCGGCGCTCGCGGACACCAGGTCAGCGACGCGTAATTCCGGAAATCGGTCAGGATCAGACGATGCAGGCGAAGCACGCGACGAACATGGCAGCGGACCCGGGGCGGCGAAAGGGCTGATCTCTCTGGTGTCCATGTGTGGCCGGGCAACGACCTGAGAGAAAATATCGCACCTGACGAGCCCCGGGGGGCGCTACCGGCTCGGGTTGCAGTGGTGTGGACATCTCGATTAAGAAATCTAAGTATTACAGTAACTTTCAGGCAGTTGTGACCACGGAGATTTATGTTTTAATGAACCAAAATCAATCAATCGCAATAGCCCGGCCGCACCGCACAATCCAAATGCCCTGAACTTAAAGTCTTGCCTCTTCTCGATTGAGCCTCTATTGGAACTGCATGCAAACGAGACGCCCCATGACGGGACGCCACCGGATGCGTTCACTTATGTTGTCCTTCGCCATGCTTTCGGCGACTGGCTTCAGCGCCTCCGTATGGGCAAAGAACGCGGATGACGCGGTCGATCAAACCGCCATGGCGATCCCTCGCATAGGCATGCCCGGCGCGCGTAGCGTCGCTTTGCCCCAACCTCTCTCCCCTGGTGACGTCGCCCGGGTCCGGCGTGTGTTCACGCTGCAACGGGCCGGTTCGGTCACCGAGGCAACCCATGAGATGGAGGGTCTGGAAAGCGACCTTCTGCGCGGGTCCATCCTCGCCGATCGCTACCTCGACACCGCTTATCTCCCGGACGCGGCGGAGCTTTCCGCCTGGCTCGCGCGGTTCGGCGATCAACCGGACGCTCCGGCGATCCGCGCCTTGCTGGAAACAGTGACACAGCCAATGAACCAGTCGCCGGCCCGGTCGCCTGGCTCGGCGGCAAAAGCCAGCCATGGGCAAAAGGCGACCCCAGGCATCTCGGCGCGCACTCTTCTGGTGCAGAACGAGGATCAGGCCGCGGTCGATGCCGCGCGGGCCCTGCTTTCCGGCAACCCACCGGCGGCGAGGGTCGCTGATTCCCTGTTTTCGGGCGGTGTGGCAGCATGGCGGCTGAACGACTTCACGGCCGCTCGTCCGCTTTTCGAGGCCGCCTGGGAAGCCAGCGATACCCCCGCCGCGCGCGCCGCTTCGGCGTTCTGGATCGCCCGCGTGGCGGACAAGACGCATGATCGTGGCGGGCGGGTGTTCTGGTTGCGACGAGCCGCGAAGGAAACGGACACGTTTTACGGCCCGATCGCCCGCCACGCGCTGAACCCGATCATTCCCTGCCTGCCAATGCCGTCCACCACGCGGCCCGTGGTGAGCAACGCGGACGTCGATTCGCTCATGGCGACCGCCGCGGGCCGCCGGAGCTTCGCACTGCTGCAGATCGGCGAGCGGGACCGGGCCGAGGCCGAGTTGCGCGTCCTGTGGCTCGACTCCGGACCGAAACCGGCTCTGGGACGCTCGCTGATCCTGGTGGCGAAGGCGGTCGGTCTGGACGAGTTCGCGGACGAACTTCGCAGCGAGTCGGACGCCGCTGAAGCCGCTTTGGGAAAGTTCGAATTACCCTTACTGAGGCCAACCGGTGGATTCCGCATGGATCCGGCCTTCGTCTACGCCGTGGTCCGGCACGAATCGAATTTTCAGCCACTCGCCGTTTCGCCTGTCGGCGCGCGTGGGCTGATGCAGGTCATGCCGGCCACCGCGGTCAGTATCGGGGCGATCGGCGACGGGCAAACCGACCGGCTCAACGATCCATCGACCAATCTGGCGATCGGGCAACGCTATTTGATTCAGTTGGGTGACAATCCGTTGGTTGGAGACGACCTCCTGCGGTTGATCGCGGCCTATGGACAGGGCCCCACTGGAATGAACCGGTGGGCCGAGGCCATCCGTTCCAATGGCGATCCATTCTTGTTTCTGGAGGCGACCCCAAGTCCGTTCATGCGCCAGTTCGTCGAAGACGTGCTGGTGTTCCATTGGCAATACGCGTCGGCGATGCGGTTGCGAGCCAGCAGCCTGGATGACCTCGCCGCTGGAATTTATCCGCGGTTCTCGCCAATTAAAGCGGTGCCCGGCGGAATGAGAGCCCGGCCGGAGACCTGTCCCGCCCCGGCCTTGAAAGGCTGATCCTCGGCGCCCCCGGCGCTCCGACGGCCACGGCTGAAATCAAACAAGTGTCAGGAACGCGCGGAGGCTGGTATCGTGCGGTACGGTGGCGCGTCGAACACGCGAGGTGCGTGACCAACGGCTGGGCGATCCAAGGCGGTTCACCGGGCAAATTCGCGCGATGCCGCCGCTGCCAGGGGGCCTTCAGGAACGGACCGTCTGATGCGATCGAGTGAAACCATGCCGGCCGCCGCCAGGATCGACGCCCTGGACACAAGTATCTTCGCCATTCAACCGGGCCATTATGCCGATCGCACCTCATTTCTGCGCGTGCAACGATTGGTGCGAACGTTGAAGCCGGGATACGTCTATCTGGAGATTGGGTCAGACCTCGGCGCGTCCCTGCTGCCGCACCTGCTCGATCCAAACTGCCGCGCGCTGATGTCGTTCGATCCCAGGCCGGAACAGCAACCGGACGAACGTGGCGTGGACTACCACTACGCGGGCAACTCCACGAAACGTATGTTGGATGAGCTTGCCAAACGCGCGGGTCCAGAGGAAATCGCCAAACTGGTCACCATCGATGCCGATATCTCAGCGGCGGGGGTAATCCCACCAGAAGCCCGCCCCGATCTGGTTCTGATCGATGCCGAACACACGAACGTGGCGGCGTTTTCAGATTTCATGGCCGTTCTGCCGCTGATCGCGGACGACGCGCTGATCACGTTTCATGACGCGAACCTGATCAGCGACGCACTACAAATTATCGAACGGTTGTTGGTTCAAAGACAAACTCGCCACAGCATGGTGATCTTGCCAAGCTGCGTGGCGGTCTTTGGGTTTGGCGCATTCGTCGATCTGGTGGAGGCCGACCTGGCGCCGCATGGCGAGGCGAAGGAGGAATACTTCGCGGCGGCCCGTCGTCAGAGACACGCGGCGATCGCCGACGCCGTCATTGGCCGGACGGAAGGACTGCGAGCTCCTGATATCACCGGGCTTCGAGCCTGGACCGAGCATGTCGAACAACAATCAGAGGTCGCGAAAACGCTGGTCGCTCTCGCGGCCGAGCGGGAGATCGCACAGTGCGCGGAAATTGTCCGCTTGCGCCAAGCGATCGAGCAGCTGGGAAGGCAAGCGGACGTCATCATGGGCAGCACGTCATGGAAGATCACCGCTCCGGTCCGCGCCGCCGGCCGGCTGCTCAAAGGACAGCGCGTGTGACCTGGTCGGACCCGATCGACTCGGACAAAGACTACTGGCATCGATACAGCGGATTCTACCAACGCCATTTCGCGACGCTCGGCCGTGTGTCGTGCATTCTGGAATACGGCGTGTTCAAGGGCGCCTCCATCGCCTGGTCCCGGCGCATGTTTCCGGAAGCCGAGATTTTTGGTGTGGACATTCTGCCACCGCGCCCGGAGTGGCCCGCCGGTCCGGGGATCACCTATCTTACCGCGGATCAGGGCGATCGGGCCGGGATCGCCGGCATGCTGCGAAACCTGAACCATGTCTTCGATCTCGTGATCGAGGATGGCAGCCATATTCCACAACATCAGGCCATTTGCCTCGCCGAGACATTTCCACTGGTGCGACCGGGCGGTCTTTATGTTTTGGAAGATTTGCAGACATCGCACGCGCGGCACTCAATTTATCAGGAGAATTGCGCTCCTGGGACCCCGAACGCTTTGCACCTGCTGCTGATGATCGAGCGGTCGCGCGCCATGGGTCAATCGATATCGTTGAATGACATCGGGCGGTTGGCCGCGAACGGGTTGTTCACGACCGCCGACATCCAGCGGCTGGATGAGATGATATCGAATGTCGAGATATTTCATCGCGCCACGCTGCCGCTGCGTTGTTACGCCTGCGGCGGCGACACGTTCGATCCGGTGGCGCTGGTTTGCGCGTGCGGCATCGATCTCGATGTCATGGGGCTCGACTCGGTGACGGCGGTGCTGCGGCGCGCGATGCCGTCCGCCACGGCGCCACGGCCTGGCCTGGTGCGCAGACTTTTCGGCCAATAACGCGCGCGCGGGCCGGGCGCTGGCGAGCACCCTTCGCATCAGGTAATCGGATGGGAACCATTCGAGGAGAGATCGCATGACCCTCAAGGACAAAGTCGCCGTCGTGACCGGCGCGAGCGGTGGCATCGGCGCCGCGACCGCGCATCGGTTGGCGGAAGCCGGCGCGCGGGTGATTGTTGGATACAATGGGAAGTCTGCTCAGGCCGGGGAAATCGCAGGGGGTTTGCCTGGGACGGGGCATCGCGCGATGCGCATCCCCATGTTGGAAACCAATGTCATCCGTGAGGTCGCGGCAACGGTGGCGCGGGACTTCGGCCGCTGCGACGTGCTTGTGAACTCGGCGGGCTTCACGCGCATGGTGCCGCATCACGATCTGGAGGCGCTGGACGACGAGCTGATCGACGCGATTTTCGCCGCCAACGTACGAGGACCATTCGCGACGGTGCGCGCTTTCGCGCCGCTGATGAAACAGTCCGGAGACGCGGTCATCGTGAACGTTTCCTCGGTCGCGGCGATAACCGGATCGGGCAGCAATATCGCCTATGGCGGATCGAAAGCCGCGTTGGATACGATGGCCCTGTCGCTCGCGCGCGTATTGGGCCCGGAGATCAGGGTGCTGACGGTGTCGCCGGCCGCCGTGGATACCGCGTTCGTGCCGGGCCGGACGACGGCGATGGTGGAAAGGGTGGCCGCGACCACGCCGTTAAAGCGTGTGGTGCGGGCCGATGAGGTCGCGCTGGCGATCATGGCGGCGATAACCCACCTGACATCGAGCACGGGCATCGTCATTCCGGTGGACGGTGGTAAATTGGTTGGGTGACGCGGCCCTCGTCGGACGCCAAGGTCTTTGTCCGCGTGGCGGGTCACGCTCGTAACAGATGACGGCGAAGCTTTGGCAAGTACTGGCGCACGAACACGCGGGCGGAGCCGCTGAGTTGCTCGATCTCCTGGCTGGTCTCCGTGAGTCGGTCTCGGGTCTGATCAAGTTGACGTCTCGTTTCGTCGAGGTCGGCGCAGGTCACGCCCAATACGTGCCTCGCCGCGGTCAACGCCGCGATCGTTTCATTCAACTCACCGCGCGCCGCGGCCAACTCGTCGCGTGTCGTGGCCCAACCAAGAGTAGATCTTCGTCCCGCCTCAGTCCGCTCACGCAGTTGGGCTTCGGTTGCCCGAAGCTGGACCAGCATCGCTTGCCGCTCCAGATGTGTTTTGTCGCCGGTATCGCCGCGCTGACTCGCGGTCTCGGCCGCCGGGATCAGCATCGTTTCACGCAATCGTGATCGCGGCTCTGATTCGGCCCGCTCGTCGTGGCCCGCGCCGCTGTTACGAACCGGCGGTGGTCCGGTCGCCGGAACGAGAGTTCCTTGCGCGGCCGCGAGCATCGCCGCTCCATCCAGACCACGTTCGGATTCCCAGGATTTCAGGCGGTCCACCATGTCATAAATCGCGCGCAACAACGCGACCGCGACAGGATAATCGTTCCGGTCGGACGCCGCGGTTCGTCGCATCCAATGGTCAATCCGGTCATGAGAAAATTTGATCAGACAGTCGCTTGTTCCGTCGGCCTGAACGCGATCCGGCCGACTGGTGTAACGATTGGTCCGTTCGATCCAACTCGCCACATCTTGATAAGACAAGTGATGGATGCAGACACCGCTCTCGACCGGAATATCGACGATACGATCGGATTGCGGCGCGACACCGCCATGCACGGTCGGGATGAATTCGATCGCCCCTCTTCGGAACAGGCACTGGCGAGTCTCCGGCCAATAATAGGCTCGCTCGTCATGCTCACCTAGAATGTAATGCCGGTACGGAATCGTGTAGATATCCGTGTCGGCCGCCGCCAGGGTGTCCCGCAAATAAAGCTCCGCCGCTGGCGAGAGAATCTCGTCGTCATCGAGATACAAAATCCACTCATGCGAGCACAGCGATAACGCGAAAGCGCGAGTCTCTTCGACGGTTGGCGACCACGGCACGATCTCGACCCGATCCGCGTGTCGCGCGGCGATGGCGACCGAATTGTCGGTCGAAGACTTGTCGATAACGATCAGTTCGTCCGCGAACGACAACGCGCGAAGGCAGGTTTCGAGCAGCGACGCGCGATTATAGGTGATGACGAACACGCTGAGTTTTTCTCGCATGAGCGTTCCCCGATCCGATCGATGACGAGCCGGATTGTAGGCGCCATTTGTTAACGATCCGCTGATGGCCTGCTACGCGAATATTTCCGGCCGACCCGGGATGGATGACCTCGCGCGATCGGGCCGCCGGCCGGGAGGACCAGCGGGAGGCTGTCTAAGTCGCGGTAGGGACACCCATTACTGGGCGCCCCTCGCACAGAACCGTACGCGCGGAATTCCCGCATACGGCTCCCACCTCGGGTGTTTGACGCGGAAGCGCACAGAAGGCCAGGGATGGGATATCCGGGGTTTGGGCAGCCAGCGATTCGCCAGCCG
>Ga0182030_10017220_pt1 | contig 13972 bp, 9 predicted proteins | sample 812S3MmetaG_FD_121299 | JGI IMG/M metagenome (GOLD analysis project Ga0182030, IMG submission 121299) | Permafrost microbial communities from Stordalen Mire, Sweden - 812S3M metaG (Illumina Assembly) | ecosystem: Environmental > Terrestrial > Soil > Wetlands > Permafrost | place: Sweden...
CAACGGGGACGCGGATGACAACGGCGCCAGCACGGACCCGGTTTGTTGGTGGTGAGCCGGCGGGCGGCATCTCGCCTGAAATGCCCGTCACTGATTTAATTCGAATTCGGGTTGACTGAACGATAATGAGTGTCCTTATTGAAACGGCGGCGACATTCGAACGCGACCTCAATCCAAATCAACGACGGAATGCGGCGGCCGGATGGATCTCCTGACACGCTTCATCCGCCTCCACATCTTTCACCCGGCACCCAAAGAACCCTGGGTGGGTTGCCGCGCCTGGTTCGCGAAGCCAAGTGGAATTCGTTGAGCCATGAATCTTTTTTCCACCACGCTTGTTGTGTTGACAATGCTTGCGCCGTCCTTGCGCGCTCAACCGACCAACACGCCCGCCACCTCAAGCAGGCCTCAGACTGCGGTTCCCTTGCCGACCGTCACCGTCATTGGCAGAACCAATGGGGGGTCTTTAACTTCCCCGCCACTAAGCGAGGCGGCCCGGAAAAAGAAGGAAGTTCCCGGCGGCTTCACAATTCAAGGTGTTGACGACCTTGGCAGGAGCCGCGCATCCAGCTTGGATGATCTGCTCCAGAACGCACCCGGCGTTATTATGCTTTCGGAGAATGAGGCCGAAGTGAGCAAGATTTACATCCGCGGCTACGGCGTGATTCAGGAGGATGAGCCGGGTAGTGCGCAGTATTTGATCGATGGCCTGACCCTGAATCTGGGCGACGGCGAAATGATGATAGAAGACCTGGATGTCGGGACGTTTAAGTATGCCGAGATTTATCGCGGCGCGAACGCTCTTCAATATGGCGCCCTGGGTTTGGGGGGCGCCGTCAATTTTGTGCCGTTTACTGGTTACGATGCGTCGCCGTTGACCGTCAAATTGGAGGGCGGCAGTTTTGGCTTCATGCGCGGCCAAGTCTCCACCGGCGGCGTGGATGGCAAGTGGGATTATTACTTCTCCGTTTCCGCCCGTTACCGCGACGGTTGGCGCGACCACAGCGAGGAAAGCACCGAATACCTCTTTAGCGATCTCGGCTACAAGTTCAGCGACTGCGCTGAAAACCGATTTTATGTCATCGTGGACCAGACAGACCGGGAACTGCCGGGTGCACTGACTCTTCAACAAATGGAACAGGACCCGAAAAAGGCCCAACCGCTGGCCGAATCCCAGGACTGGCGCAAGGATTGGTAAAACTTTCGCTTGGCCGACAAACTGAGCTACAAAACCGACTCTGAGGAGGCGGACGCCGGCTTTTATTGGTGGCATCGCAACGCCTACGAACCCCATATCTACATCCTCGGCAACACGCTCTCGGGCATCGGCGCATTCCATGCCGACGACCTCGGGGCTTTGTTCAATTCCACCACTCGCGGGGAACTCCTCGGCGGTGAGAACGTCCTGACCCTTGGATTCAATCCTACGATGGAGGGTGAAGAAGACGCATACTGCCAAAATTTAAACGGACACAAAGGCGCCCTCACCGGCGCCGATGGAGAATTGTCGCTCAACGGCGTGCTCTACGCGCAATGGCAGCATTACCTCACGGAGAAGTTTTCCCTGCTCGCGGGCGTTCAGGGCATCTACGCGCGGCGGCATTTCTCGGACTTTTTTCTCACTTCCGCTGACGGCGACCAATCGCGCAACCTGATCTATCGCGGCATCAATCCCAAGTTCGGCGCAATTTACGAATTGAACGACAAGGACCAATTATTCGCCAATTTCAGTCGCAGCGAGCAGCCTCCGTCGTTTGACGACATGGTTGCCTTTGACACCGGGCCTGATACCAGCCAGGTCTTGACGCCCCTGGGGATGGAAACGGCCTGGACGGCCGAAGTCGGCACGCGCGGCAAAAGTGACCGGGTAGAATGGGAGCTGGCCCTTTACCATTCGTGGGTCCGCCATGAGTTGGTGGATGTTTACAGCGCCGAATCGGACCTCGACCTGGGAAGCCTGAACGTTTCCCATTCCATGCATCAAGGTGTGGAGGCGGGCCTGGAGTATCAGTTGTTTGAATCAATGTTCACGCAAGGAAGCAAAACGCGCGCCGGAGATCGGTTAACCTTGCGCCAGGATTTCACCCTCACCGATGCGCGCTTCAGCCACGATCCCACTTTTGGAAACGACCGCATCGCCGGGATTCCGATTTACGACTATCAGGCGGAGTTGATGTACGAGTCGCCTCTCGGGTTCTACGCCGGGCCTAATTTGCACTGGATCATGACCCGCTTCCCAGTGGACAACGCCAACACACTCGACTGTCCGGCGTACGTCCTCTTAGGATTCCGGGCCGGGATGGAATTGGGCAAGGGCTTCTCCATTTTCGTTGACGCGCGAAATTTATTAGACCAGCGGTACGCTTCCTCGGTTGACCCGATCTCCAGTGCTTCCGCTTTTCAACCGGGTGTGGCAGTCTTCCACCCCGGTGACCCGCGCTCGTTCTACGGCGGCGTATCATGGAGGTGGTGAGTTGGGGGCAGCCATTTAGCCAGTGAGGTCGAGAGCGCGACGTTAAGGTGTGCCAGCGAGGAGCGAAGTTGCGCTCTGCCCTCCCCACCGCTTCGTGGAAGGCGGACAAGGAAACTTCGCTCGATACCCATTCCAAAAAGGATAAGTTGACCCCATGATAACTGCTATGCAACTGCGCGAACGGATGAATGAAACCCCGTTTCGCCCCTTCCGGATCACCCTATCCGATGGCAGGTCGTTTAACCCGAACTCCGAAATTGAAACCGGCAATCTGCCGCAATCTCTTGGGCATAAACGAATTGAAAAAATCCCGACAGACCACTCTGGGTATGCCTCGATTTTTTCGATTCGTTTCTGCTCCAATATCTTGCGTCATCTTGCCGGTTTGAATTTCGGAGTTCGGGTTTAACATTCCAAACCATGCTGTCGCTTTCGTCAAAAAGAATTCTGTCCTGATTGGTCTTGAGTTGGATGGTAATTCGTTCGCCGAAAAATATGTGGAATGTGCCATCCTCCACATCACGAGCAATGAGGATGGCGTAACCGCGCCGACAGGCCCTTAGTTTTCAGCCCCAGACTTCGGACTTGCGCAGTTGGGAGAGGAGCAGTTGTTCGAGGGAAGTGTCGGAGGAGACGCTGAAGAAATTGATGCCCCGGCCTTGGCAGTATTCACGCAGGCGCTGGCAAAAATTGCGAACGGTTTGCTGGTAGGCTTTCAGCCGGAATTTTCCGAAGGTGATTTCCTGAAGGGCGCCAGTTTCGGAGTCCACGAGACGCAAATCGCCGTACGTGGACGGGTTGAGTTCTTCGGGGGCAAGTATCTGGATGGCGTTGACCTGGAAGCCGCGGCCTATGAGGGCGTTGAGGCCCGCCTCATATCCGGCGGGGTCCAGGAAATCGCTCAAAACGACGGCGACTCCCGCGCTTCGGGCGGCAATGGCCCCCCGCCGCAGGGCTTCGTTGAAGTTGACACTGCCGCGGGCGCTCAGGTTGGCGAGGTTTTGGAAGAATTGCATCGCCGATTTGCGCCCGCGCACCGCCCTCAAGCCGCCCCGGGCGGCTTGCTCGGCGCTGAGCGCGGCGGGGTCGAGGCCCGGAGCCTGGGAATCCAATTCAGGAAAGGGACAGACGGCAACCCGATCAAAGCCGCAGAGGGCGACGTAGCCGACGGCGGCGGCGACCTGGCGGGCGAAATCGAATTTGGGCGGGGCGCCGAAGGTCATGGATTCGCTGGCGTCAAGAAAAATGCGGACGGGCAGTTCGCGCTCCTCCTCGTAGAGCTTGAGGAAAAACTTGTCGAGGCGGCCGTAAAGATTCCAATCCAGGTAGCGGAAGTCATCGCCGGGGACGTAATTGCGATAGTCGGCGAATTCGACCGACTGGCCGCGGGTCTTGCTGCGACGTTCGCCGCGGGCGGTGGATTTGGCGCGGCGGGCGGCCAGGAGTTGAAATTGCTCGAGGCGGCGCAACAATTCGGGGGTGAGGAGGGCCGCGGGCATGTCAGGAATTTCGCATCTTCTGGACGAATCGTATTGTCAATAATTATTTCAAACCGCCACCGCCGCCTCTTTGGACACATCCTGCAGAATCTGCGCGATGATGTGGTCGGTGGTGATGCCTTCGGCTTCAGCCTCGAAATTCAGGATCAGCCGATGGCGCAGGGCGCCGGGGGCGACCGCCTGAATGTCGTCGTAGCTGACGTTGAAACGGCCCTGGGCCAGGGCGCGGACTTTGCCGGCGAGCATGAGGGTCTGGCCGCCGCGCGGGCTGCTGCCGAAGCGGAGGTACTGGTTGGTGATCGGGACAGCCGTGTCGGTCTTGGGATGGGTGGCCAGAATTAGCCGGACCGCGTAGTCCTTGACGTGGGAAGCGACCGGGACACCCCGGACGAGTTGCTGGAATTCGACGATCTGCTCCTTGGTGAGGATGCGGGAGATTTGGGGTTTGGCGTTTTCGGTCGTGCGTGTCAATACTTCAGTCAATTCCGGGCCGCTGGGGTAGCCGACGATGAGTTTGAAAAAAAAGCGGTCTAGCTGCGCCTCGGGGAGGGGGTAGGTGCCTTCCTGGTCAATCGGGTTTTGCGTGGCCAGGACAAAGAAGGGTTCGGCCAGTTTGCGGATTTCGCCGCCCGCCGTGACGCTCTTCTCCTGCATGGCTTCGAGCATGGCCGACTGGGTCTTGGGGGTGGCGCGGTTGATTTCATCCGCCAGGACCAAATGGGCGAAGATGGGGCCGCGCTGGAATTGGAACTCGCGTTTTCCACCGGACGTTTCCATGACCATGTTGGTGCCAAGAATGTCGGCTGGCATGAGGTCGGGGGTGAATTGGATGCGATTGAAGCTCATGTCGAGGACTTCGCCCAGGGTGCGGATGAGCAGGGTCTTGCCCAGGCCGGGGACGCCCTCGAGCAGGACGTGGCCCCCGCCAAAAACCGCGGTGAGAGTGCCTTCGACGATGGAGTGGTGGCCGACGATGACTTTGCCGATTTCGGCGCGGAGGGCTTCGTAGGCGGCGCGGAACGATTGAATTTGTTCTTCGGTGTTCATTTGTAAATTCCTGGCGTTCGCTGACGAAGGCAGGCTAGCGCAAAAGGGGGGAAAGGCCAGCAACAAATGGCGGGGCAAATCGGGAATTGTTGCCGGACCCCCGGGCGGAAGGGTGTTGATGCTTCCTTGGGTTGATGCACCGCGCTCAATTCTTGCAATTTGACATTTGAGTTGGCCCGATTTGAGCTATACTGGGCAAATGCAGTTGGAAAAAATCAGCTTGATCGGTGTCGGCCTGCTGGGCGGCTCTCTGGGCCTGGCCATCCGCCAGCGCAAACTGGCGGGGAGGGTCCACGCCTTCGTGCGGCGTCCCGAGAGCATCCCTGAATGCCAGCGCCTGGGCGTGGCCAACCTGGCCACCCTCAATATGAAGGAGGCCGTGGACAAGGCCGACCTCGTCATCCTTTGCACACCTCTCTCACAAATGAGAGCGCTCACCCTCCAGATGCGCCCATTTCTCAAACCCGGCACCGTGGTCACGGATGTCGGCAGTGTGAAGACCGGAGTGGCCCAGGAACTCGAACCCCTTTTCCGCGAATTCCACATCTCGTTTGTCGGCAGTCATCCCATGGCCGGCTCCGAACGCACTGGCATTGGCGCCGCGCGCCCCGACCTCTTCAACAATGCCATCTGCCTGGTCACCCCCACCGCTCATTCCAAGGTGGACGCCGTTTGCGCCGTGCAGAATTTTTGGAAGGCCGTCGGCGGATGGCCCGTCCGCATGACCCCGGAATTGCACGACGACTTGGTCAGCCGCTCCAGCCATTTGCCCCATGTCGTGGCGGCGGAACTGGCCAATTACGTCCTCAGCCCCGCCCATCCCAAGGAGCAGGCCCTGGTCTGCGCCAGCGGCTTCCGCGACACCACCCGCATCGCCGCCAGCTCGCCGGAGATGTGGCGCGATGTCGTCCTGGCCAACCGCAAGAATCTCAGCCGCGTCCTGGGCGTGTTCATCGAGGATTTGCAGGAATTCCAACTTGCCTTGGAGCGCGAGGATGTGCAGGCCGTCGAGGAGTTCTTCACCAAAGCCAAACAACGGCGCGAACAATGGCGCGCCCACTCGACCACTATGTCACCAGAATGAGGGCCGGGCCAGACAACGCGCGGCCGGCCGGGGGCGGGAGAAGTAGAATTGACATCCACCTCCTTTTCGTCACCACCCTGCCCGGGACCTTCTGATGCCACTTGCGGAACTGATTGAAATCGTTCCTCTGGAACGACCGGTCACGGCGCGAATCACCGTCCCCGGTTCCAAGAGCATCACCAACCGCGCCCTCATCCTGGCCGTCCTGGCTCAAGGCACCGTGACCCTGCGCGGCGCGCTCTGGAGCGAGGACACCCAGGTGATGGTGGACAGCCTGCAACGGCTTGGCTTTCACATCCAGGTCGAACTTGACCCCGGGGAATTCTGCAACCGGACTTTGGTCGTAGGCGGTTTAGGCGGACAAATCCCGCACGCGGGGACAGATCGGAATCCCCTGGAACTCTTCGTCGGCAATGCCGGCACTGCCGCGCGATTCCTGGCCGCGCTGGTTTGCCTCGGTCACGGCAGCTTTCGTTTGCGCGGCACCCCCCGCATGCACGAGCGCCCCCAGGCCAATCTAATCCAAGCCTTGCGCAAACTTGGCTATCGCGTGGATTCGCCCAACGACCGCCTTCCCGCCGACATTCATGGCGCCGGTCCGCGCCCCGGCTCGTGCTGCGTCGTCAATCTGGCGGAAAGCTCCCAATTCGCCTCCGCCCTCCTCCTCGCAGCGGCCGCCGGTGGCTGGAAGGTCGAAGTGGCGGGAGAGGATACCGAGGAAGCACCCTACGTCGCGATGACCCAACGCTTGATGGAGACTTTTCCCGCGCGCGGCGGCGCGTTTCAAATCGAGCCGGACGCCAGCAGCGCCAGCTATTTTTCCGCGGCCCAGGCGTTCCTGCCGCCGCCAAGCGCCATCGCCATCGCCGACTTCCCCGCCACCGATTGGCAAATTGACACGGCTTTCCCGGCTTTCCTTCCTCTACCCGCCCGCATTTCGCGCCAGACCCAGCTGGGCGACAGCATCATGACGGCCATGATCTTGGCCCCCTTCGCCAGTCATCCCGTGACTTTCACCGACCTGGCGCGGCTGCGGGTTCAGGAGTGCGAGCGTGTGGCCGCCATGCGCGCCGAATTGACCAAGTGCGGCGTCCGAGTCGCGGAAGCGGGCGATACTCTCACCATCTTCCCCTCCTTGCCAACTGCCCGCGGCGCGGACATCGCCACCTACCACGACCACCGCGTCGCCATGTGTTTCGCCATTCTGGGATTGAAAGTGCCCGGCATCCGCCTACAGAATCCCGCCTGCGTGAAAAAGACGTTCCCGGATTTTTTTCAGAAACTCGCCGCCCCGGCGCCCGGCGGCCTCGGTGTTACTATACTTGACTCAAACACCGGACGCCCGCTCCCGCCCGGCGGGCTTTTCGCCGCCTGACCCCCTTTGAACACCACCCCAACAGTCATCGCCATTGACGGCACCAGCGCCTCCGGCAAAAGCACCAACGCCAAACGCGTCGCCCGCGCCCTGGGTTATGTCTATGTGGACACCGGCGCCATGTACCGCACCCTCGCCTGGCACGCCCTGCGGCAGCGCGTGGACCCCCACGACCCCAAAGCCGTCGCCGCCCTTTGCCGCAAATGGAAAACCACCCTGCAAAGCCAGGACCACCAAGTCATCCTGCGCGTGGATGGCTATTACCCCGAGAAGGAAATCCGCACCGCCGAAGTCAGCGCCGCCGTCCCCCACGTCGCCGCCGTCCCCGCCGTGCGCCGCTGGATGAAAGCCGCCCAGCGTTCCTGCGTCAAATTCGGCAACCTCGTCATGGAAGGCCGCGACATCGGCACCAATGTCTTCCCGGAAACGAACTTCAAGTTTTACCTCGACGCCACGCTTCAGGAACGCACCCAGCGCCGCGCCGCCGAGGGCGTCCGCGAAAACCTCGCCGCCCGCGACCAGCGCGACAGCGAACGCGCCGTCGCCCCTTTGATGATCGCCCTCGGCGCCACCGTCATCAACAACTCCCGGATGACGGCGGACGAAACCACCGCCCTCATCCTCGAAGCCGTCGGTCCAAAACTGGCCCGACTACCCTCCCGTCCGCACCCATGAATTGGAGCTATCGCATCGGCTGGCGCTCCTTCCGCATCCTCTTTTCCGTCTATTTTCGTTGGCGCGTCCTTCACCCCGACCGGGTCCCGCTGACCGGCCCGGTCATCCTCGCCTGCAACCACGCCAGCTACATAGACCCCCCGCTCGTCGGTGCCGGGGTGCCCCGCCAGATCAATTATCTGGCCCGCGACACCCTCTTCCACATCCCCGTCCTCGCCTCCGTCCTCCGCTCTTGGGGCGTCGTCCCCGTGGACCGCGACGGCGGCTCCGGTCGCGGCCTCAAAGCCATCCTGGACCGCCTTCGGGACGGAGGAGCCATCATCCTCTTTCCCGAAGGCACCCGCACCTGGACCGGCCAACTCCAACCCGCCCGTTCCGGCATCGGCCTTACCGTCATTAAATCCGACGCTCCCGTCGTCCCCGCCCGCGTCTTCGGCACCTTCGAAGCCTACGGCAAGCGCCTGCGCTGGCCCCGCCCGCGCCGCCTTATCGTCAAATATGGGAATCCCCTCGACTTCGCCGCCCTCCGGGCCGAGGCCCGGACCTGTTCCAAGCCTCGCCTCAAGGAAATTTACCAGCAAATCGCCGACCAAATCATGTCCGCCATCGCCCAACTCCAGCCCGCCGATGATACGCGACCCGCAGTCAGACAACCCGCCCTGCCAGCCGGGCGCAATCAAATTTGACAATTTAATCCGATGAATTAGGTTCATGCTGTAATGCCTTCTTATCGAATTTTTGTCAGGGAGGAATGGCGGTTTTCCAGGCGGAGTGGCAGGTTGGTTTGTTTGCTGCGAGGCCCAGGTATTGAGCCACGCCGAGGACAGTCAATTTGAATTCTCCGTTGCCGGTTTTCCCACGGCGAAGACTTGGCGTCTGTTTGCTGGCAGTCCTTTTCCTCATCGGCTTCACTTTGTCGCGGGGCGCTGCCCAAGCCCAGATGGTTGACGTGAACGGCAATGGCATGAGCGATATTTGGGAATGGCTTTACAATGCCTACGGCGTCAGTCCCGCCGCGGATCCGGACAGCGACGGCTTCTCCAACTGGCAAGAGTCCGTTGCCGGCACCAATCCCTTCGATCCCACTTCCTACCCCTTCATCCCGATTGTGGTTTATGATGGGACCAATCTTTCCGTGACACTGCCTTGCGTCCCGGGAAAGCAATATCAGTTGCAAAGCATTACCGCGCTGGGCGACACCAACTGGCTGGTGGAAGCCCAAAGCGAACCGCTCGAAGGCAGCAGTCTAATCCTGACGGTGCCGGGATCTGCCCAAATGAAGTTTTATCGCGTCGCCATCTCCGACCTCAGCTCGGCCGGCGACGGGTTGAACGATTGGGAAGCCCTGCAGTTGGGCCTCAACCCCACCAACGCCTGGAGCAATGGCCAGCAAGATGCCAACGGCAGCCCGCTCAACGATTACGCCTACGTCACCAATATGCTGGCCTCGCAAAACGTCCTCAGCCTGACCGCGACCATTCCCGCCGCGACCCAGCCTGATCCGGGACAGATGGCCACCATTCCCGGCCAGTTCACCATCGTCCGAGGCGGCTTCCCGCTGGACACGATCACCGTGAATCTGGGCTTTGGCGGAACCGGGACAGGTTTTGCTGTTCCCAACACCGACTTTCAAGCCATGCCCGCGGTCAACATCATGCAGGCGGGCGTGACGGCGCAGTCCTTCACCTTGACACCGCTGGCGAACACCAATTTGACCGCGCCGGTGCTGGTGCAAGTGCAACTTCTGCCGGGCAGCAATTACACCGTCGGCCCGCAAAGCAACGCCAGCCTGGTCATTTATCCGTCTCCCACCGCGGCGGGCAGCGGTCTCCTGGGCCAGTATTATACCAATTCCAGCACGACCTACACCAACGCCAGGAATTTCAACCCCACCAACCTCATTCTCACCCGGATTGATCCGGCCATTGATTTCAATTGGACCAACGGCACTTCGCCCGACTTGAGCAACGGGCTTTACACCGTGCGCTGGACGGGCCAAATCGAGCCGCAATTCTCGGAAACCTATGTTTTTGACGTGAGGAGCGACGACGGGTGCCGGCTTTGGGTGAATGATCAACTGCTGATTGACAAGTGGCAGTCGCAGAGTGTGACGGACTGGACCAACAGCATTACTTTGCAAGCCGGGACGCGCTATGACCTGAGGCTGGATTACCTCCAAAACGGCGGAACGGCTCAGGCCCACCTCTACTGGTACAGTCCGAGCCAACCGAAGGAGGTCATCCCCAACACTTGCCTCTACCCGACGAACGGGGTGGGGACCAGCGGGCCAAACGCCCCCGCCGCCGTGACCAGCCCGTTGAGCGCGGTGGCCTTTCTCGGCCAACCATTTGCTTTCACCGTGACCGCGGCCAACACGCCCCAGGCCTTCACCGCCGGCGGCCTCCCGCCGGGACTCAGTTTCAACGTCACCAACGGCGTCATCGGCGGGGTGCCGACTCTTGCCGGATTATTTCCCGTGACGCTGACCGCCAGCAATTCGCTCGGCGTCGGCGCATCCGTCTTGAATCTTTCGGTTTTGAACAACGCCGGCGCGGTGGTGCGGGGAATCTGGACAAATGTTCCCGGCACGAATGTCAGCGACATCCCAACCCAATCGCCGGCGGAGCTGACAAATGGGTTGGGCACGCTCGAAGGCGTCACGGATTACGGCGACAATTATGGCGAGCGGGTCCGCGGCTTTTTCACCGCGCCCGCCACCGGGAATTACTATTTCTGGGTCGCCGGCGGTGACTCGGCCCAGCTTTGGATTTCCGATGACAACCAGGCCGTCAACCGGGTCCTGCGGGCCTGGGTCACACCGACCAACAACCCCACGGCTCCTCCCCAGAATGGCACCGCCTCGCGGGCCTGGAATGTGCAATCCACCCAGCAATCACCCTGGCTCAGCTTGGTGGCCGGGCAGAACTATTATATTGAAATTCTGCACAAGGCGGGAGTGGGTTCGGGCGACAATTGGTCAGTGGGCTGGTTACAGGACCCCATCGGCACCAACAGCCTCCCGGCCGGCGTGGTGCCCGGTTACCTGTTGTCGCGCTACTATCCGCCGTTGCCTTCCAGCGTCCCCGGCACTCTTTACACGGCCAACTTGCTGGCCTTGCCTGGCGTCTTCAGCCAAGGCGTCGGCTCGGCCACGCTTCGGGTGAACGCGAGTGGAACCCAGGCGATTTTGAATTTCACCATGACCAACCTTGTCGGACTGCCCACCGGCCAGTCCATCAACAGCGATCCTTATTTGAACAATCCGTCCGAACTGGTTTTTGACATTTCCGCGGCGCGACCCCAGGCCAACGGGAGCTATGTCTGGGCCATCCGCGGCACCGGACCTTTGGCGGCGCCGGATATTTTGCAAATCATCAACCAGGGCAGCGCGGCCATCGTGATTCAAAGCACCGCGTTTCCGAACGGCGAAATCGGCGGGCACTTCACGCTCGCCAACGGTTCCCAAACATTTACCCCGCCGCCAGCCCCGCCCGCCTGGACGGATGACTCAGCCGCCGCCGGCGCCGCCGTGCGATTCTTGACGCAGGCCACTTTTGGCGCGAGTTCCAACGATATTGCCGCCGTGCAATCCCTCGGCTACAGCGGCTGGCTGGCCAACCAATTCTCACTCCCGGTCACCCACCACCTGCCCTATGTCCTGGCCAATCCCAACGCGGATCCGACCGATCTGTATCAAAGTTATCTCACCTTCAATTCCTGGTGGCGGCAATCCTGCACCGCGCCGGATCAGTTGCGCCAGCGCGTCGCCTTTGCCTTGAGCGAGATCTTTGTCGTGTCGGAGAATGGCACCTTGCAGAATCACGCGGACGCTCTTTCCTCCTATTATGACATGCTGCTGGACAATGCCTTCGGCAACTACCGCAACCTTCTCGAGGGCGTCACCCTCAAACCCGCCATGGGGCTGTATTTGGGCATGCAGGGAAACAACGCCGGCAGCATCATCACCGGCGTCCACGCCGACGAGAATTACGCGCGCGAAATCAACCAGCTCTTCTCCATCGGCTTGAACCGGCTTTGGCCGGATGGCTCGCTCATCTTAAACTCCCAAGGCAACCTGGTGCCGACCTACAATCAGAATGTGGTCATGGGCTTTGCCAGCGTCTTCACCGGGTGGAATTTCTCTCAGCCCAACCAAGGCAATGGGCGGCTGCCGGTCAACTGGTACCCGGCCGCCAACTACACCAATCCCATGGTCCTGGTGCCGGCCCATCACGAGCTGGGCGCTAAATTATTACTTGACAATGTCGTGCTGCCCGCGGCCGCGGGCAGCCAGGCCAACGCCGCCCTGACCAACTTTGACTCCTACGGGCTTCAGAATCTCGAATCCGCCCTCAACTCCATCTTCAACAACCAGAACGTCGCCCCATTCATTTGCCGTGAACTTATTCAGCGCCTGGTCACGAGCAATCCCAGCCGCGATTATGTCTATCGCGTTGCGCAAGTGTTCAACAACGACGGCACCGGCGTTCGCGGCAACCTCCAGGCCGTCATCCAGGCGATCTTGCTGGATTATGAGGCGCGCAGCCCGAACCTCTTGGCCGACCCGACTTATGGGAAGCAACGCGAGCCGCTGCTCCGGGTGACCGCGCTGGCCCGCGCTTTTCCCGCGCCCCCAACCGTCGGCGGAACTTATAGCCAGACCACCAATCAAACCATCACCATCACCACCTCCAGCCCGCACCTGCTCAACAACGGCGACACCACCTGCCTCATCTTCACCGATACCTCGGGGAACGCCGCGCCCACCTCGCAAGGCTACGGTGTCACCGTGACCGGTCCCGGGACGTTCACTGTCACCGCGCCGGATCTCGCCATCGGCGCCTACGGCCAGACCAACGGCACCAACACCATTTCCATCTCCGGCAATGGCCTCGCCGCGGGTGATCCGGTTTATCTCACCTTCACCACCGGCGGAGCCACGAATGGACTGTTCCAAGTGGCTGGCGTGATTGATTCCACGCACTTCACGATACTAACGGCTGATCCCGCCCAACGCTCCGGTAGTTGCCTCCTGCCTAAACTTTCTGTCGGAGGTTACACCCAAACCGGGACGAATATCGTCATTAGCACCGCCGGCCCGCACGGCTTGGTTGTGGGGAACAGCGTTTATGTGAACTTCACTTCGGGCACGGCCCTGAGTGGAACGTATTCGGTGACTGCCGTAACCGGCCCGACCTTCTTCACCATCACCACCACTAATTCCGCCAACCAAAACCAGAACAGCCTCACCGTTTATTCTTTGGACCCTCTGCCTCTGTCCCGATCCGGCACCGTCGTCGTGCAGGAAAACACCTGGAATATGGGTTACACCGACACCGGCTCGTCCTCCAGTTTGGACCAGACCCCGCTCCGTTCTCCCACCGTTTTCAATTTCTTCTATCCTGGCTATGAATTCCCCGGCGCCCTCGCCTCCGCCGCTCTGACCACGCCGGAATTCCAACTCACCAGCGACAGCGATGTGGCCGAGCAAATGAATTTCATGGAAGGAAGCCTGTTGAACAACACGGGCAACACCAACGGCCTCAGTAGCTTCACCGGCGGCAATGGAGCCATCGTCCTCAACCTGGGCCCTTGGATGACGACCAATTACACCGCCAACGCCGGCATCCCTTTGCTCGTGAGCAATTTGAACACTCTTTTCGTCGCCGGACAACTCGCGCCAGCCGTCCAGTCCAACATCATCAGCTACGTCGCCAACACCAACAACTTTCCTTTTGCCGCAACCCCCACTCAGACCCAAATGCGCGACCGCGTCCGCGCCGTGGTTCATCTCATCGTCAGTTCGCCGGACTTCATCA
>Ga0182030_10017222_pt1 | contig 13970 bp, 19 predicted proteins | sample 812S3MmetaG_FD_121299 | JGI IMG/M metagenome (GOLD analysis project Ga0182030, IMG submission 121299) | Permafrost microbial communities from Stordalen Mire, Sweden - 812S3M metaG (Illumina Assembly) | ecosystem: Environmental > Terrestrial > Soil > Wetlands > Permafrost | place: Sweden...
AAAAAAAAAAGGGGCGGAGGGCGGGAACATGCATTGGTCTCAGAGTCCAATAATCCTTTAGCTTCTGACATGTGCAATCCTACATTACTCTAGGTTTGTATCAGCCACTTTCGCGCCGCTTTCCCGTATAACCAGAATGGGCAAGGAGAAGGAGAGGAATAGTAGATGCGTAGGGTCGGGGGAAGGAACATAGCCCATAGCGCCAGGTTTCAGCCCCAACGCAAAGAAATATTCCGTTAGTCGTCGAAGCAAGTAAAATTCCCGAGAGGGGCGACGTGGCCTATTGCTGCATGATCCCCATTGTCATATTTGAAGTAGCAAGGGATGCTGGGTTGGGGAGAGCAGAGAAGGGGTAAACCGTTAGCGTTGAAGAGTCTGGCAGGTACGGGGAAGAGCCATGTGCTAGGATGGGGAGATTGTTGGGGTAGCCAGTCGTTTGATAGATCTTAGTGATTCTAGATATGTAAGACGGCGGGTGCGAAGCTGATAGATATAAAAGTGAAATGTTGGGAGTAGGAATGGTGGAGAGGGACAAACGTATTGAGGTTGCAGGACATATAGTTATGCGTTACGCTATTTTTACCTTGAGCTGATCGCAAGAGAAGGGATATAAAGAGGATCTGGAAGGAGATTGGAAACAACATTTCGGGGAGTGGCGAACGGTAATCAACAAATGGGCGATAAAGGACGGGTTCGCCAGATCTGGGTTGAACCCATAAGATGTGGAGGAAACGCCGAGGGACTGAATTAGAAGTAGGCATGTCGAAACTGTTTGGGATGGAAGGAACAGAGGTGGCAACTCCCGACAAGTGCGGGGGCTTTGAACTCGAATGGAGAAGGATCAACCCACCCGGCTATTACATATGTGGAGCTCGTAGATTTAGAAGGAGAGATATGGCTGGAATTATTTTGGAGCCAGAGGGAAGATGTGGGATAACGGAGTTGGAAGATGCGTGATGAATCATATAACTCTAGCTAATATTTTTTAAAGATACCTTTAGATGTAGAAGAAAGCATCGATCGTGAGATCAGGATTGCCCATATAATAGGGTTGAAGCGCCAAAATGTATGTAAGACGTTGTGTGGAACGTAGCGAGACAATGGCTTTGTCCCAGAGTAGTCCGATCACCCCCAATCATTCCACAAACACCGGCACCACCGGATCCTCGGCGTACAACTTGAACGCATTGACGTACTCAAAGAAGGAAGCCTTGTAACTTCTCTCATACGTCGTGAAATTGACATATTGCATTCCGAATTTTACGTGATATCCTAATAAATCATCAGCCAAACTTCTCTCCCGCAGGAAGAAACTCACCATCAGTCCACTCAAGATTGTCCATAATACTCCAAGCCAAACACCCCACCACATTAACACCTTCAGATATAGCAATGAGTATTGCCTCCATATAATTTCGATAATACATAGTTCTTCCTGGATCACTCAAAATATCCTGCTTCAACGCCTTCTGATCTTCGAATGGTTCAGCCCACCCAAATTCACTGACTGATATCCCGCCCGATGGCCATGTATTTTGGATGTAGTGTAAGAAAGCAGGAACCCAATCGATGGCACTGTGGAGCCAGGGCGTGTAACGATCGGCTGCTGCGCCTATTAGCCAGCCGTCGGGGTTGATATTACTGGTGTTGAAACAGCCGGGATAGAGTGGGTTGGAGGAATTGGCGAGGCAGCCTGCAACTCCAGCGTCAGGTGCCCAATAGAAGGAAGATGTATAGGCGTCGTGAGCGAAGATATCGGCGGTCCCTTTGATGAGCGTTTTCTGATCGTCGGTGAAGGATAGGCCGAGGGTTGAGACGTACTCCGAGAGGGATTGGGGATAATCTCCGGTCTTGAAAATAGGATCGGCGAACCATCCTTCGTTGAAGTCCCATGCTCGTTGTGTGGCTAGTGCATCATCCGAGGAGTTTGTTAGTTGGATTTTGTAGCCGCCATTGTTTTTGAAGGCTATGGTTCCGTTTAATCCCATTGATTTCCCCAGCCGGTATGCTGAGGCGTGGGCGAGTAGGACGTGATGGCCGCAAAAGAATTGTTGCTCTGCGGGCGGGATATCCACTGCAGTGAAGTAGTTCTCTGGATACTAGGGACTATTAGTCTGATGTAGGAAATGTTGTCTGGTTACTCACAGGATAGCCTTGACAGAAGACAATGGGCTCATTGACTGTAAACCAAGCAAATACCCGATTACCGTACCGCTCAAAGACTACTTTAGCATATGCTACAAAGTCCCCCACGATCTCTTCGCTCAGCCATCCACCATACAAATTCTGGAGGAACAGCGGGAGATCCCAATGATACAATGTGACAAGCGGTTTAACCCCATACTGCAAACAAGTATTGATAACATCATCGTAATGCGCCAAAGCAAGCTCATTGACTGGACCTCTACCAAACGGGAAAACTCTAGACCAAGATATCGAGATTGAATAGTATGGTACACCGAGAGCGGCAATTCGAGCAATATCTATTTCCATCAGTCCAATTCTGGTAGAAGCGCAAGAACGTACCATGCTTATACAGATAATACTGATTATCCCCCACATCTCCCGTATCATTCGAAACTGTAATTTCCGTAGCTCGATGCGTATAGACATCCCAAATCGACGGCCCACGTCCTTCGTCTGCCACGGCGCCTTCGATCTGATATGCGGCAGATGCTACGCCCCACCAGAAACCTTTGGGGAACTTCCAGCTCTCGTTCTTGGAGGTCAGGGGAAGCTGGTGGCCTGTTGGGAAAGGAGAGTAGTAGAGAGGGGGTGGAGGGATTAGTTCGTGGGTGGGAACGGGTGTAGCTGCGACGGTTGTGTTGACTGTTGCATGCGCGACTGGTCCGACGAAGAGATCCCAATATTCTGGAGGATTGTAAGTATGTGATGGGGTTAGGAATGAGAGACATACGTTGGAGGTCGATGCTGATGGTGGTAGCAAATGCGGAGGGATTGGCGACTGGGGTCCCATTCTTGACTGTTGTAGTAGCATTCTCTGTAGTTAGGACCGACCCTGTGGAGTTGATCGTTGCTGCGAGAGAGAAACCTACCGTTAGCAACAAATGGGCACAACGGGTGAGTTTCATGATGGTCAAGGAGGCCAATTGAGGGTAGAACACATTTGATTCACTCTCCTCCTATTATATATATACATCCAGCTTGCTTCCAGCAGTGGGGTTGCAGTTCTTCCGTGATGAGCTCCATGTTACTCAATTAACCGGCGCTGGAGTGCGGAGAGGGAAGAGACCATCCTCATCTCCCGGCAATGCGATATGATGTCGACCCATGAAGAAAAGGAGGGGAGAAATGCAGGTGCAGCATGGTTGTGAGGTTAAAGTACGGGTGCGGAGAAACATCTCAGAGGGGAAGCTCAATGCAGAGAGACACGTGATTCAGCCTGACTTCAAGAGCAAGGTAGCCTTGTCAGCGAGAATTGTGCAATATTAGACCTATATAGTCCTCTATATAGTCCTCTATAGCGGATCATATATACTCTATACTCTAGGGAGGCTCCATAATAAGCTCACTATCGGCAATCTCCTGGAAGCGAAACGATATCATGGCGAGTACATTTGATTTGGGTATATGCCTTTCTATCACAAAGTCCGTAATCATCGACCCCTGTCGTGATATATAGTACCCCTCTCCAACACCTAACTCCTGCAGATACCATGACATTTCATCTTAGTACAAGGCCTTGGTCCCTCTCGTATTTGTCCACTAGCACCTTCAATGACCCAACCGCAGCATTCTTCTCATCCAACGCCCGCCCTGGAAAGTCTACCAATGCAACTCGCAGTGCTGCTCGTCCGGCGCTACCATAAAATTGTAGAAACCTGCCTTCATAACGATCAATCATAGCCTTCAAGACGTTGTATTGCGTCGGTGATGCTTGATCGGGAGGTGTTGATACAATACTCGCCATCGTCTGCCAGTAATGGAATGGCGGCCATGGATTTTCCATTTGGCTATTTGAAAAGTCACGGAGGGAAATAGCGGCATATCCAGCTCCTAGGCCCGTCATTCGAGTATTGTGGGTTTGATCATCAATCCAATTTCCATTAATCCTCTTCCATCCAAGTCTTGCTCGTCCTTCCTCCGTTTTCTCGCTACCCCGGAGGCCGAAAAGAACAGGGCAAACAACTCGCATCTTGGCCATCAGGATATCGATCAGAGGTTTCCCCCGCCACAATAGGTCTTTTTGAGAGAATACGGACGCCACCAATATTCCAACTGGGTCTGCAGCTGCGGTCGATACCCCAGCTTCATCGATAAATTGGGCGATGACAGATTTCGACAGTTGGTTCAGGAGGAATATGAGAAGTGCTGGTAATTGATCTCCATTGTGAGTCGCTCCCTCTTTTGGTTCTGGTTTCGAAACCATGAACATGCTTGGATCTATACTAACGCTCGGAACGGATGTTAAGGATTCCTTGAGGATGCCCAATATCTTCCCCGTCTGTAACAGTATGAGCTTGAGTCTAGAAAGAGCTTGGCTTGCACTCTTACCTGAGTTTTGTTTACCCCTTTTCCAATTGTAAGCTGCCCCACCGACATTCTGATCCCTTGGCGCATCTCCGAAACTTTCTTTTTCCATTGCAGATTTTTCTTTCCCTCCTCCGCGATGAATTTTCTCAGTTTCTTTAAAGCTTGGTGTATCTCTATGTATCGTTCCGCCCCAGGTAGGATGTGAGATTGGTCTGCGTTCCTTATTCGGATTTTCGGTACTGCATGTGCGGTCAATTGAGGCTCAGGAGGCTTCGCAACAGGTGTGGGCGGTTTCGGAGTAGACTGGAAAGGATTTGGCGTGGGTTGAGATTTTGCAAAGGGATTCGATAGGGGCTGCGTCGTCTGGAAAGGATTTGGTACAGGTTCGGTCTTTTTAAATGGATTTGGCACCGGCTGCGGTTGTTGGGTCGAGTTCGGGGTTGGTAGAGGCTTTTGGAATGGGTTAGTAGGTAGTGGGGTAGGCTTTGATTCCGCGTGCTGAAGGGTCGAAGTAGGCTGGTCGACTTTTGGGGTAGGTTTTGGTGTTTCTTTGGGAGCAGAAGGCGTTCCTTTTGGAGGTTCAATGGGTGGAGGTGTAGGAACTCGAGGAGCTGGTTTTGGAATCTGCCGGGCTTTGTTCTCAATGTCGCGCAAACGACACTCCTCATGAGCGCGTGCCGTCTCAAGTCGAACTCGTTCCTCCTCCTGTAACGCATGCAGTCGAAGCTTCTCCTGAGCCTGTCGAGCTTCAGTCAATTGAAGCGCACGTACTGCGTACTCTCGAATCCGTTCATGCTCTGCGAGAGCGGCTTCAAGGGCGTCTCGGTGAACAGACTCGCTATTTGGATTTTCGAAGTTGAAGTTGTAATTATGCCTGGATCGCGAACCAATATGACTTCTTCGCAGTAAGGAAGTTAACTCCTCGTCGCTGGAGGATTGACTCTCCATTGCGCGGTCCAGCGGGAGGAAGTTGATTGTGTATGTACGGTCGATACTGAGCTTCCCCGAGTTTAAACAGTATCGGCAATAATTTTGAAGGCGGTGTGGACGATAAATGCACGGGCTGGGATTATTCACTTCACGCGGGTTGGTCCATCCTTAAATAAATCATACATTGTTCGACCTATAGGATTGTTTATATTTTAGGATTTAAAATTCATGATTGGATGATTTATTGTTTAATGACTCAATTTGGACATTAAGAATAATTCACGTACATTTATATGCACGGTCTGCTATATTTATCTCCTCTCCTCTCCTCCCCGCCCCTTTCTCCCTTCTTCTTGGATGACGCTCCGCTGGCCCTCCGGGGGCCACTACCGTGGAGGCCGACAGTAGATTTGCAAGCATATAGAATATGTAGGAGTTAATCATATTGATTATATACTGAAGTATCTCATTTTACATTCTCTTGGAGGAGAACGCAGGGGAAGAGACTCGTAAGCTTGACCTGTTTGAAGTTTGCTCTCTTACGTCTACTACTGTAGTATGGAGGAACCTACTCGGTTGATTGAAAACAATCACCAAAAATCCCCAAAAATCCTCGAATTGAATCCATCCAGAATATCAACACTGTACTCAATATAGATCACCTTCAACATATATATATAAATTTGTATTATAATTCCTCGCATTATTACCCCTATTCTGAACAAAAGGGGGTGAATTAATCCATTCCCATCGTACCATTAGTAACCCGTGTGCTGTGCTCTATCCTTAGCAAAACACGCGAGTGACAGGGAAAGAGGCATCGTGCGCCAACCTAACCTAAACCTCCAGGATCCTATCCGGCCACAACTTCTATCAATAAACCTTCCACCTTCTCTCTATCAACCTCCCCCCCAACCTCAACCCACATCCTCGAATCCTCGAGAATCACTCCTTCAATCACCTTAATATCCTCTCTTTTGCCTTCATTTGTTCATCCCCTACAATCATTCTAGATTGGCCTACAACAAAAATCCTCAAGCTCAATCGCACTCGACGTGCAGTCCCACCATGGAGCATCAGCAGAATCAACCACCACCCAGTGGGGTACCAGGTCCAACACAACGGAGACTTCATATTGCTCATCGACGAAGCCCTTCAGAGCTGACACCTCTCATGAGCATGTTCTCGTCTCCAGGAAGTAAGTTCTCGTCCGTTTGTTCGGCTCTGTCGTCATCGGTCTGTCTGCGAGAGAAAAACTGACAAAGATATTTACACAGTGGAACAACTTGCAATTCAACAGCAGATAGAACTGCTTCAGCAGCAGCAACAGCAGATTCAAGCTACGCATCAACAATATGTCAATATGGGAATGATCCCGCCGACCCAGCACCTCGCTCCTAATGGCGGCTACAACCCCATACAACCTCCGATGCAAAATCTATCACCACAAACTGCTTTTCAATTTCCAAATCAGCTTCAGCAGCAACAGATGAATGCCCCAATAGGTGCTCCCACACAACCTTTGTCACATCGCCGTAATCAATCGGCAATGCCCAATATGGGTAATATGGGTCCTCCACCAGCTCCATCTTCTGGTGCTTCTGGTTCAGCATTTGGAGACTTTGGAGGACATAATCGAGAGAACGTTTCTGCCAGAGGAGGTCGTGGTGGTGGGCCTCCTGGTGGTGGACACCAACGTCGCCACTCGCTCGCACTACCCGAGGCCAAGAAGGCAGCCGAGATAGCTCAACAAAAGCGCACAACATCAGGCTTCCAGTTCCCAATCCCAGGAGCTGGCGGTGCTACCCCAACAGAAACACAACAATCGGATAGTCCATCAAGTGATGATAAGAATGGTCAAGGTCAAAGTATTGGAAATCACAGCGCTGGATCGAGCTTACGTGGCCGAGGCTCTGGTCATGGCAGAAGTCAAAGCATGGCTGTCAATGGACGCGGCGGATCTGCTGTTCGTGGTGGTGGATCATTCCAATTCCCACCTTCGCAAGCAACCGCAGATGCTGGCGCTTCTGGCAATGACTTTCAGCGACGAGGTAGCTCTACTGGACACAACCGCCAATCCTCGAGAAACTTCGAGGGAAATTGGCGAAACCAACCTGCTCAGGGCGCAGCACCACCGGACCAGCAAGGTCAAATGGGTAACTTCCAAGGTCAGCAACAACAATTTCAGCCTGGTCATCGCAATCGCGGCTCAATCAATCAATCTGTCAGCTCCATTGGCAACTTCCAATATGGAGGTCAGCCTCAATTAGTTCAGTTACCTCAAGGTCAGATGGCTCTCGTCCAACCGCAATTGTATCCTGGACAACAATTGAACCCAATGCAAATGGCGCAGCTTCAACAACTACAGGGTGCACAAATGAATGGGCACGTTGGTCTTCAAGGCAGTCAACATGCTCCTCAATTGTCTGCCCAACAACAGCAGCAACAGCGCAAGACATTATTTACTCCTTATCTCCCACAAGCCACACTACCTGCACTGTTGGGTGATGGCCAACTCGTTTCTGGTATTCTCCGCGTCAACAAGAAGAACCGAAGCGATGCCTACGTCTCTACTCAAGATGGCCTTCTTGATGCCGATATCTTCATTTGCGGAAGCAAAGATCGTAACCGAGCTCTCGAAGGTGACCTTGTTGCTGTCGAATTGCTTGATGTTGATGAAGTCTGGGGCCAGAAGCGTGAGAAGGAAGAAAAGAAGAAGCGTAAGGATATCACCGACACTCGTACTGGCGGATCGGGCAACGGAAACAACGAAAGATCCCACCGCGATAATTCTACCAACGGCGACGACCAAAACAGCACTGCCGAAGGTGGTATTCGAAGACGTGGTAGTTTGAGACAGCGCCCAACACAAAAGAAGAATGACGATGTCGAGGTCGAGGGTCAATCACTTCTTCTTGTCGAAGAAGAGGAGGTCAATGACGAACAGAAGCCGCTTTTTGCAGGACATATTGTTGCAGTCATTGAACGTGTCGCTGGTCAAATGTTCTCTGGCACCCTTGGCCTGCTTCGTCCCAGCAGCCAAGCCACCAAGGAGAAGCAAGAAGCTGAACGTCAAGCACGAGATGGAGGAAATGGCCGTCATCAAGAGCAACGTCAACAGGATAAGCCCAAGATTGTTTGGTTTAAGCCCACCGAGTAAGCAACATCAGGGAGTAATCTCTCCTATTCCAGACTGTTTCATGGGCAACTGTGAAGACAAATGCTTGCTCTCGAGACATCGAGGTGCTTGAGCAGTTGTCTGTTCACCCATGAGACATTATCTTAAACCCCCAGCCCGTCCTAAAGAAGTGATTGCTAACTCTCCAATCTTCCAGTAAGCGAGTTCCATTGATTGCCATTCCCACAGAGCAAGCTCCTCGTGATTTCGTCGAGAAGCACGCCGACTATGCAGACCGGATCTTTGTTGCTTGCATCAAGAGATGGCCAATCACGTCTCTGCATCCTTTCGGTACACTTGTCGAGCAACTTGGCAAGATGGGTGAATTGAAGGTTGAGACAGATGCTCTTCTTCGAGACAACAACTTTGCTTCAGATGAATTTTCTGATGCCGTCACGCGTAGTGTAGGTCTTGATGAATGGTCTCTTGAGAAGGAAGACGAGGCTGGTATCGCAGCTCGACGTGATTTCCGAAGCGAGAAGACCTTCACAATTGATCCAAATGGCGCTGATGAACTTGACGATGCTATTCATGTTAAGACGGAGGCTGATGGAAAGATTGAAATTGGTATTCACATTGCTGACTTCGCGCACTTCATCAAGAGCAACTCTTTGGTAGACAGGGAAGCCCGGAAGAGAGGCACAGCCGTTTACTTGAGTAAGGAACACCCAAATCCATCCGAAAGAAGTTACTGACTCCCCGATCTTCTAGTGAACAGATCTTGTGCTATGCTTCCTCCCAAGATCGCTTCGGAGATTTGCTCTTTGACCCCTGGTCAAGATCGTCTCACTGTCAGTGTTGTTTTCAAGGTCAATCCAACTACTGGTCTGGTATCCGATGAAGATACTTGGATCGGCAAGAGTATCATCAAAAGTGGTGGTAAATTGACTTATAAAGAGGTCGATGCCGTTCTTGCTGGACATCTTGATACGAACCTTGAGGGAGCTGAGGTTAAGGATATTCAAATTCTCAACGTAAGTCCAATTTCAGTGTCAGTATCAGTTCTAACAGCTTCCAGGCCGTCGCTCAAAAGTTCCGAGAATCCCGTCTCGGCTCCGATGGAGAGAGCATTGCTCCTCTCAGACTTATTTACCAGCTCGATGATGAGAATGTTCCCGTTGAGCAGAATATCTTCGACTCCACTCCATCTCATGAACTGATCGAGGAGTTATTGCACAAGGCCAACTCTTATGTTGCTCAGAAGATTGTCAAGGGACTCCCTGACAAGGCCCTTCTCCGCCGACAAGGTGCACCCAACCCTCGACGACTGCAGACGTTTGCCGATCGCATGAACAAGATCGGCTACGAAATGGATACGACTAGCAGTGGCACTCTTCAGAACAGTCTCTTCAAGGTCGATGATACCAACATCCGTAAAGGAATGGAAACTCTCCTCGTCAAGGCAATGCACCGTGCGAAATACTTCATTTCCGGAAAGGTTCCTCAACATCTCTACCCTCATTATGCACTCAACGTACCCCTTTACACTCATTTTACAAACCCATCTCGTCGATATGCCGATCTGGTCGTTCATCGACAACTCGAGGCCGTTCTCGCTGACACCGAGTATACCGAGGATATCGAGACTCTGGTCAAGACAACTGAGTCTTGCAACACTAAGAAAGATTCTGCTCAGCAAGCTCAAGAGCAGAGTGTTCACATTGAATCCTGCAGAATCATGGACAGGAAGCGGGAAGAAGTTGGAGGTGAGCTCATTAGCGAGGGTATTGTCCTTTGCGTTTATGACTCTGCCTTTGATGTTTTGATCCCCGAGTATGGCTTCGAGAAGCGCGTTCATTGCGATCAGCTACCACTCAAGAAGGCTGAGTTCAGGAAGAACGAGCGTATTCTGGAGCTTTACTGGGAGAAGGGTGTGCCTTCCTCCGCGTACGTTCCGGAGGATGAGAGACCTAAGGCTGGTGCATCCCAACGTACCACAAACGCTGCAGCCGCTGCAAAGCAAGCTGCTGTCGCCGAGCGTGCCAAGAAAGAACACGAGGAAGCTCAACGCAAACAAATGGAGACTGGCACTATTTCGACGGATGATGTCGATGCTCTCTTCGATGATGAGGACGATGTTTCCGATGTCGCTGATAGCATTGCTGGTGTTTCACTCGCTGAGCGTCCAACCCAAAGTGTTCCACCGTCACCCACGAAAAACTCTCTTACTGCCGCTGGCAACCTTCACCGCACTCGCTCTGATTCCAAAGTTCCAACTGTCGAGCCTGTTGAAGCTAAGCAGAGTGCCAAGGAGAAGTACATGAAGTTTTTCACATTGAGGGAGGAGAATGGAGAGTATATTCAAGATATCAAGGAGATGACAAGGGTTCCGGTAATTTTGAAGACTGATCTTACCAAGAGTCCTCCGTATGTCAATCTTTATTACCTTTTTGACCTGTGCTAATATTTCTCAGATGCCTTACTATTCGTTCTATGAACCCTTACGCATTGTGAGCCATCAATATCATTATCATTTGATGTTTAACTTTGGTTCGCGAATGTATGACTACTCTTTCGCAGTGGTGGAAGTATCTCGACACATCGATTGCACTCTATGTGCATCGTATAAGATGTCTCACATGCATGGGCGTGGGGCTCGTGCGAACTTTTCCTTTGTTTGTCGTTATTGCCATCGAGCTCATTCATTGTTCTCGAATGATGATAACATGGAGGTTGAAGGCTGCACAAAACTGGGAAGGAAGGCAGATATATCAAAGAGTGCTCAGACTTGTATTTCCTTGCTTTAGCGTTTGCATCTGGTCTTTAGCGCAATTACATATTTCTCAAGACTTAACTCAACGTGTGACTGTGCATTTACCCCAGATTGAGTCCGCGTGTCTTCCATAACGGATCTGAGGAGTTCAATATACTGACGTGGATTCTGCAGCATGATATATTTGTGCAGAGTTCGATTTGCTTGGCATTCGGTGGTAGGGACGATCTCAGCATTAACCCGACTGGAACGTGAACTGTTCGTGATAAACGGCCACAGCGGCTTCCGAACCTCTTGAGTCCTCTCAATTGGTCAGAACCCCAGTCAATATCCGATGTCAAATCATCCCGTGTCGGCGTCGCAAGTTTTGGAGGCGGTTAACCCCTGTTCTCAAACGAGGATGATACAGACGACCCCTTATCTTCCGACAACTTCCCGACGAACCTTTATGCTACCGTGGAACAAACCATCTCAAATTTGTTTAAGGTTCTTTCGGATGCCTTTATTTGGGTTTGTTTTATGGGCCTGTAATCACTCCATTGGTTGTATCGTCCCGAGCCCTCGTAGAGCCTCCTGTCACCATAAGGCTTGGTACCTGTCGGATGGCATATATCCCATAGCCAAGCATTTGTTTTAAGGTTTGTCACAATGGATGATCATCTCCGGTCAAGCTTCCTCCCGTCCACTCTCAAGAAGTCTTGAGGTCCTTTCTTTAATAAGCTCATATCCTTAGATCGTTTAGAGGCGCCACCTACCTTCTCGTTGATATTCTTTCGATACCCTATTTTCACCAAGCGCTGGTTTGCTTTCATCACGACACTCCTTTGGGTACTCTTTATGAATCTTTAATATTTTTAATTTGAAGCGGTGTAATTGTCAGGCTGGTCTTGCTGGATATTACATACCTATCTACCATTCTTTTATTATCTTACTCTGGGAGTTAATCAATCGAGCCAGTCACTCAACATTTATACACAATGCCTAGTATCAAGCAAGTGTTAAGGGCGGTAGTCGTTGGATTATCGACAGTCTCTGCCCTTCCCGCACAACCAAAATTAAGCTCTCGAGCATTATCATCCTACAACAGCCATCTCATGGCACGCCAAGACCCGGCAACAGGGCTGCCAGACGGCCTGACCGACATTGACATACTGCAATTGTACCTTCCCCTCACTCCCTCATCCCAACACAACTAACGAGCCCAGCGCCCTAACACTAGAATTCCTCGAAACTGCATTCTACCAAGAAGGCTTCGCCAAATTCTCCGATTCCGACTTCGCAGCCCTCGGTCTCCAACCCGCCGACATCACAAATTTGAAAAGCATTGGGAGTACAGAGCAAACGCATGTCACGACTTTATTATCTGCGATCGCAGGTGCTGGGACCCAGCCCGTGGCGCCGTGTACGTATAATTTTGGGTTCACGGATGCTGCGGGTATGGTTGCTACTGCGGCTATCCTCGAAAACGTGGGGGTCTCAGCGTACGTCCCTTTCCCATCCCCCTTTCCACCCACATGCTAATGTATGTGGAATGAATAGATACCTAGGCGCAGCTCCTCTCCTCAAAACGCCCTCCATCCTCTCTGTCGCCGCCTCAATCGTAACTGTCGAGTCCCGCCACCAAACATTCATCCGCGTAGCCTCTAAATCCGCAGCCGTACCTTCAGCCTTCGACACCCCCCTTGGTATCCGCTCTATCTTCGGTCTTGCTGCAGGGTTCATCTCCACCTGCCCAACAGGCTCAAATCTAGCAATCACACCGTTTGCAACTTTGACTATGGCGGCGGGGAGTAGCGCTGCCGTTACTGCTGGCTCTACAGTTCAACTATCAACTTCTGCGACTGGAGGCAGTTTCTGTGCTTTCACTAATGGCGGCATACCCGGCGGCACGGCCTTTGCGGCGTTTAGCAATGGGGGATGTGTTGTGCCGCAGGGGTTGGCGGGTGATACGTATGTGCATATCACGAGTGCGGGGCCACTGACGGGGGAGCTGACGGATGCGATTACGGTTGCGGGACCGTTGGTTATGGCTGTAAGTTAGAGGAGAGGGAATTAGATTTGTGTTTTGGGGGCTTTAGATAGGTAAATAAAGGACATCTTGGGCTTGAGATGGTTGCATAATGAGAGTTTTTGTGGTGTCTCTGTGGCACAGGAATAGACTTCACTTCCGATCGCTTTCGTGGCCTGCGGCTGAGGACAATCCCATCTGAATCTCCCATCAAAGTGATGCTCGAATGTATTTATGTAGTATCTTCTACAGGCTTCAGAGATCGTTGCCTAATTATTGCAGACATTGACAAACGGTAATAACTTCTAATCTTATGCCATGATAGTGATCATTTAAGCCACTGATTGAGCAGCCGACGAGCTAATACCTTCCTCAGAAAAATTATCTAAGCAGCTCCCCAAACATTAGCGGCTTGAGTTTCTCGAGCATTCATCTATTTCGGTCAATAGAGGTCCCTAGTGACAAAGCGATCCATCCCGCTCCGTCCCGCCCACTTTTCCCGACCCCTCTATCAACATTCCCTTACAATTTCAACTCAACCTCTATAAATCATGGCATCGCAATCTATCCCCGCAACCTCATCTTCCATCAAACCCCCCTTCGCCATTAACCCACCCCTCCTCAACTCTGCCTCCCCCTGGGCAACG
>Ga0182030_10017223_pt1 | contig 13969 bp, 8 predicted proteins | sample 812S3MmetaG_FD_121299 | JGI IMG/M metagenome (GOLD analysis project Ga0182030, IMG submission 121299) | Permafrost microbial communities from Stordalen Mire, Sweden - 812S3M metaG (Illumina Assembly) | ecosystem: Environmental > Terrestrial > Soil > Wetlands > Permafrost | place: Sweden...
AAGTGCTCGACACCTCCATCGCCAACGTTTCGCTGCCCGCCATATCCGGCGATCTGGCGGTGAGTCCCAATCAGGGCACTTGGGTCATCACTTCATTCGCCGTCAGCAACGCCATCGCGCTCGCGCTCACTGGCTGGCTGTCGCGCCGTTTCGGCCAAGTGCGGCTGTTCGCCTTGTCCACGCTGCTGTTCACACTTGCCTCCTGGCTGTGCGGGCTGGCGCCTACCCTGCCGCTGCTGATCGCCGCGCGGGTGCTGCAAGGGGCGGTGGCCGGGCCGATGATCCCGTTATCGCAAAGCCTCCTGCTGGCGAATTATCCCAGTGAGAAAAAGGGGTTGGCCTTGGCGCTGTGGTCCATTACCGTTATGGTGGCTCCGATCATGGGGCCGATCATGGGCGGATGGATCACCGACAACATCAGTTGGCCGTGGATTTTCTATATCAACATCCCGGTCGGCATCTTCTCTTCATTTCTTACTTGGCGCCTGTTACGCAAGCGCGAATCGGAAATGGCCAAGATACCGGTGGACAAGATTGGGCTGTTTTTGCTGATCATCGGCATCGGCGCCCTGCAAATCCTGCTCGACAAGGGCAACGAGCTGGATTGGTTCGAGTCGAAGCAAATTCTGGTGCTGACAGTTGTTTCCGTGGTGGCGCTCACCTTCCTTATCGCCTGGGAGTTGACCGAGGAACATCCCATCATCGATCTGCAACTGTTCCGCAACCGCAATTTTTTCATCGGGGTCGCTACACTGAGCATCGGTTACTTGGTGTTTTTCGGTAACGTGGTAATCCTGCCGCTATGGTTGCAGACGCAGATGGGCTATACCGCAACCTGGGCCGGTATGGCGGCGGCGCCAGTGGGCATCCTGTCAATCTTCATCACGCCGCTGGTGGGGAAAAATATGCACAAGCTTGACCTGAGAATTTGGGCCAGCGCCAGCTTCGCCGTGTTCGCCGGAGTCTCGTACTGGAACAGCACTTTTAATACCGATGTCACCTTCTGGCAACTGGTGATCCCGCGCCTGATCATGGGCATCGGTGTGTCAGCTTTCTTCGTGCCGCTGATGTCGCTCACCCTGTCCGATATCCCGCCACGCCTCCTCGCCAGCGCCGCCGGCATGTCCAACTTCATCCGTATTCTCGGCGGTAGCTTTGGCACCTCGCTCAGCATCACCCTGTGGGATCGTCGCGCCGCCTACCACCATGAAATGCTGGCCGAGCACGTAACCGAATTTTCTCCCGCCACCAACGATGCACTAACTAACTTGGGTGGGCTGGAGCAACCACTGTCATCCGGTTATGCCATGCTGGAGCGCAGCATGCAACAGCAGGCGGTGATGCTGTCCACCAACGAGATTTTCTGGCTCTCGTCGCTGATGTTCGCCGGGCTTATGCTGCTGGTATGGTTCGCTCGGCCTCAACAATCTGGGGCGAAGGATGCAGACGCAAAGTGAGCCTGATTGCCAATTGTAATGGCTCGTTACAGAGCGTTGTAGCGGCCATTCATAAAATATTTCCCGCGTTATTGAGCGGTAGTGGGATGTTGTGCGTTGGCAATCAGGACATGAATAATCATGGCAATACTCAGATACAAAGTAGCATTCACCAAATCGCCGGGGAAATACAGCATTAGGCGGGTAGCAAATTCGGCCAGGCTGGTATCCGCAAAACGCCCTCCGAGAAAATAAAAACTGCCGCTTGAAATCAACTCACACCCCGCAGTTCCAACCACCGCAGCTACCGCAAAAATATGCAAGGTATGAGCATTTAACTGATAGCGGGTAGCATACCAACGTCCGACTAACCACAAAGCAGAATATGCAGGCAACAAAAACGCGTAGGCGAGGGTAACGCAATAATCGTTTACCCCAAATTGGGTAATGGACAGATAGTCGATCAGCGCAGCTTGAGCCAGAAATACTGGCAACAGCACACGATGGCGGAAGTAAAGCCCAAGCAGAATGAAGATTGCCCATGATGCATCGGGCAGATGGGTAAGCGTGGCAACATGATGACCACGCGTTGCCCACATCACGATGGATAATACAACCGCGAGAATGATGGCATTACGTTTGGAAAGATTTAACATGATTCATCCCTGAAGTTAGCGGGAGAGAATGGTTGTCTACTATTCCCTCCCAAACATTTTACCACTTATTATTAAAAAGCATATTTCAAGGTTAAGTAATAAGCTCTTGGGTCGCTCGGATAGTAATAGTAACTTGGTACCAATGAACTTGGCATGGTTACACTTGCATATCCACCACTCGTTGCATAGTTCGCACCTGCAAGATTTTTAATCGTAAAGCGAGTTTCCCAAGGGCCCGATTTGTAGCTTGAATACACATCCGTGACAGTCGCAGACGGCATTTTATGCAACGTATTGGTTAAATCCCCGTCGTAGTATTGGCTTCCGATATAAGTAACCACCCCACCCAAGCTCCAATGGCCCCCCAGTGTGTAATTGGCTCTCGCGTTGAAAGTTAAATCCGGCACCAGACTGATGGTATTCCCGCTGTTCACCCCCCCTGAGTAGAGCGACCTCTGAAGTTTCCCGCCCACCGAAACGGTAAAATTCGAAGTAGCATAGGTAGTCGAGTCAAACATAAACCCTTTACGGCGAATGTCATTGGGGTCATTCAAATTGGTAAACGAGTTTGGGTCGTACCTGATTTCTTTCTGCGAATCAGACTGAAAAACCGAAGCCGTCAGCCGCGTTTGCCAAAAATGCCACTCTCCGCCAACCTCGACCGTCTGAGACACCTGAGGTTGAAGGATACCTTTAAACATCCGATAGGAGCCCGTCGGATCCCATCCCCAGAACTCGTCCGTGTTTGGAAACCGGAACGACTGGTTCCACTTGATAAACGTCTTCTGTCCATCAAGATAGCTGAAGTTAAATGCCAAATCAGCAGCATTCGCCGAGTACGTTTTGTTTGCGTTGGCAGTAGTAGCAGAATAGGCATTCGCATCATACGCAGAGGCCGACTGGGTCTGGCGTCTAAACCCTCCGCTAACCTCAACCGATGAAGTCAGTGGGAATCTCTCAATTAGGTACGGCGAGTGACTGACCAAAGTCGCATTTCCACTATCATTCATCCGAGTTGCGCCATAAGTAATTAAGTTCTGTTGAGCCAGTGCACTGTATGCATCACCAGACCACTCGCTAGACTTGTTCATGTCATACCCTACTACGGTAGTTCCCCACTTACCCCAATCAGCTTTTACACGCGGGGTCAGATTCCAAGTTCCACTTTGCAAATTGTTATCGGTTGGACTCGGAACAGAACCTGGATAGTTCGCAGCCACCGTGGAGGAATATGGCTGATAGAAGTTTGACGTCCGCGAGCTGTACATAGCCTCCCCTTCAAAGGTCAGCTTATCATTCAAGCGCTGCACATCCCCCAACAGCACACTTGCATTATCTACAGCATTGGCTGAGCCTGCGTTGTTAAACTTGGCTAGCTGCGGGTTGCCCTGTCCAACTTCTCCCACCACGCCCCCCGGAGCTTGAGCATTCGAATGACTTGCATTCACACCTAGGTAAATCTCATCCGGGCCATTCAAAAATTCGGTTAATTTACCTCCGAAAGAATACAGGTTAGCGGCAGAATTCTCTCGCCAACCATTCGTGTTCGCAGTATTCGCATTCAACCGCAAGGAAGTATTTCCAGAGCCTTGGCTCAGAACTGCGTTAGTCATCACGGTTCCGAAACTACCCGCTTTAACTGTCACGTCGTTAATGTTGGCACCACCATCTTTGGTGATGATGTTAATGACCCCACCCACCGCCCCATTCCCATACTGGACACTCGCCCCCCCGCGAAGGATTTCGATGCGTTGTACTGAACCCAGCGGGATTGATTCCCACGAAACGGAAGACGAATCAATTGGGTTTAACCTTTGTCCATCAAGAAGAATAAGTGTCGTGCTATTTGCTGTGGCTCCATATCCACCCATATCAACTGAAGCGCCAAGCCCAAGTTGTCCTAAGCCAGTGCCATTTACAATGAGTCCGCCTATCTGAGATAAAACTTCAGGAATATTATTTGAGCTGGAGTTTTCAATATCCTCGCGGGTAATTACCTTGACGTTGGCGGGTACGTGGTTTGAACTTTCTTCAAACCGTGATGCGGTTATTAAAACTTCGGATGGCGCATTTTCGCCAGGGGTTTCATCCGTTGCAGCGTAGACTACAGAAGGTACCGCGCAGAGCAGGGCGGCAAAGATTTTACTTTTGGTTTGCATGAGATACTTCCTGATAATTCCAAACGTCCCCGTTGGAATGTTCAAACACAGGAAATACAGCGGAAGGAAACAATGACAGCGGGCTTGCACCGACATTAATTGTCTGCCGTCCATGCGCCGCCCGCAGCATTTCCCGACCTGTGGAACCTGACGGTTCCTGCACCAAGGCCGGTATCCGGGCTCACAGAACTAAACGCATCGCCTTCCCATGATTACCACAGTGGCTTAATGATGCGTCCATACCTGCTAACCGTTGCGGGGGCAGCACAGGCTTCACACCTGTTTCCCGATTATCCAAGCTAAACATCGCTCGGCACCTTGAAGCGGGTGAAATATATCACAGAGATTGGTCTCTCAGCTCTTTTTCTGTCTACATCATTGCATGAATGCGACTGGTCGGGCCGATGACTGCTACCCGTAAAAAAGGCCCACTTGTTTTTCAAGTGGGCCTTTTCGAGGCAATTATGATTTAACTACCCCAGATTACACAAGGTAGCTTTATTGCGCGTGACGCGAGCAGAATTACAATTCCTTGGAGTGTTCAGCCAGATACTTCGCCACACCTGCCGTAGATGCATTCATGCCAGCCTTGCCCTTGTTCCAACCGGCCGGGCAGACTTCGCCATGCTCTTCGGTGAACTGTAACGCATCCACCATGCGCAGCATCTCGTCGATATTGCGACCCAGCGGCAGATCATTCACCACTTGATGACGTACCAAGCCTGCGCGGTCAATCAGGAAAGAACCCCGGTAAGCCACGCCGCCGCCTGCTTCAACATCATAAGCCTTGCAAATTTCGTGCTTGATGTCAGCCACCAAAGGATAGCGCACCTGGCCGATACCGCCATTGTTAACCGGGGTGTTTTTCCAAGCCAAGTGGGTAAATTGCGAGTCTATTGAAACGCCGATCACTTCCACATTGCGCGCCTTGAATTCATCCAGGCGGTGGTCGAACGCGATCAGTTCGGACGGGCACACAAAAGTAAAGTCCAGTGGATAGAAAAACAGCACCGCATATTTGCCCTTAGTCACTTCGGAAAAAGTGATGGACTTGATTTCATTATTGCCCAGCACCGCGTTTGCGGTGAAATCCGGGGCTTGCTTACCGACGAGCACTGCCATGTTTAACTCCTTATGGTTGACTAAAATTATGGGGTTTGTAATTTAAAGGGTGGCGGCGCGGCTGTCAACCACAAAATCCAAAGCGTGAAGAGCAAACATAGCTCGGTTTGAGGTATTCTTCGAAACCAAGGTGTGCTAAGTCAGGCCACCATTAGTTGTTCCGTAGCGAAACCGAATCCACCTAACAAATTGGTAAATCGAAACTTGAAAGCAATCCTTCTTATCCTATTCTGGCTATTTGGAACTTTGACGCCCGCATTTGCCAACACACCCGGCGAGGTCGAGGTTGGCGGCACCTTGCGCGAGGCGACTTTGCATGGATTAGTCGGCAAGTCGCGCAAGCTTTCCGAGTTCCATGGAAAGCCCCTGATTATCAACGTCTGGGCTAGCTGGTGCGGCCCCTGCCGGGAAGAAATGGGATCGCTGGATCGACTTGCCCGTAAGTATGGCGGGAAGAAATTTCAAGTAATTGGAATCTCGACCGACGATGATCGCAACGCGGCGGCAACTTATATCAAACAGGCCGGAGTTTCATTCGAGACCTTTCTCGATAGCAAGGTAATGCTGGAAAATATGCTGGGCGCCAACACCATTCCCTTGACCCTATTGGTGGACGCTCACGGTCGCGTGCTCAGAAAAGTCCAAGGGTCGCATGAATGGGACAGCCCGGAATTTTTGACGCTGATAGGGGAAACGTTTGGCATCGGGATGTAACGCTACCAACGCGTTAACCATGGTTTATAATCTGCAAGTCATTAAGCTGAAATGCAGAATCGAAAGTCCGCAAGGTGCCAATAGCCGACGGTCGAGGTGTAAAATAGGCAGCAAGAAAGCTGACAGTCGTGACCGGCAACAATCGGCCACGTACGGGCAGTCGTCAACGGCTGTTTTGTGGCAGTGAATATTCGGTTATCGTCCAAAGCCGAAGTTGGAGATTACTTTCTCCAATTCAGTACAAAAATGATTTATAGCTTCAGTTAATCGCTTGATACACGAAATTTCAGGTACGCTCTGTGAACGATCAAGAAAAACAATCTGAACCGAAACGGCGGATCGGCTTTAAGCAGATTCTTAGAGCGATCATATTCGGGATCGCCGGGTTTATCCTTTTAAGCTTATTCCCTACGATTATTTTAAAGCTTCAAGGGATTGACTTGAATCGCATGAGTGCAAATGAACTGACGCATAACGTCAGGATATCATTGCCTAATCAGGTTTCTGTAACAGCTGTTGCACCCGCAAGCCAGCCTACGTCAACGATGCCTTTAACAAATAATGAGGCCCCCTCTATTCCAAACGACTGCTGGCCCCTGATGGCTGAGAATACAGGTCAAGTCCTTTGTTTGCATATACGTGGCCTACCCACCAATGCAGAATACTCTGTTCAGAGATGGGATACTGCAACAGGAAAATTAGAAGAAGATATTTTGTTGCCAAAGAATCCCCAGTTCTTCGGTTGGATTGTTGACGTCGTTGATACGACAAACGGCATGCTGTTAATATCAGACAGAAATGCTATCTTCATCACACAGAATAACAAGACCCTCACTGCCAATCTATTAATCTCGCAGACACGACCAAAAACGCTGGCTTTGCCCGATCATTCGGTACTTGTAATGGGGGGCAAGGAAAATAATCAGCGCACCAATGCTGTGGAACTAATCAAGCTCCAGCATGAGCCTCAGGGTGACACGCTTGTTTCTGTTCGCTTGCCTAATCTGCCTGGGGCTACACGCACGGGATATGAATTGGTTGCGTTGTCAAACGGCAGGGTAATGGTCTTGGGTGGCACTGACTCTCAATATCTTGGTTGCTCACCATGTACAGCTGATACTTACATTTTAGATACAGAAAAAAAATCTTGGGCTGCCGGGCCGAAAATGTCCGAACCGCGCGCAAATTTCAGCGCAACATTATTGCCCGATGGGAGTGTGCTAGTCGCGGGTGGTTGGACACCGTCGCACACATGGGGTGGGCCTGGAAGTCGAACCGTTGAGCATTGGGATCCGATCAAAAATGAATTCTTAAAGAATTCCGTTTTTTTACCGACTGCCGTCGCGATGCATAGCGCATTCTGGGCTAAGGGTGAGGAAGGAAAACAGTTATTGTTGGCGGGGGGCAACAGTGCTGCGGTGCAAGCGTATGAAGTCAGCACCGGCGTTTGGCGGCTTGTGGGGGAATCAAACCAAGGATCCGAGAAAAGAGGGGTTTCCGCCGCATCTGTCCTTTTTAAAAAACGGCAATATCTGCTCCGTCAATCTGGCGAGTCTAATTACAGCTCAGAAAAAGGTTGGGGTTTTATACCCTTGCGTTTGGGTTCCGATTCCGGCATGAGCGATGCAGCACGCAATTTTACTCCGGAGAACGGAATGACCTTGTATCGGAGCGGTCTGACATTTTTACCTGGAAAAAACGATACCCCGGCGCTGGCGTTAGGTGGGTCAATTCATGCGGGAATGAATACCTATGGCATTACGGCTGCAGTGGACGCCATTTGGCCGGACGGCCACATGCAGGCTTTGCCAGCGTTCAATTATGCACGAACGGGTGCGCAGGCGTTTCGCTTATCTGATAGTTCCATATTGTTAATTGGAGGTCAGGTAAATGGCCAGGCAAATGCAGGAGATAAAGTTGAGAGTGCGTCGTCCATGGAATGGTTGCCCGGCAACGCCGCGCCGCAGGAAGCGCGCTGGCAGGCGCTGAATGAGGGTTGGGCGCAGGAGAAGGCGCTGGGGCAGATGACAGATGGCAGCCTGGTAGCAGTGGGTACGAGCGGCGGGGTGAGTCGCATCAAGATCAGCACCGATGCACAGGGCAAGCCGCATGCTGAAACCAGCGAGCTGCCGCCGCTGCACCAGCCGCGCCTGTTCCAGAATCCGACAGACCTCATCGTGCGCGGCCTGCCCGACGGGCGCATCATCGTGGCAGGCGGCGAGATGCAGAACGAGCGGCTTTCCGTGATGCGCGAGGACTCGATGGATCCGAGTGCGGCCGACGAATATCTGCGCATCGGCGAAGCTGAGCCGACCGACGATTACGAGATATACGAGTCCGCCACCGGCCAGTGGCGTCAATCCGCCGCTTCGCGCCATATACGTGCAGCCGGTACAATGCAGGCATCCGCGTCCGTCGTCCCGTGGCCTCAATCCGCAGCTTCGCGCGCCGATGGCGGGCTGCTCGCCGTCTACGATGACGGCCGCGTGGCGCACCTGCACGCGAAGGAGAAGGAACGCGACGCTCAGGGATCACTGCAGGAAGAATGTGAGATGGAAATTAGCAGCGCGGACGGCAAAATGTGGAGCGAAATGAAAGCCTCTGAATTGCCCGTCATTTGTACCCGCGCGAGAATGTTCATGATGCAGGACGAGCTGTTCGTCTCTGGATCGCATGCGGACGGGCATCTGCACACGGATATCCAGACCCTGCAGTGGTTCAACAGTGCCATGCGACGCTGGGAAACGCTGTGGCAGAGCCCGCCACAGCAGAACTGGCGCGACAACGTGGGCCGCATCATCATCCGCCAGCTCGCCAACGGCAAGCGCGTCATGCTGCCTGTGGCGGACATGTTGTGATCCGGGAGAACAAACCATGCGCATGACCATTTTCGCAATTCTGCTGGCAGGCTGTTTGGCCTCTTTGGCCTGCCTCGCCTCCGAAAACCCGCAGGACGCGCCGCCGCCAGCCAAACTTGCACAGCAGGTGAATGAGGCGCGTGAATTATGGAAGCTGAAGATCAAGAACAGCGTGCAGTTCGTTGCCAGCAACGACCTGTGGCAGCCGGGCAAAAAATACAAGAGCGGCAGCGACTGGCTGGCCTTGGTGTGCGACGGGAAGCACTGCACGCTCGCGCCCGCCGCACTGGATGTAAAGAAGGAATCGTGGCAAGGGCACTATGACGACCAGTCCACCGTCGGTCAGCACCTGCTGTTCAGGCAGGCCACCGACGTGTCCGGCAAGCCGGTGGCCTGGTTTCGCACCACTGGCGCGCCGCCCTGGCTGAAGCCGGGCCCCGTGCCCTCCTACTATGCGGGCGGCCCCTATAGCCAACTGCCAGACAAGAAAGGCACGATGGAATTTCTGATCGAGACGCCGGACGGCAAGAAGGCCACACTGGTGCCGATGCTGGTACCCAAGTCGCTTCTACAGAAATTGGCCAATAAAGAAGAAGGAGAAATCTATTCCGGCACGCTGCTGCTGCAACTGCGCACGCCCGAGAAGCGCCAGCTGCTGTCGGGGGTATTCGGCGCGTGCAGCGGCGAGGTCACCCCGGACTACTTGCTCTGGGCGGGCGACTTGGACGGTGACGGCAAACCCGATTTTCTGGTCAGTTACATTGATGCCGACGGGCCGGTACACCTGTTCCTGTCTGGGGCGGCGAAGCGTGGCCAACTGGTGGGACTCGCCAGCGTTTTCAACTCTCCTCCTTTCGGCGGCGAATGTGATGGTGGGCCGCCGTCCTACCTGAACTAGCCGCGCGAAAAAATACTCATCCCTTTCGAATTGTTAAATTGAGATTTGATAATACAGGTGATAATTTAATGCGGATATTCTTTACTATTGTGTTGTTGTCCTTGATTGCCTGCTCTGCTAATGATCAGCAAAAACCAGATTCTAAACAATCGGTATTGAACACTCCTCAGGTTGCATCTAGTGTTAAGGCAGCTTCGAGTTCAGTTCAATCTCCGGGATGGGGAGACGTAATACAACTAAAACAACTTAGCCAGGACATTGAAAAAGTCACGGCCTTACCTACTGGCGGTGGCGATTGTGGCTCTCAGTTTGAGGGAGATGACGGAGAGGAGCCTCCAACCTTCCGTACTAAAAAGGAACGCATTGCTTATGAGCGTTCTAAGCAGCAAGAGGAGCAAGAAAGAGCTCGCGGTGAAAAAGAATGTGAGATTACTCAAGCAAAACAATCCACGGTTTATGAGGCAGCACTTAATAATTTAAATCATACTTGGATCCCAGTTCTAAAGCGCGCTGTTGACCTCGGTGACCCGGTCGCTGAAGTGATTCTGCGGTTATGTGACACGGCACCGATACTGGACAGAACCGGAATAGCTTCCAGTTGCGCTGAAAAGGAAGAAGACAGGAAATTCGCGCGAACTAGGTTGGAAGCAATCAATTTCAGACCGGCATTATACGGATACAATCTTATTTCTCAGGCAGATGCACCACGTAATTGTAATATTAACGATTCTGGTTCTAATGAGTTTGCCCGCTGCGTTACCCAATCAGGGATTGACCGTTACAAGCAAATGCTGGAGATCATAAGGACAGGTTATTTAGGAGTGGTAGAAGATTTTAACACCTGTCAAGTGAAAGGAATGAACGAGGAACTCGACCGATTGGCAGAAGAGTGCCAACGCCTTCTCTTTTTGACGGAAGTTACCGCATATCGTTCTTCTCGAAGTTATGCACCAAATTTAACGTTAACTCACAAGGAGGAATATCCCAGGATTTACCTTGCCTGGAATCCAAATCACGTTACACGACTTAACTGGTCCGAATTTCGTGATCCTGATTTCCAGAGCAAGTTTGATCTGGAAGTGAAAAAGAATCTCGCGGAAATAAACGCGAATATCGAAAGTGATCTTAAGAAAGAGCCTCGGTGGGGAATTTTTCTGATGAACCGAATCGTTGATCGAACCGAAGAACAAAAAAACACATATGTTTCTAAGCTCGGCTTGACCTGGATGCCGATAAATTCTTCATCAAGGCCTTGGGCGAGTGCCAATGCTTATTGCACCAATACTGCTATTAACGGACAGACCGGCTGGCGCTTGCCGACGAAAGATGAGCTAAAAGCCTTCTATGACTCAGGAGCGATGAAGGGTCAGGGGTGGACGTTGCACGACACTTGGTCGTCGACGCCCAGTGGCAGCGGCACCAGCTACTCCGTCGGCGGTGTCACGAACGGTAGCAGCGATAACCACTACGGCACCCACTATGGAGTCCACATGGACTACGGCGGAGTTGACGCGTACCCCGACACGCTCGACATCTACGTGACGTGTGTACGTTAGAGCCTTGTGCTTTGAAATTTGATTTTGAGTTTTCAAAAATCTCACAAATCAATGAGTGAAGCTATAGATTTCCGAGTAAGGTCTTGCTCCGTGAATGACTACTTCGCGATGAATTCGCGTAGGGCAATGGCCGTTACGGGTTATTAGGAGAAATTAGTCCTGCCAAATTGCTTGCCAGATTGCGGACATTCGCCAAGGACAGCAACGGGTCGATAGCTGACTTTCAATTCTGTATTTCAACTCTTCTTGTTAACGGCTTAAACAACCAACCGGCCCACCTTGGCAGGCTACTCCGGCAACGCGACCTTGTTGTCGATGCTGAACTGGTAATCGTGGAAGATGTGCTCGGCGCTCAGTACCTGATACGAACCATCCGCCAGTTTGTGCGTTGTGTCTTTCAGGCGGTAGGTGTAATGCCCGCAGGTCCAGCATTTGAAGTTGCGCATGTGGGTGCACAGGCAGGTCTTGTCCATCACGGAAATTTTCTTCTCGCCCGGATGCGCCGCCACTTCGCGATTGTAGGAATCGATGTAAGAGCAATTGCCATTGGCATCGAGGATGTAGCCGTAGGATTCGCAGCCGGGGCGGATACCTGAGCCGATGGCGGGACTGCTCTTCAACATGCGCATCGGATAGCCGGTAGGCGAGATGGTGTTGACTTCGATGTCGCTTTCGCTGGCCTTGAAGTATTCCTGCATCACATCTTTGGGCAAACCACATTCTTGCGCCACTGTGAAGCGCGTCGCTACTTGCACCGCAGCCGAACCGCTCTCCAGGAAAGTCACCGCATCGCTTCCGGTGAAAATGCCCCCGGCGGGAATCACCGGAATGTCCAGATGCTCGGCCTGCAAATACTGGTGTACTTCATTTACTATCGTGCGCAAATCATATTTTGCCCAGTCCATGCCGAAGCCGAGATGGCCGCCCGCCAGCGGACCTTCTACCACAATGTAATCCGGCAACCGATTGGTTCTGGCGTTCTTGCGCAGGAACAGTTGCAGCGCGCGCAGGCTGGATACGATGATGCCGAGCTTGGCATCACGAAAACGCGGGTGGTCTTCCATCAGCGCGAATGATCCCAGATGCAAACCCGCAGCCAGCGTGATGCCGTCTATACCCGCATCCAGCGCGCTACGCAACCGCACAGTGAGAGTTTCGCGCGGAGCGTTCATGGTGAGCTTTTCCATGCAGTTGATGAAGATCATGCCGGAACCGCGCTTGGCTTCCATGGCATGGCTCACATGCAAACGCGTAGCCTCGGCAACTTGCCCCAGATCGAACTTCACAGCGGACTTGTTGGAGTTATTGATGTTGTAATGGTACTGCTGGAGTTTTTCCTTGACGAAGTCGGTGTCATAGCGCCGATCTGTTACGGTGGGCAACATCGCGTCGGAGATATGACCGACACCGCCCAGACGGGCGACTTCCAGCGCGAGATCGGCGGTCGAAATATCCACGCCCATCCCTCCGACCATGATCGGTACCAGCTCCTGCTTGCCAAAGTGCAAGCGGAAATCATCTACGCGTTTCATCGCCATCCTCTTATATTACCTTGGAATAAACGGCATGTTTCAGCCGTGTGCGTAGATATTTGTCGAAAACCATACAGATATTGCGGATCAACATGCGCCCCTTGGGCGTGACGCTGACCCTTTCCGATGTGAGCTTGAGCAGGCCTTCGCGTTCGTAATCGCGCAATTCGCCGAGTTCAGTGGCGAAGTAGTTGTCGAAGTCGATCTGGTAGGCAGTATCAATGGATTCCTTGGCAAGCTCGAAGTGGCACATCAAATCCTGAATGATCGCGCGACGCACCAAGTCGTCATCATTTAGCTCCATGCCGCGCATAATAGGTAATACGTTGCGATCAAGCGCGTCGTAGTAATCGTCCGGCTCGCGAAAGTTCTGGCTGTAGGTGGGGCCGATTTTTCCTATGGAGCTAACTCCAATTGCGACGAGGTCACAATCGGAGTGCGTGGAATAGCCCTGAAAGTTGCGGTGCAGTCTGCGCTGGCGCTGGGCCACCGCCAATTCGTCGTCCGGCTTGGCAAAGTGATCCATGCCGATATACACATAACCGGCATCGGTCAGCGTCTTGACCGCCAGGCTAAGTATGTCCAGCTTGGTCTGCGGCGCGGGCAAATCTTCGTCGTGAATACGGCGCTGCGGCATGAAAATAGTGGGCATGTGCGCATAGTTGTAGATCGACAGGCGATCCGGATTGGCGGCAATCACCTTGTCCAGCGTGGCCTTGACCCCGGCGATGGTTTGCTTGGGCAGACCGTAGATCAAATCGATGCTGATCGACTTAAAGCCGTTAGCGCGCGCCGCATTGATTACCTGAAGCGTCTCTTCTTCGCTCTGGATGCGGTTCACCGCCTTTTGTACCAGCGGATCAAAGTCCTGTACGCCAATGCTGATGCGATTGAAGCCGAGTTCGGCGAGCAGGGCGATGGTCTCGTCGCTGACCTTGCGCGGGTCGATCTCGATGGAATATTCGCCGTCTTCCACCATCTTGAAATGTTTGCGCGTGGCATTCATCAGTTCGCGCATCTGGTCGTCGCTGAGGAAAG
>Ga0182030_10017224_pt1 | contig 13968 bp, 16 predicted proteins | sample 812S3MmetaG_FD_121299 | JGI IMG/M metagenome (GOLD analysis project Ga0182030, IMG submission 121299) | Permafrost microbial communities from Stordalen Mire, Sweden - 812S3M metaG (Illumina Assembly) | ecosystem: Environmental > Terrestrial > Soil > Wetlands > Permafrost | place: Sweden...
GCCCATGAGACATTCCAATCCATCAGCGTGGTTTTCGTTTCCCTGTATGCTACATTACTATATACAAAATTAAGTTCAACTACCTTTTCTTCAATTATATTGCCTAATTTTTTTTTATTCTCTGGATCGGGCTCCAGGTAAGTTAGTGTGTGAAACGATGGAGTCAGACTTGGTGTCAGCAAAAAGGTGGTTTCGGGCTTTTTAGCATCTTGGGCGTCAGTTTCTTCCTTATCTTTTTTATCAGATGCGGGGTTTGCGTTGTTATTATCTTCATTGAAGAGATCCAAGAAGGTTTTCATAAGTTCAGCGTTTAAAGGCATGAGCTCAAGTTTGTAATCGTGGCCGTTGTCCATCTTGTGCACGCTTGGGCCCTTGAGTAATTCAGTCAATTGTGCCATCGACAAGTTAATAGGCTGCATCCATTTCAGGGGTGCCGGGTTCTGGTTGTCAATCTTAACAGATCCCGTTCTGATGAGTTCTTGGGCTAGTTCGGAAGACGCATGCACAGCCGGTGTGCACAAAACCGCAGCCGCCATGGCTGTGGACAATAATAACTTACGCATATTAAACCTCATATTAGTTGTACCAGTTAATTAATATTATCAAAAGACTAAATAGTCTGTTCAGGTACTTGTATTATACTGATTATTTACTGTCAAGAAAAAAATGGGATGATTTGGGCTTACCTTTTTGAGGACAAATAACGTTTGAGCGCAAAAAGGGTGGCTATGGCCGTTAGATACATGGCGATAGCTGTCCGTGGCTTCTTGCGATAGAAGCGCAATTGTTGGTAGAGGAAGTATCCGAACTGGACGGAAAACTTTGATAGGGGGTCATATTCTGAATAATCGGCGAGTAATTTTGTGGGGATGGTTTTCTTATAATGTCTCGTTATGGTATCGATGGCCCAGGTTAATTCGACGACCTTGTTGTCAAACAGACCCATGCCTGCCAACTTATTGTGATCAACGGTGCGGCAGAGTTCGCACGCTGCGATGAGCTTATCCAGGTGGGTGACCAATAGCTTGGGTTGCATACGGGCGCAAAATAAAATGGTATTGGTGACTAAAGGACGCATGGTCGGGTATGAACCGACATGGTCGAGATTGACTTCAGATTTCAGGGGTTGGAACATAGCTTCGGTGACGCGAGATACCAGCGGTTCAGAAATCTTATTCTTCAATATATCTCCTTGGCATGCTAGTGCTTTGTTAAAGGCGCAGAGGTCGCGAACGTCCCTCGTGTCTGCAAAATGTGTGAGGAGTTGTTCAGGGTTTCTTTCCTCGAGGGCTTTATTGTCGCTGGCTTTGAGTGAGTTTGTGTAGATAAGGATGATTGTAAACAGATAGGTCGTGAGGTTCTTCATGATATCCTCCTCTTGTTTATGTTTAAGTATAGCAGGATATTTTTGTGGATGACTAGATGTTGTGTTTATTCTACCCGTCCCCATCATCCTGAGCAGCATAAGCGAAGCGTTGCTGGACAGGATCCAGCGCAATAGTGTGAGCGTAGCTCACTCGAAAGTAACTTACTTGCCGCTAGGGTTTTTATAAGGGGTTCGCTGCGCTCACAGATCGTGAACTGGATCCTTAACTACCTCCCGCTGCGCGATCGTCCGTTCAGGATAACGGCGGGGTGCAGGCACTCATATGGATGTAGATGACCGCTGGCATGTTTCTCGCACCAAAATAAAAAAAACAGCACCGACATAATCGGTGCTGTTTGTATAATATAAACCCCAACCCACAGTCCCCAACCTACAGATTGGCTAAAGATCAGAGTCTGACAACCGCTTACTCTACGTTAATATACGTACGTCCGCCGCGAGCGTGTCTGAATGTTATTTTGCCCTCAATAAGAGCAAACAGTGTGTGGTCACGGCCCATGCCAACGTTGTCGCCGGGATGGAACTTGGTTCCCCGTTGACGAACAAGGATGTTGCCCGGAACTACAAGTTCGCCGCCGAAGCGCTTCATGCCCAAGCGTTGACCTGGAGAGTCGCGTCCGTTCCTTGAACTACCACCAGCTTTTTTATGTGCCATAATATATCCTCGTAATTACTTGTCAGATTTCTTAGCTACAGGCTTCTTAGCCGCAGCAGGTTTCTTTTCAGCCGCAGGCTTTGCAGTCGCTTCCTTAGCAGTTGCTTCCTTAGTCGCAGGCTTTGCAGCCGCTTCCTTAGTCGCAGGCTTAGCAGTTGCTTCCTTAGTTGCAGCTGGCTTGGCAGGCGCTTTTTCAGCCTTAGGCGCAGCTTCTTTCTCAACAGGAGCTTTCGCAGCCTTTGGTGCAGCCTCTTTTGCAGCCTTAGGTGCAGCCGCAGATTTCTTTGCGGGTGCCTTTTCAACTGGTGCAGCTACGATCGGTGAAACCTTAGGTTTGTTTTCAGCCTTCACAGACTTGCCGTCGCCCTTGATCTCGCTGATGTGCAGTACAGACTGCAGCTGACGGTGACCATTCTTACGCCTATAGTTCTGGCGGCGCTTCTTCTTGAAGACGATAATCTTGTCAGCACGATTCTGATTAACGATCGTGGCAACGATAGAAGCATCCTTCACAAATGGCTGGCCCACGACCACGTTACCTGCGTTATCGATCAAAAGAATATCCGTGAGCTCCACGTGATCACCGTTTTGGCCTGGAAGGCGCTCTACGGTTACATAATCACCGGCTGAGACTCGGTATTGCTTTCCACCTGTTTGAACAATTGCGTACATATCTTACCTACATGTTTCTGTGCATTTCGCACAATATCAACTTTAGCCCTTTGCTTATCGGCACTCTTTTGAGTATAATTTCTACAAATGTTTGTCAAGGGTTAATTACCATAAAACAGGAAAAAAACCAATGAACCCTACCGACGTTCTCGATATTGGCCGTGAAGCGGTTATTCTCTTGCTCAAAATTTCGGGGCCGTTGATGCTGGTTGCCATGGTATCTGGTTTAACCGTCGCTTTGTTTCAAGCGTTAACCCAGATCCAGGAAATGACCCTCACCTTCGTTCCGAAAATTGTGCTGGTTTTTCTAACCCTCATACTCATGTTGCCCTTTATAGCATCAAGTTTAGGAAACTTCACGTTAAATCTCTTTCAATACATACAAAAAGTTTGAGGGGTCGTTTGTCGCCACTGGCATTAAATTTATCGGACCTCTTCCCCTACATGCTCGTGCTGTCAAGGGTGACTGGGGCTTTGTTGATGCTTCCAGGGTTGGGAAGCCAGTATATCAACACGCCTGTGCGTATCCTTTTTTCTATGGCGCTAGCAGGCATGATGGCGCCATTGCTGATGGATAATATGCCTGATGCGCCCAATGATCCTTACCTGTTCTTTTCTTACGTGGTCATAGAAGCCCTCATTGGCTTGTTCATTGGTACCATGGGCAGGATGCTCATGGCGGCGCTGGAGGTGGCTGGTTCGGTGATTGGTTTTCAATCTGGTCTGATGAATGCTTTCGTGCTGAACCCTGTGGACGGGCGTCAGAGCTCGCTGCCAGCCACTTATCTGTCCGTGGTGGTTCTGGCTTTGTTCTTTGTGGCAGACATCCACCATGTGGCCTTGCAAGCATTGTATGACAGTTATCGCGTCTTCCATCCCGGGGTGCTGAACGACTATAGCAGGGTGGGGCAAGACTTTATGCAGTCTGTCGTAAGTATGATCACCGAGGCTTTCATACTGGGAACTCAGATTGCAGCGCCGGTGATCATACTGTCACTGCTTTTTTTCGTAGGCATGGGGTTGCTGAACCGATTGATGCCCCAGTTGCAGGTATTTTTCATAGGTCAACCGTTTCAAATCTTTGTCGGCTTTATGGTTCTTTCCATGATTGTTTCATCCGCTTGTATGTCCCTGATAGAACGCCTATCATACCTATACGCCAATCTCTGGCATACGGGAGGTTAAATGGCTGAAGAAAACGAATCCCAAGACGATTCCCAAAAGACCGAAGAGGCGACGGCCCGAAGGCTTGAGAAAGCGCGGGAGAAGGGTCAGCTTGCCTTTTCGAAGGAAATTAACCATTGGATGATTATATTTGGGCTGTTTTTGGTCGTCGCCGTGGTAGGCCCGCCGGCTTTAGACGGGGTTGCTTTTGCTTTAAAGCCCTTGTTGATGGCCGGAGAAATACAGCCATTGGAGTCCCAGCAGCTCATGGGTTTGCTGCAAGAAGTGATGATGAATGCATTGCGTCCCATGGCGCTAGTCTTTCTGGTTTTTATTGTAGCTGGTCTTGTCGCAGGTTTTGCGCAAACCCAGTTTCTTATCAGTTTTGAGAGCATTAAACCCAAACTTTCGAAGATATCTATATTGCAAGGATTAAAGCGTATCTTTTCCCCATCCTCTCTGGTTGAGTTCATCAAAGGTATGGGCAAGATCATCATGGTTTCCACCATTTTCATGATGATTTTAGTTCCTGATTTTTACCGTCTGAATCGATGGGGAGACATCCCCGTTGGGCGTATCTTCGAGATTATTCAAGAGCGTTTGATAAGGCTTTTGTTAGTCGTTCTTGCAATTCTTGGATTTGTGGCTGGTTTGGACTATCTCTTCCAACGGTTTACGTTTTTGAAAAAAATGCGTATGTCTAAACAAGATATCAAGGAAGAACACAAGGAATCCGAAGGCGATCCCGCCATCAAGCGCCGGCTGGCAGAGCTGCGTCGCGAGCGGGCCCAGCAACAGCGTATTGGTACGGCTGTGCCTCTGGCCTCGGTAGTTATTACTAACCCGACTCACTATGCGGTGGCGTTGAAATATGAAGAGGGAATGGATGCGCCGAAATGTGTGGCCAAGGGTGCCGATGTGATTGCCCAGAAAATCCGTGAGCTCGCGGAAGAGCATGATGTGCCGATCCTGGAAGACCCACCTCTGGCCAGGGCTTTGTATGCAGGTGTGGAAGTGGATAAAGAGGTGCCCGATAAGTATTACTTCGCGGTCGCCAGGGTCATTCGCTATATCATGGGCTTGGATAAGAGCTATCGAGGCGTCGATCTGGATGAGGATGATGTGGCGTGAGGTTTGTAACCAATTGTTAACCGAATTTCAGTATCATAGGCTTAAATGATAATGAACCCGGGGGAAAGTCATGAAGAAATATATACTCGCAAGTACAGTACTGGCGTACATGTTTGTGTTAGCGGCAGATGTTGACGCTAGTGATAATAATAGGAGAAGGGCTGTCACATTAAAATTAGGATCAGGTGGGAAGCTTGCGCCTGCGACTGAATCTGCAGGTGGGAAGACCGCAAAAGGTAAATTGCTAACGGATCAAGGTACTCTGAACCAATTTTTCGATGTTAGCCTCAAAAAGGCCCAGAATCAGATTAAGCAAGCAAATGCTGAGGGAGTCTTAATGGCCTCAGGTGTTGAAATCTTGCTGGCCTCTAGTGAGGCGGCGGAATAATGCCTCAAAGCTGAGACTCCAGCAGCAACATGCAAGGACCTAATAACAAAGGCAGAAAGCGCCATGAAGGCTTATGAAGAAGCTCGCGATACCTTAAAATCTACGGGAATCTTTGCGGGAAATTTAGGATGGGAGGCTGCTAGTCCCGGTATGGAAAAAGCTCATGATACACCCGTGCCAAAGCAGGGTGTTTCTGCTCCGGCAGAAGCCCAGGTGCATGCCAAAAAGGCAGTTACAGAAAACAGGCAGGCACTGGCGGAATCCAACAAGGCAATCATGGAAGCTAATAGGGAAAAACTAAAGGAGAAACTAGCTACATCTCTTGGTCCAAGGATTAATGAGTATTTTGCAGAGGCAAACAAAAGTCCAGCCTTGAAGCAATACGCTGAACCAATGAAGACATCTTTTGATCAAGCAGTACAGGAATGCACTAAGGAACCAGGGCAATTTAATGCAAAAAGCTGCGGGGATTTAATCAATAAGGCTGATGACACCGTGTTCGCTTATTTTACTGCCGTACGCACCATGTGAAACATTTGGTTCTTAGCCAAAAATTAATGTCAATGTCATATGGTGATTAAGAAACAACGATTGATAGGAGATCGTCATGAAGAAATATATACTCGCGTGTACGTTATTGGCCTGCATGTTAGCGCTGACAAACAGCTTGATGGCGGCAACGCCGGGGGGCGTAGAGGTGATTGTAGTGCCTGAGGCACAATCACCTACGACAACAGGACCGCTTCCCCCTGCTGAGGCTAAAGAAAGAGACCTGAAGTATCTGTCAGACCTTGGTCCAAAAGTTGCGGCACTATCTGAACAAGCAAAGAAAGCATTTCAAGCAGAAAGAGCAGATGCCATGATGCAGGCTTATAAGATAGCTGTTGAAGAATGCCCTAAGAAAACGACTACAACTGCAGCTTGCGAGGGTTTCATCAAAGAAGTCGAGCAAGCCATAGAGGGTTATAATGTTTCTGTAGAATAATACTCCAGGGCCAAAGGGATGATCATAAAGAAATCTATTTTAACAAGTATGCTGCTCGGCTTCTTGTTTGTGCTGACCAACCGCGCCGTCGCGATTGAGTATGATAGCAAGGGAATGGTTGTTAACCCAGGTGGAGTGCCACCCTTAAAGTCAGATGCAAAGCCTGCTCTTAAGACTAAAGAGCACACGATAGAGCAGACCGGAAACGAACTTCTTGATGAACTCGGTCCCGAAGTTAAGGCTTTGGTTGCGCAAGCAAATAAAGTAGGTCTAAAAGAAAACGCGGACGCCATGGAGACATCTTATCGTAACGCTCGAGATGGATGTCTTAAACCTGAGACTTCCAAAGAGGTCTGCCTGGGCTTTATCAAAAGCGTTGAAAAAAGCAAAGACGATTATTTATTGGCCTATATAAGTCTATTACAGGGCGATGCCCCCGCTCCAGAAGCAAAACCAAGCGAGCGAGTCTTGGTGCCGGGCACTGCTGAAAAAGGAACCGCACCGGTCGCGCCCGTCACCTGTAAAGGTGTTGCTAGTCCTGGCGGTAAACAAGAATGAGTGGGCCTGGGCGACCGCAAAGAGGACTCCTACTTAATGAGAAAGGCCTGTGATGAAATTCTAAAGAATTGTGCTGGACCATTCCAAGGCGCGGCAGCCGAAATAAACTTCCATTTTTCTTGATTTTGCGGTAGATTGAAGCAAATACAAGGAATTACATGGTCCGAAAACCCAACCCTAAAACTAAACCTCGATTTCCTACCAAGGCTGAGCTGCGCGATTATATCGTGTCGCAGCCCCGTCCTATTAGCCGGCGAGACATCGTTCGTGCTTTTCAGATTAAAGGCCCCGACCGCATTCCCATGAAGGCTATGCTGAAGGAGCTCTACCGAGAGGGAGCGATTTCTTACGAGGATGGCTCCTATCATAAGGCTGAAAAGCGTTCATTTATGACCGTGGTCATTACGGATATCGACGAAGACGGCGATTTCATCGCCAAGCCTGTGAAGTGGGATGATAAAACGCCAGAGCCAAAGATCTATATCTTTGCCGCCATCAGACCGAAAGGCGGCGTTGGTCAAGCGCTCGCCGTGGGCGATCAGGCTGTGGTTAAATTGCGGCCTCTGGACAACAAATCTTTTGAAGCTAAGGTTGTTCAAAAACTATTTAAACCCACGCAGCAACAGCTGGTGGGCCAGTTTATAGCTAGTCCCCATGGTGGCTGGATCGAACCCACAGACCGCAAGCTGCCTGCCCGCTTTTCCGTGCAACCAGCCCATGTGGGCCCTGCAGAAACCGGTGATATAGTACTTGCTGACATGCCCCGTGGTGCCCGTATGGGTATGCCGCTGGCTATAGTCCGCGAGGTCTTGGGTCGAGCCGATGACCCGAAAATGTTCAGCGTTATCAGCGAGTTTGAACAGAACCTGCCCAACAAGTTTTCCGAGGCCGCCATAGAGCTGGCTGAACGGGCGGAGCTGCCGCCCCTGAAAGGCCGAGAAGACCTGCGCAAGATTCCTTTGGTGACTATTGATGGCGAAGACGCCAGAGACTTTGACGATGCCGTCTGGGCCGCACCGGATCCTGAGCACGCGGGCGGATGGAATGCCATCGTCGCCATTGCGGATGTGGCCTATTATGTGCGTCCGAGTAGTGCGTTGGATATAGCGGCTAGGGAACGGGGTAACTCTGTGTACTTTCCCGATCGAGCCATTCCTATGCTGCCCGAGGCGCTCTCCAACGAAATGTGTTCCCTGAAGCCCGATGTGGATCGTGCTTGCTTGGCGGTTCATTTGAGCATCGATAGCAAGGGCAATGTTAAGAAACACAAGTTTGTCCGCGGACTCATGCGGTCTGTGGCCAGGCTGACCTATACGCAGGTGCAGGAAGCTATAGATGGTAAGCCGACACAACTAAAGCCGGAATTTATTCAAGACATCCTGAAGCCCCTCTATGGGGTTTATGAGGCCTTGAAAAAGGCCCGCGCGCGACGAGGCACCATTGACTTAGATCTGCCGGAGCAAAAGGTAGTCTTTGACGAAGAGGGGCACTTGGAAAAGGTGGTTCCTCGGGAACGTTACGATAGCCATCGCCTGATCGAAGAGTTGATGATCGCGGCTAACGTCTGTGCCGCAGTGGCCTTGGAAGAAAAGCACGAGCCATGCATGTACAGGGTCCACGATCGACCCGATCCCCTCAAGGTGGCATCTTTGGGGCATGTGTTGCATAGCATCGGCTATCCCAAGCTCAAAAATATGGATCTCACCCAAGAAGGCATCAACCAGATGCTCAGCACCGCTAAAGGTCACGAAGACGAAGACTTGGTGAACATGCTGGTGTTGCGGACTATGGCCCAGGCTTGTTATAGCCCTAATAACTTGGGGCATTATGGGCTGCACTTGGCACGATACTGTCACTTTACTTCGCCCATCCGCCGCTATAGCGACATTCTTGTACATCGTGCGTTGATCAGTGGATTTGACATGGGAGTAGGGGGACTGACGCCTATCAACTTTGAAGAAACCGGTGTTGCCATTTCGGCCACAGAACGTCGTGCGATGCTGGCGGAGCGATCCACCATGGACCGATTTACGGCCGCCTATATGGCCAAACAGCAAGAAGGCGAATTCGAGGGCCTGATCGTCGGTGTGAGTCAGTATGGCCTGTTTGTCAAAATCGAACCCGTAGGCGCGACGGGCTTTCTGCCCGTGGCCATGATTCCCGACGACTATTACACCTTCCAAGATCGAACTAAGGAGCTCATAGGGCGTCGTACCAAAAAATCTTTCCGTATGGGAAGGCACATTAAAGTTGGCATAAAAGAGGTAAAGCCTGTGTCTGGACGTATTGAACTTACATACATCCCTGATAATAAAGGTAAAAAACCCAGGAAATTTAAGTGATTCTTTACCTCTGAGTGTTCTACTATATATGTAAGAGTATTTGAGGAGGTCATTGCTATGTCTAAGGTCTTGAATCAAGATGACGGAAAGTCTGAGCTTTGCGTCCCTTTAATATTGGTTGCTGAAAGTAACGCATTGAATCGCAGGCTGACATGTGACCTGCTGAGAAGCCGTGGTTATAAAGTTCTTGAGGTAGCCAACAGTCGTATGATCGTGGAGGCAACCCGTCACAACAATCCTGATCTGGTTCTGATGGATCTATCTCTGCCGGGGCTGGATGTGCTCAATATCGTCAGGAATATCCGCGCCGACACAAATCTAGATGAAATTCCCGTTATCGCCGTTTCCAACGCTGTTATTAACGACGATGAGGCGAAGGAGATCTCCAAAGAATATGATGAGATTATAGCCAAGCCCATATCCATAACATTGCTAATGAAGAAAATCGACGGAATCCTAGCAAAGTCAAAGAAGTATACGATACGGTAATTGAAGTCCCCTTGAAGGGGACTCTCACCTCACCTTTATCCGTTTGATTGTAGCAGGTTCATCAAAGAACCAACCTACACCCGTTGGTCGACCTGGGTGCGTTCCTTGCGTTCGTGGCGTTCTTGAGCGTCTATGCTCAATGTGGCTATGGGCCGGGCTTCCAGGCGAGCAACACCGATGGGCTCGCCGGTTTCTTCGCAATAGCCATATTCGCCGTCAGTAATCCGCTGTAAGGCCTCATCAATCTTGGAGATCAGTTTGCGTTCGCGGTCCCGAGCGCGGAGCTCAATGGCGCGGTCCGTTTCCGTGGAGGCTCGGTCCGCAATATCAGGTTCTTCGTGGGTTTCTGCTTGCATCATGTGGATTGTATCGGAAGAACCAGATAAAAGTTCTGCCTTCCACTCTTGCAGCTTCATTTTGAAGTAAGCTAGCATGATCGGATTCATGTAGACATCGTCTTCTTTCGGCGAATAATCAGGTGGTACCATTTGTTCATCAATATCGACAGCCATTTATAAACCCTCCCAGAATGTTATTAATTAGCTTATTTGGCGCTATGACTTAAGAATATAGACCTTTTCGGGGCACTAAATCAAGCCCCGTTTCGCTAATTCGATGTTAGCTCGTTGTTCGATTTCGGCCAGAACCGCCTTGAGTCTGGGTTCTGAGCAGACAGCATTTTGTGATATCAAATAGGCCTTCAGTGAAAACAAGTGCGTATCTTGTATGTCGCCGGATAGGAGGCTGAACCGAAGTCTATCCAACATATTCAAGATCTTATCCCCATGGTTTTTGGCTGTCTCTCGTTCGCTGACCTCTTGCAAAAGAAATAACGAAGAGGCTGGGACGGGACCTGAAACTTGGGCCGATTCATCAGGAGAATTCATCTCCCCTAGGGATGGTGAAAAACTGGCGCTGCTAGAGCTTCCGGTCTTGGTTAACCGCCGCAAGGTTGCTTTTTGTGCCGATGATGTCGTCTCTATCTTGGTCATAGAACTATCATACCCCTACAAACGCCCGCTGACCAGAGTCAAAATAGAAAACACTTGCCACACGGGTAGTCCAGCTAGTTTGTCTCTTCCTCAGCTTCCCTGAGGCGCGCACTGAATAACGGGTATGAGGGGTAGTGCTTCTCCTTATAAAAACTGTTCAATGTCTACGGAAAAGTCACTTGGCACGATTTTCGCATATGTCTTCATGAAGAAGGAATTTAGCTCATGAAGCAGTATATATGTCTGATTCTATCCCTGTTATTAAGCGTGCCGCAGGCTTACGCGAACGGTGAATATCGTCCTAAACCCAATGCGAATGCGTACGCAGAAAATGGCATCCGCATAAAGGATATCGTCAATTTCGAAGGCGTGCGCGATAACCAACTGGTCGGTTACGGTCTGGTAGTGGGACTGAACAGCACGGGTGATACTTTAAACAGCAACCCATTTACCCGTGAAAGTTTGGTCAGCATGTTAGAGCGCTTAGGTGTAAACGTGCGCGGCAATAATGTTCCTTCAGGACAAAACGTGGCTGCGGTGATGGTGACGGCTGATCTGCCGGCCTTTGCTCGTCATGGTACGCGCCTTGATGTGGCAGTATCATCCATTGGTTCTGCGCAAGACTTGCGGGGTGGTACCTTGTTGGTGACGCCTCTGATGGCGGCTGATGGCGAGGTTTATGCGGTGGCTCAGGGTCCTGTGGCCAACGGTGGTTTTGCCCAAAGCAGTCAGTCAGGAAGCACCGTTACGAAGGGTGTTCCCACCAGTGGCCGTATTGCCAACGGTGCTATTATTGAACGTGAAGTAGGTTACGAGCTCAAAGGCCAAAAGGCCATGCGCTTAACTTTGAAAAACCCAGATTTTACGACCTCCAAGCGAATAGCAGATGTCATTAATTCTTATACGAGTGAAATGTCTGCTTTGCCCTTGGATCCATCAACGATTAACCTGACAATACCGTCTCGATATCATGAAGTTCTGATGGCATTCTTTGCCGATATCGAACAGTTGCGGGTGCATCCTGATCAAGCGGCAAAGGTAGTCATTGATGAGCAAAACGGCGTGATTGTCATGGGTGAACACGTTCGAATCAGTCCTGTTGCGGTTGCCCATGGCAACTTAACCATCAAGGTAAAAGAAGCAGATCAGGTGTCCCAGCCCAATGCGTTTTCAACCACCGGTGAAACGAAAGTGGTGGCCAGGTCTGACATCAGCGTGGAAGATGGCCCTGACAGGAAAATCGCAGTCTTAAGCGGAACTGTGAGCCTGCAAGAGCTGGTCAATGCCATGAATGCTCTGGGTGTGGGCCCAAGAGACATGATTACGATCCTGCATGCTATTAAGGCATCGGGTGCGCTGCAAGCTGATATAGAGGTGCTCTAAATGATCGATCCAATTAACGTGGCTCCCCTCATGCATCGAAAGACGCCCGATGCGGAAAAACTGAAAAACAGCCAGGAGGTAGAAAAGACCGCTCGGGATTTCACTTCAGTATTTTTTAACGAATACGTTGGCATAATGCTCGAAGAGTCAAAAGAGGAAGACGAGGAGTTTTCCAGTAACATATATCGGGCGCTGCATTCCCAAATCTTAGGGGAGAAGTTAACCGATAGCGGAGCAGGGCGAAGCATCACCGAGATGATGGTGGCCGAAATAACAAAAATGCAGGAAAAAGTGCAAGGGGGACGGCATGATTCATAAACTGATGACCACGACTGAGGAAATCATCAAGCTCTTAATGGAAGAGAGGAATCTCCTCAAGGCCCGCAAACTCATACAGGCTGGGCAGCTCCATGAGACGAAGGACAGTCTCAATGATGAGTATCAGCTGCTGGTTCTGCAGGTGAAGAATAACCGTCAATTGATGGAGAACCTGTCTGCGGAGGAACGTCAACGTCTTTATGACACGACATCTCATATGAAGGCTTTGCTGAAAGAAAATGAAAAACTGTTGGACGTGGTGACGGCTTCTGCAAACAGACTTACTGCTGCATTTGTGGCTCATTTTACGAGCCATGTCCCCGCTGTGGAAAGCTATAGCCGTTTTGGGGCCCATGTGAAAAGCCGCATGGCAAAGACTGCGGCTCTGACGGTGAGCAAGGCAGTATAGGGGAGAGATAATGATCTACGGAAATTTAACTTCTGCGATCAATGCCGGCGCATCAGGCAGAACTGTTGCCCAGCAAAGTGCTTCGACCATTGCTAACAATATGAGCAACGTGGATACGGAGGGCTTTTGCCGCAAAGAACTGCAATATACCACTCAAATTGTCGGTGGCCTTGGTTGTGGGCTGATTCCAGTGGGTATAAAACGCTATACGGATATGTTTAAGACTGAGCAAATGCGCGTCATGACATCGGATGTATCCAGCCTTGAGACGTTAACGTCCTATTATACAGATCTGAACCAACAGCTAGGGCAGCCAGGGGAAAACAATGCTCTGACCTCGTACGTGAATGATTTTAAAAAGAATATTGAGCTACTTGTTGCCCGCCCTGAAGTGGTGGGGTCGCGGTCGGCGCTGTTGTTTTCAGCTCAAACACTGGCGCAAGAACTAGGGGCTTTGTCAACAGTGGCTCAGAGCGCTAGATCTATGGCAGACGGTGCTATCAATTCCAGTGTGCTGGATGTCAATAACATACTTACAAATCTTAATAACATTAACAGCCAAATTGCTCTCCTTAACTCCCAGGGTTTGCCCACGGCAGAGCTATTGGATCAGCGGGATCATAATCTGACGCAGCTTTCTGAGAACATGGATTGCCGAGTGCAATATGGAGAAAATGACACCGTCAGCATTTATACGAATGGTGGGCTATCCCTATTGCAGAGCTCGCTCAATCAATTGACTTTCAACACTTCACCAGGGCTAACGGCTGCCGCATCTTATGCTTCTGGGACCCTAAATGGTATTCTTATTAACGGCAACCCAGCGCTGGATATCACACCAACAATTACAGGCGGCAAACTGGGCGCCCTTATACAACTACGCGATGTGGAGCTGCCTGCATTTCAGGCGTCCCTGGACCAGTTAACGGGAATGTTGCGTGATCAGATCAATGCGATCCATAACTGCGGAACAGCGTCACAGGTGCCCCAAAGCTTGGCCGGAAATCGCACCGGACAAACCATGGGCGACAATATTGTGGGATCCGGTACGGTGGCTGTGGCGGTTGTTGACCGAGCGACAGGTAAGTTGGTGGA
>Ga0182030_10017227_pt1 | contig 13967 bp, 4 predicted proteins | sample 812S3MmetaG_FD_121299 | JGI IMG/M metagenome (GOLD analysis project Ga0182030, IMG submission 121299) | Permafrost microbial communities from Stordalen Mire, Sweden - 812S3M metaG (Illumina Assembly) | ecosystem: Environmental > Terrestrial > Soil > Wetlands > Permafrost | place: Sweden...
ATTGATCGCGCGCGTACGCCGCCCAGTTGGAAAAGCGCAGTGCGATGGGATCGGTGTACTGGGTTACCTTGCCGGTCTCGGAGGGGAAGCCCAGAAGGAACTGAGCCCACGAGTTGGATGGGCTCGGCGGCAGGGAAGAGCCTGTCGGTTCGCCGTTGATGGCGGGTCCGCCCTTGAGAGCCGCTAACGAACCGTCGAAGCCGAATGTGCCGCGGGCCGTGCCGAACGTGCCGCCCTGCGGCTGGAAGTGGTTCAGCGCATACTTATCGTATTCGAATCCCACACGGATATTGTGCGTGCCCTTGGTTTTCGATACGTTGACTACGCTGGTGTACTGGTTGTCGCGGAATTGGAACGGGCTGCCGGTATTGGTGTTCCCGATGTTGGCCATTCCCGCGACCTGGAAGCCCGGAATGCCTGCATAGTTCGGTCCGACGCCGTTGGTCCCCGGAATTTTCAGCGTGTCCAATCCGTAGTCGCCGTCCTGTGGGTCGCCATTGGCGCCGATGTTCTGCCGTGTATACCCGACATTACCGTCGAGCACCAGTGAGGGCGATAAGGCGTAAGTGAGGCCCGCCGCGCCTACCTGCACACGGCCTCCGGCATGACCCGGGTTGCCGCCGTTAAAAGCGTCGCCACCCGCCTTGCCCAGGACGAGTGGGGCTACGATGTCCATGGGAGAAATGCTGTACCGGCCCCACGTCATCACCTTTTCATTGGGATTGTAGTTCACTTTGAAGTCCCAACGATCCACCGTGTATGTGGTATTGCCGAAGGCGTCGTAGTTGTTCAGAAACGCGCTCGGCCTGGTCAACGCCGGCAGAAGACCCGTGAGCGCGGCGGATTGGGTGGAAATGCGATTCGAGGGAACCATGTTGTTGGGGAAAGGTGTCCGGCCGGTGCCGTCGGCGTTGCCTGTTAGTGGGTCGTAGACAATCGTGCCGGTCTGGCTGAAATCGCCCGTGCGCATGGCCGCGGTCGGTAGAGTCAGATTGGTATCGGATGCGTATTGGCTCTGCCTGGTGCTTTCATAATCCATGAACCAGAACAATTTGTTTCGGCCGTGAATGATTTTGGGAATCCAGACCGGACCGCCGATCGCGAACCCGAACTGGTTTTGGATGTTCTTCGCCAGCCGGCCGGGGTGAGTGAAATAGTTGTTCACCGCGTCAAAGGTCTGGTTGGTGTTGCGTTCGAAAGCCACGCCGTGAAGATCGTTGGTTCCAGACTTGATGGTGACGGCGATGGCCGCGCCGCCCGCGGCGCCCTGCTCGGCGTCAAACGCGTTGGCGGTCACGCTAACGGTATCGATGGCTTCCGGCGAGGGTACATACGCCACATTGACCGGCAGCCACGGGTAGGCGTCAGTCGCGCCGTCCAGGCGGGTGTTGTTGGCTTGCGAGGAAATGCCGTTCTGCGATACCGTGATCGCGCGCTGCGGATTGCCGGCCGAGGAATTGGCTTCGCCGGTGCCGGCCGTGGTGTTGGCGCCGGGTTGCAACAGCAGGAGGGCCTGAAAATTTCTGCCTTCCGTTCCGTTGTAGGGCAAACTTTCGATTTCCGTCGTGGAAATCTCCGCGTGAATATCGGCCTTGTCGGTTTGCAGCACCACCGAATCCGCGGAGACCTGCACGGAGTCGGTACTGGCCGAAATGGTCAGTTGCACGTCCACACGCCGCACACCCGACACCTGAACTTGAACGTTGGTTTCGACAAAGGTGCGAAAGGATTTGGCGCTGACAGTTACCTTATACAGACCGGATTGTACGTCCGTGAAGCGGTACACGCCGTGCACGTCCGTGTCCATTTCACTTTTAGCATTTGTATCTTGATTCACAGCTTCCACGTGCGCCCCGGGAACGGGCGCGCCCGTCGGATCGCTGACGTTGCCCGTCAACGCTCCATAAAGAACTTGGGCATGAAGCAGACGCCCACTGAATGCAAATAGAACGAGAATACACAGGATCGAACGAAGACCCAAGTTTTTCATAACGATGAACCAACCTCCACAGCAAAGCGTGCGCTCGTCGGCCGCCCGAAAAAAATGTCCGTGCAGCGACGGCTAAAGACTATTCAGACCCGAACCTAACAATAGGTGACTTAGTTTTACATCAAAACAAAGTCGGTGTCAAGGACTCGGACGGGGCATTGTCTTCGGCTCAAGAGGACCGGATGGAGGCGGGTTGTTTCACAAAATAAGCGGGCAGCGGCCGGTCGGGTTGTCCCGCCCGGCGGCTGTCCGCGTGGTCAAGCTGAGGTGGTTTCGAAGGCTTAGAAGAACAGCTTCAACGCCAACTGGATAATTCTCGGATCGGCGGCTCCGTAAATGCCTCCGAAGTTGCCGTCGTTTCTAGTGACATCGGGATCGTTGAATTGCGTGTGATTGAGCACGTTGAAGAACTCTCCGCGAATCTGCGCCCGGATCTCTTCATGCGTCTTTACCGGGAAGAAGTTCTTGATCAGTCCGGTGTCCACATTGAACTTGCCCGGCCCGCGGAAAGCCCCCTTGCCGACGTTCCCGAAGCTGCCCACCGGCGTCTGCGAGACCGGCAGGAACAACGAGGTATTCAGCCAAGGCACACAGGTGGCGGAACCGCATCCGGCGCGCGAAGCCGCAGGGGCTACCCCGCCGTACTGGTTCAGACTCCCGATAAAAGTTGCTCGATCGGCGCCCAGATTGGTTTCCGACTTATCGGTTCCAAGGACAATCGTCATGGCGTCGCCGGTCATCAGGGTAAAGATGCCGGTCCATTGCCAGCCGCCGACGACGGCTCGTAACGCACTGTTCATGCCGGTAAACTTCGGAAGCTCCCAAACGTAGGAAGCCACGAATCGGTGTGTGCGATCCTGTCCAGGCGCTGGGCCGGTATCGAACTTGCCTTGGTTCGGATAGCCGTAGGGTAGGCCGGAACCCTTGCTCGATCCCATGTCGGTGATTCCGCCATTGCTGGCAAGGGCGATTTCCATCGATTTGGAATAGGTGTAGTTGGCGAGCAACGTCACATCTTTGAAAACTCCCTTGCCGCCTCCCGGCCGCTTCGTGAAGTTCATTTGGAGAGCGTTGTAGTCGGACATGCCGGTGTTGCGATTCTCATAAATCTCGCCGAAACCCGAATACGGTCTGCTGGCATCGGTTCCCACTCCCGCAGTACGCGGATTCAGGTCGATATCCTGACGCAGGTGCACGCCACGAAGTCCCACATAGGAGATGTTGATCAGCGTGCTTGAGCTGACTTGCCGTTCCATCGTCATGTTCCAGTCATACGTGGTGGGCGTCACCCACTTCACACCCGGCTCCATGCCGTAAACGGTTACCAGGCCGGTGAAAGGCACGCCGCCCGAGGGGATCGTGGGCAACGTATACAGCAGCGGCCAACTAGCCGCGTACGACGGCTGGCTCTGTAATGGGTTGGAGAAGGGGATCAGGTTGTTGGGCGTGTTCCCTTCGGTGATGGTGGTTTGCAGACTGAACGGCTGGATGATGGACGCGTCGTTCAGGAAAAGACCGGGCATTCTGGAAGAATAGAAAATACCGCCGCCCGATCGAACCACCGTCTTGCCGTTGCCGCCGACATCCCAGGCCATTCCGAGGCGGGGAGCAAAATTGTTGATGTCCGGCCGGTTTCCCGTAGCAGGGAAGTTCAGACCGCCATACGAGTCGCCCACGAACATCAAGCCGGCGGGTGCCGAGGGTATGATCTTGGAGTGCTGGCCGGCGGCATAGGCTGACGGCCAGAACTGCTCTGTGCGCCCGTAGATTTCCTTCTCCACGAATTGCGGTTCCCAGCGGAGGCCCATACTGAGCGTGAAGTTGTGTTTGGGCTTCCACTTGTCTTCCGCGAATAGCCCGATCACGTTCTGCCGCGAGTCGGAGTAGTCGCCGGAAGACTGGTTGTAACTGTGCAAGTGCCCCATCGCGAAGCTTGCCAGACCGAGATTCGTGAGCGTGTCCGCAAACTGCCAGTTGCCGTCTTCAAAGTCGGTATTGCGGATGTTGGACTGATCGCGCTCATAGTTGCCGCCGAACTGAAACGAGTGCGATCCGTGTGTCCAACTGGCCTGGTCGCGCACTTCGTAGGTATTGCGGATGAACTTGCCGTCGGTGAAAGTGCCCAGCCCGAAGTACGAGTTGGTAATGCCGAACCCGCGAATTCCACCTTCCGATTTGGGCAATTGCGGCACATTGGCGCCGAAGTCGGTAAACTGCGGAACGTTACCACCCTGGCCACGATCCGACGCGGCGCGCACGAAGGTAGCCACAAAATTGTTGACGAAATTCGCGCTGGCGATCCAGGTATAACCCGCGGTCCAATTCTGCGTATGAACCGTGGCGCCAGCGTTGGTAGTCAGAAGGAGGTTCTTTCCGTCATAGGCGGGCGCCAGGTAAAAGCGATCCATGTAAAACCGGGCATACAATTTGTCTTGCCCTCGCACCACCCGGTCGAAACGCGTGACGTATTCGTCAAAGTTCTGTACCGAGGGTGCCGCATAGGTGAGGCGGCCATTGGGCAGCGCCTGGTTGATAGGGAGCAGCTTCGCCAACGCTATCGCTACCGGGCTCATCGAACTAGCCGGAATCATATCGCCTGGAATGGCAAGTCCCGTCGTGGGGTCGTTGATCTGGATTACCTTGCCCTGAGGATTGACCGCCGAGTTCGCGTTTAAGTAATTCGAGAAATCGCCCGTCATGTTGGCAGCAGTGGGGATGATGGTGTTGCTGGCACTCGCTGTGCGAATGCGCGTCCCCTGGTAGCCGAAGAAGATGAAGGTGCTGTCTTTCTTGATAGGCCCGCCGATGGTCCCTCCGAATTGATTGCGCTTCAGCGGGTCCGTGGCGGCCGCGAAAAAGTTGCGCGCGTTGAACTCCCGATTGCGCACGAATTCGAATGCGTCGCCGTGAAACTGGTTGGTTCCGGACTTGGTGATCACATTCACCACTGCCCCGGCATTCGTGCCGTATTGCGTGTCGAAACTGTTGGTCTGCACGCTGAATTCCTGAAGAGCGTCGGGGAATGGGAAGGGATTGTTGGTGTTGCTCATCAGGTCCTGGTTGGAGCCGCCGTCCAGGTTATAACTGATCTGGTCGGGCCGCGCTCCATTGACTGACATAGCTTCGGCACCGGGCACTTGCTTGGTGTTACCTTGCGTCGTACCGGCTGCGTTATTGGAGTCCACGGTGCCGGCCACCATCTTCGTGAGGTCGGCGGCGTTTCGGCCGTTGAGCGGCAGATCCACCACACGTGCGCGGTCAATCACCTGGCTCAATACCGGAGCTACGGTGTTGACCAGCGTGGCGGTGGCTTCCACCGTCACCTTATCTACCGAGGCGCCGAGTTGCATAGGAATCTGGAGGGACCCGTTTTGATCGGCCATCAATGTCAGGTCCTGCTCGTATGTCTTAAACCCTGCCGCCTCCACCGTCAGACGATAAGTCGCGGGTGGAAGAGCGGGAATTGTGAATTGGCCATTCGTGTTAGTGGCCGCCGTGCGCTTCACGTCTGTCCCAACCTGCGTCATAGTGACATGAGCTTGGGCAATGGTAGCGCCACTAGGGTCGCTGACAGTCCCGGTCATGGCGGCATTTCCGCCTCCCTGACCGAATGCGCACATAGCAATCAGAAGGACAATACTGCAAAAGACAACGATTCTCTGCATACAACCCCCGTTCCCATAGCTGCGCGTTGCTTACGTAGCAAACCGCGCGCTCGATTCCTCAAAATCGATTGAGGTGCATGGAACTCACCAGGCAGGCGCCCCGCTCCTGCATTTAGTTCGACGGATGGAGTATCTCATCAAGACATTCCGAAGTCAAGCCAAGAGGATCCTGTAATCCTTGTTAAGCCCTCCCCCCTCCTTGCATCCGCGCGTGCAATGCAGGTATAGTTTGGTACCGCAACGAAATCCGTTAGTCAGGCTCCGTGATATGGCTACCAAAAAGGTACGTTCGAAAGCTCCATCAGCTCCCGCGTCGGCGGCGAAAACCCCCGCCTACCGCAATCCCGCGCTGCTGCCCGCCAAGCGCGTCAAAGATCTGCTGGCGCGCATGACCCTGGAGGAAAAGGCCGCCCAGACGATGTGTGTCTGGCAGAAGAAGGCCGAAACCCTCATCGACGACAAGGGCAATTTCGACCCCGGCAAGGCCAAGAAGGCCTTCCGCCATCGCCAGGGATTGGGCCAGGTCGGCCGTCCGAGCGATGCCGGTGGCGCGCGCGATTCCGCGGACAATCGCACCCCCCGCACCATGGCGGAGCTTACCAACGACATTCAGCGATTCTTCCTGGAGCACAGCCGCCTGGGCATTCCCGTGATCTTCCACGAAGAGTGCCTGCACGGCCACGCCGCCATCGGCGGGACCAGCTTTCCACAGCCTATCGGCCTCGCCGCTACCTTCGACCCCGAGCTGGTGGAATCGCTCTTCACCATGACCGCTGCCGAAGCCCGCGCGCGCGGCGCTCATCAGGCCCTTACGCCAGTGGTCGACGTAGCCCGCGATCCTCGTTGGGGCCGCGTCGAGGAGACCTACGGCGAAGATCCTTATCTGGTCTCGCGCATGGGGATCGCTGCCGTGCGCGGCTTTCAGGGCGATGCCACTTTCAAAGACAAGAGCCACGTCATCGCCACGCTGAAACACTTCGCCGCCCACGGGCAGCCCGAGTCCGGTAACAACTGCGCTCCCGTAAACGTCTCCGAGCGCCTGTTGCGCGAGACCTTTCTTTATACCTTTAAAGCAGCCATCCAGAAGGGCGGGGCCATGAGCGTCATGGCATCCTACAACGAGATCGACGGCATCCCTTCCCACGCCAATCGCTGGCTGCTGCGCGACGTGCTTCGCAAGGAATGGGGATTCAAAGGCTTCATCGTCTCCGACTACTACGCCATCACCGAGCTTAGGTCTCGCAAGGACGTGGGCGGCCACGCCATTGCTCCCGATCTTAAGGAAGCGTGCCGCCTGGCCGTCGAAGCCGGCGTCAATATCGAACTGCCGGAGCCCGAGTGCTACTTGCACCTGGTCGAACTGGTCAAGAAGGGCGTCCTCAAAGAGCGCCAGCTCGACGAACTGGTCGAGCCCATGCTTCACGCCAAATTTCAGTTGGGACTGTTTGACGATCCCTACGTCGATCCCGATGCCGCCGACGCTCTGGTGGGCTGCGACGATCATCGCAAGCTGGCGTTACAGGCCGCCCGCCAGACCATCACGCTCCTCAAGAACGAGAACAACCTCGCGCCCTTCTCGCTCGACAAGATCAAGACCATCGCCGTCATCGGACCGAACGCCAATCGCAGCATGCTGGGCGGCTACAGTGGTATCCCCAAGCACGACATCAGCGTTCTCGAAGGCATCAAGGCCCGCGTCGGCAACAAAGCCAAGGTGCTCTACAGCGAAGGCTGCAAGATCACCGTCGGCGGCTCGTGGGTGCAGGATGAAGTCGTCGTCCCCGACCCCGCCGAGGATCGCAAGCAGATCGCCGAGGCTGTCAAAATAGCCAAGAAGGCGGACGTCATCGTCCTCGCCATCGGCGGCAACGAGCAGACGTCACGCGAAGCCTGGGCCTTCTGGCACCTCGGCGACCGGCCAACCCTCGACCTCGTCGGGCGCCAAGAAGAGTTGGTGCGCGCCATGCTCGCCACCGGCAAGCCCGTCGTCGTGTTTCTCTTCAACGGCCGTCCGTTCTCCATCAATTCGCTCAGCAAGGAAGTGCCGGTGATTTTCGAGTGCTGGTATCTCGGCCAGGAGACCGGCCATGCTGTAGCTGAAGTTCTGTTCGGCGATGTGAACCCCGGCGGCAAACTGCCCATCACCATTCCGCGCTCCGCCGGCCACTTGCCGGCGTTCTACAACCATAAGCCCACGGCCCGCCGCGGCTATCTCTTCGACGACGTCACGCCGCTCTACCCCTTCGGCTTTGGGCTGAGTTACACTACGTTCAACATCGACAACGTACGGCTGGATAAGAAGAAGATCAAGAATGGCGGCGCCGCGCGCGTCTCGGCGGACGTCACCAACACCGGCAGGCTTGCCGGCAGCGAAACCGTGCAGATGTACATTCGCGATGTCTTCAGCTCGGTGACACGGCCCGTGAAGGAGCTGAAAGGCTTCCGCCGCGTCGTGCTCGAGCCCGGCGAAACCCGCATCGTCACCTTCGACATCACCCCCGAATTACTGGCCTTCTACGATACCAACATGAAGTTCGTAGTGGAGCCCGGCGATTTCGAAATCATGGTCGGCAATTCCTCGCGCGACAGCGATTTACAGAAGATCATTCTGGCGGTCCAATGAACCAGCCAACGGTCCAGAAACAATGAACGAGCTAACGGTCCAGAAGCAATGAACGAGCCAACGGTCCAGAAGCAATGAACGAGCCAACGGTCCAGAAACAATGAACGAGCCAACGGTCCAGAAACTTTCGTTCTTCGAAAAGGCCGGCTACAGCCTGGGCGACGGCGCAGCCAACTTCGTCTTTCAGACGATGATCCTGTTCCAGTTGAACTTCTACACCGACACCATGGGGATCGTCGCGGGTGTCGCCGGCTCGCTGTTGCTGGTGGGCCGCCTTTGGGACGCTTTCTTCGACCCCATGATGGGCCTCATGGCCGACCGCACCAACACCCGCTGGGGCAAGTTCCGGCCATGGGTGTTGTGGACTGCGCTCCCCTGGGGAGTCGTGATGGTGGTGGCCTACACCACGCCCAACTTCTCGGCCATGGGCAAGATCGTCTACGCCTGCGTCACCAACATCATGCTGATGACGCTCTACTCCGCCAACAACACGCCGTACTCCGCCATGACCGGCGTGATGACCGGCGACGTCAACGAGCGCACCAGCCTGTCCTCTTTCCGATTCGTCTCCGCTATGATCGCGCAGTTGCTGGTCGGCGGCTTCACTCTGCCGCTGGTCGCCAAATTCGGGCAGGGCGATAACGCCAAGGGTTGGCAGATGACCATGGGCTTGTGGGCGTCGATCTGCGTGGTCCTTTTCCTGATTACCTTTCTCACCACCAAGGAGCGCATTCAGCCCGACCCCCGGCAAAAGTCCGATGCCAAGAAGGATTTCAGCACCCTCGCCAAAACCGGCCCATGGGTGGCCATGTTCATCCTGACGTTGGCGCATTTCGCCGTGCTGGCCATGCGCGGCGGGACTCTCTCTTACTATTTCCAGTACTACATCAACCACGATCGCCTCTACGACCTGCTGCAATCCGTCGGCCTCGTGAATCCGGCCGCGCACGGCGCCTGGTCGTACCTGTTGAACACCTTCGGCCTGGTGGTCGATCCCAAGCGCGCCAACGTTTCCTCGGTGGGCTTCAGCCTCTTTAATATGTCGAGCCAGTTCGTCACCGTGATCGGCGTGCTGTGCTCCACCTACCTCTCCATGAAGTTCGGCAAGAAGGCCGTCGCCATCGCGGGCTTCTCCCTGACGACCGTCTTCATGGCGCTGTTCTTCCTGATGCCTGCCGACGCTGTCGGCTCCATCTTCCTGCTTGAATATGTCCGCGCGCTCGCTTACGCGCCCACCATTCCGCTGATCTGGTCGATGTACGCCGACGTGGTGGATTACTCGGAGTGGAAGACCGGCCGCCGCATCACCGGAGTCATCTACGCCACCATCCTGTTCGGACTGAAGTTCGGTCTGAGCCTCGGCGGCGCCATGGCCGGTTGGCTGCTCTCCGGATTCGGCTATCGCGCCAACGCGGTGCAATCGGCCAACTCCCTGCTGGGCATTCGACTCACCATCAGCCTGTTTCCGACCGTCCTTTTCGGCGTCGTGATTCTCTGCCTGATCGGCTACAAAATCAGCCGGAAACTGAACCTCCAGATACAGGACGAATTGGCCGAACGCCGCAAAGGCTTCGCCTCCGCGAGTTAACTTTATGTCCTCAAAGATCGCTATTCTTCTACCCCTGCTGGCTACCGTAGTGGTTCACGCCCAGCCAGCTACATTAAAGGACGCATTCCGGGGAATCTTCCACGTCGGGGTGGCGCTCAACCAGTCCACATTCGAGGAAACGGACGCGCGCGACGCTGCTATCGCCGCCGCGCAGTTCGACAGCATCAGCCCGGAGAACGCGCTCAAGTGGCAACCCATCCACCCGCAGCTCGACACTTATAACTTCGCCCCGGCCGACCGTTACGTGGCTTTCGGTGAGAAGCACAAGATGTTCATCGTGGGGCACAACCTGGTCTGGCACAGTCAGGTTCCCGCGTGGGTATTCAAGGACGACAAGGGTGCGCCGCTCACACGCGATGCCCTGTTAGAGCGCATGCACGATCATATCCGTACCGTGGTGGGCCGCTACAAAAGCCGCATCGGCGGATGGGACGTCGTCAACGAGGCGCTGAATGAAGACGGCACGCTCCGCAAATCGCAATGGTTGAACATCATCGGCGACGACTATATCGCCAAGGCCTTCCAATTCGCGCATGAGGCCGACCCCGCGGCCGAACTCTACTACAACGATTACTCCGTCGAGAACGAGCCGAAGCGCAAAGGCGCCATCGAGCTCGTCAAGAAGCTCAAAGCGCAGGGCATCCCCATCACTGCCATCGGACTGCAAGGCCACGACAAGCTCGACTGGCCCTCGGCCAAGCAGCAATCCGACACCATCGAAGCGTTCGCCGCGCTCGGTATTAAGGTTTGTATCACCGAGTTCGACGTCGACGTGTTGCCCCGCAACGCCCCGGGCAATTCCGCCGACATCTCCGCCACCAGCGCCGGCGGAGTGGAGCTGAATCCATACACTGCGGGACTCCCCGATGCCGTCCAGCAAACCCTCGCCAACCGCTACGCCGAGCTGTTCAATATTTTTGTGAAGTACCGCGCGTCGATCTCCCGCGTGACGTTTTGGGGCGTCACCGACGCCGGCTCCTGGCTGAATAACTTCCCTATCCGCGGACGCACCAACTATCCGTTGCTGTTCGACCGCGAAGGCAAGCCGAAGCCCGCCTTCTTCTCGGTGATAGGGACGGCGAAGGGCGCGAAGTAGAGTCTTACTGGGCCACAAAGCCGCAACCAACACGAATGCTCACCGCAGAGACGCGGAGACGCAGAGAAAGAAACAAAATCAAAACCGGAGAGCGCGGAGGTGGCAGAGAGCGCTGAGGGATGGCTAACGCGCTGTGATGGGGACGATTCTGGAAGAACCGTTGCGGCGCGAGACGATTCTACGGGCTTGCAGTACAGAGAAAGGCGAGGATTATCTCCGCGCTCTCTGCCTCCTCGGCGCTCTCAAAAATTCGCCGGGAAGACGCGGCGCCTCGCAATTCACGGACGTCCCTCCCTTAAGGTTTTCTCAGCGTCTCAGCGTCTCAGCGTCTCTGCGGTGAAAAATCACTTCCTCAGCCGCAGAGTCGCCGTGAACCTGGTGCCGTGGCCGCGCTCCGTTTTCCACTCCGCCTTCCCGCCGAGATTCTTCATGCGGCGCCGAATGCTGTTCAACCCTTCGCCGTCCGCGAATACCGCGGCGTCGAAACCGATGCCATCGTCCTCCACCGTCATGCGCAGTATGCCATCGGTCACCGCCAGCCGCACCGTCAGGTGCTTCGCCCCGGAATGGCGCGCCACGTTGTTCACCGCTTCCTTGAACACCAGGAAAACCGGTCTGCGGTATTCGATCGGCACCGAGAGGTCGCCGGGCAGTCCGGCCGTGTCGAAGGTCAGCTCGCCATCGGGCAGGGCGTCTTCGGCGAAGCCGCGCATGCGGTGCGCCAGGGCGTTGAACCGGTCGTGCCGAGGGCTGACCGCCCACACGATGTCCGCCATTTCGCGGCCCAGGTCGCGCGAGATCTGAGCGATGTCCGCGAGCACGTTCCGCGATACATCGCGCTGCCCCACCTCGCTCAATAGGGAGATTTGCGTCAGGCTGGCGCCGATATCGTCGTGCAAATCAGTGGCGATGTGGGTGCGCAACCGCTCCATCGCCAGCAGGTGCTGCACGCGATAGTTGTAGAGCCAGTAAGCGATGAAGCCCGTTACCAGCCCCGCCGATGCCAGAAACCACCAGCGCCTCCACAGCGGAGCCGCGAGCGCCAGCGTAACACCGGCCACGCTCTCCCCGATTTCTCCGCTGGGCCCCACCGCGCGTACGGCGAAGCTTCGCCTGCCGGACGGCAGGTTGGCATAGTTCACGCTGAATCGCGTGGAGGGCGCGCTCCAATCGGCATCGACTCCTTCCAGACGGTACTGATAGCGCAGCGAAGATGCGGCCCGCAGGTCTGCCGCGGCATACTCGATCTCGATCTGGTTCTTGTCGGGCGTGAGATCGAGCGTCAGGTGGCTGGTGCCGGCCCACGGCAGCGGGATCTCTTCACCGCGCACGCGCACCCGCCGGATATAGACGCGCGACGGCGGGTGCGGCTCGTCCAGAGCGGGGTCGAACTCGGCCAGGCCGTGCAGCGTCCCGAACCAAAGGTGGCCGCGCCGATCGCGCAGGGCCACGTTCTGCTCGGCATCCGGCAAGCCATCGGCGGCAGTGTAGTGGCGCACGTTCGCGCCTTCCACCGGGGCGCGTGGGTCGATCCGGTCCACTCCCCGCACCGTGCCGGCGTAAATGAATCCTGCATTGTCTTCGGTCAACGAACGGACCGAAGCCGAGGACAGACCTTCGCGGGCGGTATAGCGCTTGACCAGCGGCGCCGCGGCCTCGGGGTCATCGATACGATAAACGCCGCTGTTCGAGGTTGCCACCCAAACGCGTCCGGCATGGTCGATGTACAGATCGCGAACCACGGTGAAATCTTCGCTTGCGCCGAGGTGGACCTCCTCTAGCCGGCCGCCACGCAAGCGGAGGACTTCGCGGAAAGTCCCGATCCAGATGGTGCCGCCGGCCGCCTCGCGGATCACCGTGGGGATGCCACCTTCAGGCCACCCTTCCGCAGTGCTCCAGCGATGGAAACGCCCGCTCGCCCGCTCCCAGCGAATCAATTGGTGCTGCGTTACCAGGCTCAGCCATATATCCCCGTGCGAATCTTCGAACACCCGGAACACGCCGTCCAGTCCGCCAACTTCATCGCGTTGAAACACCTGCACGGGCGCCCGTCCGTTGAGGTCCCACGGCATCCTGGCGTTGGGATAGCGATACAGGCCGTTCTCGCTCGGAAACCACCAGTCCCCATCGTGGGCTTGCAGGCCAAATTGATTCCATCCCCAACCCCATGCCACAAAGCCGGGGGCAGGCTGCAAGTCGATGCTCTCAAACACGTCTCCGCGCTTCACCTTCAGGTGAGATGGCGGGCGCGAGAAGCTTTCCACCGAGGTGGTCACGCACAGATCTCCCGCCAAATCCTCGAAGATCGAACTGATTCGCGCAGTCCCCAGGCCGTCGTTCTCGTAGTACGCTTGAAAGCCGGTGGGGGCCACGCGGAAAATTCCCAGGCCCTCGGCGCTGCCCCAGAGATTTCCCTGCGAGTCTTCCGCCAGCCGGTCGATCCATTGGTGCGGCACACCCTCGTCCACGCCGAAGCGCGCCTCAGGCACCAACGTGCCATCGGGCCGTTTGGTGGCTCGCACCAGGTTCGGCCCCACGGCCAGCCACAACGTTCCGTCGCGCCTCCGGACCACCGATTTGGGAGTCCCATGCTCCGCGCCGGCGAGCGGCGCCCGTTCCACCCGCAGGTCGCCACCAGCCAGCGAGCCGGCCAGTTGAAACAAGCCGCAAGAGCTCAAGATCCAGATCTCGTTGTCAGCGGAATAGTCGATCACGCCAAAGCCACAGGCCGGCGGCGCCGCGCCGCTGAGCTTCCGCGCTTTAGTTCCATCCAACGCGTACACGGCACGGTTAGAAGTGATCAACACCGTGTTGCCCGGTCCGCGGCCAACGGTCTCGAAGTCCTCTTCCGCGGGCGCCGTTATGATCGATTCCACTTTTCGATGGTTGCTCACGCGGTACAGGGCGCGATCGGTGGCCAGCCACAAGTTGCCATCGGGAGTTTCCGCCATGGAATCCGTGTTGTACTCTTCGCCGTGGTTGGG
>Ga0182030_10017228_pt1 | contig 13967 bp, 7 predicted proteins | sample 812S3MmetaG_FD_121299 | JGI IMG/M metagenome (GOLD analysis project Ga0182030, IMG submission 121299) | Permafrost microbial communities from Stordalen Mire, Sweden - 812S3M metaG (Illumina Assembly) | ecosystem: Environmental > Terrestrial > Soil > Wetlands > Permafrost | place: Sweden...
CCGTTACCTCAATCCAATTTACATCATGGCCGATTCCGGCGCGCGCGGTTCGAAACAGCAGATCCGCCAGCTCTCCGGTATGCGCGGTCTGATGGCCAAGCCCTCCGGCGAAATCATCGAAACGCCCATCACGGCCAACTTCCGCGAAGGCCTCAACGTGCTGCAGTACTTCATTTCGACGCACGGCGCGCGTAAGGGCCTCGCCGACACCGCGCTCAAGACGGCCGACTCCGGCTACCTCACGCGGCGTCTCGTCGACGTGGCGCAGGACGTGATCATCAGCGAAAACGACTGCGGCACGACCGAAGGCATCGTAGTCGAGCCGATCATTGAATCGGGCGAAATCATCGAAGCCCTGCGCGACCGCATCGTGGGCCGCGTGGCTCTCGAAGACCAGCGCGATTACGAAGGCAACGTGATCGTGGCGGTCAATCAGGAGATCACCGAAGATCTCGCGGCGGCGATTCAGGCGGCCGGTATCGAACGCGTGAAAATCCGTTCGGTGCTGACGTGCGAATCGAAGCGCGGCGTCTGCGTGATGTGCTACGGCCGCAACCTCGCGACCGGGCGGCTGGTCGAACGCGGCGAAGCGGTCGGTGTGATCGCGGCGCAGTCGATCGGCGAACCCGGCACACAGCTGACGATGCGTACGTTCCATATCGGCGGCACGGCAACCAGGGTCAGCGAGCAATCGAAGCAGGACGCGAAATCGGACGGTTTCGCCAAGTACCTCAACATCCAGCAGGTGCGGAACGAAAAGGGCCAGATCATTGCGATGAACCGCAACGGTATTCTGGCCATCGTCGACGACAAACAGCGCGAGAAAGAGCGCTATCCGGTTGTCTACGGCGCACACATCACGATTGCCGACGGCGACCCGGTGAAAGCCAACCAGGTGCTGCTCGAATGGGATCCGTATACGTTCTCGATCCTGACGGAACTCACCGGGGTGATTCATTTCAAGGATCTGCAGGAGGGCATCACGCTCGCCGAGCAGGTCGACGAAGTGACCGGCATGTCGCAGCTCGTGGTCACCGACTCGCCGGATGAAAAACGGCAGCCGATGGTGCAGGTGAAGGGTCCGGGCGGATCCCGCAAGTACCTGATGCCGACCCACGCGCACCTGATGGTGCAGGACGGTGAAGAGGTGCACGCGGGCGACGTCATCGCGAAGATCCCGCGCGAAACCACGAAGACCAAGGACATCACGGGCGGTCTGCCGCGCGTGGTCGAACTGTTCGAAGCGCGCAAGCCGCGGGAGAGCGCGATCATGGCCGAGATCGCGGGCGTGGTGAAGTACGGAGAGCTGTCGAAGGGCCAGCGCAAGATTTACATCGCGGGCGACGACGGCGAAGAGCGCGAGTATTCGCTGCCGCGCGGCGTGCATATCAACGTGCAGGAAGGCGAACGCGTGGTGGCGGGTGATCCGCTGATGGACGGCCCGCGCAATCCGCACGACATTCTGGATGTACGCGGCGAGAAGGCTCTGCAGAAGTATCTCGTCGATGAGATCCAGGAGGTCTACCGGCTGCAGGGCGTCAATATCAACGACAAGCATCTGGAAGTCATCTCGCGTCAGATGATGCGCTGGGTGCGCGTGGAAGATATCGGCGACACGGAATTCCTGCCCGAGGAAGTGGTCGACAAGTTCAAGTTCCGCGAAGAGAATCAGCGGACAGAGGAAGCGGGCGGGCGTCCGGCGCAGGGCAAGGCCGTGCTGCTGGGCATCACGAAGGCTTCGCTTTCGACCGATTCATTCATCTCGGCGGCCAGCTTCCAGGAGACCACGCGTGTACTCACCGAAGCCGCCATCAACGGCAAGGTGGATTATCTGCGCGGTCTGAAGGAGAACGTGATCATGGGCCGGCTCGTTCCGGCGGGCACCGGCATGGAGTTCTATCGCCGGACCCGGATCGCGGGCGAGGACATCGTGGAAGAACCGATTCCCGAGCCGACGCTCGATGCGCTGGCCGGGTATGAGGACGAAGCCCGGCTGCAGTACACGGGCGGCCTGAGCGAGGACCTCGGGCCGGAAGAAACGCTGGCGGAGTAAGCAGAACAGGACTCAGCCTGTTGGGGCGGCCCGCAAGGGCCGCCTTTTTCATTTCTCGGAGACCAATGGTCTAAACGCGATCACCGCAAGCAGAAGGGCAATGACTGTAAGAACGCCTTTCGTATACCAATCGATTCGCAATGAAAATTCTCCAGTGCTGAACTCGCAAACCAGCGCTCAATTGTAGAATCAGACCTGACGTAAGCGACAATCAATACAGGCCCGCGTATGACGCTGCAGATCGAGGACGATCTCACGAGGATTCTTCAGGCTGCTCACGAATCGCCAGAGCAGGCGGCGCGCGAGCTCGTCGTTCTCGAGCTCTTCCGACAGCACCGCATTTCCGGAGGGCGGGCGGCTGAACTGTTGAAGGAATCGAGAGAGCAATTCATCCACCGAGCCGCCGACGCTGGAATTCCCTATTTCGACTTCACTCCCGACGAACTGAAAGAAGAGATCGACTCAGCGAAGCAACTGGCTCGTGCGCGCCTTCTCTGACGCAAGTCCACTGATTGCGTTAAGCCTGATCTCCCGGCTGGATCTGCTGCCGAGGTTGTTCAGCAATGTAATCGTGTCCGCCCGCGGTGGCTTCAGAAATCAAAAGCTTCCGGCTCCCGGAATGGGTCCGCGTCCTTCCCGTTCCCGCTGACATCCGGCAGATTGCCCGGATCGAGGGGCTTGGGCCGGGAGAAGCTGAGGCGATCCGCCTCGCGCTGCAACTGTCGCCGGATCGCCTGCTTTTGGACGACGGGCAGGGGCGTCGGGTGGCAAAGGCTCTCAACCTGCGAGTCACAGGGGTGCTCGGTCTGCTCGTGACTGCCCGGGAATCCGGCTTGATCCAATCAATCCGTCCCGAAGTGGATTCCCTGATCGCCAGAGGATTTCACGTATCCGACTGGCTGTACGATGTTCTACTCGCTGACGGCTAAGCAGCCGCTTTCTTTGTGCGACACTCAGACCAGTGGCCCGCGCGGTAGCACAATACGTATTCGCCGCTCTGCTGGCGCTGTTATCGGCGCACGCCGCTGTGCCGTCGCGGCACCTCGAATCGCCGGAGCAAATCGTCTGGTGCGCGGAAACCGAACAGCATGCGGCCGAACCGGCCAGTGCAATTCGTGTTGAACGGCGCGAGCAACCGGCAATCGTCGAATACACATCGCGCATCACCGCCCCGCCGGATGCCGCGGCTCTTTTCCAGCGTCCTCCACCTGCAAACTCTCTCTTCGCGTAATTTCCCGCAGCGTCCGTTGAATAAGAGAGGACTCGTGTCTTTAGGAAAAGTATTGCGCTTTCTCGGGCTCGTGGACACCACGCCCGAAATTCAGTTGCAGGCGATTACCCGGCGTCGTGAGGGGTTGACCAGCCTCGCTGATGCAGAAGTGAAATCCGCCGCGCAAGCCCTCCGGGGCAATCCCGACCTCGTCGAAACGTTCGCGCTCACAGCTGTGGTCGCCGAGCGGGTGCTCGGCCTGCGGATGTTCGACGTGCAGATTCTCGGGGCGCTCGGTCTGGCGCGCGGCGAAATCGTCGAGATGCAGACAGGCGAGGGCAAGACGCTCGCTGCCGTTCCAGCGGTGATCTGGCGCGCGCTGCAGGGGCGCGGCGTCCACGTTCTGACGGCCAACGATTATCTGGCCAGACGCGATGCGGAATGGATGGGCCCGATCTACGAATGGTTCGGGCTTTCGGTCGCACACATTTCGCAGACGATGGACGCATCGGAACGTTGTGCCGCTTATCTTGCAGATGTGACGTACGCCACCGCGAACGAAATCGGCTTCGATTACCTGCGTGACGGCCTGGCGCATACTGCCGCAGAACTCGTCCAACGCCCGTTCGTCTTCGCCGTAATCGATGAGGCCGACTCCATCCTGATCGACGAGGCGCGCATCCCGCTGGTCATCGCGGGCGGACTTCCGGACGATCCGGCGCTCGCGCAGCGCGCCGACGTGGTAGCCGTGCACCTGCGGCCACATGCGCATTATTCCGTCGACGCGTTCGGCCGCAACGTGAATCTGAGCGACGCCGGCATCGCGGTCGTCGAGCGGGCGTTCAGCTGCGGCAATCTGTTCGATGAGCCCAATCTACCCGTTCTGACGGCTGTACAGAATGCGCTGCATGCCCACGTGCTGCTGCGGCGCGATGTCGATTACGTAATCCGGAACGATGCCGTCGAACTGGTTGACGAATTCAAAGGCCGCATCGCCGAGAATCGACGCTGGCCTGCGGGTCTGCAGTCGGCGATCGAAGCCAAAGAGCACGTGGCCCTGAAGACGCAGGGGCGCATTCTCGGTTCGGTTACTGTGCAGAGTCTTGTCGGAATGTACGAGCGCCTCTGCGGTATGACGGGCACGGCCGCTACACAGGCGGAGGAATTCTGGAAGGTCTACAAACTTCCGGTCTCCACAATTCCGACCAATTGTCCGACGATCCGTCAGGATCTGCCCGACATCCTCTACGCCGACCGCCGCGCGCGCGACAAGGCGCTCGTCGAAGAGATTCGCAAAGTGCACGAAACCGGCCGCCCCATCCTGGTCGGCACGGCCAGCGTGGAGGATTCCGAAGCGCTGAGCACGCGACTGAATATCGCGGAGATTCAGCATGCCGTGCTCAACGCGCGCAACGACGAAGTCGAGGCCGCGATCATCGCGCAGGCAGGCGCGCTCGGCGCCGTCACAATTTCCACCAACATGGCGGGACGCGGCACCGATATTGTGCTCGGCGAAAAGGTCGCGGAGCTCGGCGGCCTCTATGTCATCGGCACCACGCGTCACGAAGCCCGGCGCATTGACAACCAGCTGCGCGGACGCGCAGGCCGCCAGGGCGATCCCGGAAGCTCGCGGTTCTTCATCAGCCTCGACGATGCGCTCCTGGTGCGCTTCGGCATCGCGGAGAATCCGGACATCGAAAGCGTGCAGCGCACCGCGGAGTCGCAGAATCTCGAAATCCGCCAGACGCTTTGGAAGTACGAATCGGTGATTGAGAAACATCGCGGTGACGTGCGCGCGCTTCGCCGCGAGGTATTGTTATCGCCGGAGTGGTCCGTGGCTTCGATGCTGCCTGAAGAGCAATTCGCCGAGTTGACCGGGCGCGCCGGTTCAGATGCTGTCGAAACCGCGGGCCGCGCCATCACGCTCGCAGTCATCGACGATGTCTGGTCCGATTACCTCGCAAACATCGCCGAACTGCGCGGCGGAATTCATTGGGTCTCGTGGACCGGCAAGGATCCGCTGCATACCTTTCTCACGGGCGCGCAGGATATCTACGCCGATTTCGAAGCCAGTCTGCGCGAAGAAATCGCCGACGCTTTTGCGCGCGCTGACTTCAGCGACGGGCAGATTCGCTTCGCCGATCCCGGCCGTTTCGAGCGCGGCGCCACGTGGACTTACCTCACCACCGACCAGCCTTTCGGCACACTCGGCGAGCGCATCGCCAAATCGGTTCGGCAGCGATTACGCCGTTAGCAGAACCGGCTCATGTCGCTCGACGTGCCGCCGGACGCCGGTACGTAGTTCTTCATCACGTAGTCCATCACCATGCGGTCCGCGCTGAAGCGCCAGCCCAGCGTGCGGATAGTCCGCTTCATGCGCTTGATCCAGCCGCGCGGCAGACCGTCCCGGTCGCGTGAGTAGTAGAGCGGTATCACTTCGTCACGCAGCACGCGGTAGAGCTCCTCGCCATCACGCTTGTCGTGAATGTCCATGTTCGTGTGCGTCCGGCCGGTACCGATCGCAAAACCGTTCAGGCCGTCGTAGGCTTCAGCCCACCAGCCATCCAGCACCGAGAGATTCAGTCCGCCGTTCAGAACCACTTTCTGTCCGCTGGTGCCTGATGCTTCGAGAGGCCGCCGCGGGTTGTTCAGCCAGACGTCCACGCCCTGCACGAGATAACGCCCGACGTTGATGTCGTAATCCTCCACAAAAACGAACCGCTCGGAAAACTCGGAATCGCGCATCATCTGGGCGATCTGCTGCAGGACACGCTTGCCGGGCTCATCGTGCGGATGCGCCTTGCCCGCGAATACGAACTGCACCGGGCGCTTGGGATCGTTCACCATGCTCGCCAGACGCTCAATATCGGCCAGAATCAGATTCGCCCGTTTGTATGTTGCAAAGCGGCGCGCGAAGCCGATCGTGAGTGCATCGGGGCTCAGAACACTGCGCAGCCGCAGCACCGATTCGGCGGGTTCGAAGCGACGCTCCGCCTGCTCCACGGCGCGCCGCCGCACGAAATCGAGCATCCGGCTCTTGAGGCTGAGGTGCGTCTCCCAGAGTTCCGCGTCTTCGACGTGGTCCACGCCTTCCCATATATGGGGCTCGCCGGCGTGGGCCTGCCATCCAGGCCCGAGGTGCCGATCGTAAAGCCGGGCCATCTGCGGCGCGAGCCACGACGGCACGTGAATGCCGTTGGTGATGTGGCCGATGGGAACCGCGTCTTCGGGCCGCCCTGGATAGAGACCGGTCCACATGGCGCGCGAAACTTCGCCGTGCAGCGAAGAAACCGCGTTCGCGCGGCGTGACAGCTTCAGGCCGACCACTGTCATGCAGAACTGCTCATGGTGATTGCCGGGATACTCACGCCCGAGCGACATCAGATGATCGTGCGAAATGCCAAGAGACTCGCGCAGGGGCCCGAGATGCTCCTCGATGAGATCGGCGTGAAAACGATCATGTCCCGCAGGCACGGGCGTGTGCGTTGTGAACACTACTTCACGCGCCACCGTCGGAACGGCCTGCTGAAAACTGATACCCTCATCGACCATGCGCATGCGAATGGCTTCCAGCACAGCGAATCCGCTGTGGCCTTCGTTCATGTGAAACACGCCGGGCGTGATGCCCATCTCGCGCAGCGCACGCACGCCGCCGACACCGAGCAGCAGTTCCTGGCGAATGCGCACGCGGCCGTCACCGCCGTAGAGCTGCGATGTCAGCTCGCGGTCTTCCGGCGCGTTGCCATCGACATTCGAGTCAAGAAGCAGAAGATCGCAGCGCCCCACCTTGATGCGCCATACCTTCGCGCTGATCCAGCCGCTGCGCGTATCGATGCGAATGGTTACGGGCGTGCCGTTCTTGCCGATCGCCGGCTCCATTGGAAGCTGGCTGATATCGGTCGGTACGTAATCCTCCTGCTGCCAGCCGGTCGCGTCAAGCTTCTGTTTGAAATAGCCCTTGCCGTAGAAAAGCCCGATTCCCACCAGCGGAATGTCGAGGTCCGAAGCGCTCTTGATGTGATCGCCCGCCAGCACGCCGAGGCCGCCCGAATAGATCGGAATCGATTCGTGCAGCCCGAACTCCGCGGAAAAATACGCCACGGGACGCGGCCGCAGAACGCCGGCGTTGGTTGCGCCCCAGGTCTTGTCCGAGTGCAGATACTCCTGCTGGCGCCGGTACGCATAGTTGATCCGGCTGTGCAGCATGAGCTCCGCGGAACGGCGCTCGATTTCCTGCAGAGGCATCTCTATGAGCAGCGAAATCGGATTGTTGTTGAGCTGACGGAAGCGCACCGGATCGAGATCGCGAAAAAGGCTGACACTGTCCTGATCCCAGCTCCACCACAGATTCCTCGCCAGCGCCCAGAGCCGTTCCTGCGCCGGCGCCACAAAACGATCCAGCGTACGGGCCTCGCTCACCACGGGCGCGACCTGCGCGGCGGCGTCCATCAGCATGCGGATTTCGTCCTGATGGAAGATGCGCGGGTCTTTCGTCTGCACCACCAGAACGCCCTGCAGCACACCGCGATCAATCAGCGGCACGCCCAGAAACGACTGGTATTCCTCTTCGCCGGACTCGCGGAAGAATTTGAAACGCGGATGCGTGCTCACCTTTTCGACAGCGACCGGATGCACTTGTTCGGCAACCAACCCGGCCAGTCCCTCGTGCAATGAAAGGCGCAGAACACCGATGCACTCGCGGCGCAGTCCGAGCGTCGCGGCCAGCACAAGATTCGCGCGGTCGGGCTCGAGCAGATAAGCCGAACAGACGTCGGTCTGGAAGCGCCGCGCGATCAGCGCGACCACGTTCATCAGAGTTTCAGCGGGCTTGCCTCCCTCGCGCGTGAGGTTGCGGATCTCCTCCAGAGTCAAAACGTAATTCGCGGCAGAGGCAGCTGCGCTCATCGGAAAGCTCCCTTGGAATGGTGTATGTGGTTTACAGCGACGACGGAGGCTTCCGCATGACGTGGCGGAGTGGAATGACTGATTGTAGCGCGCGCCCCGCGATACGCTGAACTGTTATGAATCGTCTTGAGGAACTTCGCCGCCGTCACGCGGCCGCCGAGGACGGTGGCGGTGCCGAACGCCGTGAACGCCAGCACAAAGAAGGCAAGCTGGCCGCGCGCGAACGCATCGAACTTCTGCTCGACGAAGGCACCTTCGAGGAAATCGACAAGCTCGTGCAGCATCGCTGTCAGGATTTCGGCATGGATCAGCAGGTGCTGCCCGGCGACGGCATGGTCACCGGCTTCGGACGCGTGCACGGCAGACCGGTTTACGTCTTCGCCAATGACTTCACGGTGTTCGGCGGCTCGATGTCGGAGACCAACGCGCGCAAGGTCTGCAAGGTGATGGACCTCGCGCTGAAGACCGGCGCGCCCGTCATCGGCCTCAACGACTCCGGCGGTGCGCGCATTCAGGAAGGTGTTCTCTCGCTGGCCGGTTACGCGGACATCTTTCTGCGCAACACGCTGGCCAGCGGCGTCGTGCCGCAGATCTCGGCAATCATGGGGCCCTGCGCGGGCGGCGCAGTCTACTCACCGGCGATTACCGATTTCGTTTTCATGGTCGCCGAGACCAGCTACATGTTCGTGACCGGCCCCGACGTTATCAAGACCGTGACTCACGAAGACGTCACAAAGGAAAAGCTGGGCGGATCGATGACGCACAACTCGGTCAGCGGGGTCGGACACTTCGTCTCGCGCGACGACGCCGAATGCCTCCAGATGATCCGCGAATTGCTCAGCTTTCTGCCGCAGAACAACCGGGAAGACCCGCCGCGCCGCGAGTGCCAGGATCCGATTGACCGGGCCGATGCAGCGCTTGACACAATTGTGCCTGCCGAATCCAACCAGCCCTACGACATCAAAGACGTGATTCACCGCGTGGTTGACGATGGCTGGTTCTTTGAAGTGCACGAACACTGGGCGAAAAACCTGGTGGTGGGATTTGCGCGGCTGGACGGTCGTCCGGTAGGAATCGTCGCAAACCAGCCGGCTTTTCTGGCCGGTTGTCTGGATATCGATTCATCGGTCAAAGGCGCGCGCTTCGTGCGCTTTTGCGATGCGTTCAACATTCCGCTGATCACGTTCGAGGATGTGCCTGGATTTCTGCCGGGTACCGCCCAGGAGTTCGGCGGCATCATCCGTCACGGCGCGAAGCTGCTTTATGCCTTCGCCGAAGCCACCGTGCCGAAGATCACGGTAATCACCCGGAAGGCCTATGGCGGCGCGTATTGCGTGATGGGGTCGAAGCACATCCGCACCGATGTGAATCTGGCCTGGCCGAGCGCCGAAGTGGCGGTGATGGGCGCCGAAGGCGCGGTGAATATCGTTTACCGCCGCGAACTGGCGGGCGAAAACGGCGACCGCCGGCAACAGAAGATCGACGAATTCAAAGACCGCTTCGCGAGCCCGTTCGTGGCGGCCGAACACGGCTTCATCGACGACGTGATCGAGCCTCGCGAAACCCGCGCCCGGCTGATCCGGTCGCTGCGGATGCTCGAGACAAAAGTCGACACCATGCCGAAGAAGAAGCACGGGAACATCCCGCTGTAGGATGCGTAACCGGCTGCTCGCCATCTGCGCGGCGCTTCTGGCCATTGAACTGGCGTTCCTTCCTCTGCCCGGTATCGAGCACGACGAAGCGCTGTTCGTCATGCCCTGGCTTCAGAGCAACGCCGCACTTTACTCCTGGCACATCGGCAAACTGGACGTCCCGGTGATGTCGATGGCTTATCTCGGCGCGGTCAAGTCGTGGCTTTACTGGCCGCTGTTCCGCGTTTGGCGGCCGGGCGTGTGGTCCATGCGGCTGCCCGAGTGTTTCATCAGCATCCTGATTCTGGTGCTCTTCGCCGACCTCGCGCGCCGCGTCAGCAGCGTACGCATCGCGCTGGCCGCGGCATTGTTTCTGGCCGCGGACGGGGTCTTCATCATGGCGAATCTCTTCGACACGACGGCCTCGCTGCAGTTGCTGGGCGCGGCGGCACTCCTGAATCTGCTGGCGCGGCGTCGATTCGCGGCGGCGTGCTTTGTGGCCGGGATATCGCTCTGGACAAAAGCCAGTTTTCTTTTTCCGCTGGCCGGAATCGCGCTGGCTTTCGCACTGGTTTATCCACGAAGCGTGCTGCAAGCGGCCACCCTGCGAAATCTGGCGCTTTCCATGGCGGCGCTGATCGCCGGAGCCGCCCCGCTGATCGACTTCAATCTCAGAAATCACGCCGCCACCCTGCAGGCCACGGGATCGCTGATCTCCGTCCCGCCCGCCGAAAAGGTGATGATGATGCGCCGCACCCTGGATGGCCGCGCCTACGAGCACTTCATGTTCCGGAGCACTCCCGGCGAGATACTTCCGATGCAGGGCGCGTCGCTGGGCGATCTGGCTCTCCGCTGGTATCGGGATTCAGCCTTCCATCCCGGCAGCTTTCTCCTTCCGGCCCTTGGACTGGCGCTTCTCGGGCTGCCGGTGCTGCGCGGTTCACCGTTGTTTCAGCCAGTCCTGTTCGCGTGGGCAGCCTTCGCCGGAACGTTTTTGTCGATGTTCTTCCTCGCCGACGCCGGCGCCGGGCCCCACCACACCGTTCTGGTGTATCCGGCCCCGCATTTCATCGTCGCCGCGACCGCTGCCGCGCTCTGCGCCAAACTTCCTTATTGGCGCGGGATCGCCTTCGCCACCTGCTGCGTTCTCATCGCCGGCTCCGGTCTATGTCTGCTCGGGCAGTACTATCGCGCCGGGCTCCGAAACGGTTTCAGTGTTTTCTGGACGGATGGTTTGTCGAATCTCGCCCGGCAGGTTCGCGCCGAGGGCCGTCCGGCAGCGGTAGTCGACTGGGGAATCTATAATGGCCTGCGGATTGAAACGGGCGGCCAACGCGAAATCTCCGAAGACCCCACGCCGCGGGAGGAAGTTGTCTACGTCAGCCACTGTCCCGGCTACATGATCGACGAATCGCGCTACCGTGACTTCGAGCACATCCTCGGCGCGTCGCGCCTGCATGTCTCGGATCTCCGGAACATTCCGGATCGCCAGGGCCACCCGGTTTTCTGCATCTTTCGCCTGCAACAATAAGGAAGTACCCTTCCCGGCCCTGTCTGCGTCAAATCGGTAGAGTTGCAATTGGATTGCTATACTTGCTAAACAAGGACGGTCCTATTCGGCATGGCTAAAAATCGCCGGTCTGTTTACCTCATACCCGTTTTAGTGTTCGGATCCGCCATGATTGGCGGCATGTATGGTCCGCGGCTGGGAACGGCCTCGGCCGCCACCGCCGACGATGACCTCAAGACAAGTACGAAGGAGTTTGCGAAGGTCTACTCCACAGTCGAGGACAACTTCGCTGATCCCGTCAGCCCGGATAAGGCGATCTACAAAGGCGCCATCCCGCAGATGCTGCGCACTCTCGATCCGCACTCGAATTTCTTCGATCCGAAAGATCTCGAAGGCCTGCGCGAGGAACAGCGCGGCAAGTACTACGGCGTAGGTATGCAGGTGCAGGGACGCAACGGCAAGACCATCGTGATGGCTCCGTTCGTCGGTTCCCCCGCATACAAGGCAGGGCTGAAGCCGGGCGACGTCATCATTATGGTGAACGATGTCGCCACCGAGGGTCTCGACTCGACGAAAGTCGCCGATCTGCTGAAGGGACCGAAAGGCACCCCGGTGCAGATCAAAGTCTCGCGCGAAGGCACCGACGAGCCGGTGGTGTTCAACATCATCCGCGATGAAATCAGCCGCAAGAGCGTGCCGGACGCCTTCCTCGTCAAGCCTGACGTCGGTTACGTTTTCCTCGAGCAGTTCAACGAAACCACCAGTCACGAAATGGAAGAAGCGCTGAAGGCGATGGATGAGGACCACCTCAAGGGCCTCATTCTCGATCTTCGCGGCAACCCGGGCGGCCTGCTGAACGAAGCCGTGTCAGTGGCCGATCACTTCCTGCCGAAGGGCGATGTCATCGTGTCGCACAAAGGCCGGTCTTCCGCTGAGCACGTTTACACGGCCCGCAACGGTAACCATGGGCGCGACTACCCGATCGTGGTGCTGGTCAACCGCAATTCGGCATCCGCGGCGGAGATCGTTTCCGGCGCCCTGCAGGACCACGACCGCGCCTGGATTCTGGGCGACAACACCTTCGGCAAGGGTCTGGTGCAGACGGTCTATCCGCTGGTCGAGAACACCGGTCTGGCACTCACCACCGCGAAATACTACACGCCGAGCGGCCGCCTGATTCAGCGCGACTACTCCAACGTATCGTTCTTCGATTACTACTACCGCAACAACACGGCGACGCGAAACATGGCCGACGTGAAATCGACCGACAGCGGCCGCGTGGTGTACGGCGGCGGCGGCATTTCGCCCGACGAAAAGTACACGCCTGCGAAGCTCGATGTCTTCGAGACCGAACTCCTGGTGAAGTATGCGCTTTCGAATTACACGCGCCACTTCTTCGCCACGCATAAACAGAAGCTGCCCGCCAACTGGCAGGTGGATGAAGCCACGATCAACGACTTCCACAATTACATTCTTGACGGCAAACTGGAATTCACCGAAAAGGATTTCACGCAGGATTATGACTGGATTCGGCGCCGCCTGCAGTCGGAAATCTACAAGACTGCCTTCAGTGTCGACCAGAGCCGCCAGTACGACATCCAGACCGATCCGGAAGTGGAGCAGGCCATCGACGCGCTGCCCAAGGCGCAGGCGCTGATGAGCAATGCCAAGAAGATTATCGTCGAGAGAATGAGGAAGTAGCCGCCCTGGCGCAGATAGCCGTACTCGATACCGGCGGTCAATACTGCCATCTCATCGCGCGTAAGATTCGGGAACTGGGCGTTTCGTCCGAAGTCTTCCCCAGCGACACAGCCCGGGAAAAACTGCGGGACGTTCACGGTGTCATCATCTCGGGCGGACCGCACAGCGTTTACGACGATTCCAGCCCCACCATCGAGCGTGATGTGCTCGCGGCGGGTTTCCCGGTGCTCGGCATCTGCTACGGCCAGCAGCTGATCGCGCAGATGTTGGGCGGCAACGTACGCCGCGGGGACAAGGGCGAGTACGGTCTCGCCATCCTCGATCTGATCACTGATAAGAGTTCGGGCAATCACTCGCAGATTCTCGAAGGCGTGCGCGATCACCAGCAGATCTGGATGTCTCACCGCGATACCGTGATGGCCGCGCCGGAGGGGTTCCAGGTCCTCGCCACCACATCGACCTGCGCAATCGCCGCCATCGAAGACCAGACGCGGCGCCTCTACGGCGTGCAGTTCCATCCGGAAGTCGTGCATACCGCACAGGGCACGCGTATTCTCGAGAACTTTGTCTTCGGTATCTGCGGCTGTGAGAAGGACTGGAACCCTGGACAGCGCATTGCTCTCGTCGAAGACCAGATCCGCAAGTGCGTGGGCGAGCGCAACGTGTTTTTCTTCGTCAGCGGCGGCGTCGATTCCACCGTCGCGTTCACGCTTTGCCTGCGCGCGCTCGGACCGTCGCGCGTACGCGGCGTTTATGTCGACACCGGCCTGATGCGTGAAGGCGAGACCGAATTCGTCGAACGCACTTTCGCGAAGCTCGGCGCCGGCATGGTTGAGATAGCACGCTGCGCCGCGGAGTTCCTCGAACCGCTCGAACTGGTGCGCGAACCCGAGCTTAAGCGCCACGTCATCGGAGAGCAGTTCGTGCGCGTGCAGGAGCGCATTATTGAATCCCGCG
>Ga0182030_10017229_pt1 | contig 13966 bp, 9 predicted proteins | sample 812S3MmetaG_FD_121299 | JGI IMG/M metagenome (GOLD analysis project Ga0182030, IMG submission 121299) | Permafrost microbial communities from Stordalen Mire, Sweden - 812S3M metaG (Illumina Assembly) | ecosystem: Environmental > Terrestrial > Soil > Wetlands > Permafrost | place: Sweden...
CCGCCCGGCGTCAAGCCAGGGACAACTGCTCCCGAAACGTAATTGTCAATAGTGCTGCAGCCAATCGACATCAGCGAATCGGTGCAAAGCTCCAAATTGTACGCCTGCGCTCCGGGTGCATTCAATGACCCGCTATAAGTAACGAAGAGTGCGCCAAGTGAAGCTGAGGAAGGAGAAGCACCCGTCACCGTCGGCGCATCAAGTGGCGTACTAGTCACATCAAAAGGATTGCTGGGAACAGACACGAGTCCCGGATAGACCGCCTCAATTTGGTACCCCGATCCCACCTCACTAACCATGCAACCGGTGTAATCGATATATCCCGAATTCTCAGTCGGTGAACACCCCGTCAGCGTCGCTCCAGTCGTTCCCGTCCCAGGGACAATTTCCAGCGTCGCGGCAGTGAACGAACTGTTGACCAGATTCCCCAGCTGGTCTTCGATCTCGACCACGGGCTGAGTCGTAAATGGCTGGTTGGGTTCACCGCCGCTGGGTGGAGTGACGACCGCTAGTTGGTACGCCACCTGGGTCGGCGACGTGGGGGGAAGAATATAATTCGGATCGTCCACCACGACAAAATTTGTCTCACTTTGACTCGTCAACGTGTAGGTGACAGTGAACGACAAGAGTTGAGGCCCGTATTGCACGAAAGCAGACTGAAACGAGGTGCCGTTCCAAAAGGTCACTGCCTTAATGGTCACCGAATAGTTGGCAGGCAAAGTGATCGAACTGTTGAGATCCGACTGGTACGTCGAGAGCGGAGCCGCAGCGGTACCGGTAAAGAAGGTGGCCGGCAGTGACTGCACTGTGGTGGTGATGTCGGCCGACACGTTAGAAAGAATGACGTCGAAATTCGAATACGTCCGGTGTTCACTTGAGGCGGTGATGGAACTCTCAAACGCTAGAATCATGGCGACGGACGCGAGACCTAGGACAACCAACGCCACCAGAATCTCAACGAGCGTATCGCCACGATCGCTCGTACGTTGAGACTTGCCGGTCCCGATGGACCGTCCATGATTTCGTAGATATCCCAGGACTTTGCTCATGGCACGATCAATTCAGTTAGGGAAGAGTTATTTCCGACAGACGTCCAACTGCCTTTAAAGTTTACGGCACTCATCGACCGACATCCACCCTGGTCGCGTTCGCTCGTTCAAAACTGAGAAACGTCATATTATCTCGCACAACGGAGGTACTCATGGCAGATAGAGACCGAACGCAACGGCATTGTAGCCCTCGCCCTGTAGCTGAGCCTGAATGGAAACCGGTTCGGCGGCGCCACTTACGGTCGGTGGCGTCACGGTCAGGATCGCTGTACCGTCTCTAATATCTGAGGTATTCGCTGTGGTATTCCAGTTGGTATAACACTCGACAAAACTGGTTCCGACACCAGTCGTTGTCCCGTTACCCACGAGCGACCCGTAGTAATTCTGACCATTGATGCTAACGGGGTTGTTGGGGTCGTCGCCGTTGTTGATGCTATATCCCGAGGTATAGCCAGGATTCGCAAGTTCATCGTTGGTCGGCACCATATTGCAGGCATTGCCCACCACCGAAGTGGGGCTATTGGGGAGCAATTCAAACGGTAGAGGTGAGCCGGTCGGAGACAAGGATGTCCACTTGATATATGAACCCCCGTTCGCAATGTTGTTAACCGAACCTCCATTGGAAAAGTCGACTGTCTCCGCATCTGCGGTGATCACCTCATAACCAGTCGCCACAGCACCCTGCGGATCGATCAACTGAATGTTGGACAAGGTGATGGTGTCGTTGCCGCCGTTAACCAACTGAAACAAGGCTGGCTTGATACACGACGGTGTTCCAAGTATTTGGGTTTGACCGCTCACAACCGTCGTCGTTGTCACCGAGGTGGTCGCAGGGCAACCAATTCCCGTGTAAAAGGGTAAATTAGTAGTGTTGTTGTAATTGCCGAGGAATCCCTGTCCGTTGCTGCAATAAGCCGAACTCACTGGAATCGTTGCGGCGATCACATCTTGTCCATATGTCGACCAACACGCAGAATTGGTTCCCGCATTAGTTGTCTGCACGTTGAAGCAGAACGACATCGTGTAGCCACCCGGTACCGAGACCGACATTTGATATCCCGTTTGGCCCGACGTACATTTGCTCGACGATGACATGGCGCTCAGAATGTCCGCATTCGTGAATCCCACGAAACAAAGGTTCGAAGCGTACGTGCCAGTGCCCGCTAGCGCCGTGCCACAGGTGTCGTTGCCGGAACTCGACACTGTCCCCAACTGACTGCTCGACGTTGAATCGGCGACCACTGGTACGGCGGCCAATGAGTACGAGTATTTACTCTTCGGCTCGGTGATGTTGTAGGACACCAGATTGATCACTGTACTGACGCCTTGAACCGGAGTCACCGTAGCGCTGGTTGTTGCCACAGCCGTGGAACCGCTATAGGCAACCGGCTTTTGCTGCAAATTATTGGCGTTACACGTCGCGATCGCCACTCCTGCCAAGCATGGCGCTTTCAAATCGAAGGCCTCGCCATTGGAGGTCTGTGGCGTGACAGATTTGCCCAGCGGACAAAAATTGCGGACCAGGGTGTACGACGTACCGCCCTGTAGTTGCTCCACGTACGAAACGGTGCTGCCATCCAACATCTGAAAGCCGATCTCCTGCGTCTCTGATGTCGGTCCACAAAGCGGCGTGTCATTAGTAGTGACACCTGACGCGCCCTGCACATCCTTGCCGTAGACGGCAGCGACCATCTGTGCATCACTCGAATCGCCCAGGCGGCTGGAGACACTGGATTGCAGGGAGAAAACCGCGATGAGGCCCACCGCCAGCGCTCCGATGATAATCGGAAGAATTGCCGTGACGACGACTAATTCCACCAGAGTGAAACCGCCGTCACCCTTTCCCTGGTCGCCAGCACCCGATCCTCGATTCAATTGAGCCGAAGATACCGTGCGAGTCCGACGAAGCCTCATTGCTTGACCTGACTATAAATTCCATACATCGCCGAAATCAGGGCCACCGCAACAAATCCGACCACCACTCCCATCAAAATGATGACTGCCGGCTCGAACAATGACGTCGCGCGCTCCAACTTGGTCTCGAGTTCGCGGCTGTAATAGCCCGCCGCGACCTCGAGTTGCTGGTCGAGACTTCCCGTCTCCTCGCCCACCCGGAACATCTGGCGCGCCGCGCCCGGGAAAAGCCCCGATCGGGCGATGGGGCCGGCAAGGCCCTGGCCTTCCATCATTTCATCGCGAATGCTCAACAACGCGTTCTTATAGATCGCATTGTTGGACGATTCGGCGGTGATCGTCACTGATCGCGGCAAGTCGACTCCCGCACGCAGCATCGACGACAAGACCCGACACACGCGTTCCAGGATGGCTGTTTGAGTCAAGTCACCCACTACCGGCAACTTCAAGAGAAGTTGATCAAGGCGCGCTTGGCCCTTGGGCGAGCGTCGCATGGAGACAAATCCGGCAACCAGAGCGATCACTATTGCGGCGATGATGTACCAATAGGTGCTCATGAAACTCGACGCACCCAGCAGCATGCGAGTCGGTAAGGGGAGTTTGGCGTGCAGGGACTTGAAGAACACCACGAAGCGCGGCAGTACGAACGCGCCCAGGACGATCACCGTCACCACGGACATGACCGACACCACCGCTGGATAGACGAGGGCCGCCGAGATGCGCCCGCGCGCCTTCATGTCGCGTTCGATGTAGTCCGCCAATTGGTTCAGCACACCGTCGAGGTTTCCTGTTAACTCCGCCGATTCGAGGATTCCCACGTAGAAAGTTGGGAAAGCCTCCGGATGAGATGACGCGGCAGCCGCAAAAGTATCACCGGCACGCAGGTCCTCCACCATCTTCTTGAGGATGGCATTCAGCAACTTGTTGGGAGTCTCTTCGACAATGACCTCGAGGGCTTCCATGATCGGGATGCCCGAACGAATGAACACCGCCAGTTGGCGAGTGAAGTTCATGACGTCCTTGCGGGGGACCTTCTTCTTGGTGAGCTCGAACTGCAGGATGCTCTTCTTCTCGGTGACCTCGATGGGCTGGAAGCCCTTCTGGAGCAGCGCCAAGTGCAAGGCACCCGACGATGCCGCGGACTCAGTACCCGTGACGCGATCTCCCGCGGTGTCGTAGGCCTCGAAGTGGAACTTGGCATTTGGGCTCTTGTCTTTCGACGATCTAAAGTTCATAGTGTGTACATGCTCCGAATCACCTCTTCGATTGTGGTAATACCCTGGTCAACGAGATCGAAAGCCTCTTGGCGCATGGTTCGCATCCCTTGGCGCACGGCCATCGAACGTAACTCTTCCTGCGTCGCCCAACCCACGACCAGTCGTCGTAACTCAGGGCTCATCACGAGCAATTCGTAGACGCCAATACGGTCCTTGTAACCCGTGTGGCTACAGAAGTTGCATCCCGTACCTTGATAGAAGCCGCTCGCCAGAGTGCCACCACCGTCGTGGTAGAAATCCAATTCTTCGGCTGTCGGCGAGTAGCTCGCCTTGCACGAGGGGCAGATACGCCGCAAAAGACGTTGGCCCACCACGCCCAGCACTGACGACGCGATCAAGAACGACTCGATGCCCATATCGAGGAATCGGTGTAGCGCTGACACCGAGTCGGTCGCGTGCAACGACGACACGACGAAGTGGCCCGTCAACGCCGACTGCACCGCGACGCGTGTGGTTTCGACGTCACGAATCTCACCCACCAGAATCACGTCGGGGTCCTGGCGCAGGATTGACTTCAGTCCCGTGGCGAACGTGATGCCCGCCTGTTCGTTGGTCTGAATCTGATTGATGGAGGGGAACACGTACTCGACGGGGTCCTCGATGGTCATCACATTGAGCGTCGGATTGGAGACCTCACTCAACGTTGCGTACAACGTCGTGGTCTTTCCACTTCCCGTCGGACCCGCACAGATGACCATGCCGAAGGGTGAGCGCACCATCTTTGAATACGCGAGGTGCGTGTCCCTGGGCATGCCCAAGTCGTTGAGGCGCAGGACCGAACGCGTCTTGTCCAGGATTCGCATCACGCAGCTCTCACCCATGATGGTCGCCGCCGTCGCGACACGCACGTCGACTTCGGTGCCATCGATGTTGATGGTGAGCTGTCCGTCTTGGGGGCGACGTCGCTCGACAATGTTCATGTTCGCCATGATCTTGATACGGCTCACGAGACCGGGGCCAATGGCGGCGGGCAAGGTCAGGATCTCCTTGAGCGCCCCGTCGATGCGGAAGCGAACTCGCACGATGCTCTCAGAGGGTTCGATGTGCACGTCGGACGCGCGGTCGCGCATCGCTTGGGTCAAGATGCGATCGACGACCTGCACGACTGGCGCATCATCCCCGACGACCACCTCTTCGATGGGCGCCTCCGTCTGACGTCGCCGTGAGCCCTCGACCGACTCGAAGGCTTGTACCAACTTGCCGACGGTGCCAATCGCTTGGTAGTTCGAGTCAATGGCCCAGCGGATGTCGCTGAGCGGCGCGATACGAAGTTGCACGTTACGACCGACCAATTGACTCAGTGCCGTGCGCAGTTCCTCGCTCGGCTCGGCCACGGCGACCTCGAGAGAAGCGCCGTTCATTCGAATGGGCACGGCCATGTACTCACGCGCGACATTCTCTGGCACGAGGGTCAAGGTGGCCGGGTCGACATTGTCACGCCGAAGATTGGCGACATCGAACCCGAAGAAGGCGGCCAGCGCATGAGCGAGGGCTTGCTCAGTGAGGACGCCCATTCGCACCAGTACTTCGCCGAGGCGTCCGCCCGAGGTGACCTGGTCCGCGAGTGCGGCGTCGAGCTGCTCCGGGGTGATCAGGCGACTGCCGATCAATTGTTCGCCCAGACGCTTGACCGACTGGCCGTTGACCACCTTCATGGGCACCACCAATGGTGCGGCACCGCCAGCGCCACCGCCGGGCGCCGACGAAGTGGATAATGTAGAAGTACCGTTGGAAATAGACGGAGTGTCAGCACTTTGTGCCGTGGCATTGATCGTCGCCGAGGCGTCACTTTTCTTTGGATTCTTCCTTACAAATGCCATAGCCCTATCTTACGAATCCCCTTCGCGGCGGGGGTATCTATCTGAGAAAGTTGCTCAGGTTCTGTTGTTTCTATACCTTTATTGCGCCCCAATTGTTATTGATGGCCCAAATCACGCCCCCCTTCACAAGAGAATCACCACGCGCATCTCACTGTCCTCACTCGCTGCGCCCACCCGACGCACCAATGAATGGATATTCATCGATCACGCCACCAGTTGACGATGGCTACGCCACCGACCACGGAGTGAAATCCCCGTAGTCTTTTTACGTGAGCACCCCACTTCGCGGCGACGAAATTCTGTCGTGTCGCCACCGTGTCTGCCTCTCGCGTGGTGCCCCAGAACCGATCGTGCGCATTCCGGCGTCCGAGGAGATGGAACATCGCCGTCATCTGGCCGAGTTGTTTCGACACAACGTGTTGGACGATCTCTCCACCATTCCCGGGGCAGTACGTGCGGCGTCGACGGACGATACCGCCCGCGCGCTCGACGAGGGCGTGGAACTGATTCTCACGCCGCGCCTGGCCGATGACGTAGCGGGTCATCGCCGTGCGTCGGTCCACGCCTTGGTTCGTCTCGGTCGACGCGACGAGCGGTTCGTCTACGCGCCATTGATCATCAAGAATTCTGAAGTTGTTGAAACGTCAAACACGCGCCATTTGCTTCTGACCACACTCGATCGACTCTCCCCCATCTTCGCCACCGCTCGCGATGGTGTCAACGTCCGACCAACGTTGTCGCTCACGCGCAGCGGCATCGCCCTCGCGCACGCCACGCGGGTGCTCGAGTCGCTCGGTTATGGCGACGGGCTCGCGCGCGTCGCTCTCGTGGATCGACAGCGACAGGTGTGGTGGCTCAACTTAAGCGGACCGCAACACCCTCGCTTCAACCTCGTCACCTACGACGCACTCTTCGCTGAGCGCGTCGAACTACTCGCCGCGCACGACGAGTGGCGCGCGCACGGTGGCGGGTATCCCACCGAGCCGTATTGGCATCGCGAGTGTGAAGACTGTCCCTACCGCGGTCACTGTCACGACGAACTCGAATCACGAGACGACGTGTCACTCACGCACTACTCCAACTTCGAACAACAACGCCTGATGCACGAATTCAACGTCGACACGCGCCGTGACCTCGCGCGGCTCGATCCGCACCTCGCGCGACTGGCGCGACGATCATCGACCGACTCGAATGCGCGCGAAGCGGTCCTAGGTCTCGCCATCGAGCGACTCGACGATCTGATCTATCGCGCCCGGGTGCACGTCGCGGGTTCACTGCTGCGAAGTGTCGAGAGTGACGCGATGGGGTGCCCGACCGCCGACGTCGAAGTCGACATCGACATGGAGAGCTACGGCGAGCACACCTACTTATGGGGAGCGACCGTGCGACTCGCCCCGGGCCTCGATCACGTCGACGACCTCAGTGAGGGCTACCACTCCTTCGTCACGTGGGATGAACTCGACGACGAAAGCGAGGCACGGATCTTCGTCGAGTTCTGGCGCTGGTTCTCCTCGCTTCGTGAAGGATGCGCGTCACGTGGTCTCTCCATCACCGCGTACTGCTTCTGGGCGCAGGCCGAAGATGGTGCGATGAATCGCGCGGTCGACCCACCGTCACCCTCGGGACCCACTCGAGTCGATCTCGACGCTTTTCGCACCGCGACACCCGCGCAGTGGATCGACCTGCACCAACAGGCCAAGGCGCAGATTCAAACCGGTGGTCCTCTCGGACTCAAGGTTCTCGCACGAGCCGCTGGCTTCGAATGGCGTGACGACAATCCCAGTGGCGAAGCGTCCATGCGTTGGTACGAAGCGGCGCGGGGTCGCGACGACGTCGACTCGTGGCGTCGAAGGATTCTGGAATACAACGAAGATGACTGTCGTGCGACCCAGGCCCTACGCGACTGGTTGAATGGTCCGGCACGCCTCCTGGCGCACCGCGATCGACCCGGCGACCTGTGACGAGATCGATGGACGTTGAGGCGACACCCCGACCACGCTGGGGCGCCAGCGCGACGGTGCTGGGCGTCATCGCGACCGTTTTGAGTATCGCACTCGCATTGTTGAGCGCGCTGGCGCTCGATCGATTGGCCACCGGCCAAGCCGCGCACGGCATTGAACTACTGGCCGTGGTGGTCGCCGTACGCTGGCTCAGCGCAGAGTTGCTCGACGATTGGTTCAACAGAAGCGCCCGACGCCTCCGTGACTACTGGCGTCGTCAGGTACTGGGATTCTTCCTCGTACCGTCGTCGACCTCGAGTTCCTCACCGGTCGAAATCGCCGGCGCCATCGACGCCATCGTGGACGAGCCCCGCCTCGCGGTGGTTCGTGCGAGCGCCCAGGCCTCGGTAGTGGCACTGGCCATCATCTGGCTGAGCGGCGGTTGGCAGGCGATCGGTATCGTCGCGATTCTCCTCGCAGTCTCCGTCCCTCTCTACCAACGCGCGGGGCAGCGCGCGGCGGCCTTCGACACGCTCTATCGCGAGCGCCGCGCGAGATTGGGTGAACGCCAGTTGGATCTCTTGGCCCACGCACCCGAACTGCGCGGTCTCGGCGCGGTGGACTACGCCGCCCAAGAGATCGCCGCCCTCTCCGCGTCCGAACACCACGTAGCGCTTCGCGCGATTCGCAGTGCGCTGGGCTCATCACTGGTCACCGAGTTCTTGGGTGGCGTCAGTGTGGGACTCGTCGCAATGGACGTGGGTTTCGGCCTGTTGGATGGACGAATCTCCCTCTTGCGCGCCTTGATTTGCGTACTCGTCACCAGTGAGTTCTTCGCCCACGTGCGCCGCTATGGTGTGGAGTTCCACCGCCGCGAAGCCATCGATGCGGCGAGACAACACTTGGTAGGCCCCGACACGAGCACTTCCTCACCTGTCGAAGTGCTCGAGGCGTTCGAATTGGTGACCCTCGCCCACCCACTTCCGGTCACGCTGACCATTGGTCGTGGCCAACGCGTGGCGGTACTGGGAGCGTCCGGAGTGGGCAAAACGACCTTGGCGCACACGCTGTTGGGTTGGCGAGACCCCCGAGCCGGCCGGGTGCAACGCACCACGGAGTCGGTGGCCTACGTCAGTGCCGATACCTCACTGATCGCGGGCACGCTGGGCGAGAACCTCCGCTTGGGCCGGGACGTTTCCGACGAGACACTCACCACATTGCTCAGCGCTCTGGCGTTGAGCGGCCCGCGCTTCGTCTCTCTCGATTCACCCGTCGCAGCCGACGGAGAGGGCTTCTCATCGGGTGAACGGGTGCGCCTACTCATCGCTCGAGCCCTTCTACACGAGCCGCGCCTGTTGATCCTCGACGACGTCGCAGGCCTACTGGACGACGCCGCCCGCGAGGCGATTCGCGAGGAATTGACCCTCCACCGCGACACGGCGATTATCGAGATATCGGTGGACGAGACAATATTTATTAGCGCTACCGCGAAAGTACACCTCTCGTGAACGATTTCGAGCGCCTCCGCATCTGGTTATCACGAGCGTCGCCACGGCGTTCTGACCTGATCAAAGCCCTATTCATGGCCGCGGTGGCTTCCTTGGCGGGTACCGGTCTCTTCGTCGGAGCCGTTGGATTGCTCGTGGTCAGCGCGCAGCGCCCCGGACTACGCACCATTGCCGCCTTTTTGATTGGCATCGAGCTCGTGGCGTTCCTTCGCTCACCATTGCGTTTTGGCGAACGAATGGCCACTCACCGCCTAGGTTTCGCCGCCGTGGCACGGTGGCGACGCTGGCTCATGAGTACCGTCGGCCACTGGAGCTATTCACGCTGGCAGCGCTACGCCGCGGGTGAACTCTTGGAACGTTCACTGACCGACACCGAGGAACTGCAAGACCTCTGGTTGCGAGGCGTCATCCCGAGTGTCGCGACGCTGGTGACCTTGATCGTGAGTGACCTGACGATACTGGTCGTCGCGCCCCAGATCCATTGGTGGGTCGTCGCGCTGGGCGAAGCCGTCGTGCAGGGGCTGCTCATCGTGATCCTCGTCAGGCGGCTCCCCGCACAGGCCCGCGCCGACCGGTACGTGCGCGCGCGTCGTGGTCTCTACGTGGCGAACCTGGTCTCGTCTCGCGCGGCAGCACCAGAGATAGGGCGCTTGGGTGCGTCAGACTTCTTGCGACGCCGCGACGAGGAAGTGGTGGCCGACTTGCGCGGCGCTGAGAACGCGATGCGACGCACCCGTCAACGTGACGCCGTCGCCGTCGTCCTTGGCCCATTGGCCAGCCTCGGCATCCTCGCTCTCGCGCACCCGCGCAGCGCCGGAGTGTGGATCGTCGTGGCGGCGCTGTTGACCATCGCCACTTTCGACGCACTGATGACGGTGAGATCCGCCGTTCACATCGCGGTATCCGTGATCGGTGGAGCGGAGCGCCTCGACGATCTGGCATCGGCGCCCGACTCAGCGAGCGCGACGTGGCCCCGCGACGCGACGCTGGCTTTGCACGGCGTCGAGGTCGCTTCCTCGCAGGAGGCCCGACGCCAACTCGACGCGGAGATCGCGCCGGGACGTCGCATCGCGGTGCGCGGACCGTCCGGATCGGGAAAGTCAACGTTATTGCGCGCGCTGGCCCGACTCGACGACACCAGTTCCCTCGTCGGCACCATCACCGTAGGGGGCGTAGCCCTTGAGCACATCGCTGACGATGAGATACGACGACACGTGGTTCTCGTGCCCAGTGAGCCCGGACTCGTTCGCGGCTACGTCCGCGACGTCGTCGGGATGGGAGTCGCGATCACCGATGTCGACCTCACCAACTTGTCGAACGTCGGCCTGGACGTGCAACGTAACGATCAGTGGGAGGAACTCTCGCGGGGCGAACGTCAACGCGTCGCCATCGTGCGAGCTCTCGCGCGGCGATCCGAGATCGTGTTGCTCGACGAACCGACCAGCGCCCTGGGAGAATCCGAGACCGATCTAGTGCTGCAATTGCTTGCGGGCGTCGAGGCCACGATTATCGTCGCCACGCACGACCCGCGCGTCGTGGAGTGGTGCGACCAAGTCATCGACCTCGCCGCCACGACAACGCCTTAACCGTTGAGCGCCTTCATCGACGCTTCGGGGTAGCGTTCACCCTTGACGGCTTCGCGCGGCACGGCCGCGACCATCGCATCGAGTTCCGTGGCGCTCAGTTCAATGTCAGCCGCTGCGATGTTCTCTTCGAGCCAGCGCCGACGCTTGGTACCGGGGATCGGGACGATGTCCTCACCCTGGGCCATCACCCACGCAATCGCTAATTGCGCCACGGTGACACCTTTGAGTCGCGCGATCTCGGCGAGGCGGTCCACCAACTGCAGGTTGCTGGCCAGCGCGTCACCGGTGAATCGAGGTTGACTGGCGCGGTAGTCCTTCTCCGCCTTGCCCAACTGACTAGCCTCACTCGTGAGGAATCCCCGGCCGATGGGACTGTAGGCCACGAATCCCACGCCAAGTCGCCGGCAGGTGGCCAGTACATCGTCCTCGGGGTCGCGGGTCCACAACGAATATTCGGTTTGCAGTGCGCTGATCGGATGAACCGCGTGCGCGCGCTCGAGAGTGGCCGAGGACGCTTCAGAGATGCCGAGATGGCGGACTTTTCCCTCTGTGACCAGTGACTTCATGGCGCCCCACGTCTCCTCCACTGGTACCGTGCGGTCAACGCGGTGCTGATAATACAGGTCGATCACGTCGACACCCAAGCGCCGCAACGAGTTCTCGCACGCCTGGCGCACGTACTCGGGGCGACCGTTGATGCCCTGGAAAGAGCCGTCGTCACCGCGCTGATTGCCGAACTTGGTGGCGAGCACCACCTCGTCACGGCGATCCTTGATAGCGGCGCCGACCAACACCTCGTTAGTGAAGGGCCCGTACATGTCGGCCGTGTCGAGGAAGTTGACCCCGCGATCGAGGGCCTCGCGGATTGTCGCCGTGGATTCGACGTCATCACCCACCCCGTAGAACTCGCTCATGCCCATGCAACCCAGGCCCATCGCGGAGACCTCGAGACCCTGACCCAATCGACGCTGTTTCACGGCACCCCTTTATGTGAAATTGCTCACAAAGCGTATTTTCACGTCTAGAGCCTAGAGAGTAGTCCTCGAGGACGTACTAAATTAAATTCATTGGCTGGGGGGGCCAAACGTCGAGCACCCGCCCGTTTCTCACGAAACGGGCGGGTCCCGTCGTCTCAGGGCCCGTATTCGCTCAAGGTCGTTTCACCCTCGCGCCTAGGGTGACATTATGAGCCACTCGTCGACCGCTCCCGTGCTCGAGCGTCCGCTCATGCGCGGCTGGCTCCACGTCGCGGGTGTCGTCGCTTTGCTGGGATGTTCCCCCCTGCTCTTCGCACGCTGTGCGACTTGGTCACAAGTCGCGTGGGTGCTTTGCTACGTCGTGGGTGTCGCCGCGATGATGGGGACGAGCGCGCTCTTTCACCGTATTCGTTGGTCCTCCTCGCAACGTCGAGCCTGGCGACGAGCCGACCACTCGGCCATCTTCTTCGCGATCTCGGGCAGTTACTTGGCCATCGCCGGACTCACCATGCACGGGACGATTCGCCTGGTCCTGATGCTCGTCATCGGGTCGGGAGCACTGGTGGGCATCGCCATTCGACAACTCGCGTTGGACACCCCCAAGTGGGTCAACACCTTGCCCTACCTGGTGGTGGGCTGGTCGGCGGTCGCGGTGCTCCCCCAGATCGGCCGCGGCGGCGGCGCGACAGTGCTGACGTTGATCATCGCCGGCGGACTGGTCTACTCACTGGGCGCGGTCGTCTACGGGACCAAACGACCACGTCTCAGCCCACGAGTCTTTGGCTACCACGAACTGTTTCACGCGTTCACCCTCGTCGGTGCCGGACTTCACTTCGCAGCGATCTATATTGCCCTGCGCTAGAGCGGCAACGCATTGGCGCGGATCAGCGACGGCGTCGCTCGCCGGATGGCCAGCCAACTCATCGATCCATTGTCGATGCGCATACGCCACGCGACCGATCCCGGCACACCCAGCGCCCACGTGATCGCCGACTTGATGGGCGACACGTGACTCACGATCGCCAAGTGCTGGTCGGGATGGTGCAGAAAACTGTCGGGGTCCGCGAGCAACAGGTCAAGCTCTGCCCACACTCGCGCGTCGACAGTGTCGAGCGACTCGCCATCGAGCAGGGGACGATGGTGGTCGCCCTCGAACTCACGCCATTGGTCGTCGGTGACCGACGCGAGGCTCTGACCTTCGAGCGAGCCGTAATCCACTTCGATGAAGGACTCCTTGACGATCGGCTCGAGAGTCGGCAGGGCCAGTTTCGCCGTCGTCAAGGCACGATCAAGTGGTGACGCCCACACCTCTCGCACGTCGATCAGGTGAGGGATGAGGCGTCGAGCCTGATCACGACCTTGTTCAGTGAGTGGCGGATTCGAACGACCCACCAAGAGTCCGAGTTCGTTCGTCGTCGACTGTCCGTGGCGGATCAGGATGATCACGGCAGGAGGAGTCGCCCGCACTCGGGGCAGTCCATCACCACACCGGGTTCTAGGCGTCGGAATCGGTCGAAGTCGAGTGGCGAGAGCGCGATCCGACAACCGTCGCAGTGCCCCGCGTCGACGTTCGCCGCGCCGGAGGTGCCGACGCGGGCCAGGGCCGCGTCATAGCGCTGGCGCCATGACGCGTCGAGGGAATGCGCCAGCTCCGCGCGAGATTCGCGCAGCGCGGCGATCTCCTCATCGAGCGTCGCGCGTAGTTGCGCCACACTCACCTGCAACTCGGCCCTGCGAGTCACGCCCGGTTGGGCGCGCGCCTTGATCGAGGCGATGGTCTCATCGAGTGGCTCGAGTTCGAGCAGAAAATTGAGTTCTTCGTCCTCCGCCGTGGCAATGCGTTCACGTACCTGTTCGAGTTCGTGCTGCATGGCGCCGAGCTCGCGCGCGGACCC
>Ga0182030_10017230_pt1 | contig 13966 bp, 13 predicted proteins | sample 812S3MmetaG_FD_121299 | JGI IMG/M metagenome (GOLD analysis project Ga0182030, IMG submission 121299) | Permafrost microbial communities from Stordalen Mire, Sweden - 812S3M metaG (Illumina Assembly) | ecosystem: Environmental > Terrestrial > Soil > Wetlands > Permafrost | place: Sweden...
GCAGTACTACCGGTGTCGGTAACTGTGCTAGCGCAGGTCCCAGAGTTAGACGTACCTAAATAGTCTGTGGCAACAGTTGGCGCTTCACCAGAGGTGTTGTAGCTGCAGACTCCGAAGAAATCTGTGCCAGTGGTGTTATATAGAAATGGCGTAGAGCCAGCGGCTGGGATGGTATTACTACCTGAAGTTAGGGTTGGGCCTTTCATATAGACTACCGCTCCATGGGAAGCATTAGTTGTAAGGCTATAAGTGCTCGTGTTATCGACGAAAGGTGCCGAAGTCGACAAGACATCGTGGGCATCACCTAAATTAATAACTGCTTGGGTACCACAGGAAGTAATGTAGACACAGAAGCTAATTTGTTCCTGAACCTTGGCAGTTACCAGTATCGGTTCAGCGGTCGAGAGAGCAATACCACCGTAATCCCAGAAATTAGTATCATCGCTACCGTTAGTTGTCGTTAACCACTGGGCAGCACTGCCAGCACCACTGAAAGCCGAGAATGTGAAAATACGAGCGTAGAATGTCCCCACAACAGTTGGGTTGGTAACGCCTGTTATTGCAAAGTTCACTACTGTCGAAGGGGTCCAAGCAGCACCTGCAGCTAGAGTTAGTTCAAAGGTTCGGTTAGAGTTAGCGGCGGCACCCGTCCAACTACCGGAAACACCAGTAACCGGAGTAAATGACCCGGAACCGACATTAAAGCCAGTTGGCGTAGGGGTACAGACGTCGCCCGGGATTGGGTCTGTGCTACAAAAATCCACTATAACGCCGTAAATAGTTTTTGTTGATGCCGGTTGAAAGTTGACTAGATATGAGGCTGTGCCCCCAGAGGTATTGGTAGTATCATCACTCATTTGAATCGAGCGATCCTGAACCTGGCCTCCTGCGGCCTGGGCTCGACTATTAAAGAATAACAGGGGCGCCATTAGCGTTAGAATCATAACCAAAACTACTTGAGTCGGTATGAGACGTTTCCCGAATTGGCTAAAACTCACTTTTTGTTCTCCTTATGCTATGTCTATTTATATAATAATGCTTAAGGATATACAATAAGTATTGTAATAACTACAACTAGTAAGTGCCTGTGGCAATTAACTGAAGAGTAGTCGTATAAACACCTTCTGCTTGAGTTGCATTAACCCCGGCGGCTATTACAACCGCATTAACCGAGTTGCCAGGTGCTGCAATACTGGCTAACTGGTCGCCATAAGTCGTGGTATTGGTGTTGGCCAGGGTAAACCCAAAGGTCGTGTAGTTAGGGCTAGTACCAATAGACGATAGTGCAGCGGTTGTATTGTCGTCAGTTGTGTTAGCCGCACAGGTACCACTACCATCACCGGTACCATCATAAGCGCTAGTCACAGTCGGCGCAGATCCAACGGTGAGCACCGAATTATACTCACATAGCCCAAAGAAATCGGTGCCGGTCGTATTATATATATATCTAGTCCCAGCCGCCGGGATGAGATTACCACCAGAGTTGAGGGTATTACCCTTCAGATAGATCACCGCCCCGCCTGAGGCGTTGGTACTAAGACTATAGAAAACGCCGTAGGTCGCTCCGGCCGCAGTCGTCGGTGCCGTAGTCGACAGGACATCGTGAGAGTCACCCAAGAGAACGTTGGCGGCTGTTCCACAACTACCGACGTAAACACAGAAGGTAAGCGCTTCAGCAACTTTGGAGGTAACGGTAATCACCGCAGCGGTTGATAAAGCAACGCCGCCGTAATCGATAAAACTACCTTCTGAGCCTGGAGAATAACCGGTAGTTGTAGTGCCGTAAGTTAAAATTCGGGCATAGAATGTCCCAGTCGTTGTTGGATTGGTTACGTTTGTCATGTCAAATGCGATCACTGAGGTACCGCCGGTTGGCGTGACACCAGTAGAGTTAGTGATCGTCAGGGTACGGTACTGTGACCCGGTTATTAGGTTAGTGCCAGCGCCAGTCCAGCCTGATGCTCCTAGGGTTGCTGTTAGCGTTGGATCTGTTACTGTACTAGTTACTATTGTCGGTGTTGTCCCGCCGACGTCAAAACCAGTTGGTGCAGTACAGGTAGCATCGCCAATAATTGGATCATTGGAACAAAAATCAACAACAATTGCTTTAACTAATGATGTGGTTTCGGCCGTAAAACGGACCTGGTAGGTGTTACTAAGGGCTGCAGCAGCCGGGTTGGAGCTACTCATTTTAATACTGCGGCTTAGCATCTGGGCTGCCTGAACTTTAGAAACTGGTTGAACCTGTAATAGAGTAAAAACAGCCACCAACAAAGCGACAGTTAATAATAATCCTCTATAGGAAAGCCCCCGGAACGTGTTTTGGTGATATTTCATTATATTTATTTCAAAACTCTGTAACGTTTTTATTCTACCATAAGCAATTTTATATTGTCTAGGGGAATTTAATAGGTAGGCAAAGCAATAAGAACTTGATTAAAGGTGTAGGTTCCAGCCGGAGTAGTACTGCTAATATTTGTTATGTAGGAAATAGTATAATCTGTCTCTCCGGAACTTTGGTTAGAGGCAGCAATAATATCGCCGTTATTATACTGAAAATAATTCTGCGTGCTATAGCCACTGGTAACGCTTGTGCCATTTGGGCCGGGTGCTCCAGCTGTAACCGTACCAAAGCTAAAAACGCTTGAAGGATTTTGGACGGGTATCGCTCCAACCGCTGGGCTAGTGTTTAAAATAAGGTTCGCGCCAAACTGCTCGGTGCCAGGAATAGATAAGGTCGGTGTCGATAGAGCGGTGAGCGTATGAGTGCCGCTAGCTGGTGGCGGGCTAGCCAGTTCAACAATATACCCCTGTGATAAATAATCTCTAACCGAGAACGTACCGGTAGCTGTGGCAACTGATGACGTCGAGAGAGTGCCAAGATTAGTTGACGAACTAGTAACAATGAACTGAAGATAAGGCGCGTCATTGGTATTGAAACCAGAGTATGCCTGATAGGCATTACCCTGGGTATTACCCACCCCGACCTCACCAACTGCTACTTGAGCCTGATAATGCGCCGAAGAACAAACAGTACTGAGGCAACCGCCGCTACCAAAAAGTATTTGATTAACCTGATAATGCGTTGAAGTATAGGTTGTGGCTCGAACAACGCCAACGCCCGTCAGAGATAATACCCCTACCAGAACAATAAAGACTATTTTTCGCCACTTTTGCATATCTAAGTAGTAATTGTGTAAGATTTTTCGATAAAAATCAATCCGTTTACGCTTTAGAGTCTAATCTAGTATTATTAAGCAGTAATTTAGTTAATCTTATGCAACCAACAACACCGCCACCAGCCACCCCCGAAGAGCCAGGCTCGTTAGAGGGAAATACTCCGGACATCAAAACTCCGAGTCCTACGCCCGATGCCGCAAGTCCAGCTGGAACCGATGTAATAGAAGCTCGGTCTAATACAAGTGCGCCGCTTCCCCTCGAAGTTAAGAAAAAAAACGTAGCTTCCCTGTTGCAGCGCATCAACATTTATTTATTAATCTTTGGCCTAGTGGTGCTGGTTGGTATCGCCGTCACAGTCATTGCTTTTATTAAGACACCGTCAAATACCAATACTAACTCAATTAAAGCTCAAAATTTAAGTGCCAGTCAGTTGCAATTATTGGCTTCCGGGTCGACCACAATTGGCGCATCTGACCAAGTATTAAATATAGTACCAAACACCATTTTTAGTGGCCAGGTTCTGATCCGTAAGGATCTGGATGTCGCTGGTAATATCAACGTTAGCCAAGCTGTCAATCTGGGATCTGTGACGGTCACGGGCGTTGCTAATATCGGACAAATCCAGGCGGGTAAGCTATCAGTCTCGGGTAACGCTGCTATTGCTGGCCAAGTTGCTATTAACAATACTCTAGCAGTAAGTGGTGCCTCTAGTTTTGGTGGTACTGTAACAGCCGACCAGTTAACCGTTCAAAGTCTTGATCTAAGTGGTGATCTGACTATCTCTCGGCATATTGTTGTCACCGGCGCCTCACCATCCGCCAGTCCCGGTAGTAGTGCTTTAGGCAATGGCGGAACAGTTTCAATTAGCGGTACTGATACGGCCGGTTCGGTCATAATTAACACTGGTAGTACGCCTGCCGCTGGTTGCTTCATGACAATAACTTTTAGTCATAGCTTCTCTGCCAGTCCCTCAATCGTCATCACACCTGTCGGCAGTGCGGCAGCTGGGCTGGCTTATTACATTACCCGCACCGCCAGCAATTTCAGCATATGTAGTAATTCAGCCGCTCCAGCCAGTATTAGCTTTGGCTTTGACTACATTGTCATCTAAACATCGAGAAATACGATAACTTGATCTGCTTTAACGTGCATAACACCCCTAGAGATACGGATACGTTTAACGGCGTTTACTACATGCACTTCCAAAACACAGGGATTTAGGAGCGTAATAAAATTATGGTGGCGCGGTAAGACGTCAAAAGGACCGGTGTTATTTAGACCAGAGATAGAATAGGCGTTGTCATCAAAATAGTTTTGGTAGGGAGAGTACACCCGAACATGAATCATTGGCTTGCCGGCAGGGTCTTTTAGGCCGACTGTTTCAGCAGGATTATCTTTGGGTTTATCGGTTGGGGTTTTGGGGGTATCAGCCATAGTATTTTTAGAGTCCTAGCCGTTTTAATTATCCGACTATCTCTTCAATGCCTTTTAGGGTTTGTTCGCGGGTAAATTGCTCACCCTTCAAACCATTGAGGGTTTCCATAACGGTCATGTTTTGCGAGAAATAGGTGATAAGTTTTTTGGCTTTGCCATAATCTGCTCGGTCACTTGGGCTTAGTTCGTTCTCACCGATAATCGCAATAATGCCTTTAAGTGATTCGTATTTCTGCAGTAGCCCTTGCACCTGAACACTAAGCATATAGTGACGATCGCCGACGATATCCGGCGCCAGTAACGACGAGGTCGTATTAATCAGGTCAACGGCTGGGCGAATTCCCTGTTCGGCAACTTTACGGCTTAAGACAATTGTTGAGTCAAGCTCGTGTTGAATCATTTGCACGGCTGGGTCAGACAAGTCATCAGCCGGGACGTAAATTGTCTCGACAGCAGTAATAGAGCCTTTCTCGTTAGAGCTAAGTCGATCTTGGAGGGTTTTAACATCACTGAATATTGTTGGTTCATAGCCACCCTCAGCTGGAATTTGTGAGATTATAGTTGAAACCTCGTTTTTAGCTTGAACGTAGCGGTACATGTTATCAGCAAAGAATAAGACGTCCTTACCCTGCTCGTCTCTAAAATATTCCGCTAGAGTAACTGATGAGATGGCAACGATGCCTCGCTGGACTGGATTTTCATTCATTTGCCCGAAAAACATACAAGTACTACCCAGTAGATTGTTGTCTTTTAGAGTCATATATAGTTCGTGACCTTCACGGATACGCTCACCAATACCGGTAAAGAAGCTGAGGCCCGAGCCACTGACGGCGACGTTATGCATAAGCTCCATCATCAAAATGGTCTTACCGACACCAGCACCACCAATAATGCCAATTTTACGTCCCTTAACAAAGGGCGTAAAGAAGTCAATAACTTTTATGCCGGTTTCAAGAATCTCTGGCTTAGCGATCTTAAAATTGTCATTTTGCCCAGCCGATATAAAAATGTTACGTCTTTCAATATCCGGGCTATCGAGTGGCTCCAGCCCATCAATTGGATTACCAAGAGCGTCTAACATTCTACCAATTGTTTTATCGCCTACGGGTATTTCAATACTTTTGCCGCTACCTTTAACAGCCATACCTTTTTGGATTGTTCGATCGCCGTGGATGTTCAGACAAAGAGCGCTATTGTTAGAGCCAACGCTATCAACCAGTAAAATTGTCTTATTAGGGTTATCAATCACAACTATTTCATTAATATCTGGACAGTCGTCATCAAATGAGACGGTTACGACTAGATCTTTAACTGTTTGAATAATACCTTGTGCCATATTAAGCCTGCATCTTTAAGCCAATTATTATTTGCTTCAACTGGGCGTCACGAATCGCTCGTTTGGTACGGTTATATAGGGTGTTAAGATCAGAGAATGACTCTTTGGATTTATCATTGGCGGCACTCATGGCTCGAAACCGACTGGCATATTGGGCAAGTTTTGAATCAAAGATTACCTGTCCTAGGGTAATTTGGAGCATGGAGCGCTCTAGGTGAGCGGCGACATCAAAAGCACTGGGCTCAAAGATATATGTTGCCTCACTAATAACATCCTTGGATTCGCCGGCTAAAGAATTAAATTGCTTGATAGCGGTACTAAGTTCAAGGCGTTTAATTTCCTGATTCATTAGAGAAATATAGGTTTGGTAGTAAACAAAACTATTCTTATATTGACCAATTTCTTGAACCAGTGGTTCAACGTTGATGTTATGGTCACTAGCTGGTAGTTCAAAAAACCTTTTAAATTTAATGCCCTGTTGGGCTAATAGCACCGAACCGTGCCGACCAACAATAATAATATCTTGTTTAGTGGGGTCATAGTCTTCTAGTGTCTTATTGATCACCCGCTGGTCAATATCACCGCCAAAACCACCGGTTGCAGTAATAATAATATAAAGATCTTTATCAATTACCTGTTGGGTATTGTGTCGTCCGAAACGAAATATGCTATCAACCCTAAGTTGAATGTAGATATTCCAAAGTTCATCAAAAAAACCTTGAGCCTGGAGAACTTGGTTTTTAATTTGGGAGATTCGCATGCTAGCTAGGGTTTCAAAAGCGCTCGTCAGCTGTACGATAGTCATCATTGAAGCTCGTTCTTGGTCAATATCCTGGAGCTGTCTCATTTTTTGACCTCCTGGGCGGCGGGTGCTGGAGCTTGAGTTGGAGTTGTAGCCGCAGCCGGGGTGGCAGTTGCTTCCGGCGCCTTAGTGGCAGTTTTCTTAACGCAGAGAAGTCTAAGGTGATCGCGGATTTTGTCAAAATCATCATCAGTCTTTATTTGAGCGGCGGATTCTAAAACATTATCTCTTAGAATCTTAATATCCAGAACTTCGGAGTCACGGTCAACCCCGAGGGCGATATCAAGCAGTAGTTGTTGGCAAACCAAATCGAACAGCTCACCAGGTTTTTGATTAAAAATAGCGTAGAGATTTTTACCTAGAGTTAGGTTATTGGCCGATTCAAGGGCCATTTCAGATCCAAAGTGCGAAAACTCCAGAGCCTGTGCATAATTACTAAGAACGGCCGTGGTACGCACCCCCTGATCTTTCTGACGAGAATTCTGCCCACGACCACCAACACGGGTGACACTAAGACCAATACTCAGAGCTGGTCGGACAGTTTCATGGAAGATTTTTTCATCCAAGATCCACTGGCCGTCAGTAATAGACATGATGTTGGTCGGTAAGTAAGCGGTAATATCGCCACCGGGAGTTAGAACTAGCGGAATAGCCGTTTGAGTTTTATGATTACCGGCTAGCTTACCGGCTCGTTCTAGTAGGCTGGAGTGGGCATAGAAGATATCACCGGGATATGAATCTCGCCCAGGACTAGTACCAGATAAAAGAGCAATCTCGCGGTAACTTTGGGCGTGGGAAGTTAAGTCGTCATAAATCACAACGGTATCTTGGTCGGCTTTTTGCCAAAGATACTCGCCGATAGCGCAGGCCACGTACGGCGCTAGGTAACTGAGCACCAAAGATTCCGACATAACCGATACAACGACTATCGATTTTTCCATAGCTTTATTGTCTTCCAACTGACTGATTAAGCTGTCAATGTCACTGCGGCGTTTGGCAATCAAACAGTAGATAACAATTTCGTCAGATTTTCGTTGATTGATGGCAATTTGAGTCACCAGCGTACTTTTGCCGACTTTACTGTCACCAAGCACGGCGATACGCTGACCACGGACTAGCGGGAATAAAGCGTCAAGCATTGTTATGCCAGTTTCTAATTGGGTATCAAGCAGTTCTCGTTTATAAAGCATTGGAGCATCAGCAAAAACTGGCCAGGTGGTCTCAGCAGATATTGGGCCCTTACCATCCAGCGGATCGCCGGTTAGCGAAACCACCCGGCCAATAAAGCTTTTACCGACTTTGGTGACTAGCTCGTGGTGCTGTAGAACGACCACCATGCCAATTGTTAGATTCTTTGAACCAAGATGTAAAATCATAACGTGATCTTCGAAGATGGCCTGAATAAAGCCGTTACTACCGTCTTCAAACATGACAAGAGCATGGATGTTAATTGGTTGCAGCCCACTGGCCCGGATTAGAAATCTATTGATACCAGTTATCTCACCTACCGGATTGCCAGCTTCTACAAACTTGTCAAAGCGTTTATTATCACTCATGGTCTAACCCGCTTAAACTTTTAACTAATAGGTCGTGTTGTAAAACAAAGTGTTTACGCAGTGTGAAATCAAATTGCTTATTAGTTGTTCGAACAACGCAACCGCCGACAATTGACGGTTCGAGCCCAACTCTAATTAGTATCTGCGGATGAATATTGCTCCTCAGCCAGGACACTAATTTAGCCAGGAATGTTAGTGACGGTGCTGTAGCAAAGCCAAAGTGAATAGTTGGCGCGCTTTTTTTGATCTCATCAAGTAGGGCTTTAAATGTTTTTCGGTCATCCGGTTTTAATAGCTGCAGAGAATGAATTGAGGCTACTTCTTCTAAGGCTTTAGAGATTTGGGGCAAATGAGACGGTTCCTGAGAACTACGCAGGGCCGCCTGATTTAAATATTCATCAAGGTTATCAAGTTCTCTAATGAGACGATTTAAATCACCCGGAGTGGTAATCTGGTCAGGGAGAGTTTCTACAGCTGGATCTTTAGGCACCATTATTGATGTCCTTAATTATCTCGTCTTTGTTAGCCTGAAGATCACCAATTATGAAAGACAGTTGGTCGTTAAGATCGACTTGACTGCCAACAGCTGCCAGGACGTAATAATTTACTATCTCGGCCATATTTTCTTCAAATCTTTTTATTAAACGAGCTTTTTCGGCGTTAAATTCTTGCTGCAGTTGAGCGCTCAAGGCTTGGCTTTCAGTCTCGAGGGCTTTATTGGTCTGGGTAATCGATGCTAGAGCTATCTGATTAGCGTCACGAATAGTCTGCTCGTATTGAACAAATTCCTCCTGCAATTTTTGAGTTATTTCTTTCTTAATATACTCATTGAGCTGCGAGGTCGTTAGTCTAAGGTCTTGCTGGAGAAACATGGCGTTGTCGCCAATTATTTTCTCAAAATATAGCCGTCCACGGTTACGTAGTTCTTGGCGAAAGTCGTCATTAAAGATATGCTCTACGTCACTCTTAGCTTGATCCTCGTAGGTAGCTTTGGGGTGTTTAGCGTTTTTGTGTTTACCTGCCAAAACAAACCAAATAATTGCTACAGCCATTAAGACCAGCACGACAATTATTGCTATAATCCACCAGTTATTCACGTTATTAAATGCCCATCATTTTTTAAAATGCTTATTGTTAGAACCTCAGTAGTAAATATACCCCAAAAAGACCAATAATAAAAACCATTATACTGGTTAGAATTACCTGCAGTAGTCCACGGTAAATCGATGGCCGGGAAAGTGGGTTGCGGCCAATAGCCGTAAACGCCGTCCGAACACCAGAATATAGCAGGCTGGCAGTTATTGCGCAACTGATTAAAAGTACCACGAAGGCTAGGGTTAGTCTGGAGGTAGAGACGGGTTTGTCGGCAATACTATCACCGGCAGTAACTAGGAAAGCTGGTAGATTTGAATGACTGGGTGTCTGCAGCGGGTTATGGCTAACACCCACGGCTACTGTGATGCGCCCTAGTTGAATGGTTGACTTAGCGCCAGTTGAATTAACTAGTGAGGTTGACCCAATAGAGTCCAGTACTGGATTGAAACTACTCAGGGCTTTGCCGATAATATAGCCATCGGCACTTGAGGCTTTCATACCAATGCCATCTAAAGACGATACGGTGATATAATCACCGGTGTTAATCGCCCCATTTTCACTACTAACTAGCACCTGATAATTGCCACTATTGGCGACAAATACCTGCTGTGTGGTTATACCCGATAGAGAAATGGCCGAAGCTCCTGGAGTTGTTACCACCCCAAACATTTCTTTCTCGGCACTTTTAGTAGTTGGGATAACAGTCGTTGAATTGCCAACTTTAAGACTTACTATTAGACCGTTTTGAAGAGTTTGATCGGCTTCATAACTTTGGACGACTAGTTGCGCCGAAGCTCTAGAGACAATAGTTGCGCTTAGAATAATAACCGACAGTAAAACTGCTGGGAAAATAAGAGCTTTTTTGATCATGGTTACCCTTAGTATATCGTTTAGAGCTAGATTGGCAATGATGAGAGGACATCTACGGTCTTTTGTACGGCAGCTAGGTCAGTCTGCCTACCCATCGTGAAGCGAATACTGGCCTGGGCATCGGATTTATTAATCCCCATTGCCTTTAGCACGTGTGAAGGCTCGGCTGAGCTGGCACTACAGGCCGAACCGGCAGCCGCCAGTATCCCGGCTTCATCCAGCTGCATTAAGATTCTCTCATTATCCTGACCAGGCAAAGTGATGTGGACGTTATTGACAACACGCTGCTTCAGCGAACCGTTAATAACGACACCGGGAATTTTTTCCTGTAAAAGTTTAATAAAGATTGTCTGCAGCTCTGCCAGACGCTTACTTTCTTCCAAGCGTTTTTGTTGGGCAAACCCAAGAGCACTGGCTAGGCCAATATCGGCGGCTACATTTTCGGTACCACTACGAACCCCAAACTCCTGACCGCCTCCAAATATCTGCGGTTTAAGGCGGGTAGCCGTTCTAATATACAAGGCTCCAGATTGTTTAGGGCCATAGATTTTACTACCATTTATGGTCATCAGGTCTATACCCAAACGAGAGACATGTAAATCAAGATAATTACCGGCCTGGGCCGCATCTGAGTGAAAATAGAGCGGTAGTTTATTGCCTTTTTCGGCTCGAGTCTTCTTAACTTGTTCTAGGGCTTCGGCTATCTTATGGATTGGCTGGATTGAGCCTACTTCGTTATTGCAGTACATAACACTTACTAAAACTGTCTGATCATCGATCATAGCCAAGAGTTTTGGGATATTAATAATTCCATCTGGGCTAATCGAAGCTAATTTATTTTTATACAGCTTAGCAGGTCCAATAACCGAATCATGCTCGATAGAGGACAGTACTATGTTGCTACCTGGGAACTCTTCCATGACTCCCCTGATAGCAAGATTATTAGCTTCGGTTCCGCCGGCTGTAAATATAATTTCAGATGGTTTAGATCCCAAAACTACTGCAATAGTCGAACGGGCAGTTTCGAGATCTCTTTGAACTGAGCGCGCGCTTAAATAAACCGCCGATGGATTATAGAAATGCTCAGAGAAGTATGGTCGCATCGATTCTAAAACAGTAGGGTCAAGGGGGGTTGCGGCGGCATAATCTAGGTATATAATAGATTTCATGGGTAATTAGCCTAAATCTATTTTGAATAACTTCTTGGCATTAATAGTTGTTGTATCGGCTAGCGTATTAATCTCCTCGTCACGAAGACGAGCCAAAAACTCGGCGGTTTGTGCGACAAATTTAGGCTGACAAATGCTCCCTCGAAACGGCGCCGGTGTTAAAAATGGTGCATCGGTTTCCAGAACTAAACTATTAAGCGGAATAGCCTTGTACATAGCGATTTGATCTGGTTTATTGGTAAAAGTGGCAATACCATTAACACCAATATAGAGATTATTTTTTATAGCTCTACCCAGATTTTCCATTGAATCACTATAACTATGTAGCACGCCACGAACGCCATTGTAGCTCTCTAGTATTGGCCAAAAATCACCGTAAGCTTCCCGAACATGAAAAATTATTGGTAAGTTAGCGTCAAGAGCTAGTTCGATTTGAAACTTTAAAACCGCTATCTGACTTTTTTTGCTGGAGTGATTATAAAAGTAGTCTAGTCCGCACTCGCCAATAGCGACAACTTTAGGGCGGTTAACAAGCTCACTGAAAATTCTTAGCTTTGGGACTTGACCTGCATAGTGATCTGCCTCGTGGGGATGAATACCAATCGAAGCAAAACAGGCCCCGTGACCTAAAACAAAGTCGCAAGCTAAAATACTATCCTCCAAATCACAACCAACACAAATCATTTGCTTAACACCAGCCCCCTCGGCCTGGTCTATAACTGAAACGGCGGTGAGTTCTGGAGCCTTAGCCCAAAGCGAACGAGTAGTTACTTCGCCTTTTGTCAGGCCAATCGACTGAATATGGCAATGAGTGTCTATGAGGTTCATCGGTTCAAACCTTAGTAATTAGTCTTTAGCTGCTTCTAGTTTGGGGAAAAGCGTGGTAGCCATCGGTTTAACTTTGTCACCACTAAAAATGGCCTGGATCTTGCCGGCTGTAGAGGGCAAAAAGGGAACTAGTAAATCAGCAATTTCCAGTAAGCAACTAACCTGATAAGCTAGAACTTCCTGGAGGTGAACTTTGTCTTTTGCGGCGGCAATTTCCCAAGGTTTTTCCTCGTCAATATATTGGTTGAGTCCCCTCACCTGTTGCCAAATTTCGTCCAGCGCACGATCAAACTTACAAACTTCGATAGCCTTAGCGATGGCTGCATTGTCGTGGCTGGCGGGCGGTATATCACCAATTACACTGTCCTGATATTTCTCTATCATGACAACTGTACGTTGAACGGCATTACCAAGCTCGTTAGCCAGCTCGTTATTGTAGGCAGCCTCAAAAGTATCCCAGCTAAAGTCGCCGTCATCATATGACGGAATGTGGCGTAGAAAATAATAACGGAAAGGATCAAGACCGTATTTATTAATTATTTCTTTTGGGTGAATACCATTGCCTAGCGACTTACTCATGGTCTCACCTTCAACGGTTATAAAACCATGAACATAGAGGGTTTTAGGTAGCGGTAAACCAAGGGCTAGTAACATAGCTGGCCAAATTGCTCCATGAAAACGCAGGATATCTTTGCCGACAACTTGAACATTGGCTGGCCAAAAATGCCTAAAGTCATCACCTTCAGGATAATTAAGCACAGTTATGTAGTTCATTAAGGCTTCCAGCCATACATACATAACCTGGGTACTATCACCAGGTACGGTTATCCCCCACTCTAGTTGATCCTTGGGACGTGAGATACTAATGTCTTCTAGACCCTCGTCTAGTAGAGACAAAATTTCATTACGCCGAGTTAACGGATATATTTGAAAGGCATTGGACGTAATGGCCTGTTTTATTTGGTCTGTATATTTAGACAGCTTAAAGAAATAGTTTTTTTCCTCTAGGCGCTGATAAGCCTGAGGATGATCGGCTTTCATGCGCTCTGGGTCAGCTTTACCAACTGGAATAAATTCTTCTTGTTTAACGTCATACCAGCCAGCGTATTTGTCTTTGTAGATATCTTTAGCCAGGGCTTTCCATATCAGTCCAGCCCGTTTCTCATGATTAGCATCGGTGGTCCTAATAAAACGATCAGCGCTGATATCAAGTAATTTAAGCAGGTGCTTGAATTCTAAGCTCATGTGATCACAGTAAGCCTGGGGAGTCATTTTATGCTTGGCAGCAGCTTGAGCAACCTTGGCGCCATGTTCATCGGTACCAGTACTAAATATAGTCGGATGATCATTTTGACGAGCTGACCGTGCCAGAACATCAGCCATCAAAAATTCTAGGGCATGACCTAGATGCGGCGGACCATTTAAATATGGGATTGATGTAGTGATGTAATAATTTGTCTTCATAATTTTCCCCTGGTGGGCGAGGTGGGACTTGAACCCACAAGGTTGTTAAGACCAACGGATTTTAAGTCCGTCGCGTATACCAATTCCGCCACTCGCCCGTTAAAAATAATTGTTAACTTGGAGGCGCGGACGAGATTCGCACTCGTGTACAAGGTTTTGCAGACCTTTGCCTAACTCCTCGGCCACCGCGCCATGGTGGAGCTATGGGGACTTGAACCCCAGACCTCTTGCA
>Ga0182030_10017231_pt1 | contig 13965 bp, 15 predicted proteins | sample 812S3MmetaG_FD_121299 | JGI IMG/M metagenome (GOLD analysis project Ga0182030, IMG submission 121299) | Permafrost microbial communities from Stordalen Mire, Sweden - 812S3M metaG (Illumina Assembly) | ecosystem: Environmental > Terrestrial > Soil > Wetlands > Permafrost | place: Sweden...
ATGCGTCACGCTACGCGAACGGCAAGAGCCCTGACCCGCTTCCGCCACGAAAGACGCGACTGCGAAGGGTCAAGTGATCGACCTCGCACGGGTTCTCTTCGCCGGAGGAGAGCCGCACCCAAATGGCTTCGCTCTTCTCAGGGGAGGATTCATTTCATCTTATCCTCTAACGCCCATGTCTGGTCTCGGTATCCTCATATTGGACTTCAACAATATCCCCGGAAACAGCGGCGGTCCCGTGTTTTACTACAATGCCACCGGCGCGCGGCGTCAGGCCGGTAATCTGGTCCTAGACCCGCAACCGGAAATACGAATCCTAGGCCTCGTTTCCGGTTTCGCCCCTGAACACGGCCCACAGCCAGCCATAATCAACGGTGTTCAGGTAACGCTTGAACAATTGCGGTCAACCGGCCTTGGAGTGATTCCAAACGCAGCCGCCATTCAGGAGACTATCGACAAGCTCCCGCGCTAGTATGTCCGCCTGAACGTCGTCTCGGTGGCCGCGTCACATGCTCGAGCGTGTTTGTTCCGTCGACCCGTAGAACCCCGCACCGGCGCGCGAATCCGCGAGACGCGCCGGTGCGAGGCGCCGCCGGGAATTCGGCGGCTGCGCGGCGGAAAAGGAACGCCGCGCTCCAAACCTGTCACCGCCGCGTGGGGCCGTAGCCGCCGCGCATCGTGTACCCGCCGGCATCCGAGCCCCCGCCGCCACCGAAGGCGCCGTGCACGGCCATGGGCGCGCTCCCGTCACTTGCCGGCGCGAGCGGCCGGTTGAGGGCGCGCTTGCAAGCGAGCATGGTCTCCGGCGAGACGCCGTATTCCTTCGCGAACCGCAATTGCTGCGCGGTCAGGCCGTTCTTCTTCGTCTTCGGCGGCTCGGAAACGCCTTCGGCGCCGTCGCCCTCCGAACCGTCGGCGTCGCCGTCGTCGGCCGGGTCGTCGGCCGCAGCGCTCGCGGCCTCGTCGTCGGGATCGGGCGCGTCGGTGTCGTCCGCGCCTGCCGCGCTCGCGATCCATTCCTTGACGATTTCGAGCGCCTGGCTCGTGTCGCCGCTCGCGATGCACTCGATCGCCCGCTTGATCATGTCCGCATTCATTTTCGATCCTCCCGCTGACAGTTGCTCACGCACAGCCTCGCGCTGGTTTCTCTCCCGGCGTCTCTGCTCTTCCTCGGCCGCGGCCCTGTTGTGGGCGTCGAGCACCGCTTTGATGCTCAAGCTGCACCGCCCATGTTCTCGAGCTCCCCTGTCATCTGCTGAAGCTGCGCCTCGATTCGGCGTCGCTCGGCGTTGAACCCCTCGCGGCGGCGGGTGAAGCAGGTCTCGAGCATGTCGGCCGTCGGGAAGTAGGGCTCGAGACGCCGGTAGTCCGCCGGCTGGTTCGGATCTCTCTTGCTCTTCTCTTTCTTCAGGCGCTCGGTGAACTCATCGCGCGCGATGGCCTCGGCGAGCGGCCACCATGCGACCTTCGCCGCCGTCGCCCGTCGCCCCGCGTCGTCGGCAGCCGTGTAGGCTGCCTTCGGGTTCGCGTATTCGAAGAGGCGCGTGACCAGATCGCGTGTTTCCGTGACGACGTCGCGATCCGTCGAGGCCACGGAAGCCGACTGGCGCTCGCGCATGCCGGAAGCCGACGCCGTGAGCTGCCCGAGCGGACCGGCGGTGTAGCGCATCGCTGCCGCCGCGACGATCACGGCATGGTGATTGCTCACTGCGGCCTTCGGGTCGGTGGTCCCGAGCGTCTCGGCGAGTTGCGCTTTCGCGAGCGCGTCCCCCGCCGCCTTGTTCGCGTCGATCGCCTCGTCGAGCTTCGTGCGGGCGGCGCGGTAATCCTTCCGCACCTTGCGATGCTCGACGAGTCGCGCCGAGGTGAGCTCGATCGTCGGCTTGTCGCCCATGGCCTTCGCCGTCTTCACGTAGTGTTCGAGCTCGGCTTCGACCTTATCGAGCTCGGGTTCTTTTTCGTCCCATGCGGAACGGGGATCGGAAAGATTCGACATGATGATGCTTCCTTTCAAAGTACGGCAGGTGCCGCGGTTGCTTTCTTGAACTCCGACACGGCCAGGGCGAAGGCGACGAGCGCCGCGCCCTCGATGCAAACGTGAGCGCCCGACAATTCTCCGTTGGCTAGCCGAATCCGAAGCAGCACGGCCCCGGGACGGGCGCCGACGTCGAGCTGATCGCCCGTCTTGAGCGCGATCGAATCGACGTTGTGCATGCGCGCTTTGATCTGTGTCTCTTCGATCGCGCGCTCGAGCGTGGGCATGTGCTCGCCCTCGAATCGAAAGCCCCCGCGAAGCCTGCCGGCTTTCAGACACCGCACGTGCAAGCGGTCATTCGTGGTCGAGACCTGCCACACGATCTCAGGGAAGCGTCCCGCCCATTCGTAATAGACCTTCGCTGGCGAGTGCGGCGTGTACTTCGGCGGCTCTCGCTTCGTCGTGTGATCCGGGCGGTGCGGGAGAGACGAATGCGAGGCAGCTCGACCCAAGGGGAAGGTCACGGTGCACGCTCCGGCTCGTAGTCAGGACTCTGATCGAAAAAGCGCGGAAAAGAATCCCGTTCCCCGCGCTTGCCGGCGGCGACGCGACCCGCGGCGGCGACGCGACCCGCGGCGTCGAGCCGTAGTGTCGGGGCGTCGACCCACTTCGCCGGGGTCTGCGGCGCGGTTCTCGTGGTAGGCAAGGACGTCACGACTTCTTCCCGCCCTTCGACAGTCGCCGAACGGCGCCCGGCAGGCTCTTGGCTAGATCCTGTCGAAGCGCAGCCGCGACGATCGCGGCCTCGAGATCCTCTTCGAGCTGCAGCACGAGACCGATCGCGGCCTGCTCTTCGAGGGCGAGACTTCGCCAGGCGGCGAGCAGTATCTTCCTCCCGGTCTTCCGGCCGTAAATGGCAGCCAGCATACCGGCGAGTTTTCTGATTGTGTGGGTCAAGGGACTATTCCTTTCAGATCATGAGCGAGACGAAGAGGCGGGAGACCTCGGACATTTCCGCGACTCGTTTCCCGATGTCCGGTGGCGGGACGTGCAAGCGGCAGCTCGAGCAGGTCGGCCACGTCGCTCTTTCGTCGATCGCCCCCTTCACCGCCTGCAGGAGTCGCGCTTCGCCTTTCTCGGCTTCCGCTTCCATTTCGGCGACCGGTACGAGCATCATTCCGGCCGGGGCCACGTTCGGATCAGGCGGCGTCACGCGCTCGAGCAGCGCCGAGGCCGCGACGAGCGCGCGGTTCGTCGTCGCGAGCGCTGGCTGGTTGCCCTCGCGCCGGTAGCGCTCAGCGTCGGCGCGCAGGCTCGTGACCTGCTCGCCGAGCCAGCGACGTAGATCGTCGTGCGTCGGTGGTGCCGCCGGTTCGCCGGTCGACTGCGCCGGAGCGGACGCCGTTGGGAGCTCGCGCGAGGGCTTCGGGGGCCCGTTGGGAGCCGTCGAGCGCTTCAGGGCGTTGTGGATCGAGCCGATCGACAGCTTGAAGGCCTTGCTCAGACTTTCAAGTGACTCGCCCGTGTCTCTTCGCGCGCGAATCTGCGCGATCTTGGCTGGTGTCAGCTTCTTCATGTGAAGGAAGGCTCCCGGTTTCAGTTGAAAAAACGTGTGCGTGGAAAATGCGCGCGTAGGGCGCACGCTTTTGCGGTCGAAAAAGGGAAGGCGTATCCCCTGATCGCGATCGGTAGCGGTGCCCGCGAGGCCTCGGCCGGGGGTGGCCCCGGGCGGCAGGGGCGGTGCGCTCGGTCAGCCGAGCAGGGCGGGCGTGCTCGGGCGTGGGCTCGGCGCTGGCGGCGTCTCTCGAGCAGGCCCCTGCCCCGGCTCGTCGTGCTCGGGCTCGGCCTTCCGGCGGGCCGCGTCGAGGTGGGCGTTCACGTGCGCCACGTTGCGGCGCCGGCAAACGCGAGAGATCACGCGCCAGGCTCCGGCGTGCCGAGGCGCTCGACGCGCTGCTCGATGATCAGGCGGGTCGCCTCGCGCGAGGCGCCTGCCACGTAACCGAGCAGTGCCGACCGTGAGACGTCGAGCACCCGCGCGACGTGCGCGGCGCCGTGCTGGTGTACGCGTTGGGTGATTAGAGTTCGTGTATCGCTCATGCCTATAAGGACCACTTGCGGCAGAAGAATCGTAACGGCAGGCCGCGGGTATCAGCGGGTATCGTTTGCCACGTTGCGCCGGGTGCCTCACGGTCAGCTCGCATTCTGCGCCGGAAATCAGTTTGCGGGTATCGCGGGTATCAGCGGGTATCTTTCGCCTCGCCACTCCCGGCGTTTATCCTGTGGATAACTGATGTTCTTTACGACCCCACGGCCGGTTTGATACCCGCTGATACCCGCGATACCCGCAACGGTTGAGGTCAGACCCCCTCGACGCGCCAGTGCATGACCTTGGCGTGCTGGTCAGCTGTGCTGGCGAGGCGACGCCCGCCGACCACCCGACCGCGCCAGCGGGCGAGGATCCTCCCGAACCGCCGCGACCGATCGCCCCGCTCGTCGAGCGGCACGACCCGCGTCACCACGCGGCGTAGCCCGTCGTCGGCGTGCGTGAGCAGCTCGCCGGCCGTCAGACCGTTCGCGCTCGCGGGCCACGCGATGAGCAGCGACGCGAGGTCGGCCTTCTCGGGCTCGGCCGTGGCGTCGTCCGCGGGCCTGGCACCCTGTGGATCGCTGCCCCCGGACCATGCCACGGCCGACGCGACGAGCGCCGACCATTGCTCGAACGAGCCCCACGGCCGGACGCCGACCGCGGGCCGACCCGCGACCACGTACGCGCGCAGCATGGTCAGGGCCGAGACGACGAGCTGCGGCCGGTTCTCGCCGATGTACTTGAGCAGGTCGGGGTGCTTGAAGTCGGCCCGGTTCTCGGGATCTTCGAGCGGCGACTCGAGCCGGCAGACGAGCACGCGCCGGGCGGTGTCGCCGCACAGCTCGATCCCGTTGCCGGTGAAGAGCTGCACGGCGCGCCAACGAAACGTCGGCACTTCCGAGCGCCCGAGAATGCGCAGGTCGATCGTGTCGCCGCACGTGAGCACCTTGTCGAGCGGCCCGCCGCCGAAAGGCACGGTGACGTTGTCCCACGAGAAAAGCGACGCGCCCCGGCGCGCGTACCCCGCAAGGATCTTTTCGAGCTCTTCAGCGCTCGCGGGGAACGTGATCTTGCTTAGCCGTCGGCCGGTCGCGATCATGCCGACCGCGTCGGCCGCCAGGGTCTTCCCGGTGCCGCGCGTCGGGGCGTCGATGCCGAACGCCGGTACGTTGCCCTCGATGGCGGGCCGACCGACGACGGTGAGCACCGCCGCGATCGGCGTCGCGCGTGCCGCGTCGCTCGCGAAAGGGAAGTCGGCGAAGACGTCGGCGATCTCGTACAGCGCACGGCGCGCGTCGTCGTGCGTCGGTCGGTCGGGCACTTCCGGGTACATCGTTCCCCCGGGCTCGAAAATGTACGCGGTCGGCGCGTCGTATCCGGGCGCCTGCAAGATCGAGCCGTCGGGGCGCATCGTCGGCGCTTCGACGATTCCCGTCAGCGGTCGCACGCGCGACCATTCGCCCCGCTGCAAAAGCGCGGCGACCACGTCGTCACTCGGGGTCGTGGCGACGGTCTTCCATTCGGGCTCGCCGCCCTTCGTTTTGACTTCCTTCTGTCGCTCCCATTGCGCGACCGAGGTGAGGATCGCTTTCAGCGTCGACGGTGGCACGGTTCGGATCGTGGGCGTGCCCTCGACGTCGCGGGCGGTCGCTTCCGTATCCGCGACGCGAACGATGCGAATGAGCTCGCCGCCGCGCTGGTAGAGGGCGCCCGCGCCGCTGAGCGCGTCGGCGCCTTGGTCGATGACTCGCGCCAGGTCGGTGCCGATCACGATTACGGGGCCGGACGCCTCGCCCTCGCTCGGTGCATCGTCCGGCGCGAGGCGCACGCGTGCCTCGATCGTCGCGTCCGACTTGAGCAGGTCGCGCGCCGCGCTGACGATGCCCGCGTCCATGAGCATCGAGAGCGTCTTCCACCCGGTGACGTTCTTGCCGCTTGCGGCGCTCTGGTAGGTGTCGCGAACCTCGCGCTCGATCTTGCCGCCGTCCGAGGATGGTACGTCGGCGTAGATCGCGCGCAGGAACGCGACCGCATGATCTTGGGGCATGCCGTCGCGCCAGAGCCCACCCGCGAGGGCGATCTTGGCGTCGTGTCGGGTGCCGACGGCCGGCCACGCGCTAGCGAGCAGCTTCGCGGCAGCCAAGCGCCGCACCTCGGCGGGGGCCGTGACGGGCGCCGACGGCGCGACCGGCGCGCGGCTCGGCTCGACGTTCGCCGGGACGGCCGATAGGACCCAATCGACGTCGAGCGGCTCGCCGGCCAGGACGACGCCGACGAAGTCGCCCTCTTCAGGCACACGGGGCATGTACCACCCCCTCGACGGATCCTTGGCCGCTCCGACGGGGAACGGCAGGCTTCGCGCGGCGACGGCCCACAGCGCGTCATACTCGGCGCCTGTGGCGGGGCGGGAGAGCTGCAGAAGCAGGCGCCAGCGAGGCGCGGTCGGGGTCGCCGAGCTGCTCAAGTGAAACAGACACGCTTGCCCGGCCATCGCCGCGCGCAAGTCTGCCTCGGTGGGTACCGGCGCGATGTCCACGTCGAAGCCGAGCGCGAACGCGGCTTCGACGTCCTCTCGGGCGCGGTGGTCGCCCTTGAACGAGGCCGGGCACCAAAGGGCGAGCGCCTTCTTCGGCACCTCGCGCGCGGCCGGCGGGTCGTGGCAGATGACTTGCGCGAGCAGATCCCACGTCGCCGGGATCCGGGTGCCCGTCGAGACGGAGTCGGACGGAAAGAGGGTGAAGATCACGTCAGAACGCCTTGGCGAGACCGATGCGCGCGAGACTGATCGTGCCGAGGTGCACGGGGCGCCGGCTCAAGAGCCGGAGCACGCTCGTTCGCGAAAGGCGTAGGTGCGCGGCGGTGCGTACCTCCCCGTAGACGTCCAAGCGCAGTGTGAGCTTCGCGAGCTCGGCATCGGAGAGAACCTCGTCGGAGTTAGCAATCGTCATGGCAACTTACCTCTCAAGCTAGAAGGACCGTTTGCGGCAGACAGAAACGATCCATCTGCTTTCTCTCGCTCTTCTCGTAGCGCCACACGGCGCGGTCGACGCGCACCCACAGATCGGCGGGCTGCTCGATGTCGGCTCGCGGGTTCACGAGCTCGAGCCACACCCCGCAAAGCCAGTCCTCGCGCCCGCCACGAACTTGAGCAGCTCGGGGCGCACCTTGCGCGCTTGCAGGTGCGAGAGCACCGCGCCCCGGTCGGCGCCGGGGTCGAAGTGCACGCGCAGCGGGTCAGCCTTCGGCTCGAAGTTGGCGCGCGACTCGCGTTCGGGGGCTTGCTCGCATTCGGCGGCGTAGACACCGAGGGCAACGCGCCAGATTTCCCAAGGCCCCTCGCGGTAGCGTGACTTCTCGTTGGGCTTGCGTGCCGGAAGAACACGCGCAGCCCGTGCCAGTGTCGGCCGCGGTTCAGCAGGTTGGACGTGGCGCGTGTACGCCTGCCGGCAGTAGGAGCACGTGCAGGCCGCATGGCATGTGAACGCCACCCCGGGGCCATGTGCCGTGGCGTGGGTCATTTCGCCCCCCGGGCCGCTGCCTCGATCGTCGCCTGCTCGTCCCACGCGGCGGCGCAGGGCCGCGGGGTCGCGCCGCTGAGTCGATCGATCGCCTCGAGTAGCCGGTCGACGCGAACCAGCGTGCGCCGACCGACCCGGACGCGGGGGATCCCCTGCTCGCGCACGAAGGCGCGGAACTGGCGCGGCGTCAGACCGACGACGGCGAGGGCCGTTGCGTCGCTGACGGTGATCGGCGCCACCGTGGCTCGGGGCGCCGTCACGACACGCCCCCGGAGGGCCGCGAGTCAGCTATCGGCGCGTCGTGGCGCCGTCTTGGGGGCTCCGCTGGTGGGCCGGCTGGCCCGTCGTCGGCAGACTTCGCGGCAGGCCGAGCGCTCGGCCGCGCCCGTCGGGGGCTGCGGCCGGCACGGCGCTGCGTCACGTGCACCATCGGGACAGGCGACGTGCACCCGTTGTCGGGTACCGCCGCGCGCATGGCGGCACGGAGAGTCGCGGGGCTCGGTGAATCGCGATAGAGGCGCTCGAGCTTGGCGCTGTGCCTCGCGGCGGAGGGAGGTAAGTAAGTGAGCATCGTTCTTTGAACTTTGCGCTAGCGCTTCATGGGGTCAAGCAAGTCGCCCGGGAAATCTTCAGGCACGGCGAGAGCCCCGTGCCCCGCCCGTGGTCTGCAAGGTAGTGACAAGGCTCGTCGCTAGCGCTTCCAACGCCTCTCGAACTGGACCACCTGTCCAGGTTGACGCGCCTCGCGAGCCGTTCGGCGGCTGGCAAGCTCCCCCGCGAGGACGGCCATGCGCTCGGCCAGGGCGGGCAGCGCGTCGGCCGGGGCTCGTCGCATGGCCTCGGCGATGGCCCGCACACCCTCGGCGAGCGCCTGTTCGACGGGATCGCCTTCCGCATGCCAGACAGATGGTGACGCAGCCTCTTCACTCGTCCGGGGCTCGGTCTCGGCGGGTTGCGAGCCGTCACGAGCGGTCGCGATCGTTGACGTTTCATCGCCCGCCAAGCGAGCACGATCGGCCTTGTTTTCCAGCGGATCCGGCGCGTTCGCGGGCGTATTTCGAGTCTCGGAGGGGCCACTCGCGTCACCGCTTCACGGTAGACAGCCGAAGCCTCCGCCCGTTTGCTCCTGCCACGTGCCGTCCTCGCAGACGCATTCGATGTGGTCGCACGTCGCGCCCCCGCCGCTCGTCGGCGGCACCCACTCGTACACGCAGCCTTGCGGCGCGGTCTCGCCGGGAGCGGGGTTGATGCCCTCGGGAGGATTCCCGTACTCCACGTAGTACTGGCAGCCAGGCGGCGCGGCGCTGGCGGTCGCAGCCGCCGGAGGGCATTCGCTGTAGATGGCCGTGTACGACGTGCACGGGAACGGCCCGAAGCCGCCGGGTCCCCCGCTCGAGCTACCGCTCGTGCCCGTCGGCGTTCCAGTCGATGTCGCCGTCCCCGAGCTCGGCGGTGTCGACGTGGCTGTCGAGCTGCTCGGCGTGCCGACGTGCGTCGGGCTCCCCGTCTCCGCACCGCCGCCGTCCGCTCCCTCGGAGAGAATGCGACCGCTGCAAGCGAGGAGTGGGACACCGAAAGCGATGAAACCAAGCGAAGCGAACAGCCAGAGGCGGGAGCTCATGCGAAACGCTAGCACCCAGGGTCGGCGCATGCCGTCACCTGAACGGTGCACGACTGCCTGATGGCGTCCCTGTGAACTCTGGGTGGCCCCACCTTGCCCCGTCGCTGGCACGTGACGACCCTGTGAAGGCCATGGACCCCATCCGCCAGCCCATCCTCGCCGTCCGCCCGGCCCGCGCCGAGGACATCCCGCGCCTCGTGGAGATGAATCACGCCGCGTACCCGGAGCTCGTCGAAGCGAACGTCGTGTGGAACGAGGCTCAGCTTCACGCGCACCTCGAGCGTTTCCCGGAGGGACAGCTCGTGGCGACGCTCGACGGCGTGCCGATGGGGGCCATCTCCACGTTCGTCGTCCCACCCTCGCGCGATCCGATGGCGCAGCACACCTGGCTCGACATCACCGACGACGGCACGTTCGCCAGCCACGACCGCGCCGGAGATACGCTCTACCTCGCCGACGTGTACGTGGACCCGGCAGGCTGGGGCAAGCGCGTGAGCGAGACCCTCTACGCCGCGCTCCGCGACACCTGCGTGACCCTCGGGCTACGGCGCGTCGTCGCGGGAGGCCGCCTGTGGGGCTACCACGAGTATGCAGGCGTGATGACGCCGCAGGAGTACGTGGACGGTGTGCTCCGCGGTGACATCCGCGACCGCGTGCTGGGCTCCCAGCTCAAGGCGGGCTTCACCGTGCGCGGCCTCCTCGTCGGATACCTGCGCGATCCCCGGAGCTGCGACTACGCGACGCTCCTCGAGTGGGTGAAGCCGCCGCCGTCTCACTGAAGGAACGGACAGCTCGTGTTCGCCAGGCACGCGTGCGACGCCGGGTGGCTCAGGTAGTAGAGGTCACGGCCGCCCGTCGCGAAGAAGTGCGCCAGCAGGTTATCCATGTACGTCGTCCCGTCCCAAGCCTGACAGGGATCGCCGACCGACCAGTCGTGCTGGCCCGTCGGATCGAGATACGCCGTCACCGACGCGACGAGCGGCGGGCCCGGCGTCCACGCCGCGTCGTCGTTCGCGGACGGCGCGCCCTGGATCCGGGGCGACCAGGCCATCGCGAGCGACGCGGCATCGACGGCGTGCGTCGAGGCGAGGCGCGCCATGCGGAGCGGCGTCGCCGCGTGCTGCTGCCCGTAGTCGTCGGCCAGGCCACCCAGCCAGTCGGCGTCGTAGAGCGTGTCGGCGCACGTCGTCGCGTCCGTCGGCGCCGGCGGGGCATTGCACGTCGCGCTCGTCACGTAGTTGATCCCGCACGCCGTTCCCGGCGCCCGCCCCAGCCGCGAGACCCCCTCCATCTGCCCGCTCGCGATGAGGACCTGGTTCGGCGACTGGCCGCCGAACGCGTTCCACAGCGCCTGCGGGGTCGCGTAGTCCGCGTAGTCGGGCATCGTGGTCACGGCTCCCGGAGGCAGGAACGGAAGCGCCCCGGCCGCGCGCGCGAACGCGAGGCCAGCGGACGTCGTCACCTCGTCGTCGCCGGCGGTCGTCGCCACGAGGAGCGGCCGCGGCGGCGACGGCGTGCCGTCGAGCGCCGGGAGCGAGCGAAGCATGTAGTAGCGCGCGTAGTTCACGGGATCGGCCGGATCGAGCGCCGCCTGCGACAGCGAGAGGATCTGGCGGAAGTCCGGCGTCTGCCGGTTGAGACCCAGCCCCTCCTGCGGCGCCACGAGCGGCGAGCCCACCGGGTAGAACGTCTGCCGGAACTGCGCGCAGCCCGTGGTCGACGTACACGTGAGGCCCACCGTCGCCACCGGCGTGAACGACGTCGCCGCTTGCTCCCACGTCGAGATCGCCCGGCCGAGCGGCGCACCCGCGACGAGGTTGCAGGTCTGATACGAGTCGATCGCGTCCGGCGCGCCCACCACCTGGATGGCGACCGAGTCCCCCACGCTGACGGGAATGGCCACGCGGAACGTGCCGCCTTCCCCCGTGCGCGCGCACCGAAGCTCGCCGTTGGTCGAGTCGCGGACCAGCACAGTCATCCCCACGTCGACCTCCGACGGGTCCAGGCACGCGATCTCGATCTGGGCCGTGTTGAAGAGATCGTTCACGTACCACCGCACCGAGCGCTGAGCGCCCGTGCACGCCGAGTCCGTGAGACCGGCGGCCGGGATCGACACGATGAGCGGCCCGAGCACCTGCTCGAGGACCGGCACCGGCGTGACGACTCCTCTCATCGCCGTGTCCATGAAGCCGCCCGTTCCGGAGACCGGCGCCGCCGCGACCACCTGCGGATCGAGCGCGCCCTGGATCATCGACACGATGCCGCCCAGCGATCCGCCCGACGCGTAGATGGGGACGCCCGGGCCGCCCACGTCGACCACGCCGTCGCCGTTGAAGTCCCCCGCGAGATCGTCGAGCACGCCGTTGCCGTTGTAGTCCTCGTCGGCGAGCGCCTTGCCGTCGAACGAGGCCAGGGTGCGCGTGAGCTGCATCGCGTCGACGACCGCCTGCCTTACGTTGTCGCGCGTCCGCATGATGTGCGCCGACCAGATGAGGCCCCCCGAGTCGGGGACGCCATCGCCGTTGAGGTCGATGTCGCGCCCGGAGTCGATGGCGTTGGTGAACGGCTCGAGGCACGACGTGGAGAGCAGCGCGCGGAGGAAGAACTGCTGCCCGGGATCGACGTAGAGCCCGTGGCCCGGGGCGTCGATGCTGGCGAGCGCCAGGCCGTTCTTCGCGTAGCGCCCGGCGTGGATGAACATCTCCGTGTCGAAGAGCGTCGTTCCGTGGTGCCAGAAGGCGACGGGGAACGGAGGCTTCGCGCCGGCGGTCACCTTGGGGACGCTCAGCCAGAAGTGACCCTGGTCGGTGTGGAGCGCCGCCTCGCCGGTCATGAAGTTCACGTGGAAGTGGTCGTCGGGATCGGTCGAGGCGGGATCGCCGATGAGGTACGGCGTCGCGTACGTTCCGACGACGAAGTAGTCGACGGCGTCGAGCGAATCGAGGAGGCCCTGCTGCTGCGTCGGGCTCAGCGGAAAGAGCTGGGGAAGGAGCGTCGTGATGGCCTGCTTCGCGTCGACCCAGTGCGCGATGTACGGCGTCTGCGACGGTCCGGCGCACTCGGGGAGGCTCTGCCATCCGCTGGGCTCGTCCGACGGATCGAGCGCCTTGCCTGCCGCCAGGTACGGCTCGACCTTCGTCGGGTAGAGGCTCGCGAAGCGGGCGAACGGTCCCTGCCCGTAGAGACCGTCGCGGAGAAGCACCATGTCCTCGGTCACCGGCTGCGTCGTGAAGCTCCACGCGAAGGCGACGTGCGCGAGCCCGGAGCCGGCGATGTCGCCGTAGTAGTTGGCGCGCGTCGGATCGGAGAGGAGGCTCTGGAGGTGCTGGATGCTCGCGCGCTGCGCGGGGTGATAGACGTCGGGGAACGGCGAGCGCACCGCCTGACCGTCCGGGCCCTGGAGCCGGTCGGTCACGACGACGGCGTACTCGGTCTTCTCCTCCAGCGGCAAGAGCGGGCGCAGGATGAGCGTGTCGGTCTGCCGCTCGTACCAGGACATCAGATCGTCGACCCCGGCGATCCCTCCGGGGGACAGCGCGCCCAGGGTGTCCGGGTGGTCGAGGACGCCGTCGAAGTCGGTGTCGAGCGACGGCCGGTAGTCGCTCTGCGCGAGGCCCGCCCCCTCCTCGACGGTCTCCTCGACCAGGCTGTTCGCGGACGCGCGCGGATCGTTGGGGTAGTACGACGTCGAGCGGACGATCGTCATGGGGAAGTTCCCCTGCCCCACGTCGAGCAGCGCCGGCACGCCGGTCGTGAGGTTCACGACGTACACCGCGTCGTTCGTGGTGTCCCACCCGTCCGCCTGCATGCGAAGGCGGACCTCTTCGAGATCGAGGGCCGCGACGCGCGGATCCGCACCCGGTTCGGACGCGAAGCGCACGGTGATCGGCGCCGTCGTCCCCCACCCTTCCATCTCGTCGAACTGCGCGCGCGCCACCTGATCCATGCTCGTCGGAGCGACCAGGCTCGCGTCGATGCGCCTTCCGGTGCGGCTCGTGGGATCGGCGAAGGTCGCGATGTCGTTGGGCTGGGGGATGTCCGGCAGCGGCCTGTGGAGGAGATCGAAGACGATCTCGGGCCCCGTCCCCGCCGGGGTCGCCTGCAGGCCGGCGGGGGTGGTGTCGACCGCGCACGAGGCCAGCGCGATGGCGGCAACGAAGGCAAACGGGGGAATGCGCACCGCCGGGCATGGTCGCACAGGATCCCGCCGGCGTTCAGCGGCTGAGCCAGGGCTGCCTTGCATCTTCGGCAACAAGGTGTACCTTAGCGGCACTCACAGACGTTCACCGGTCACGACGGACGACGTTGTCTCGATTTTCTGGGATTGCGGAGCTCGCTGCGAACTTGGCAACGATACGTGGGCGCGGAAGATGGCTTCCGCGGCCCCCCTCCGATCCCTGGCGGCTCGTTGGATGGATGGCTTCTCTCCCGAGCCGCAGTTTGAGAATCGAGAAACATCATGGGTAACCGTCTCTACGTCGGCAATCTTTCGTTCAACGCCACCAACGACACCGTTCGTGCGGCGTTTTCTGCGTTCGGTGAGATCACCGACGTTCACGTCGTCTCGGATCGCGAGACGGGTCAGTCGCGCGGCTTCGGCTTCGTCACGATGGGCACCGCGGATGCGGCCCAGAAGGCGATTGCCGAGATGAACGGCGCGATGCTCGACGGCCGCGCTCTCAAGGTCAACGAGGCCGAGGAGCGCCAGGGTGGCGGCGGTCGCGGCGGTGGTGGCGGCGGCGGCGGTGGCGGTCGTGGCGGC
>Ga0182030_10017232_pt1 | contig 13963 bp, 11 predicted proteins | sample 812S3MmetaG_FD_121299 | JGI IMG/M metagenome (GOLD analysis project Ga0182030, IMG submission 121299) | Permafrost microbial communities from Stordalen Mire, Sweden - 812S3M metaG (Illumina Assembly) | ecosystem: Environmental > Terrestrial > Soil > Wetlands > Permafrost | place: Sweden...
AAGCATCGAACTCATGCTCAAGTCCGAGAATTTCAACGTCTATACGACGGATCTCGGCGAAGAGGGCATCGATCTCGGCAAGCTCTACGACTACGACATTATCCTTCTGGATCTCAATTTGCCGGACATGTCGGGCTATGAAGTGCTGCGCACCTTGCGCGTCGCCAAGGTCAAGACGCCGATCCTGATCCTCTCCGGCCTCGCCGGCATCGAGGACAAGGTCAAGGGACTCGGCTTCGGCGCCGACGATTACCTGACCAAACCCTTCCACAAGGACGAGTTGGTCGCGCGCATCCACGCCATCGTCCGCCGCTCCAAGGGCCATGCCCAGTCGGTCATCGCCACCGGCGACCTGGTCGTCAACCTCGACCAGAAGACGGTCGAGGTCAGCGGCGCCCGCGTGCATCTGACCGGCAAGGAATACCAGATGCTGGAGCTGCTCTCGCTCCGCAAGGGCACCACGCTCACCAAGGAAATGTTCCTCAACCATCTCTATGGCGGCATGGATGAGCCGGAGCTGAAGATCATCGACGTCTTCATTTGCAAATTGCGCAAGAAGCTCGCCAACGCCAGCGCCGGCCGCAATTACATCGAGACTGTCTGGGGGCGCGGCTACGTGCTGCGCGAGCCGTCCGACGCCGACGAGCGCATCACCGCCTGAAAGTGATGGGCGGCGAGACCGCCCGTTCCACACGATAAAAAAACCCGCCAGCCGGCGGGTTTTTCGTTTCATGGACTGTAAAAACCCGCCAAAGAGGCGGGTTAAAAGGTGACCGTCACCAGATCAAGCCGTTGTCCTCGAATTTTTCCTGGAGCCCGCAATGGTCGTAAGGCTTCAGCAGCACATCGTCGGCGCCGGCGCGGAGGGCGCGGCCGATCACCACCGGATCATTCTCCGTGGCGCAGAAAATGATCTTCGTCTGGCTGCCGCTCGGCAGCCTGCGCACGGTGCGCAGGAAATCGAGCGTATCGGTCCGCGGCATGCTCCAGTCGAGCAGGATCACATCGGGCATGGAATGGGCGCAATATTCGAGCGCCTTGGCGCCGTCGTCGGCTTCCGCGGTTTCGAAATGCAGCAGTTCGAGAATGCGGCTGGCGACTTTGCGGATCACCGCGGAATCGTCGACAATCAGCGCCTGTTTCATTCCGAGCCCCCTCACGGCGCGACACGCGCCGTTCCAACCCGATCCTATCTCCAGAAGCGTTAAAAAAACCGCAAAAACGCCAGTTGTTTTGTCAATCGGCCGGCGAAAGGCGCTTCAGCCGCCCTTCGCGGCGAGCCAGCGCTCGGCTTCGAGCGCGGCCATGCAGCCGAGGCCCGCGGCCGTCACCGCCTGGCGATATTTGTCGTCGGCGACGTCGCCAGCGGCGAAGACGCCCTCGATATTGGTGGCGGTCGAATCCGGCGCGGTCTTGATATAGCCATTCGGCTTCATATCGATCTGGCCGACGAAAAGCTCGGTCGCCGGCCTGTGGCCGATGGCGACGAAGACGCCGTCGAGCTTGAGGTCTTCGGTCGCGCCGGTCTTCGCGTGCTTGAGCCGCACGGCCTCGACCGACAAAGGATTTTCGGAACCGAGAATTTCGTCGATGACGGTGTTCCAGCGCACTTCGACATTGGGGCGGGCGAACAGCCGTTCCTGCAGGATGCGCTCGGATCGCAAGACGTCCCGGCGATGGACTAGCGTGACCTTCGCGGCGATATGCGAGAGATAAAGCGCCTCCTCGACCGCCGAATTGCCGCCTCCAACCACCACGACGGACTTGTTGCGGAAGAAAAAGCCGTCGCAGGTGGCGCAAGCTGAGACGCCAAAGCCCTTGAACTTGTCTTCCGACTCGTGCCCCAGCCATTGCGCCTTGGCGCCCGTGGCGATGATCAGCGCGTCAGCGGTATAGACCCGGCCGGAATCGCCGGTCAGGCGGAAGGGACGCACGCCGAGTTCGGCCTTGGTGATATGGTCGCTGACGAGATCCGCGCCAACATGCTCGGCCTGGAGACGCATCTGATCCATTAGCCAGGGGCCCTGGATCGGTTCGGCGAAGCCCGGATAATTCTCCACGTCCGTGGTGATCATCAATTGGCCGCCCATTTCGAAACCGGCGATCAGCATCGGCTTCAGCATGGCCCGGGCGGCGTAGATGGCGGCCGTATAGCCGGCGGGGCCGGAGCCGATGACGATGACTTTGGCATGCGAGGGCGCGGCGGCTTCCGATTGATCGGCGTTCGACGTTTGAGAGGCGTTGGACATGGAGTCTCCGGAAACGAAGGCGGTTTGCTCGCTTCTAAAGCGGCGCGCGAAAAAGGGGAAGGCGCATTTTGCCGTGTCGCCAAGCCGCCGAAAAAACACGGTCGAAAAAAAAGTCCCGGGCGAACGCCCGGGACCCCTGATCCTCGCTCCGCGCCGCGCCACATCCATGACCGGCGGCGCGCTTCTTGCCATTCGCACAGTCCGGTCCGAGAACCGGAAAGTCTATGCGTCAGCCCGTTGTCTGGAGATGGGTGGCGGAAGACTTGCCGGTGCGGTTGTCGGCCGCCAGCTCATAGGTGATCTTCTGGCCTTCGTTGAGGCCGCGGAGACCCGCCTGCTCGACAGCGCTGATATGGACGAAAACGTCCTTGCCGCCATCGTCGGGCTGAATAAAACCATAGCCTTTTTGGCCGTTGAACCACTTTACCGTACCGGTCGCCATGCTAGACGCTCCTATAAGTGAGCCAAATTGGGCTCATTGGGTATTTGGGCCCACCACAAGAAATGTGCCCATTGCATATCGATATCTCTAGGGAGGTCGTCAGCTGCGCTCTGATCTCGGGAACAAGTGGAAGCAGATCCAAGGATGTGCAGAGCCATGAGGTCGCGGGCCAGTAAATCGCAAGGCCAAGTCTTCGGCCAAAAATTCGATCCCCTGAAAGTATACAGAACTCTCGCCAAAAGCAAGGCCGCGCAGGCGTCAAACGCGATCACGAAAATGTTCCCGCCAAGCTGAAATTCGGCTGAAATTTTGTCTCAATCTTTCTGGAATCGGTTCAGCCTTTTTTCGCCGCGACGGAATGATGGCTTTCGCTTTTTTACGGACGGCTCTAATTTCGTGCCGCCAGCTGGATCGGAACGGAGACCTCCATGAGCCGTGTCACACTCGAACAGGCCAACGCCATCATATCCGCAGCCCTGGAGAAGGGGCGGGCGCTCGGCCTGAAACCCCTGACGGTGGTGGTGCTCGACGCCGGCGGCCATATTGTCGGCCTGCAGAGGCAGGACGGCGCCTCTAATCTGCGGCCGCAGATCGCCATCGCCAAGGCGAGCGGCGCGCTGGCGCTCGGCGTGTCCTCGCGCAAGATCGGCGAAATGGCGCAGGAGCGTCCGACATTCATAGCCGCGCTCGGCGCGATTTCGGCGGGAGGAGTCCTTCCGGCGGCGGGAGGAATTATTCTGGTCGACGGCGCGGGCGCAGCAATTGGCGCCATCGGCATTACCGGCGACACCTCGGACAATGACGAGACCTGCGCCCTCGCCGGGGCCGCCGCCGCCGGCCTGAAAAGCCGATAACTCGCTAGCAAACATCAAAAAATCGTCCGGGGTGACGCCAGATGTCCAGGTCCTTCGTTATCTTCTGGTTCATTCCGGGGAACGGAGCCAGGCCATGATCAAAATGCCGCTCGCCGATGCAGGTGTCCTCGCGCGACGCGATGAAATCGTGGCGGCGCTGCGGCGGATCGTGCCCGGCGAAGGGGTGATCGACAAGGAAAACGAACGCCGCGCCTTCGAATGCGACGCCCTGACCGCCTATCGTCAATTGCCCATGGTCGTCGTCCTGCCGGAGACTGTCGCGCAGGTTGCGGAGATCATGCGCTATTGCTCGGCGAACGCCATCAAGGTCGTTCCACGGGGCGCCGGCACCTCGCTTTCGGGCGGCGCGCTGCCGCTCGAGGACGCCGTGCTGCTCGGCATGAGCCGTTTCAACCGCATCCTCGATGTCGACGTCGCCAACCGTTGCGCCGTGGTGCAGCCGGGCGTGACCAATCTCGGCGTCACCCATGCCGTGCAGGCGCACGGGCTCTATTACGCGCCCGATCCATCAAGCCAGATCGCCTGCACCATCGGCGGCAATGTCGCGGAAAATTCCGGCGGCGTGCATTGCCTGAAATATGGACTGACCACCAACAATGTGATCGGCGTCGAACTGGTGACGATCGAAGGCGAGATCCTGCGCCTCGGCGGCAAGCATTTCGACGCCTCCGGCTATGACCTTCTCGGCGTCGTCGTCGGCTCCGAGGGCATGCTGGGGATTGTAACGGAAGTGACCGTGCGCGTGCTGCCGACGCCGCCGGGCGCCCGCGCGCTGATGATCGGCTTTCCCAGCGTCGAGGGCGCAGGCGACTGCGTCGCGGAGGTGATCGGCGCCGGCATCATCCCCGGCGGCATGGAGATGATGGACGGTCCCGCCATCCGGGCGGCGGAGGATTTCGTCCACGCCGGCTATCCGCTCGATGTCGAGGCTTTGCTGATCGTCGAGCTCGACGGCTGCGCGGCTGAGGTCGATCATCTCATCGCCGCGGTCGAGGCCATCGCGGGAAAACATGGCGCGACCACCTGCCGCACCAGCCAGTCGGAGGCGGAACGGCTGCTGTTCTGGGCGGGGCGAAAGGCGGCCTTCCCGGCGGTCGGCCGCATCTCCCCCGACTATCTCTGCATGGACGGCACGATTCCCCGTAAAAAGATTTCTCACGTGCTTTTGCGCATAAAACAGATGGAGGCGGAATATGGCTTGCGCGTCGCCAATGTCTTCCACGCCGGCGACGGCAATCTCCACCCGCTCATTCTCTACGACGCCAACCAGCCGGGCGAACTCGATCGCGCGGAGGCATTCGGCCAGAGCATTCTGCGGCTCTGCGTGGAAGTCGGCGGCGTGCTGACCGGCGAACATGGCGTCGGCGTCGAAAAGCGCGACTTGATGGATGCGATGTTCAACGAGAGCGACCTCAACCAGCAGCAAAGGCTGAAATGCGCCTTCGACGACAAGAGCCTGCTCAATCCAGGCAAGGTGTTTCCGCAATTGTGCCGCTGCGCCGAACTTGGCCGCGTGCATGTCCACGCGGGCAAGCTGCGCTTCCCCGACTTGCCCCGTTTCTAGAGCCGGATCCGACAAAGTCGGATCCGGCTCCAGTTTCCTTTTTTACGCATTTTCTTCACGCGAACCGGTATCCACTTCGCTTGAAAATGCTTTAGCCGAGCCGCCCGAATGGAAAGACTGAAACCGTCCAGTGTGGAAGAGGCCGCGGAAATGATTTCCGCGGCGGCGGCCGAAAAAAAGACGCTCGAAATTTTTTCCGGGGGCAGCAAGCGGCGGCTGGGGCGCTTTGCGCCCGCCGATCTATTGTTCGACATTTCCGCGCTCTCTGGCGTCATTGACTACGACCCGGCGGAACTCGTGCTGACGGCGCGCGCGGCCACACCGATGAAAGAGATCGAGGCGCTGCTTGCGGAAAAATCGCAGATGCTGGCCTTCGAGCCGCCGGACTGGCGAGGGCTGCTGGGAGGAGACGGCGAGCCGACAATCGGCGGCGTGCTTGCCTGCAATCTCGCGGGGCCACGCCGGCTTCGCGCGGGAGCGGCGCGCGATTTCTTCCTGGGCTTTTCGGCGATCAACGGGCGCGGCGAAATCTACAAGGCCGGCGGCAAGGTGGTGAAGAATGTCACGGGATACGACCTGTGCAAATTGCAAGCTGGCGCCTACGGAACCCTGTCGGTCCTGACCGAAGTAACGATCAAGACCATGCCGCGCCCCGAAGCGTCATGCACGTTGCTCCTGTCGGGCCTTGCCGACGAAGCGGCGATCGCCCTAATGGCGCAGGCGCTGAATTCGCCGCATGAAGTTTCCGCCGCCGCGCATCTACCGGCAGGCGCCGCTCTCGAAGGCGCCATCACCGCCTTGCGGCTAGAAGGCCCGATCCCATCCATCGCTTTTCGCGCTGACGCGCTTGAAAGCCTGCTCGGGCGCGGCGCGCGCCTCGACGGGCCGGAAAGCACCAAATTCTGGAGCGACATCGGTCAGGTCCACGCGCTGCTTTCGCCGAATAGAAGCTGCGTCTGGCGCCTCTGCCCAACACCGTCCTCCGCCGCCGCCGTTTTCCGGGCAATCCGGGAAAAATTCGGCTCGGCGCAAGGCTTTTACGATTGGGGCGGCGGGCTGGTCTGGCTGAGCCTCGACGCGGGCGAGACCGGCGCGGACGGGGGCGCTGATTTTTTGCGAAGGACATTGCGCGCCGCCGGCGGCCACGCCACGCTTGTCGCGGCTTCCGACGAGATGCGCGGAAAAATCGCGGTCTTCGATCTTGAGCCCGCGCCGCTCGCCGCACTCAGCCTGCGCGTAAAACAAGGTTTCGATCCCGAGGGCATTTTGAACCCCGGCCGCGTGCAGCAGGGGCGTTAAGTCATGCAAACAAATTTTACTCTCGCGCAACTTGCCGATCCCGACACGAGGGAGAGCGAAAAAATCCTGCGGGCCTGCGTGCATTGCGGCTTCTGCACGGCGACCTGCCCGACCTATGCGCTGCTCGGCGACGAGCTCGATTCGCCGCGCGGGCGCATTTATCTCATCAAGGACATGCTGGAGAACGACCGGCCGGCGACGACGGAAGTGGTCAAGCACATCGACCGCTGCCTGAGCTGCCTGTCCTGCATGACCACCTGTCCCTCCGGCGTCAATTACATGCATCTGGTCGATCACGGTCGCCAGCATATCGAGCGGACGTTTTCGCGCCCCTGGCATGATCGATTGCTGCGCCAACTGTTCGGTTATGTCCTGCCGCGTCCTCGCGTGTTTCACGCCGCGCTGCGCGCCGCGCAAATCGGAAAAGTCTTCGCGCCGCTTTTGCCGGCCCGCCTCGTCGCCGCGCTCGCCCTTGCGCCCAGGCGCTTGCCCAATTCAGCGCCGCTGGTCGGACCGAAGCGCTTCGCCGCCGAAGGCCAGCGCAAAAAACGCGTGGCGCTGCTGGCGGGCTGCGCCCAGCAGGTCCTCGCGCCGGAGATCAATGCGGCGACCATCCGCTTGCTGACCCGGCATGGCTGCGAAGTCGTGATCGCCGAAGGGGTAGGTTGCTGCGGCTCGCTGACCCATCATCTCGGCCAGGACGCGACGGATTTCGCACGGAAAAATATTATGGCTTGGAGCCGCGAATTGGCTGGCGGCGGCCTCGACGCCATCGCCATCAACACTTCGGGCTGTGGCACGACGATCAAGGATTACGGCTTCATCTTTCGCGACGATCCCGTCCTTGCCGAGCCCGCGCGGAAAATTTCGGAACTGGCCAGGGACATTTCGGAAGTGATGGCGGAGATCGGGTTGCAAAAGCCCAAAATTCCCGGCGGCAGGCGCGTGGCCTACCACAGCGCCTGCTCGTTGCAGCACGGCCAGCGCGTGCGGCAGCAGCCGAAGGCCTTGCTGGCGCAGGCGGGCTTTGTCGTGCTCGATCCGCCCGAGGGCCACCTCTGCTGCGGCTCGGCGGGGACTTATAATATTTTGCAGCCGGAGATCGCGGGGAAATTGCGCGACCGCAAGGTGGAAAATATCGAGCGCGTCGCGCCGGACATCATCGCCGCCGGCAACATCGGCTGCATCACGCAGATTGCGTCAGGGACAAGCTTGCCTGTGGTCCACACGGTGGAATTGCTCGACTGGGCGACCGGCGGGCCAAGGCCGAGCGGCGTTGCCGACGCTTCATGAGAATGATCCAGGGCCCCCGGATGCGTCGATCGTGTTCGGCTCTTTAGGGAACTTGCAAAGGTTTGCCGCCATCCTGCCACACGCTTCGCGTAAGAGCAAAAAATTGATCTCGTTCAAGGCTCGGCAGATCGAATTGATGTCTAAGGTGGCTTCATTCGCGATCGGGTGAATTTATCCAGCCAAATTGCGGCATCATGGGAGCAAGGGCGCAATGGCAGGACAGCCGGCAAGAATTCTGGTCGTCGAAGACGAGGCTCTGGTCGCCAACGCCCTCGAGTACTTGCTTATCGAATTCGGCTATGGCGTGGTCGGCCCTGTGCCCAGCACCGGCAAGGCGCTGAAGTTGATCGCCGTTGAGGCTATCGACATCGCGCTGCTTGACGTCAATCTGGGAAATGAGCGGATCGACTGCGTGGCCGAGGCTTTGGCCTCGGCGTCCATCCCTTTCATTTTCACGACCGGTTATTCGAACCGATCGGCGCTTCCAGAGGCGTTCAGGGACCGCCCCGTAATCAACAAGCCTTACCAGGAAGAGCAATTGCGGGACGCCGTAGGACAGCTGCTGTTAGCTTAGGCGGAAGCGAAGGCTTTGGTGACCGGTATGGTCAAAGCGTAATGGAGGCCTTCCGGCCGCCAAAACTGCTCCACTTCACCGTCAAGATCGTATTCGACCGATTGTGTGATGAGACGCAAGCCGAATCCCTTCCTGTCTGGCGGGCATAGATCGGTTAAACCCGTTTCCGTCCAGACCAAGACCAATTTGCCGTCGTCGACACGCCAGTTCACGCTCACGATGCCATCTTCGGTCGTCAAGGCGCCGTATTTCGCCGCATTAGCGCTCAGTTCATGCAGCACCAGCCCCAATGCCAGCGCAGCCTTGGCATTAATCCTGACATTGGGTCCGGCTGACCTGAAATGGGCGTCCCCGCGTTTGCCTATATGCCCGACAGAGCGTTCGATCAGGCGGGTCAGTTCGACACTTTCCCAATTCGATGAGGTCAACAAGGTATGGGTCTCGGCCAAGGACTGAAGCCTGCCCTCCAGCGCCTGCCGGATTCCGTCGATTTCGCTTCCGGTTCGAAAAGTCTGGCCGGTGATCGACTGAACCACCGCCAAAGTGTTCTTAACCCGGTGGCTCAATTCGTCGACCATCACGCGCAGGTGGGCCTTGGCCTCTTTCTGTTCCTCCAGCTTAAGGCGTTCGAGTATTCGCGCCTTGCGCTGGGCTCCTGCGAGCAGACTCACTCCCGCGCTGGCGACGACCCAAATAACCTGCCGCGCAACGGCGCCATGATCGCTGATGTCAAAATGCCCGAAGACGAAATTGACGAGGATCAGCGAACCGATTGTCGCCGCCATTCCAGGTCCCGCGCCCCCAAACGCAGCCGAGACGACGACGGCTGGGTAAAAGCCAAGATAAGGCGCCGGGGTCAGTGCGTTCGGCAACAGCCACCGCGCACATGCGGACAGCGCAGTCGACGCCACAGCCAGTGCATAGCCTGCGAAAGAGCCCAGTTCGCCATTGCGCTTGGTCATGCGTGTCGCCGACGCCTCCCAGTGAGCGGTCGTGACCCGCTCAAAGCCATCCTATCAGGCAAAGGCAAATCCGAAAGCCACTGTTTGAATAGCTGGCCGTTTTCCGCCGATTTGTTGGTCCACACGCGGGGAGCAGGGCGCTGCCAACCACCGCCGCTCAGCCCTGTGGCAGTTTCTCCGCCACCAGTCTTGCCACGGCGGGATAATCCACCTTGCCTGAGCCGAGCAGCGGCAGCTTCTCAACCACCAGCACCTGCGCGGGAATCATAAGCTCCGACGCGCCCTGAGTTTTCGCGACTTTCATGAAGTCGGCGCGGGTCGCGGAAGCCTCTTCCGTGCATAAAATCATCCTTTCGCCCTTGCGCGGATCGGGCTGCGCCACCACCGCCAACCGGGCGCCGGGCCAGCAGGCGCCGGCGAGGTTTTCGACCGCCGCCAGTGAAATCATTTCGCCGCCGATCTTGGCGAAGCGCTTGGCGCGGCCCTTGATCGCCACAAAGCCTTGCGCGTCGATGGCGACGATGTCGCCGGTGTCGTGCCACCCCTCCACGGGCGGTTCCAAAACGCCGGGATTTTCGCTGCGGAGATAACCGAGCATGATGTTGGGGCCGCGCACATGCAGGCGGGCGCCTTCGTCGATGCCCGCGACCTTTTCAAGCCGCGTTTCGATGCCCGGGACAATCCGCCCGACCGTGCCGAAGCGGTTGAACATGGGGGTGTTCAACGCCAGCACCGGCGCGGTCTCGGTGACGCCATAGCCTTCGAGAATGCGCAGGCCGAATTTTTCGGCATAGAGCCGGCGCGTCGCCTCCTTCACCGCTTCCGCGCCGGCGATGATGTAGCGCAGTGAGCGCAGGTCATAGGGGTGCGCCGAACGGGCATAGCCGTTGAGCAAAGTGTCGGTGCCGAACAATATGGTGGCGTTCGAGCCGTAGATCAGTTCCGGCACGATCCGATAGTGCAGGGGAGACGGATACAAATAGATCGGCACGCCCGAGACCAGCGGCAGCAGGAAGCCGCCGGTCAGGCCGAAGGAATGGAAGATCGGCAGCACATTGAACACCTTGTCCTGCCGGCCGAAATCGATGCGCGACGCCGCCTGCGCGACATTGGACAGGATGTTGCGATGGGAGAGCGCGACGCCCTTGGGCAGGCCTTCCGAGCCCGAGGTGAAGAGCACGGCGGCGCAATCGTCCGGCTTCGCCTGGCAGATCGCCTCGCCATGCCGAAGGAAGGCGCCGAGCTTGTCGCGAAGGGTGACGGTTTCGCCGACGTCTTCCAGATAGATGAAGCCGACGCTTTCGGCGACACGATCGACCACCGGCTGCAATTTGGCTTTCTCGATGAAGCCGCGCGAGGTCACGATGGTTGAAACCTTGGCCGCGCCGCAGGCGGCGATGATATTGGCGGCGCCGGCGGAAAAATTGATCATGGCCGCGGGACGGTTGGCCGAGATCAGCCCGAGCAGGGCCGCGCCCGAGGCGTTGGCGTTGGGCATCATCAGGCCGACCGGCTGGCCCTCGGGCGCGAGGCCCTTCAGCTTTTCGCCGAGGACGCGGGCGCCGATCAGCAGCTTGCGATAGCTGAGCGTTCCCTTGAGCGGGTCTTCGAGCGCCGTGCGGGACAGTCCGTGTTTTCTGGCGGCCTCGGCGACAGCGGCGAAAATGGTTCGGTCGGCGTTGGTGGTGCGGAAGACCAGATCGGACATGATCTGGTAGAGCGCCGCGCCCGCCGCCATGCGCCGGGCTTTTCCGCGCAAGGCGCCATCGACCTTCAGCTCGCTCGGCGGCAGGATGGTCACGATGACCCTGGTGAACCAGCGGCGCGGCGCCTGTTCGCGCGACAGGCGCGAGAACATCGTGGCCTCCAGCCCGTCAATGCGGACAGGCACGACCTGCGCGCCCGACTTGTCGGCGATGAGGCCCGCGCCATCATAGACCTTCATCAGGCTGCCGGTGACGGTCAGGCGTCCCTCCGGAAAAATGATCAGGCGTTCGCCGCCCTTGACGAGATTGATCAGCGAGCGCGTCGCCATGGGGCGGGTGGGGTCGAGCGGATAGGCGCGGGCGAGATGCAGGAATGGCTTGACCCACCAGCGGCTGGCTATGCCGGAATCGATGGCGAAGACGGGATCACCGTCGATCAGCGCGAGAGCAAGGGCCGCGTCGAGAAAACTGACATGGTTCAAGGCGAAAATGGCGTTCGGCGCGGCCTTGGCGAGATTGTCGCGGCCGCGCACTTCCAGCCGGTAGAAGGCGCGAAACAGGATCGACAGGAAATCCTGCAGCGGATTGGTCGGCATGTACCTGAACATCCAGATAGCGCCGCCGAGACAGGCGAGAGCGGTCAGGGCGAAGGCGCCGGCCAGGCCGAGGCCCGCCGCCTGCAGCGCGGCGATCACCAGCGCGCCGCCGACCATGAAGGCGGCATTGAGCACGTTGATCGCGCCGATGACGCGGGCGCGCTTTTCGATCGGCGCCCAGGCCTGCGCCGCCGAAAAGCTCGGCACGGCCAGCACGCCGCCGGCGAAAGCCAGGCCGCAGAGGTCTATTCCGACGCGCCAGGCCGTAGGCATGGCCAGGAATTGCGTGAGGTCTTTCGCGCCTGCAGCGGGCGGGAGGCCATGCAGGGTCCAGGCGAGGTCGGCGGCGAAAAGCCCCATGACCAGCGTGGCCACGGGCGCGGGCAGCAGGATGATGCGGCCGCTGCACAGGAAGGCGCCGAAACCCGAGCCGAGCGCCACGGCCACGGCGAAGGCGCCGAGATAAAGGCTGACCGCTATCTCCTCGCCGCCGAGTTGCCATTTCACCATCGGCGGAAGAAGCGAGAGCGTGATGGCGCCGACCATCCAGAACAGGCTGACCATGACGCCAGCCCGCCAGAGCCTTTCGTCCGCCCAGAGGTCCGACAGCAGATGGCCGGTCGAACGGAAGATGTTGCGTTCGATTTGCAAGTTCGGCGCGCCTGCGCCTGTCGGGGGGATGAAGCGGCTCGCGCCGTAGCACAGCGCGGCGACCAGGATCATGGAGAGCGAAAAATGGACGGGATTGCCGCCCTCACGCGAAGCGAAGCCGCCGGCCAGCGTGCCCAGGAGTATGGCGACGAATGTGGCGCCCTCGATCAGGGCGTTGCCGGCGGGCAGTTCGTCGCGATGCAGGTGGTCGGGCAGGATGCCGTATTTGATCGGGCCGAATAATGCGGCGATGACGCCAAACAGGAAGACGGCGACAAATAAAGTAGGAGTCGATTGTAGTGCGAATCCGGCGACCGCGACGGCGGCCGAGCCAAATTCCGCCAGTTTCAGCCTTTGCGCGATCAGCGCCTTGTCGAAGCGGTCGGCCATCTCGCCGCCGAGGCCGGAAATGAGGAAGAAGGGCAGAATGAAAATTCCGCCCGCCAGAGTCACCAGCGATGTCCCGCCATCGCCGGGCATCTTGTACATGATGAGGAAAATCAGGGTGTTCTTCAGAAAATTATCGTTGAAGGCGGAAAAAAACTGCGTCCAGAACAGCGGCGCGAAGCGCTTTTGGGCGAGAAGGGAAAACATCGGCTGTCTCCGGAAAAGGCTGAAGATGAGGCTTAGAGCGGGATGTTTTGAGATGGAACGCAGGCGGTTCCATCTCAAAACATCCCGCTCTAGGCGCGAAGAAAGTGTTTACGCGCGGAAACGTTAGGGCTTGGCCGCCTTCATCAGCAGGCGTCCGGTCTTGGCTTCATCGATCCGGTTCATGATAATTTTCAGATAATCTAAAAGATGGGTTATTGCGAGATGGGCGCCTTGAGGCGCAGGACAACATCCCCGAGCGGACGATGACGAGGCGAAGCGATGAGCTCTTGGCGACGAATGGCGGCGACAAAGTCATCCGGCTGGACAATCCTTGTCCGTCTACCGGTCGGCCTTGTCGTGTTTTTCCCGGAAGGACTCCAGAAACTGATTTTTCCGGGAATTCGCGGCGCCGGGCGCTTCGCCAATATCGGCATTCCCTATCCCGAGCTGATGGGGCCCTTCGTCGGCGTCGCCGAGATCATCTGCGGCGCGCTGATCATTCTCGGACTGTTTACGCGGATCGCAGCGATACCCCTGATCATCGTCATGCTGGTGGCCATCGTCTCGACCAAGATTCCGATGTGGCTCGGCCATGATCTTTGGATCTTTCATGCGCCAAAATCAGCGCGTTACGGGTTCTGGGGAATGGCGCATGAGGGGCGGGCCGATTTCACCATGCTCCTGGCCTTGATCTTTCTGCTGATCGAAGGCGCCGGCGCCTGGTCCTTCGACGCCCAAATTGCGCGCCGGCGCTAAAAGAGGACTGCTCCCGCCATGATCGACCGTCGCACCCTGCTCAAATCCGCCGCTATCAGTCCTCTCGCCGCCATGACCCCGCGCCTGGGTTGGGCGGCGGATTTGTCGGCGACCGAGAAGGCGGACCACACACTCCGTATCGCTACCGGCCTTGTGGAATTGGCGCCCGGGCACATCGTCTCGACCACGCTCTACAACGACCAGTTTCCCGGACCCTTGTTGCGCTTCGCGGAAGGCAAACGCGTCGTCGTCGACATCACCAACGACACCGACACGCCCGAACTGGTCCATTGGCACGGGCAGATGATTCCGAGCGACGTCGATGGCGCTGCCGAGGAAGGCTCGTCTTTTGTGCCGCCACACGCGATGCGGCGGATCGCCTTCACGCCAAAGCCGTCCGGG
>Ga0182030_10017234_pt1 | contig 13962 bp, 13 predicted proteins | sample 812S3MmetaG_FD_121299 | JGI IMG/M metagenome (GOLD analysis project Ga0182030, IMG submission 121299) | Permafrost microbial communities from Stordalen Mire, Sweden - 812S3M metaG (Illumina Assembly) | ecosystem: Environmental > Terrestrial > Soil > Wetlands > Permafrost | place: Sweden...
CAATACGGCGATTCTGCGTTCCACCGGCGTAGCCGCGTCGGAGAGCGCGATTTCCAGCCAGGAAGCCAAGGATTTCAAAGTGGTGGTGGTGATGGACAATCCGCCCGACGAAATCCGGCCGGGGTTGTCGTGCACCGCCAAGATCACCACGGCGACGCGCAAGAATGCCGTGACCATCCCGATTCAGGCTCTCACCGTGCGCCAGAAGGGCGATCTGGAACCCAGGAAGACCGGCGTTTCGGGCGGCGCCGTGGCGGCCACCAAACTGGATCCCGTGGCGGAGAAAGCCCGCAAGGAAGAATTGCAGGGAGTTTTTGTGGTGGTCAACGGGAAAGCCACTTTCCGCAAGGTGGAGACCGGCATTACCGGATCGACCGACATTGAAGTGCTCAGCGGTCTCAACGAAGGCGACCAGATCGTCACCGGCACCTACCAGGTGATTCGCACTATCGCCAACGACGCCCAGGTGAAAATCGACAACACGACGGTCACGCAGACCAAGTCGTAAGCGCGCTACAATCGGGGAACAGGAATCCTAAATGGCAGCAGCGGTAGAAAAAGAACTCATCCAGCGCGGCGAGCAATTAAAGCGGGACGGTATCGTCATTCGCACCTACAATCTCTGGAAGTCCTATGTCATGGGCGACCAGGAGATTCACGCGGTTTCCGGGGTGGATATCGAGATCAAGCGCGGCGAGTACGTCGCGATCATGGGTCCTTCAGGGTCGGGCAAGTCGACTTTAATGAACCTGATTGGTTGTCTCGATACGCCGACCAGCGGGCAATATTACATCAACGGGAATCTGGTCAGCGAGATGAGCGACGATGAACTGGCGCGCATCCGCAACAAGGAAATCGGCTTCGTTTTCCAAACTTTCAACCTGTTGCCGCGGGCCACATCGCTGCACAACGTGGAACTGCCCCTGATCTACTCGGGCATTGGTTCGGAGAAGCGCCTCGAGATGGCCAAGAACGCCATGCGGCAGGTGGACCTGGAAGCGCGCATGTACCACAAGCCCAACGAGCTGTCCGGCGGTCAGCGGCAGCGCGTGGCCGTGGCTCGCGCGCTGGTGAACAACCCCTCGATTCTGCTGGCCGACGAGCCCACCGGCAACCTGGATACCGCCACCGGCAACGAAATCATGGCGCTCTTCGAGCGGCTCTACCAGGCGGGCAATACTATCGTGCTGGTGACCCACGAGCACGACATCGCCTTGCACGCCCACCGCGTGATTCACGTCCGCGACGGCAAAGTGGAAAAAGACGAGAGGATCAGATAGAAAAAAGGGGCGGGGCATCCACCCCGCCCCTTTTTTGCCGCGAACTCCTTCCTACTGCAGAATCTTCACCGTCATCACCAAAAACAACGCCTCATCCTTGCTGATCCCCAGTCTTCCGATCACAACCTTTTGCCCCTCCTTGATGTCGATGTCGGTGCCCAGCGCGACCGTGCTTACCGGCGTCTCGATGTGCGCATTCAAGTCCGTGATGTGAATTGTGGCTCCGTCGCTGCCGATGCTCGTGGACCGGACCCTGAAAGCGGTGGTCACCGGCTTCGGACCACCTTGTACCGTCGGCATGGAGCCGCCGGAACTGGTGCTACTGACCGCCTGCCCGGTGCGCGTGCGTAATGCCAGAACATCCAGCAGGCTATAGCTCTTGAAGGCGAAGGCATTCTTGAGCTGGGTCACCACGCTGTCGAGATCCTTGGGCAGGGCGGAGCTTCCCGCCGGGCTTTCGCCCTCGTGGCCCACCACCAGATAGACCGTCAGATCGACATTAGTGGCCGCGGCCGAAGGCACGTCCAACCGTTTGATGGCGTCTTCGATCGCCGCCATGGTGGACTGTGCGGCGTCCACCGCCAAGACACGCATATCCCGATTGGGGACGATGCTGGCGTGGAACACTCTGAGCAGGTTGCTGACGTCTTGCGGATCCGCATACTTCAGCACGAACAGCTTCTGCACCGTGGGCGGGGCTGGCGCCTCAGCCTTCTTCTCTTCCTGCGCCGCCAGCGGTAGCGCCATCAAAAGTAATGCCAAAAAGAATCGTTTCATCTCACTCTCCTTTGCTATCCGTTATCCAATAGATGATCACGTTCGGGTCGTCGGTGAGAAGCTTCACCACCAGCGGCTCCGCCGGCTTCTCGGCTTTCACCACCACCTTGCGAGGCCGATGCCGATGCCGCACCGCCGGCAGGAGCGGCTCGGCCCGGGGTACCTGCGCCACAGCCACAACCGGAGCCGGCGGCACGGTCACCGCAACTCTCTTCGACGACCGCGGCCACACGGCCATCAGCAGCACCATCGCCGCCACCGCCATGGCGTACACCCATCCCAGCCGCCATCGCCGATTGGCGCCGCGTTCCAACTCCGACAGTACGCGTGCCCGCACCGCCGCCAGATGCGCCTCTTCCACCGGATCGGCATGCGCCTCTCGCAGCAGTCCCATGCTTTCCCGCAGACCGCTCAGCAGCAACTGGCACCCGGCGCATTCCGCCACGTGCCGCTCCACCGCCGGCGCCTCCGCCGGCGCCAGATCGCCGCCCGCGTAGAGGGCAATCCGTTCTTCCCAAGCGTTGCAATTCATACGCGCCTCCGGAAATAGCGCTCCACGAAATCCCGCATCTTCACGCGAGCCTTGGAGATTTGCGATCGCACCGTGGCCTCACTCGATCCCAGGACCCGCGCCACTTCTTCCGTCGACAGCCCTTCCAGGTCCCGCAATACCAGGGCCGCCCGCTCCTTCGCGGAAAGCGTCCGCAGGCTCATTTGGACTACTCGCCGCCGTTCCGCGCCGGTCGCGCTCTGTTGCGGATCGTCCCCGGTGGCGACCGGATCTGGCACATCCTCCATGGGAACGGACGGTCTCCGTTTCCGTCCCAGGTCGTAGCAGATGTTGACCGTCACGCGGTACAGCCATGCCTGTAAGTTGCTCTCGGCTTCCACTTTTCCCAGGTTCCGGTAGAGCCGTAGAAAGACCTCCTGGGAGACGTCTTTGGCATCCTCCATATTGCCCACCAGGCGGAGGGCGGTTACCAGGACCATGCGCTCGTACTGCCGCATGACCGTTTCGAACGCCGCCAGGTCGCTCGCGCGGGCCGCCGCGATGGCTCGCGCTCGGGCGTCCGGGCCTTCTACCGCTTTTGCCATCGCCAGTAACGCCAGGGCCATGTCCTTTCATAAGATAGAACTGATACAGCCCGCAAAGCGTGTATAGGAAATCGCGACTTCATGCCCGACAAACTCGCCCCGACTTCCCAGGAGTTTCGCTCCATGGCCGACGCTGCCGTGGACTTCCTGGCCGACTACTTCGACAGACTGGAAACCAGACCGGTCCTGGTCCCCACCACCTCGCGCGCCATCCGCGGGCGGATTGACGAGCCGCTGCCGATGGCCGGCGCCGATCTCGGCGCGCTTCTGGATACGGTGCGCAACGTCATCAGCGAGTACAGCCGCCACAGCGGCCATCCCCGCATGTTCGGCTATGTGGCGTCGCCGGGAACAGCCATTACGGCCATCGGCAATATGATCGCGGCGGCCATGAACATCAACGTCACTGCCTGGCGGTCGGCGCCCTCGGGGACCGACCTGGAACGGCTGACTATCGACTGGCTCAAGGAGATGCTGGGCTACCCCGCACCAGCCGGCGGCCTGCTTACCAGCGGCGGATCCATGGCCAACTTCGCCGCATTGGGCGCGGCCCGCAGCGCCAAGGCCGGGGCCAACGTGGTGCGCGACGGCGTGGCGGCGGCCGGCCGGCGGATGTGCCTGTACGTCTCCGAAGAGAGCCATTTTTCCATGGCCAAAGCCGCCGGCATGCTGGGCCTGGGAGAATCGAACGTGCGCGCGGTGAAGACCGATGAGCGTCTGCATATCGATCTGGCCGACCTGGAGCGCCTGGTGGCTGCCGACCTGGCCGCCGGCCATCTGCCCTTCTGCGTCGTGGCCAACGCCGGCACTACCGCGACGGGCGCGTTCGATCCGTTGGCCGAAGTCGCCGATTTCGCCCACCGCCATAATCTCTGGATGCACGTGGACGCGGCCTACGGAGGTTTCGCGGCGCTGGCCCCGTCGGCCCGCCATTTCTTCGCGGGAATTGAAGAGGCCGATTCCGTGACTCTCGATCCGCATAAGTGGCTCTATCTTCCGGTAGGTTGCGGCTGCGTACTCTATAAGGATCCGGCCGCCGCTCGCGCCGCTTTCAGCCATGGGGCCGATTACACCCGCCCCATCGGCCTGGAGCACGACGAGGCCTTCGCTTTTTGGGACTACGGTCCCGAACTGACTCGTCCTTTTCGTGCGCTGGATCTCTGGCTGCTGATCAAGTTCGCCGGCGCCGGGCGGTTGGGCAAGGCTGTGGAGGAGAACATCGCCTGCGCGAAGTATTTCGAGGAGTTAGTGAAGGCTTCGGACGATTTCGAAATGCTGGCGCCGGTGGAGCTCTCCGTCTTCTGTTTCCATTATGTGCCTAAGGGCTTCACAGGCGACCTGGACGTTTTCAACGAACGGCTCCTGGTAACATTGCAGCGTGCCGGCAGTACTTACTTGTCGAACGCCAGGGTCCGGGGGCGATTCGCGCTGCGCGGCTGCGTGTTGAACTATCGGACGACCAAGGCGGACATGGTGCGTGTGCTGGAGGATGTGCGGGCGGCAGCTTCAACTTACTAAATATCCAGATTTTTCACATCCAGCGCCTTGTATTCGATGAACTTGCGGCGGCTCTCCACGTCCTCGCCGATTAGCGTGGAGAAGATGATGGCTCGTCGAGATACCAATTCGGCGGTCGGTTGAACAATGACGCGCCCCTGATCGTGGATCGTCGCGATGCTATTGGAGCCAGGGAGAGCACGAGGCGGAGGGACTTCATGGAGGTCAGAATCGCCGTGCCATTGGCTCTGTGCCGCTACTCCTCACCCATCAACGCAGACGCGGTCCAAGCCACGCTTGCAACACCATGCAGAAACCGTGATCACTAGCGAGCCCAACACTGGAGGGATCCCCGTTACCACGGCCACAATTTCGGCGGCAACCTTGATACCTAATTCGCCTGCCTCTAAGCGCTCCGCAAACTCCCTCTTAAGTGTGCCTCCATCGCACATAAAGTCTTTGATCTGCGGTGACAGGCCCTGCAGGTACCTCGCCGCGCGCCGACGATTCTCCCGTACGATGTCTGCCATAGCTCTCAGCGATGACGGTAACAATGCCTGAACTTCCTCACCGCCCCCCGGCACTTCGCCGCACATCCCAGCTACTGAAATATACCCGTTGATCGCCAACGCCCTACTGGGCGGGTCCACGGCGAGCAACTGCAGGCCAATGACCTCCAAAATTACATCGTCGCTAAGCTCCGCCAGTTTCTGACCCTGTCTCAAGAGCGCCTCGTCAAATACTGTACTCACGTGGTAAGCCTCCTTCTTTTCGCAACAACGCATCTGTCTGCTGTCGTAACGCCCTCTTTGTCGAATTATTCCATAGAGTGTGTTCCACGGCGGTAAGACAGAGGTCTACCTGCTGGCCGTACCCGTCCTTAGAATTACAGTCTGGTCCGTCGACCGCACCTACAAAACCGTCGATTGATCCATGGAATTCGCCATCACTCTCGGCACGCTGACGTCTTTCTTCCCCATCTGCAGCGACACCAATCGTCACGATACGGGGCAGGCGCTTCAGGAATTCGATCTCGCCCGTATTCTTTATCCCATCGACGGCTATATGAGTAACTGGCTCTAGGCGCTCGATGATGTCACGGCGGATGCTTTGGACAACTCGCTTGGCCAAATAATCACATCCATACCGCCTCCGAAGCCTATCTCCATGCTCCTTCAGAATAGCCCTATCCGTCTGTGGCAAAGCGAGGCGGTCTACCTCCTCCCGCACAAACCTAGAGAGTGAATACAACCGAAAACCGAGGTCCTCCACCAAGTGGTCAGTCACAACAGTCTTACCAGCGTACTTCAGCCCGACAATCACTACGATAATCCTATACTCAAGAGGTACAACATAGGCCAGCTCACGATCCTCATGTATCTTGCTGAATTCTATACCGAATTGTCCATGGTATCTACTCTGTTTCATTGGTCAGCGCTACGATGTAAGACTAGCTGCGCAATCCGCATCATCGGGTAAAGCACAATTGGAACCGTTCCCACGTTCGCCAACTCCAAGACTATTGTGCCGTGAAAGCCAGGCCCGACGGCAGTTGCGGTAGCAATAATGAGGCCTAATCTTCCCCAAGAAGACCTACCAATGACGTAGGCCCCGACATCGGGCGGAAGCCCTATGTACTCGAAGGTCGTTGCTAAGCAAAAGTCGTGTGGGTGCAGATAAAACCCGTGCCCAAAGGCGACCCTGATCCTCGTCTGGTATCTTGGAATATTTTCGGTCAATTGTGTCCGTTGAACCGGGTCGATTGCAACGAGGCCAGTCTGGCGGTTGATCAGGACAAACTCGTTGCCGAGTCGGACATCGACCGATGCCGGTCCTACCTGCTGATCGCGATCCACAAGGGGTGTAATTACTAGTCGGTGTACCGCGTCCTCGGAGTCGAGCAAAGTCTCGATTGCCTGTTTTGATAACATCAGTCGAATACCCCGTCCATCGTGCTCTTCTGGTTCAAGAATTGCCGATGTACAATTGCCATTTCAAGGGAACGGGCTATAAACTCGTTAAACTCGAGGAGGGCATGGTGTCGAACCGTGGGATCGGAGTCAGTTTGCCGCGTTTCCGGGAACCGGAGCACATCAAGTGCCCACGCGGAGTTATAAGAGTACGATAGCCATGCTGCGTTAAGTATCGACTGCCAAGACGCTGGCGCTGTTTGATGCTCGCCGCATCTCAGTTCGTTGGGGGGAATCTTCTCTACGATGCGATTGTAAAGGGGTAGTACTTCGTGCTGGAAGATCTGGCGATCATAAGCCCAGCGACACGTAGACCCTTCGAGTTTTTCGGAGGCCGCGTCCACACATTCTTCAACTATATTATCCACGGTACTGAAAGGTGACGTAGGTGGGGGCCCAGACGCTAAAAGCGCTGCCTGCCATTGCTTGAGATCTTCACACCACTGGGTCATAACATTTCCATTCCCGCCGCTTCCGTCACTTTGGAAAAACACATCCACACGTTTAAGCAGGGCCAAGAACCTCGTGCGGAACGACGGATAGTAAAGGAACATCGTGCCGTCGTCTGACGTGAAGTCGAGGGAGTATCCGGGTAGTCCAAAGTCCCTTAGTGCGGTCACTATGCAGGGACCAACTATCTGGAGGGCGAAGATGTCGCTCATGAGCTCTTTAAAACGGGATGCAACGATTCCGGAGACCCACTCCTGAAATTGCTCATATGTGTGCGACGCGACGCCCGCGAGGCCCTTAACGAAGGCATCATCGAAGAGTCGCTTAATATCTGGCAAGTGCTTAGCTAGAATCGCAAAAGCGATATCATCGAGTCGCTGACATTTATAGATGAAGTGTCCGATCTCATGTGCCAGTAATGTCTGGTGGAGGACGTTCCAGGCCTCAATTGCCGGAATGTTGAAGACGAGGAAGTATCGTGGAAAGCCTCGGAAGATGTCTCTCAGAGATAGCTGCAGAGGAAGCGACTTCTCAAAGACCTCCCTTATTTCTACGCGAGCTTCGAATTCATAGGCGGACTGGGTCCTAATTATTAGCGCCGCGTCCGGATGTACCTTTTTGACCACGTCGTCCCATGGGACAAGGATGTCAGATTGTAGGACAGGTGACTCGCCCTGGACAAAGAATCGACTCAGCTTCGCCAAACGGAGAATACAGTGAAAGAGCCTTCGGAGATCAGCAGACAGCTCCTCCTCATCGGTGGTATCGAGGTCGGTGATCAACGTCACAAGGGCGTCGCAAACTCTGACCTGGTAGCCCGCTAGGAGGGCTATGCTAGGATTACTAACATGGATTCCTTTGGCGTACGGCTCTGCGTGTGCTCGAATCGCCAGAGCCTTCTCGCGCAGAAGCGGAATCGCGGCTATGGAAACCGAATCGGCCATTTACAGTCCGTAATGAGTGTGAAGTATCAGGCGCTTTCTTGAATGAGGCTTGCAGCGTGCCGCGAGTTAAGCTTTCCCGACAGGAGGCGTTCCAATTCTCGGAGAAAATGTGTAAAACCCGAAAGATCCCGAACCTGAGCCGGAGACCACTCGTCGAATGGCTTTCGGCTCTCGATTTGATCGAGACAGGCTGCATATGCGTGAAGCGTGGTGAAGAATTGGGCATCGTCAAGGGGAGAGTCCTGACCTCTCGTCCACACTTCTTTTGCGTATCGATAGGCTCGTACGGATTCGTACACATCAGCGCCCTCCGGAAGTAGCCGTTCAACTACTTCTGGCTCAGACCTGAGGGATCCAGCTAGGATGTATCCAATCAGGTTTCGGCCGCGCGCTAGGATATGTCGATGGTTGCTTAGCGTGTGCGCACGCTCGTATTGCCGAAGCGTCTTGTTTACTGCTGACGCAATGTTTGCCAATTCCAGGATGTCTGATCGCTCAAATTCGCTCATCGCACAACTCCATTACGAATTGCCCGTGTCGCGCCTAACCGAAGTTCCACAACTACTAGACGGGCTAGCGGGCTAGCTGGTTTCTCGTTTTGTTCGCCACGTTCACTTTACCGGGTTGTCGGCCTCCATTATGCGCCTTGGCGCTGGTAAAGTGAACTGTCTTTCTCACGCGCCACAATTAGGCCCGTGAAAACGCTTTTACTATAGCCTATATTGTGTGGTGGTTATTGGTAGATGTCAAGGGGAAATATAGCTTATTATCAATATTATATGCTTCAAATCTCGGTGGGTAGAAGTGGTTGAAATGGTCCAGGTGTTTCGGAGGCGATATGGCGGTTAGGGTCAGCCTTGACAAGGGGCGCGCTCCTTTGCCGAGCAGCACGGTCGAGCGTTTTGGGCCCATTGCGGTTAGCGGCCAGATCCCGGTATGGCTTTTTGTCGTCGATCCTGGCCATCTTCGAGCATTGTCGCAGAAAGAAATAGCAGAGTCGATCGATCTAGCTGAGTTTAATGACGCCGATGCAGCTACGTTCGGGACGCTTGAGGACAGGGAGCATATGGTGGGTCTGCGCATGCGGTTGATGCAAACGGCAATTGTGCCGGAAAGGCGCCTCAAAATCCCGTCAGAAGCGTTTGACATCTGCGGTGAGTTCCTGGATCGGTCACACATCTGGCTCGATCAATCGCCATCCCACCTTGACATCTACACGACCACGTACGTGCAGAAGCTCTTAGCGAAGCCTCCGGCCGAGTTTTTGCCGGTTGTGTTCCCTGCAAAATGAGACAAAGTCGCATCGCACGCTGGGCGGCGCTCAGTTCTTCAGGGTCGCGCCTACTGGCCCGACAAGGGAATCACCGGGCGACCTGGCTCCGATCAATGAGTGTATCGGACGACCAAGGCGGATATCAAGCGCGTGTTGGAAAGATGTACGGGCGGCCGGGCGTGCGTTAGCGCGTTAGCGTGCCAAGCTAAATATCCAGATTCTTCACATCCAGCGCGTTGTCTTCGATGAACTTGCGGCGGCTCTCCACGTCCTCGCCCATTAGCGTGGAGAAGATGATCTCGCTCTCCGCGGCGTCCTCCAGCCTTACCTGCAGCAGGGTCCGCTTTTCGGGATTCATGGTGGTCTCCGCTAACTGCTCGGCGTTCATCTCGCCCAGCCCTTTGTAGCGCTGCACGGAGGCGTCCCGCTTGCCTTCGTTCTTGACGTATTCCAGCAGGTCGCGCCAGTTGGGCTGCGTCTCCCGGCGATCGTTCTTCACCACGATGAAGGGCGGATCGTTGTGACGGGCTATAATCTTCGCCAGCGTGCGAAAGCGGCGGTACTCCGGTTGCGCCGCCAGCGCCAGACCGATGGAACGCTCCGCATTGGTGGAATCGTGGAAGACCACGGCATAGGACGAATGTTCTTCGTCGCGCCGCATCTCGGGATTCAGGCCGAATGCCTTCGCCGCCTCGAAGACGGACCTCAGGTTGGTTTCATTCTGAAAGTCGGTCTTATGATCCAGCACCAGCTCGGTATTGGCCAGCGCCTCCACCACGCGCGGGTCGCGCAAGCGCCGCTCCACCTTGTGGAACATCTGCTGGTACTCGTCCAGATTGAGCAGGAAGGCGCGCAGCTCGCCCCCTTCCAGGGTCGCCTTAGGGCCGTTGCCGTTGGAGTGGATCTCAAGCGTCAGGTTTTCGGTGGCCCGGCGCATGATCTCCTTGGTGAATTCCTTCTCGTCCTTGATGTACTTCTCGCTCTTGCCCTTCTTGATGCGATAGAGCGGCGGCTGGGCGATGTATACCCGCTCGCGCAGAATCAGCTCGTGCATGTGGCGGAAGAAAAAAGTCAGCAGCAGGGTTCGGATGTGCGAGCCGTCCACGTCGGCGTCGGTCATGATGATGATTTTGCCGTAGCGGATCTTGGTGGCGTCGAAATCGTCCTTGCCGATGCCCGTTCCCAGGGCGGTAATCAGGGCGCGAATTTCTTCGTGCGCCAGCATCTTGTCGTAGCGCGCTTTTTCGACGTTGAGAATTTTGCCTTTGAGCGGCAGAATGGCCTGGAATCGGCGATCCCGTCCCTGTTTGGCCGTCCCGCCGGCCGATTCGCCCTCAACCAGAAACAGCTCGCAACGCTCGGGATCCTTCTCCTGGCAGTCAGCCAGCTTGTGCGGCATGCCGCCCGATTCCAGGGCTCCCTTGCGCCGCGTCAGATCGCGGGCGTGGCGCGCCGCCTCGCGCGCGCGGGAAGCTTCAATGGCCTTGCCGACGATTTTGCGGCCGACGGCGGAATTCTTGTCGAAGTACTCCTCCAGCTTTTCATTGACGAACTGCGTCATGTAGCCGGCAATGTCGCTATTGAGCTTGCCCTTGGTCTGGCCTTCGAACTGCGGCTGTGGCACCTTGACGCTGACCACCGCGGTCAGACCTTCACGGACATCGTCGCCGGTCAGGTTCTCCTTCACGTCCTTGAATAGTCCGTTATCCTGACCGAACTTGTTGATGGTGCGGGTAAGCGCGGTGCGGAATCCGGTGAGATGGGTGCCGCCATCGACCGTGTTGATATTGTTGGCGAAGCTGAAAACGCTCTCGGTGTAGCCGTCGTTGTACTGCAACGCCACTTCCATACTGAGCGTGCCGGCGTTGTTGGGCAACTCACGATCGGCTTCGAAATGAATGGGTTTTTCGTGCAGAGCGATCTTGGTCTTGTTGAGGTGCTTGATGAACTCCGAGATCCCGCCTTCGTACTTGAACACCACGCTCTTCTCGGGGTCCACGCGTTCGTCGTTCAACGTGATGGTCAGTCCCTTGTTGAGGAAAGCCAATTCGCGCAGGCGCTGCTCCAGCATGGCGAAGTTGAAAACCGTCACCGTCATGATGGTGCTGTCCGGTTTAAAGGTGATACTGGTTCCGGTCTTGCGGCCCGCTTTGCCGGCCTTCGTGAGAGGTCCCTTGGGAATTCCGCAAGCGTACTCTTGCTGCCAGGTGTAACTGGGGCCGCTGTCACCCTCGGGCCGCCAGATTTCCAGCTCCAGCTTCTCCGAGAGTGCGTTGACGCAGCTCACGCCCACACCATGGAGGCCGCCGGAGACTTTGTAGCTCTTGGAATCGAACTTGCCGCCGGCATGCAGCTTGGTCATGACCACTTGCGCGGCCGACACGCCTTCCTCTTCGTGTAAATCGATCGGAATACCGCGTCCGTTATCGATTACCGTTACCGAGTTGTCGTCATGAATGGTTACGTTGACTTCGTTGCAGTAGCCGGCCAAGGCTTCGTCCACGGAGTTGTCCACCACCTCATACACCAGGTGGTGCAATCCCATCTCGCCGGTCGACCCGATGTACATCGCCGGCCGCAGCCGGACCGCTTCCAGGCCTTCCAGAACTTTGATGCTTGTGGAATCGTAGATTTCGCTTTGTCCCGTGCTAACGTCGTTTGCCATAGTCTCCTAAGAACGTTTGCTCAGATCCGCATCGGCATGACGACATATCGATACTGATCCGTAATTCCTTCGCCGAACGGCTGCAGCTCGCCGGCGCTTTTCTGGTCCTTCAACGCGAAGGCCACCTGGTCTTGCGCGATGGCCCGCAGGAAGTCCAGGAGATATTGAGCGTTGAAGCCAATCTCAAGGTCCGGCCCGTCGTATTCGCTGTTGACCGTCTCTTCGCTTTCGCCCATCTCCACCGACGAGGAAAAAATCTTCACTTCGCCCTTGGTGAATTGCACCCGGATGGCTCGCGACCGCTCATCGGCAAACTGCGCCACGCGCTCAATAGCGGCCCGGATCTCATCCTTCCGGAGCTTGGCGATCAGGTTGTGATCTTTGGGCAGCGCGCGTTCGAAATCCGGAAAATTGCCGGTCAATTTACGGGTGATTAAGAGTCGCTGCCCCACTTCGAAGAAGAGATGGTTGTCATCACCGGAAAAATTGGCGGTAGCGTTCTCGCCGTCGGCGTTGTCCGCCAGCTTTACCAGTTCCCCCATGGCCTTCTTGGGGACAAGAGCTCGGAAATTCTGTTCCATTTTGGCGACCTCGCCGGCTTTGGTTTGCACGTAGGCCAGCCGGTGCCCATCCGTCGCCACCATAGTCAAAGTCTCCGGAGCCATCAGGAGAAGAGCGCCGTTGAGCGTAAACCTGGATTCTTCCGTGGAGATCGCAAACTGCGTACGGGCGATCATCGAAGCCAGGATTTTCACAGGCAACTCGGCGATCTTGGGCGGCATGGCCGGCAGCTCGGGAAAACTCTCGCGGGACATTCCCGCAATGCGGGTTCGCGACCGTCCGGCTGTAATACTGGCCCAGTGATTTTCCAGGAACTTAATGGTCACATCGCCTTCCGGCAGGAGCCGGACAAAATCGAGGAGTTTGCGCGCCGGTACGGTGCCGGATCCCTCTTTTTTCACACGTGCCGGACAGGAACAGCGGATCCCGAGTTCCAAGTCGGTCGCGGTGAGCACGATGCGGTCACCCACGGCCTCAATCAACACGTTGGACAAGATCGGTATGGTCGTCTTCTTTTCCACCACACCCTGCGACAGACTGAGCTCTCGCACCAAATCGGCCTTGCTTACGGTGAACTCCATACGGCCTCAACTCCTGTCTACTTTTCCTGTATTTAAGATGAGTACTTTAAGAACCGCATTCATAGGGCCTGTGCAAATGTTGAAGGCACCCTAAATTATACTAAATTCAACTACTTTTGACCACTCGAACTGGCGGAAAGAGGTTCGCAAAACCGTTCAAAACCGGAGCTGTAACGTGATTTTGCACAGTTTTGCTCAGCGCGCCCAGGACGCCAATGTGGAGAACCTTGCTAAGTTCATTGTAATGAGTCCATTAGACTGTGGAGTAGCCTGTTCAATTCAGGATCATTGTGACGTGTTTTCTCGATTTTGTTTATGGAATGGATCACGGTGGTGTGGTGCTTCCCGCCGAAGGCCCTGCCGATCTCGGGAAGAGAGGCGTCGGTGAGCTCCTTGACCAGGTACATGGCCACCTGCCGGGGATAGACAACCTTCTTCGTATTGCTTTTTTCCTTGAGTTGCGATTGCTTGATCTGGAAGCGCTCTGCAACGGCTTTCTGGATGGAATCCATGGTCACCCGGCGGTCCTGCACGTGGACCAGGTGTTTGAGGACCTGTTGGGCCATCTGGAGGTGGATGGCCGTCCCGGTGAGGGATGAATAGGCGATGAGTTTTACCAGGGCGCCTTCCAGTTCGCGTACGTTGGATTTGGTCTTGGATGCCATGAAAGACCGGACGTCGTCGGGCAGTTGCACCCCTTCGGCCTCGGCTTTCTTATCCAGGATGGCCATCTTGGTCTCCAGGTCGGGGGGTTGAATGTCGGCTAGCAAACCCCATTCGAAACGGGACCGCAGGCGCTCCACCAAGCCGGGGATTTCTTTGGGTGGGGAGTCGCTCGAGATCACGATCTGCTTTTGATGATCGTGCAG